>Ga0272449_1000010_pt1 | contig 330106 bp, 279 predicted proteins | sample YNPCB0241_FD_198679 | JGI IMG/M metagenome (GOLD analysis project Ga0272449, IMG submission 198679) | Hot spring sediment microbial communities from Yellowstone National Park, WY, United States - YNP-CB-024-1 | ecosystem: Environmental > Aquatic > Thermal springs > Hot (42-90C) > Sediment... | reverse complement strand
GGGTTCGGGCTCGGCACGGTGCGCGCCCAGATCCAAGCGATGACCGGCAACTCTTTCCCAACGTAAGACTTAAGGTGCGGGTGTTCGGCAGCCATCTCAGCCGTCACCCTCACAGGTGGATAGAGATGCCCGATCTTTTTCCGCGCCCGTTCCAGGATCACGCGTCCGTAGTAGCGGACGTCGGCTGCAAGACCGGCCGATCCCCGCCAGCCATGCTTTGCGCCGATTTTCTTTCCGTCCTCGGGATTGACAGGCGGCCGGTCAGCCCAGCGTGGTACTAGCTCCAGGTAGCACTTATTGAGGAGCACAGCCACTGGGTTTAAGTCTCCCGCGTAGGCCTCCATCCCAAGCCGCGCCGCTTCGAGCGGGATCGAGCCTCCGCCTGCGAACGGGTCGAGTAATGGCGGGAGTTTCCCGTCGCAATACTTGAGCATCTCAGCACGTGCCTCGGCATAGACCTCGGGGTGTTCATGGAGTCGTGGTTGCATCATGCCTCGGATAATCCCGAACAACCGCTCACGTTCGCGCGCCTGCGCTTCTTCGGTGGGAAACTTTTCCGGGTGACTTGACGGGTCATCAACAACAGAGGCGAAGATGACTGCCCGCGCCGCTGGCAGGGGCAACCGCGCCCACCAATGATGGATGCCCTTTGGATGCGCTCCGATGCCCGGCATCTTATCGTACGCCGAGGCATCGTTGATCTCGGGCAATGGCAACGCAACTTCAATGAGTTTCTTGTGCACGTCGTGCATAGCGTTAGCACATCTTTTTGAGCCATTCAATTCCGCGTTCAGCACGCGGCAGACTCGGTCCTAACTCGCTCAAGAACCGCGAAGCAATTGTCTTTCCTCGCGGTCCAACTTTGGCTCGCATCCGGTATGCCTCATGCTTCGGGAGACGCGTCACACTTGACAACACCAAAATCTTTCGGGTCCGGGTAATGGCAACGTAAAAAAGCCGCCTCTGTTCTTCAAGCATTTGTTTCTGCTCGTTCAGGCTTGAATTGCGGTCGGGCGCAGTTGGGATTAACCCTTGGACGCAGCCAGCCACAATAACGAGGTCCGCCGATAATCCTTTCGCTTTATGAAGGCTCATAACCCGCACATAGTCTACGTCTGTCGGCAGTTCGGGCTGTGTGATTGCGGCCCGAAGCGTATCCAAAAGGTCTTGAGCAGAGGAGACGTCGTCGTGTGGCACCAGAGCCCGCAGCTCATCTGCCCATTGCTCGTCCACGGGGAAAAGGGTATCTAACAGGGCTTGGCTGCTAAGCTGGCTTAATTCGGATAGCTTAGTCTTTAACTCTCGGTACCGTTTCACGAGCTCGTCGGTATCGGGAATGCGCAGTTGACCCGCTTCGAGCGCCTCAAGGGCGTCTTCTGGAGTTCTGCCGGAATTCTCGCAATACTCGCGAAGGCGCCCCCAAGCCATCGAATTCAGCGACGAACTGCCGAAGCCGCACCAGCACCGCAGAGCTACGCGGTCCCCTGGCTCTACGAGCAGCGTGAGAAGAGTGAATGCTTGTTGAGCTCGTGAGGTTTCCAAGTTGCTTGGGTCACCGTCGAGTGCCTCTTCATAGAAGAAGCTTTGCGCAGAAACTCCGAGTTTTTTTAGCCAATCGCGGATCAAGTAGCCAATCTGGCGTCTTGGGGCTAGGACGAGGACAGCGCCAGGCCTTGCGATGCCAGAGTTTACTGCATGCTTTATGAACCGTGCCAAACCCTCTGCCTCTTCCTCGAGGGATTCCCACTGGACGACGTGAACTTTTCCCTGATCGACTTCCTGAGCAGGCACCAATTCGCGAGGTCGTAGCAATGTATTGTTGCTGATTAACGCGTTGGCCAGCTCAACGATCAGCTTTGGACACCGTCGGCATTCCGTAAGGGTAAGGTCGCGAGTGCCGCGGTTCTCGTTAGCAAACTCCAAGATTCCCTCTGGGTGCGCGAATTTGAACGAATAAATGGATTGATTTTCGTCACCGACGACCATCAAGTTGCCGTCACCCGCCAACTCCTTGAGGAGAACCTGTTCGGCTTTGTTCAGGTCCTGATACTCATCGATCAGAACGTGCAAAAAATGCGGAATGGCATGAGACGATGGGTTATTTCTCAAGAACTTGAGTGTTTCTGGCACGATCTCGGCAATGAGCATTGCCTCGTGGAATTTCAACCAGTTCGAGAGATGCTCCAGGAAAATCTTGTCCTTGGGATCGGTGGGCCAACCTGGGTCATCCGACTGGAGCCGCGCCCAAGCGGCCCCCAGCGCGTCAAGCCGATTCTGAAGCTCGCGAATGCCTTCGTTGTTGATGCCCTTTAGGTCTTCAAGGAGAAACCGTTCCTCGAATTTCAACAATGGCCGAGGTACGCGACCCGTCAAAGGCAAAACCTCGGCTTGGGAAAGCAGTGAGAAGCAAAAGCTGTGAAGGGTACCGGCGCGAACTGTTTCGGCTCCGGCGACACCCAACTGCTTAAGCTCCCTTTGCAAATCGCCGGCAGCCGTACGGGTGAACGTACAGACAAATATGTGCTGGGGCTGAGTCCCATCCTGCAGGAGACGCATTACCCGTCTGGTCAGTGCGAAGGTCTTACCTGTGCCCGGCCCTGCGCGCACGCAAATCCTTTTCTCGGCTGCGTTCACAATCTCTTGCGCTGACCCCGAAAGAGTATCGGACAATGTTTGGTTGTGTGAGCAGGTCATGCTGGTTGCTCCGCCCGTGCTAACAACTCCTTCAGGTTGTAATTTACACTGGTTACCCCGAAGTCGGGTTCACGTCGGAATGGGCGGCGGATGTAGTGGACGCGATGCTGGCCACCATCCAAAAACTCTACAATCGCCAGGATATAATCGTCTGGCTTGTTGAGTGAGGTCAGAATTTCGTTCCGAGTCACGGTAATGGTGTTGGCTCCTGCCACCCTGCCTTTGACCTCGATAAATCGCAGCCGGCCGGTGCGCGGGTCGCGGCTTTCGATGTCGTAGCCGAGCTGGTCCTGTTCCCTGTCCACAGGTTCGTAGCCCAGCCGCCGTTCCAATTCCATTACGATGGCCCGTGCTTTTTCTGCTGCAGCCTGGGTATCGGTTGCATTAGGGGCTTCGGGCACAGGTTCCCCACGCATCTTTGCCAACAGCCCCACCGGCACCACGACGAACCCGCCCAGGGTAACGGGCGGCAAGGGGGAGATCTGGGCCTCCAGGTCCAGCTGCTCCATCCGCTTTTGTAGCCGAGCCACCAGGTCATCGGCGCGGCGCCGGGCTTCCTGAGAATTCAGCCGTGCGTTGAGCTTGCCTGCTTGCTCCTGCAGGCGCAGCTCCTCCGCCCGATGGTCCCAATAGGCGATCTCCTTGGTGAGGCGGTCCTTCACCGCAGCGCGCGTCTTTTCGATCCACTCCAGGCGTGGCCGTCGGACCTCCTCCAGGTGCTGCGGCACCACCTGTGACACTGCGTACTCCACTATCTTATTCTCTAGGTCGCGAGTAATCCAAGCGCACTCTGGGCGCGACAGGATTTCTTCCGGTCCGGGCTCACCCTCCCGTAATGGTCGGTAGTCGAGGTACGGTGCGTATCCGGCATCGCGCACGTTTCCATCGGCATCCACTTCCACATACAGCATGCGTCTGGAGATTACGCGCCTTTCTCCGGTCCGCGTGGTGCTCGCGTCCTGGATGGCATGCTCCAGGTAAAACACGACTCGGGGCCGGTCCCTCGCATCCCGGTCGTCCACCAGGATGGTGCCACGGCGCAGGAGGTCTCTGTGGCGTTCGAGGATCAGGTCCACCACAACGTCCAGCAGAGGGTGGCCGGGGCACACGAAAGCGGCCAGGGGCTGGCCCGGCAGCGCGATGAGATGCTTTTCAAAGGTGATGCGTTCGTACCGGTGCAGGATGGGCTCCCCCGTACCGATCAATCGGTCGCGGTGGCGCAAGACGGCCGGCACATGGGTAACCTCGTAGCGGCGGGACTCGCGCTCACGTACCGTGCCACCGAGTCGGCGGAAAGCCTCCAGAAAGAACGACTCGATGTAGTGCGGCTGGAGCCGTCTCGCCTCGGCACGCTCCATGTCCTCGCGTATGCGCTGGAGTCGCGTGGCGTCGATGACGTCGTGAACGAGGGCCCGCTCCTCCAGGAGGTCGCGCAGTTTGGCCGGTTCTACTGCGTCGGCGACCACTTGGGTGAGGCGCGCGCGCACCTCAGGACGTTCGCCATAGCGGATTGCCTCGATGAGGAGCTCGCGCAACGGTTTGCCCTCGAACTGGAGTTTGCCGAGGACATCGAACACCTTGCCTCCGAGAGCCTGGCGCGCCTCCTCCAGCTTCTTCAGCAGGGTGTAGTAGACGTCGCCTTCCCGGGTCTCGATGGCGACGAGGTTCCAGAGGTGGCAGACCTCCGTCTGTCCGATGCGGTGGATGCGCCCGAAGCGTTGTTCAATGCGGTTGGGGTTCCAAGGCAGGTCATAGTTGACCATAAGGTGCGCCCGCTGGAGATTGATCCCCTCGCCTGCGGCGTCTGTGGCGACAAGCACCTGAACCGCCGGGTCGTGGAGAAATGCCTCCTGTGCCTTGCGTCGCTCTTCCCGGCCCATCCCGCCGTGTATGGTGACAACTGCTTGCGGGCGGCCGAAGAAGGTTTTGATCCGCTCAGCCAGGTAGTTAAGCGTGTCGCGGTGTTCGGTAAAAATCACCAGCTTTTGGCGCGGCGATGCGACGGGTTTGGGGATCGGGCCGGCGTCATAGGCAACAGGTTCCTCGTTAGCTTGCAAACCAATCGCTGCCGGGGTGAAAATCTCGCTAAGCAGCGAGGCGAGTTCGCGCCACTTGCGATCTTCGCCGCTTCTGCGCACGGCCAGGGCTTGGGCCTCAAGGCGCTTGAGTGTGGCAATCTCGGTCTTGAGTTCCTCGATGGTGCGTGCCGCAGTGGCCTGGTCGAGTATCTCTTCCTCTTTCTGGGCGAGCTCGTCGTCGGGGGCTTCCTCGAGGTCCTCAAGATCTTCAGCATCAAGCGCGGGACCTAGCTCGACAGGAGCCGGCACCGCGGCGCCTCGACGCATGAGTTCAAGTTCGCGTAGTTTGCTCTCAAGCCGTTCCCGGCGGCGGCGTAGTGATTGGTAGATAGCCTCTGGGCTTGAAGCCAGACGGCGCTGGAGGATAGTGAGTGCAAAGCCGACCGTGCCGGCGCGTTTGTTGTCTTCCAGCGCGTCAGCGCGGTTGAACTCCTCGCGAACGTAGTCGGTGACTTCCTTATAGAGGCGGGCTTCAGCGTCGGAAAGACGGTAGGGAACAGTGTACGCTATCCGCTCGGGGAAAAGCGGTGTGCCGTCGAACTTGACAAGCTTCTCTTTCACCATGCGGCGCATGAGGTCTGAGACGTCTACCTGGTGCACGCCGTCGCGGAAGCGCCCTTCGAAACGGTCCCCGTCCAGGAGGGCCAGGAAAAGTTGAAAGTCCTCTTCCTTACCGTTGTGCGGTGTGGCAGTCAACAGCAGGAAGTGACGGGTCTTGCTCGAGAGGAGTTGGCCCAGTTTGTAGCGCTTCGTGTACTTGACCTCGCCTCCAAAGAAGTGCGCCGACATCTTGTGTGCCTCGTCAACCACTACCAAGTCCCAGCGGCACTCCGGTGCGGCGAGCTTGGCCTGCACTGACTCGTCCCGGGCAGCCTTATCCAGCCGGATGATCACTAGGTCGTTCTCCAGGAACCAGTTGCCGGTACGTGCAGCCTCCAGCTTGTCGTTTGTCATGATTTCGAATGGGAGCTGAAACCGCTGATACAGCTCGTCCTGCCACTGCTCGACGAGGTTGCCGGGGCAGACAACCAAACAGCGCTGCACATCGCCTCGCACCAAGAGTTCCTTGATAAGCAATCCCGCCATGATAGTCTTGCCCGCGCCGGGGTCGTCGGCCAAGAGAAAGCGCAGGGGCTGGCGCGGCAGCATTGCCTCGTAGACCCCAGTAATCTGGTGTGGCAAAGGCTCCAAGAGCGATGTGTGGACAGCCAAGAGTGGGTCGAAGAGGTAAGCTAGGCGGATCCGGTGCGCCTCAGATACCAGCCGGAACAGTGCTCCGTCGCCGTCAAAACTCCAGGGGCGACCTGCCTCGAGGATTTCCAGGCGCGGCTCATCGTCACGGTAAAGGAGAACTTGGCCTACCTGTCCAACGGGATCCTTGTAGGTCAACTCGAGTACATTTTGGCCAAACCATCGGACGTTCACAACGGTAATGGGGCCATCGGGCCGAATACCACGTACATTGGCACCAGGTTGTAGTTCCTCGAGTCTCATATGGTAGTCCGCCCAGTTACATGAGCGTTCTCATCGTGCAGTGTGTTGAGAGCAGACAAGCGTTGCGCTGCGAAGCCGATGCTGGCTGGCATTGAGCTGGTCGGTTGCAGGTCCCTGGCCATAATAACCACAGGGTATTGTACAATGCAGGTTCGGTGTTTTCAACGAAAGTTCCATTGAATTTTTGGGGTGAAAAGTGAGGATGAACCTTATTTGGCGAGGGGTTTACGCTTTTGGCTAATTCTGTTGCGCGGGACTACAACCCATTATCCCACCTCCGAAGCGGGGAGACAGTGCCAGGCAAACTCAGACCCAGCGCCTCCAACAGTTGCTTCTAGCAGCCATTGGGTTCGGGCTCCTTCTTTGGCCAGCACTTGCCCGCTGCTACAGCAGCCTCTTTTTGTTTGCTTCGGATTATGCCCCGATCGCACACCAAACGTCACCCCAACACAGCCCATTTGTTTCTCAATCTTATACACATGCGGCGTAAAGGTCTTCAGAGTGCTGGTATTGGCACCATACCCTGCACTGACACCGGCTCGCTATCCCTGTCGGTCAACAAACTCGCCACAACCCGCCTCTTGCCAGACCTGGCATCCCGACTGTACCCCCAATCGGCCAGCGCTTACACTGGCCCTCAAAATAACTGCTGATCACATCGGACAAAAAAGTTGCTCCTGAGGCTTACAAATCTTCTAACAACCGCCATTCCACAAGGTTTGTTGCAGAACCAACTTAGCACATCAGCGCAACACGCAGCCAGCGGCCAGCAAACCCAAAAAATCAAAAATCCACGTTTCATACTCGCATTACCATGCAATTATTAGGTTTTCAGCTCCATAGACCGACATTCCCCCAGCAGCAAGTGGGGCAGTTTTTTCAGCGTGTTCAACTGCTGTCTTCAAAGGGCGATCTTTCGGTGGCTCCGCCCAAAATCGCCAGAACGCCGTGATGTATTCTGCATGCGGAGGGTATAGTTGATTCCCGGCGATAACGTCAGTGCCGATGACCTTTCTACGGTTCCAACCCATAAATGCACGCGGCCGAATGCCACGTTTTTGTGTGAAGTCGGTAATAACCATGCCTTTTTTCTTCGGTATCCCAAATGCCTGTGGCCAATCACCATCGGCTGTATTACACCCATCCAAAAACACAAAACGATAAGGACGCATATTTGTACCCTTGAGTGGATCCTTCAAATTATTTCTCAGAAGTTGCTTGCGCCATCGCAACGGTAAGCCCGCCTCCGGCCAATGAATTCCCGCTGCCATGGCCGAAATATACAAAGTCGCGCGCAACAGAGCTGGTCATTGCATTTGTGACCAGTCTCCAGCCGTGTGAATTAACTTCATGAACTGCAGGTTGGCCCCCCAACAAGATTCCGATGGCGAGTCTCTTCCGCAGCCCAGATATCTTCCATTAGTAACCGCAATTCGTCAGCTCCCGACGCCCACCACGAGAAAACCTGCTAATAGCAGGTTACCGCCCACATGTAGTAATTCCATGGTGGTTCAATGAAAACTTTGTTGGTGACCATCGAGTACGGTGGCACTGCACCACTGGGCATAACCGTCATCACCAACGCGTAATACGGGTGGGATATTGATTCCCGTACGGGTCAGTATTATTCACGCTGAAACCCGGCCCAGGAATTCCCGGGTATTCCAACAACCATCAATGTTCAATGTATCCATCCAAATAGCCGATGTAAGCCCCTTCATGGCGTATGCGTTCAGATGCCAAGTGCCATTTGTGAACACCGTTCTGAATCCGACGTAGATCGCCTCCCCCCACGTTCCAAGGGTCAAACCGCACCGCCGTTTTAAACCTAGAAAAGCCGGTGATCTGCAAATTAAGCCCCTCACCTCTCAACTTCGGATCAAAAAGTCTATCCAACCCGCTCAACTTGACGATCCTACCACGCTACGTTTTCACAAATCATTCGCCGGTTTCGACCGTAGAGCCGACGTTGATCACCCGCGCATCAACAAAACGCGTGGGCTGGTTCGATCCGCAATTGCGGGCCGCTAAAGATTAAAGATTTTGTACGTGGGTTGTGCAGGTGGGTATATGACCGCGCCGTTTGCTGCCGAGCATGAGGTCTGGGGTGCCGAAGCATCTCCGAGCTAGTTGAGATCGCACGGGCCAACGACCGCCGTACGGTCACCGTTGATATCGAAAAGCCGTTGCCGCCGCCAGATGCGCACTTGGATGTGGTTGTCTGCAGCGAGGTAATCGAGCATGTTGTTAATACCGACATAGTTCTCCACGAAGTCAACCGGGTACTCAAGCCCCACTCCAGTGCCGTAATTTTGGTACGGAACGTACACACTGTGGTCAGCTTTGCTATGATGCTCCTCGGCTACCCGCCGATGTACCCTCCCCGCTACCGGTCACCACACGTCCGGGATTTCACTACACCCACCCTGAAGTTGGCCCTGCGCAATTATGGTTTTGAAGTTGGGCGGATGGTCGGGGGAACATCTTGGTTCCCGATTGCGGGCGATTGTTTGTCGTGGTTGGCGACGTGGGTGCCTTCTTGGAGCACAACGTTAATTGTCCAGGCCATCAAGCGGGCTGAATCCCAGTATAATCCTGACCAGAACATCCGCGTCAACGGATTTCGCTTACACCTCTGACAATGAGAAGCTGGGAGTGGGAGAAAATTTTCATGCTTAAGGGCATAGGTGTCATCGGTTTTTGTGGGAGTTTGTGGCCCAGTTGATTATCTGTTGTTTGCCGAAAGCCGATACGAATTCAACCAGGCCCATAGCTGCAATTGCGTGTGGTTCTGCAGGTTTGGGTGCCTGCATGAGCGGCAGGCCTTCGGACTGGTAAAGCTGTGGTAAGGCTTTGATTGTGCAGGTGTAAGGTAGCCACGCTCGTGAGAGCGTGGCTATCATAGGTGGTTCGTATTTGGAACGGAGCGCTGGGTTTAAGTGTGGTTAGCTGCTGGGACTCTGGTGGTGATGTGGCAAGTAACCGGCCGTTCCTTTTAATCCGCCGAGTTACCGCAGTGGCTATGATTTTTGAAGGATTGATCCGCAGTTTTACGAGACTTGGCTTAAGCGAGGTTACCTGCTGGTTCTTTAGGGACAATTTGGCTAGTAACAAAACCAAATTCTGAGCTTGGGTACCTTCTGACTCCAAAAGGAAGAAAACCGATATTTCTAGGTCTTTGACAGAAGAGTAGAAACGCAAAATATAGGGTTGATAAACGACAGGCTCTGCGAAAATCTAAGAACCATGCGCGTGGTTAAGTCAGTGAGAGCGATGCAGCGGCTTGCCCTGCAATTTCGGGACAAAAATAAAAAAATCGCCTTTGTGCCAACGATGGGTTACCTACATGAGGGACACTTGAGTTTAATACGGCGCGCGAGGCGGCTAACAGGGCCTCGGGGCGTGGTCATAGTAAGCATTTACGTTAATCCAACTCAGTTTGGTCCCAACGAAGATTTTGAATGTTACCCACGCGATCTCCACCGGGACCTACAGCTATGTAAGCAAGAAAATGTGGACATTGTATTCGCTCCCACCGACAAAGAGATGTATCCGGGCCGCCAGGAAGGGAAATTTACCACTTACGTAGTGGAAGAATTCCTATCAAAAACCATGGAAGGCGCGTGTCGACCTGGGCATTTCAAGGGCGTTACAACAGTGGTGGCAAAACTTTTTAATATCGTTCAACCTCATATTGCAGTCTTTGGAGCAAAAGATTGGCAACAAGCAGTGATAATCAAACGAATGGTTGATAACCTGAATTTTCCTGTAAAAATCGTGGTTGCGCCTACCGTCAGAGAAAAAGATGGTCTTGCACTGAGCTCACGCAACACTTATCTCTCCCCAGAAGAACGCAAGCAAGCCACTATACTTTACAGGTCCCTGGTTCTAGCCCGTGAGCTAGTCAAAGCCCAGTCATGGAATGCTACCGAACTCAAGGCAAAGATTAAAGAATTCATCACGAAGGAAGTACCAACCGCGCAAATCGACTACGTAGAATTTTTCCAGTCCTACACACTTCAGCCGCTAGATACAGTCAGTGTAGGGGCGCACATGGCGCTTGCAGTGCGAATTGGCAATACTCGGCTTATCGATAACGCACGGCTATAACAGAACAAAGCTTTGTATTATGTCCTCAAACAACCCCCAGTATCAATTTGATTTCCTGGTAATTGGTAGCGGCATTGCAGGCTTATGTTTCGCAATCAAAGCGGGGCGCTTCGGATCAGTGGCCGTCTTGTCCAAACGAGATCGAACCGAGGGCAATACCTTCTACGCCCAAGGCGGAATTGCAGCCGTCACAAGCAAAGATGATTCTATTGAGAACCATGTGCGGGATACCCTAGAAGCAGGTGCAGGACTTTGTAAAGAAGAGGTAGTCAAAACAATCGTATCAGAAGGCCCCTTACGTATCCGAGAATTGATTGAATGGGGCGTACATTTCACTGAACGGGAAGGTATGGACACAAACAACGGGCCCGAATACGACCTTGGACAAGAAGGGGGACATTCAAAACGTAGGATTCTACACGTAGACGATGCCACGGGTCGAGAACTCGTTAGGGTGTTAACCTCGGTGGCAGACCAAAACCCAAACATAAAATTTTTTGAGCATCATTTTGCAATCGATCTAATCACAACGATAAAACTGGGGTGGGACATGCCCAATCGGTGCATCGGAGCCTATGTTCTAGATTGCAAAACCAAAACAATAAAAACATTTTTGGCCCCTGTTGTTGTACTAGCCACCGGCGGAAGCGGGAAGGTCTACCTATATACAAGTAACCCGGACGTAGCTACTGGCGACGGCGTAGCAATGGCCTACCGCGCCGGCGCCCGTATTGCAAACATGGAATTTGTTCAGTTCCATCCAACCTGCCTCTACCATCCAAAAGCTAAATCGTTCTTGATCTCAGAAGCACTGCGCGGAGAGGGTGCGGTCCTGAAATCCATCGACGGCGAACAGTTTATGCACAGATATCATCCGCGTGCAGAGCTTGCCCCGCGAGATGTCGTAGCCAGAGCCATCGATTCAGAGATGAAACGAACGGGCGCTGATTACGTCCTGCTTGATATCACTCACAAACCTGCCCCATATATTATGAAACGTTTCCCTACCATCTACAAAACCTGCCTGGAATACGGGATCGATATTACAAAAGAACCAATACCTGTGGTGCCTGCCGCTCACTACCAGTGCGGCGGCGTATTGGCCGATGTAAACGGTGTGACGGACATCCCTGGCCTATATGCCATCGGGGAAGTAGCTTGTACAGGTTTACACGGCGCAAATAGACTTGCTAGCAACTCATTACTGGAAGGGATAGTGTGTGGACATCGAGCCGCCATGCACGCAGCTAAATCCGAACGAGAACCAATCACGAAGCCCGTCCCACCATGGGAGTGTGGAAAAGCCCAATACCCCGAGGAAACCATAGTCGTATCCCATAACTGGGAAGAGCTCCGAAGATGCATGTGGGACTACGTGGGGATCGTGCGCACTAACCGGCGACTTGATCGGGCAAAAAAGCGCATAGTGATGATTCTTGAGGAAATCAACGAATATTATTGGGACTTTTTTGTGACACCCGACTTGCTGGAGCTACGTAACATTGCTACGTTGGCGGCTATTATTGTCGAAAGCGCAATGTCACGAAAAGAAAGTCGTGGTTTGCATTACAACGTTGACTACCCCAAACCCGACCCCACCCTTGCAAATAAAGACACATGCATCCGTAGGCCCGAAACAAATGATCCAATTCTCTGGCCCCAACCTGTCCCCTAATCTCTGATATTCATTGGCCCGGGATACCACACACATTTGGTGCAGGTTAGCATTGAAAAGATTCCCGTTTCCTCTTATTCTAATCGCTGTAAGTTATCGCGCCGGTGTGGTGGAAAGGCAGACACAAGGGACTTAAAATCCCTTGGCCAGCAATGGCCGTGTGGGTTCAAATCCCACCACCGGCACCAAAAGCTGGACGCACTTTCGTTCCCCCACTTTGCTAACCCAACATTCCGTGCTAAATTTCTTTGCGCCAAACTGCATTGCCTATGGCCACGTTCTGGTACCAATATTCAACCCCAAAGCCTATGCCAGCTCCACTGGCGCGTCTTAGCTCGCCACCCCAGGACGAGACTTGGCTTTGCAGCTGGTGCCTCAATCACGTGGCAGATGAAATGGACAGATTCACAATTAGTGGAGCCGACGAGTTGACTTTCGTAAACCCGGCAGGCAAACGATTCAAAATCATCACCTTCAAACGCGCTCCAGGGTGTGCCCAACGTGGTGCCCCTACTTTCAAACAAACGTGGTTCCCAGGCTTTGCATGGACTTATAGCGTCTGTCGCCGTTGCGGCACCCAATTGGGCTGGAAGTACCTCGGCCAAGGCGAATTCTACGGCCTCATCAAAGATAGACTCGTTCGGGGATCCCTCGTGTGGAATTAAAAGCAACTCCTAATCCGCCCGAACAACCAAACTACTTTTTAGCTCTACCACTAAGGCCGGTAACAAAAGCTATGATTTATGCCCGCAAACCCACTTGCCGGGAGGAGGGTGGTATAAAACAGCCTACTCATACCTTGTCCGGCTAGTTCCAACTGGATCGTGCCAATCATTCAGCTTGGAAAACCATCCTTAACTTGGCAGGCACTACATCAGACAACATTACACCATAACCTCGAACTACCCCTTTCGACGTTACTGGACAAAGCAAAATGGGCTACAAAACATCCCTGGTAACGTTAACGGTATCGTTATATCCCGTATTTCCCCCTTTCAAATGTGTACCCCCAGTAGGATGATTATCACGTCCAATACAAATAACACCACTATCGCCGTCTCTAACCATACCATAGTCCGAGTGTCCTGCTCCTGCGCAGCTAAATGATACAGACTGTCTAGGGTCCTAAGCTTGTCATCGATTGCCGCATGCCACTCATTGAGGTGAAACCTCCGAGCAATTCGTTCATACACTCTGGCCAAATGCCAATCCCCAAAAAACTTCGTGATATTCTGCAGCTCATCACTAAACCGGGTTAGATCGATCCGTAGCTCCTTTAAATCACGCAAAATGGCACGCCGCGACCTTAGTGACTTACCGCTCAGGTCATCATATGCCTGCTCCAACGTTTCGTCTAAAATTCGGTCATAAGCCTCAAGCTCCGATAATTGCAAATTTGCAAGCTCAAAAATATAAATCGACTCATCAAATTCCGCGGGGTCATCGACAATCAGGGCCGCATCCCAGTCAACTACTACCAAGTCGTCCTTGTAGTAGCTAAGATACATACTCGTAGACTCTTCCGCCTCTTGATCAGAGAGCACAGAAGGATCCTTTTCCTGGGTAAGCACCGCGGCAATTTCACGTCTATGTAACTTGAACCACGATTCGGCTGATATTATTTTTCCTTCCTCATCAACAAGCGGGGATTCTAAACAGAAGATTGTGTACGCTTCTTCTTCTACCAATGGCAAGTGAGGCTTAATGTAATAAGTCTTTAGCTCATCAACAACCTGCTCAGCCAGATGACGAACCTCTCGGTGTAAACTTCCGTCTTCGAATTCCAAATCATGGAACTGCACAAGGTGCAACAAATCGTCAACCTCAAACGGCAATCTTACTGTGATACTAACTGCACCAAGCGGCAGAAGTTTTATTGTACGGTAAACCTTCACCAGACCGGTAGGGCCAACACGCTCCTGCACCGGTAACTTCACCATCTGCGGTTTATAAAAAGAAAACTCCCGAGGACTCCGTTTATCTTGGCCAATCCCAAACTCGGTCACTGTTTGTCCCAAAAGGTGGGAGATAGGGAGGTCTTGCATTCCTAATGCAACGTCGAACGCGTAAATGTACACCACTTCTCCTCGGTACCCACGACTCCGTCTGCTTTCTATCTGGGGTTTTGGTTCTACTCGGGCTGTTGCTTGTGCATTCGTCACCTCACCCATAAGCTTATACAATATGCTTTGAACCTGTTGAAAAGCCAACCCCTAATGTGTGATACCCCTAAGCAGCGTTATTCTTTGTTTTCCTGATCTGGGGGAGGAACAAGGGAATCATTACTTCCATAAGTACGTGCAAGCCAGATGCTTAGCACACTTATGTCGGCGGGTGAAACTCCAGGGATTCGTGCAGCCTGACCAATTGTACGGGGTCGGACCTGTGACAATTTGATACGGGCCTCGGTTCGTAACCCAAGTACTGCGTTGAAGTCAAAGTTTTCCGGGATTTCCTTAGATTCAAGCGATTTTAGCCGCTGCACTTCAACCAATTGCCGTTCTATAAACCCCGCGTATTTCACCATGACCTCCACTTCGTAAATAACCTCGTCTGGAAGGTCGTCTCTCCGATCTGGCAAGTCTTTGTACGTGATTTCAGGGCGCATTAATAACTTTTCAAGTGTCTCATTGCCAACCCGTGTTTTTTTAAGCCGTTGAAGCTCTTCATCGATCAACCGTTTTTTTTCAACGACTCTGTTATATCTGTGCTTAGGGAGTAAGCCTACTCGGTATCCAATTTCACTTAACCGAAGGTCAGCATTATCCTGGCGTAATAGCAGTCTAAACTCTGCCCGGGAGGTAAAAATCCGATAGGGCTCAGTAACGCCTTTTGTGACTAAATCATCAATTAAGACTCCAATGTAGGCCTGGTCGCGGCCTAATACCAAGGGAGGGTGTCCTTTAACTCGTAATGCTGCGTTAATGCCAGCCATTATGCCTTGCGCGGCAGCTTCTTCATATCCTGATGTCCCGTTAATCTGCCCCGCCAAAAAGAGATTTTTACAAATTTTCGTTTCAAGCCAGTGGGTTATTTGGATCGGATTACAGAAGTCATATTCCACTGCATAAGCAGGTCTTATTATCTCTGCGTTTTCACATCCAACGACGGTGCGGATCATCTGAAGCTGGACTGGGAAGGGCAGCGAGGTTGAAAATCCGTTTAAATAAAACTCTTCGGTGTTAATTCCTTCAGGTTCTAAAAACAGCTGATGCGTAGGTTTTTCAGGGAATCTTACGATTTTGTCTTCGATAGAGGGACAATACCGGGGTCCGATCCCCTTAATTTCACCGGCGTAAAGTGGGGACTCATGTAAGTGTTCGCGTATAATTTTTGCGGTAGCCTCGGTTGTATGAGTGATGTAGCAGGGGATTTGTCCTCCCGCCCTTTCTAATATTGATCCTGGCGGGTAAGGGAAACCGGGTTTGCGCCAAAACTGTTTCACGTGAAACAATTCTTCCTTCCAATGCGTAAAATAGGGCGGGGGATCATCCCCCGGTTGCATTTGGACCTTTGAAAAATCGATAGATCGTCGGTTTAGCCTTGGGGGAGTACCAGTTTTAAGCCTACCTAGCTCCAATCCGATTGAGCGTAGAGACTCTGAGAGCTTATATGCCGCTTGGTCGCCAAGCCGTCCGCCTTGGATTTTCACCCTCCCTATGTGCATTAACCCACACAAAAACGTGCCTGTTGTAAGAATTACCGTTTTCCCACGAAACCTTACCCCTAAATCAGTATCCACCCCTTGTACCACTCCATCGTTAACGACAAGTGCTTCTACACGAGCCTGTTTTACATCCAGGTTCTCTTGTTTCTCACATACCCATTTCATCCTGAATTGGTAGGCCTTTTTGTCACACTGAGCACGCGGCGACCACACGGCCGGTCCCTTTTTCGTATTTAGCATTCTAAATTGGAAGGCTGTCATGTCTGTGTTAATGCCCATTTCCCCGCCTAACGCATCTATCTCCCTAACCAACTGCCCTTTCGCTGTACCCCCAATGGCGGGATTACAAGACATCTGCCCAATGGTATCCAAATTGATTGTAAGTAGCAGCGTAGAGCATCCCATCCGGGCCGCTGCCAGAGCAGCTTCAATTCCTGCGTGCCCTCCACCTACCACTATGACATCATAATGTTTCGGGAACTCAAACACTGCCTGTTGTATTCAAACACTGGGAGACTAAAAAAGTCAATTCACCTCAAATTTATCCGATTCGACTTCCTATGTTGGTGGGAAAAACTTCACATCAATCGCTGACCCGTGTAGTAAGCATGAGGTTATGACGCACGCCATGGAAAAGGGTTCGCAGTTCTTTGAGCCGCAAAATTATCCGTTTTACTCAGTGGCAATTCTCGTAATAAAATTTTTCTACTTCAATACGAGCGGTGTTTAGCGTTTCATGGTTTTCCGCATGATTTTTTTTGAGAGGATTTTTCCAAGCTACATATCGGTTGTGTCTTTGAAGCAGGGACACGGTTTTGGGAGTAAAACAAAAAGCGTGGCATAACGATACCGTTAGCGTTACCGGCATCGTTACTCCTTTTTATTTCGTCGTTTATACCAGGTTTGTTTAGCCATAAACCGTTATACCTCACACCACGCCTGACCGGATATTCTTTGGCTTCCCGCGTCCCGCGTTCCACTTTACATGTCCGAACATTTATTGTGATATCTCCTGAGTATTTTGCGCAGTGCTGCGTATTTTTAATTTTCAAGCCTGGTCTACCCTTGTAAGTTTTGGTATTAGGCGATTTCGCCAATCCCTAAAATGAGACACACGGTTCAAATAAGCCGCGTAAAAAAAATCCTCCACAAGGCTAAGAATTGCCGGGTTCTGGTGGTGGGAGATGTAATGCTAGACCATTACATTTGGGGGGATGTAACCCGGATTTCGCCTGAGGCCCCGGTACCTGTAGTAAGGTTTGAGCGGGAAACCTACATGCCTGGTGGGGCCGCAAATGTAGCACGCAATTTAGCAGCCTTAGGGGTAAAAACTGTGCTAGCGGGAATAGTTGGCGCGGATGCTCCTGCATCGAGGCTTCGGGCCTTACTAGAGGAAGAAGGCATTTCTTGTGAAGGGCTAATTGCCAGTAGATCACGGCCCACGAGCATTAAAACCCGTATTATTGCCCGTCAACAACAGGTGGTTAGACTGGATAAGGAAGTGGATGATGACTTAGATTTAGCACTGGGCGGCAAGCTATGGGCCAAAATCCGGCCGTTAATTGATAGTGTCAACGCTATAATTGTATGCGATTACGCCAAAGGAGTGGTAACTAACGATTTGCTTAGCTCAATTAAGTCTTTTGCTCGCGAAAAGAGGATTTGGCTAAGCCTCGATCCTAAACCGGTCCACCAAGTGGATTACACGGGTTTTTCCCTTATAACTCCTAATCGCAAGGAGGCGCTTGAACTTGCTGGCATTTTTGATATTGGTCCTCGCACCCCCCCTGAGAAAGACCAAAAACTTCGTAAAGTAGCTGAAACCATCCTAGATCGGTATGCGCCTGATATACTTTTGATCACACTAGGTGAATATGGGATGATGCTATGTAGACGCGGAGAAAACCCCGTGCACATTCCCGCTGTGGCCAGAGAGGTATACGACGTGTCTGGGGCAGGGGATACTGTTATTGCTGCGTTTACGGCAGCAATAATTGGCGGTGCTTCTCCACTTGAAGCAGCAATTATTTCAAATCAGGCTGCAGGAATAGTGGTTGGAAAAATAGGCACCGCAACCGCTTCTGCAAAAGAGATCATTCAGGGTTTCCAATCGCCTTAATTGAATATGACGGTCCCCAATCAACCAACCCAAAAGATCATACCTTCACACTTAATCGCAAAAAAACGGTCGGGCCTGAAAATTTTTGCGTTGACTGCGTACGACTATCCGTTGGCCCGACTAGTTGATGAAGCGGGGGTGGACATTATACTGGTAGGGGACTCAGTTGGAAATGTAGTGCTTGGGTACCCTGACACTACGCATGTAACGATTAGCGACATGTTACATCATTTGCGGGCGGTGGTTCGGGCAAAACCTAGAGCGATAGTGGCCGTGGATATGCCCATTGGTTCGTTTTCCACTGCTGAAACTGCTGTGCGGAATGCTCTAATGTTTGTCCAAGCTGGGGCGGAGGCTGTAAAGATAGAAGGCGGCAAGGAAATTAAAGAAATTATAAAAGCTGTGGTGGAAGCCGGGGTACCGGTAATTGCCCATATTGGGCTCCTCCCCCAACGAGTTCATTTAGAAGGTGGGTACAGGATGAAAGGTAAAACCCCTGAAGAACAACAATGGCTAATGGAAAGTGCGAAAGCTTTAGTAGAAGCTGGGGTGTTTGCCATTGTACTTGAACTAGTCCCTGCAGGCATTGCCGAGGCTATTACCCATTCCGTTCCCATTCCTACTATAGGCATAGGTGCTGGCCCCCATTGTGATGGGCAAATATTAGTGACGCACGATTTAGTTGGGTATACACCGTGGGTTAAGTTGCGTCATGTAACACCGCTCGCACAGGTCGGGCAAACAATCATTGACGCAATTAAGGAATGGAAACGCAGAGTCGAAAAAAGCCAACCTTAGCAAAGGTCAAAGTCCATTCTCCTTCAACTTTTCGCAGTGACGGATAAAATCTTCCGTATAAACCCCCTTGCCGAATGGTTCTACCGAGATTCGGGATGTTTCCTGGACCTCAGTCCTACTAGCGTTTGAAATAATTTCGCTGCTTTTCTGTGATCGGTAGGCCAAGCATTTCCATCACTTTCAACATATCTTCCCACACCTCACGTTTCACTGCAACTGATGGGTTCCGCAACAGGTAAGAAGGATGGTAGGTCGGCATTACTGGGATTCGATTCCATTCAAGCCAGTGACCTCGAATTTTGGTAATTTGTACGTTCCGCTTTTCAAACAGTCCCTCAACGGCTGTCGCGCCCAAGGCTACAATTACCTTAGGTCGAATTATCAAAATCTGACGTTCCAGGTAAGGTACACACGTTCGCATCTCTTCGAAAGTGGGTTTTCTATTACCAGAAGCACCTGGTGGAGTATCGGGTCTGCACTTAAGCACATTGCCGATGTAGACAATTTCACGGGAAAAACCCATTGCTTGGATGATCTTTGTGAGCAGTTGACCCGCCTTACCTACAAAAGGTTCGCCTTGTTCGTCTTCTTCCACGCCAGGGGCTTCCCCAACGAACATCAGCGAAGCGCTTACGTTTCCAACCCCGAACACCACATTCTTACGAGTCCTTGCAAGATGCGGGCATTTTGCACACTTAAGTACCTCCCGCCTGAGTTCCTCCAACGCACGCGCCTTTTCGTCTTTGCTCAACTCTCTCTGTTCTGGTTTGCCTAGTTGATCCAATTCAAGCAAAGGGACACTCTGATACCGAAAGAGCGGGACAAAATCCGTTTCCCGCAATTGGATTCTTTCTTTCGACTGGGTTTGAGCGCTGCTTTTCTGGGATGCCTCATTTCCAGTCCTCATCTGGTTTGCGGAGGGGTTGGCGTTGGGCCGTTTTTCACACGCTACCTTTGAAACCCGTGGGGGACTATATGCACTCAGATCCGCCAAAAGCGCCTGAGTCACAATTACTTGGGTAACCCCGGAGTCTCTCAGTGTCTCAAGGTACTTAATGGCGAGGTTGAACGCTTGAATGGCTGGCTCTAACGCACACATGGGAAATTATGGTGGTTTTATGGCGGTTCAATGCAACAATCCTGGCCTACAATGGCCTCTGAAATGGTTCAATTTTTGTTTTTGGCACGAATGACTCGGATTTCAACGACACGCCCGGTCGTATTTTCAGGCTGTGCTTGAAGACGGACAGTGATTGTTTCTTTACCACGTGTTAAATCAGATGGTACCTGGAAGGTAAATGTTGCTAACCCGCCTGGAGCAGGAGTGTCAAGTTGGTGTGTGGCAATTTTCTGTCCTTCGACAATGATGTCATGTTGTCGGGCACCCCGCTCCCTCCCTATGTATGTGACAGCAATTTCAACTGGTTGATTGGGATCGGATTTTAGTTTGTACTGGAACCAACCTCCGCGGACTGCTTGGCGCCAAGTGCGCCATCCGTACTCACCAGTGCCCGATTCCGAGGATTGTAAGTCATGCACTTCTTCTGAGGCATCGTCGCCCGCCACCACGATGTCAATTGTGCGTTTTTCAATTTCACTCAGCTTCGTTTGCTGAGATTCCCACTCTTGCGCAAAAGAATCCCAATCCTTCTCTGTGAGTACGTCGAAGTACACAGAGTAACGTCGATCGTGAAGTAACCATAGGGGTTTCAATGTCCAGTCTGTAGGCCTGCCAACACCAATCGTACGGAACTCCAATGGACGACCAGGAATAGGCTGAATCCATTGATTCACAGGTCTTCCGGTGCGCACTAAAACAGGGAACCGACCAAGCATAACATTTGTAACTGGTCGGTTGTCTGGGCCCAGATCCGCCGCCAATACTACTGGTCCATACATCAACGCAACTCGATTTGTGTTGTCACGCATAGGTTCAACCCACAACCCCAATGGGAAGCGCACTGTCAAAACATCACCTTTTTGCCAGCGGCGTTTCACGCTGAGGTAACCCCCCGCCAAGCAACTCACCTCACTCACTTTACCATTTACGCGGATCTCTGGTGATGCCATGACCCAATGGGGAACCCGGATGGCAAGCGCGAATTCTTGTGGTTTCTCAGTATCAATTTTGAACGCGCTTTTATCCTCAGCAGGGAATAAGGTGTTTTGCGTGATTTTTATCCCCCGCTCCGTCCACTTCAGTTGACTGGGGATAAAAAGATTAACCAGCACACCGTCATCTATACGCCAATAGATAAATTCACCGTATCGGGCATGATTTTCCATGCCTGTTCCCACACAACACCAAAAAGAATCATCACGGGTGCTATACACCCGCTTCGCACCCGCTGCTAAGGGCAGGTAATAAATCATCATTCCAGTATCAGGGTGCTGGGAGCTCAAAATATGGTTGTATAGTGCGCGCTCGTAGTAATCGGCTTTTCGAGCGTCTACGTTCCAACCGAATAATTTGTGGGTTAGCTTTAAAAGGTTGTAAGTCTTGCAAGTCTCGCACGTGTGTTGACCCAAACGATTGCTCAGATGGTCCGGGTCACCAAAATACTCGCCTTCGGTTATACCACCGACTGCATAACTATGATGTCCTAATGCTCGATCCCAGAAAAACTCCGCAATTATTCTGTAACGCCAATCCCCGGTAAGCTCATACAAGCGCCCCATCCCAATGACCTTGGGAATTTGCGTATTTCCGTGTAACCCAGGTAGAATATCGCGCCCCGCTAATAAGGGATCCATAACCGCTCGATGATAAAACCGTTCCGCTACTTTGAGGTAATGCTGCTTACCAGTTCGAGCGTACAATTCAGCCATTACTTCCACCATACCTCCGTGCTCACAACTTAAGACTTTCTGCATCTGTTCATCAGATAAACTAGCTGTTTTTTTGTCGATCCAGTCTGCCAGTGCGGATGCCACTTCCAGAGCTGTCTGGTTTGTGCAATATCGATGCGCATCTAGGAGTCCGGCTAACACTTTGTGCAACGTGTAAAAAGGCACCCAAATCCCATTCAGATCAAAAGGCTTCGCTTCTATTTCGCCAGCAGCCATGCGCTCAAGCGCTGCTTTACCCCCCGGCATTGCTCCCACGTAGCCATCACCATGGGCACGTTGACACTCTTTCAACTCTTCCACAATATACCGCACCCGCCCACTAAACCGTTCGTCTCCTGTACTAGCGTACATCAAAGAACATGCACTCAAATAATGACCTAAGGAGTGTCCAGCGATCGTCTGTTTTTCCCATCCACCGTATGCAGGAGCTTTTGGTTCTAAGCCGGCTTCTTTCCGGTACCCACTCAAAAGTCGATCTGGCTCTAGTTCTAGCAAGTACTCAGCGTCACGCTCCATAGCTCGTTTGAAAGGCCCATCTAACAAACGTACATTCTGGAGCGGAAATGGTTCAGCCCGATTTCGCACATCGTATGCATCCACAGTGAGCCATAGGCTGAGGTAAAGTACCGTATGTATACCAAGCCAGGAACTGCGCGAGTTGAATCTCATGGCTGCTACGTTAATGAAGCTTATGCTAGCCGAAAAGTATTTTTTCCTATTGGATATTCTGGGCGTACACTGCTTCACCTTTAACATATTTTTAGAAACTTGTTCAAAAAACCTTATCAGTCTAGGCCGAAACCGGTTGCGGACGGATAGTAGATAGTAGAAAGCAGCACACTAGACCGGCGAGCTGTGGTGGCAAATAAAGTCCGACCCTAATAAGCACTCAATCCTTCGTAAACCTCGCAATCAGCCTTTCCCTATCGAAAGAAGAGAGAGCTTCATAGCTTGCTGTGAAGCTATGTCAATCCCGGGCGGACGCAGGTTTCGACTTAGAAATGGGTTATGCACTTTCTCAGTTAATTTTGTGGAGTTCAAAGAAATGGGTTCTGCGTTGTTATTGGTTCCGCTTACCTACTTTTCCGTTGCAACGCTTGCAGCCCGTATTCACCAAATGACGCAATCCCCAATGCTCTTTTTTCTACGACCTAGCGAATGGTAACGGACATCCACGTGACATTTTTACGTACTGGAAGACACTCAGACTCGTCGGTGCATGGTATCTGCGTTCTAAAACTGAGCCGAACCTTGCAAGACGGAAAAATAGAAACGGGCTGCTGCTCCTTTTGCAGCTGCCCGTTTCTAGCCCTATTCTCTTACTCTCCCGGAGCCTCGCTGTTCAGGTTATGGAATTGGGAAAATTAACCAACACATTGAGGTGGTTGGGTTGTTGGTATAACCGCCTTGCTTGAGTGCATCAAACAAACCAGCCTCGGAAAGCTGCCGCGCGCTGCCATCACCAAACAACACGTTACCAGCGCGACCGTGCATTTTATCTGTCCAACCAGGGCCGTTAGCTGGTTGGCGAGTTGCGGACGGCGGAACGTACAAACCACAATACCCGGGCGCACCTTGATCACTGTATCCGAACCCATTGTAAGCTCCTATATCAACGGTTGGCTGAGCGGTATAAGTACCGCCCTTTGCCCAAAGGTTCCTATCACCTGCCAGGAGATATGAAGGTTGGGTATCATCCGCATCCCGACCCAGGAAGAAAGACACGTTGGTATTTCCGTAAGAATAACCCCCAACAGAGTACCCCTTAGGTGGGACTGCTTGGCCTGGAGGCGGCAATACGAACGCAGTATTCGCACTAACGGATCGATCATCACTCGGGCATATCGTAAGCTTAGGCGTGGATAACTCGTTCGACATCAAAGCGAATACCGCATAAACATATTGGCCACCAACAGATGGCGGGGTATTGTTAATTGCATTGTTTACGGCATCTGGAAGACCTCCTTGGTCAGCACGCAACTTTTGGGGGAACCTATCGTTGTTATCATTCGCAAACATCTTAAACCCGATACCCAACTGTTTCTGGTTATTCACGCACGCAATTCGTTGGGCTTTCTTCTTTGCCATCGCCAACGCTGGCAACAGCAACCCTGCCAAGATCGCAATAATCGCGATCACGACTAACAGCTCAATCAACGTAAACGCTGACTTTCTTAGTTTCATTCTCTTCATGATCTAAACCTCCTTTGCACAATTTTAAATTTCATCCTACCGGGGACCTTCTGGTTTGCCTACCTCCAACCAGAAAATCCACAGCCTAGCTTAAACGAAAATTATACAAAAACCGTGCCAAGTACACATCGCTCTATATATCAACGGGTTACGCACACGCCTGGCTTGTACCTATGCACCTGTATGAGTGAATTTCACGCTAGCCCGCGTGGTTTTCACGCAGTATTGCATGTGGATCTGCTTAAGTAGCATGGGGACTATTATTAGGTGCAAAATCCCGAAATTGAGTAACTCATGTAGTCATTCCCTCGCCTTTTCAAACCTACTTGTAATACCTACTGCGGGTTTAGGAAAACAACGTTGAGAAAAAGATTTTCTGGGGTGAAAACCTTGGGGAATTGCGAAGTGCAGTAGTTTAGTCCCGCTACAAAAGGCTACTAATAAAGGAGGGTGGAGATTTACCCAAACTTGCGAAATGCGTAGTAGGGCCACCAGAAAGTCTACAAAAATTTATTGAATTAACGCAGACTTTTGGAGAGTCGTTAAACGCACATGATTCAACGAGCAAGCATGAAAGTGAAATCCGGTTAAGCGGTTCTTTAGGCGGTACGTGCAATGGGCACGTATGAATTCGTAAAGACGACTACCACATTTCACCCCCAATTTTATTTGCCTACCAACTCAGGAACATACAGGCGGATTCGGCCAGGAACCGGGGTGCAGATACTCTAGGTGGATATAGTTTTACCAAGAACACCTAGCCCGGAAAGGTTGCAGACAAAACCCTACCCTTTTTGGGCATTAGGTTAATGAGGAACGAACAACGCCCACATGTTTAAGACGCGCCGCGTTTCGGAAAAATTAGTCTTCGTCACTATCAAGAACGGAGCAATCATGACTATACGCACACGTTCGCAGCTGATTAATGACCCCGATCATTAAGTCACACACTTCATCTATCCAACCGTCCTTAGATTGCTTTTGATAGTCCTCATGTTTTGTTCGGGCCAGGCGAGGAAGCGTTGGGTTTCGCACGAAAAACTACTTTCCGGAATTTGTTATAAAAAGCCGGAGGACAAATTAGGTTTCTTTCGCCTACTTTTTGGAGAAGAAATCACGACCAGCTAAAAATGCCTTCGCAATAAATCTCCCAATTGTGTAATACTCGCGCGTATCGGGGGCATAGATAAGGGGGGCCACTTTTTGAATATTGACCGCGGCGTCAGGCGAAGTCAGTACAGCCTCGTCTGCTTTCAAATCTAGAATCTCTCCTACAAACATTGTATGTAGACCGAGTTCGACTGTCTGGAGCTATTTACACTCCAAAACCAAAGGGAACTCTTCAACGTATGGGGCATCGACAAACTGACTCTGCGCAGGCGTTAATCCTGTAAGGGCATACTTATCATAGTCATCTCCTGAGGCTATACCAAAAAAATCGGCCTCTTTAACGTGCGAAATGGAAGGGATTGATACAGTAAATGCCCTTCTATGGAGGATATTTTTGTAAGTTTGTGTCTGCTTTCTGAAGGAGACACTTATGCAGGGCGGGCTAGAACAGGCTATCCCGGCCCAAGCTGCCACCGCAACGTTTGGTTTGCCTACTGCATCGTAGGTCCCAACCACGCATACTGGTGAGGGATATAAAAGAGGCCTTGCGCCTAAGGACTTTTCATACACGTTTTTCTCATTCTTTGGGGTGTTATTTTGAATTTTATACCCAGATATCATCCTTGCAACGGCAAATAGCGATATTCTTCGAGGCTTTCGAACACTTATCTACACGGGTCGGCCCCTAACAGAATTGAGGAAGCTGCCAAAAAAATCCCTCCTAAAGAATGGGTGCATAACCCATTTTTCCAGGCACAAGTTTTCGCATCTTAAACAATTTCAATAGGGCATTGGGGAATCGCCTCAAGGAAGATCCGTCCATAGGACCTTGTTAGGATTCGACCGTCTAGGACAACTACGATTCCCCTGTCGTTTTTCGTGCGAATTAATCTGCCGACGCCTTGCTTAAATTTCAGCACAGCTTCGGGGAGAGTGAACTCAATAAATGCATCACCTCCACGGGCCTCTATTGCTTCGATCTTAGCCTGAATCAATGGATGATCAGGTACAGCAAACGGCAATTTGGTAATTATCACATTACTTAGGGCTTCACCTGGCACGTCGACCCCTTGCCAAAAACTGTCGGCGCCGAAAAGCACTGAATTACCGTCCTGTTTGAACCTTTCCAACATAGTTGAACGCGGCAGGCCGGTACCTTGAACATAACACTCGATCCCTCGTTCCCTGAAATATGGGGCAAGCCGCTGTGCGACTTCGTGCATAAGCGAGACGTTGGTAAATAGCACGAAAGCCTTTCCGCCAGTTAATTCTACAAAATGTCGGATCCAGTATTCGAGCTCATCTACAAAGGGAGAAGAGCGTGGATCAGATTTGCCCACGACGTATACCTTCATTTGTTTTTGATAGTCAAATGGAGAATCGAGCCTGACCAATCTAGCTGACTCGCCCCCGACTCTGGAGGCAAAATATGACAATTGGGAAGGACCCTCAAAACTCGGGGAGTCCTCTTCATTCCCATCTCGGCTGGTAATGTGCCGTTTTTTTATCTCTCGGGCCAGAGATTCCGGAATACCCAGTGTACCACTTGTCATTATAACGCTGGAGCCAGACTCAAATAGCGCTGTGCGTAAGAATTCCGCCACATCTATAGGCGCGAAGTTTAAAGCTATGGTTCGTTGTAGTTTGCCACTCCTTTCCACCCAGTACACATAATCTGGCAACGACTGCTTTAGGAAGGTCACGATTTGTTCACGGAACTCTCCCAAACGACGGTTTATTTCAGTAAGTTCGCCTCCTAAGTCTTGATCCTCACAACTTTTAATCAATCCGCCTATCTCTTCTCTTAACCGCTGAATTGGAAGCGAAATATTATCAGGGAAAAAGTCGGGCCTTCTAATCCTTATTTCGGTCCAGGCTCCTTTCTTTCCACTGTCGTCCCCAGCCGTCTCACCAAGCAATCTTGATTCAAGATATGTGTGCATCTCGTTGCAAATTTCCTCTACTACCCTGAAAAATTCCGTAACACTTTCTAATAATTCTGTCACCAATTTAATCGCACGGTTTCCCCGCAAGAGAGAAAGCAATCCTTTTTCAGTTTTTGGGTTCCAAAGCCTGTGCAAAGTGTACATAATTTGACCGTTTGAAACACTGGCACCAACCATCTCTGATGCTACACTGGGCACTTGATGCGCCTCATCGAAAATCACGAAATCGTTGCTGAAAATAAAGCCGCCCGTCGAGGGAGTGTCTTCATCCAATCCACCAAAAAGTGAGAAGAACAGCATATGGTTAAGCACGAGAATATCAGCTAAGAGAAATTTCTCACGCGCTCTTTGGTAGAAACAGACAGGATTATGTTTTGCAAACTCCGACCCACGGCCACATAGCCTAGGGGAACACAATCCGCGTTCGGACCGGACCATTTCCCAAACCGCTGGATCGGGTTCCGGGCTTAGGTCCGAGAGTGAACCGTCTTCTGTGACTTTCGACCACTCATGGATTCTCATCAATTCCGCCTCTTCAGGACCCGTAAATAGACCCCTTGCATTTAGCAAGGCGTGATGAAGCCGGCGCGTGCATAGATAATTATTGCGTCCTTTCAAAATCGCCACCGTAAAACCCTCGGGAATGAGCTTCCTCAGCACCGGTAAATCCTTGCAGACAAGTTGCTCCTGGAGGTTAATAGTGAAAGTTGACACTATAGCTTTTTTCCTAAATTTGACTGCAAAAAGAATAGCAGGATAAAGGTACGCGAAGCTCTTTCCAATGCCTGTCGGTGCTTCAATTATGAGATTTGCCCCATCTAGAAGAGCGCGCGCCACCTCCTCAGCCATTTGAACTTGTTGAGGTCTGTACTCAAAGTTTTTAGCTCTAGAGAGCGGGCCTTCGTTAGAGAAGAAGTACCGTACCTTCTCAAGGAACTGCTCTTCAAAGGTTAAACTGTCACTCTTTGCAATCATCCTTTTCTTCGAGCTCGGAAATTTCAAAATTTGCCTTATTCTTTACAATCTTGAATGGGGGGAGATACCCTCTCCAACTCACGCAAGGATACACTACTGAACCCCTGCCTATTATGCTGCCAGGGTTTAAGACAACATTGCACCCAATTTCTGCCTTGTCCCCAACGACGGCCCCAAACTTCCTTAGTCCCGTGTCGATTTCAATCTCCCCATACTTTACTTTCACATTTCCTGGAATTGAGCGGAGATTCGAAATTATAACTCCAGCACCGAGGTGTACCTTATAACCTAAGATTGAATCCCCCACGTAATTAAAATGTGGAACTTGGACCTCGTTAAACAAAATGCAGTTCTTAAGTTCTGTGCTATTCCCAACAACGCATCCATCCCCTACAATAACGTTTTCCCTTATATATGCACCATGCCTAATCACCACATTCTTCCCTATATAAGCAGGGCCAAGGATCATCGCTCCATCCTCCACCACTGACCCCTCGCCAATGTAAACATCCTTTCCAATGTACGCCTCTCCAACACAAACATTTTTTATTCCCCGCTTTACTGTTTCTCTTAAATAAGGGCCGATTTTGCTCAGTACCTCCCAAGGATACTTACACTGCTTGAACAACCGCTTGTGCTCAGTTTGCTCTAAGTCCAAAAGCCGGCTAACATAGAACACCTCTTCGGGACTTTCGTTTCCAACTCTATTTGTGAAAAAGCTGTTCATAGCTACGAAAAAGTTTGTCAATTTCTCTTCAAAAACCTTTGAGAAACAGTTACCAACAGGTTATTTACAAGAAATGCCCAATTGCCACCCAACATAAAACTCTTTTCTTTTCGAAGCGCAAACCTCGACACTTCCCAGTTGTCAAAACTTTGCACAATAGATAATACTTCTGCTAAGCTTGACTGACCAACCAGAAAAAAATGAAGGTAACAATCAAAAAGGAGAACCTTCTCGAAGGTCTTCAAACGGTCCAAAGCGTAGTAGGGTCCAGGACGACCTTGCCTATACTCTCTAATGCGCTTTTGAAAGCAGAAGGTGACAATTTGGAATTGGTTGCAACAGACCTCGATCTTTGTGTGTCTTGCAGGGTTGAGGCAAAAGTAGAAGTAAAAGGCGCCACTACAGTGCCTGTTAAAAAGCTTTTCGCACTCGCAAGAGAAATGGATACGTTCGAAATCGAACTTTCAAGTGACGAACGCTTTGTTACAACGATAAAAGCCGATCCGTCCATCTTTAAACTAAAAGGGTTGCCACCAGAAGAATTTCCACCTTTACAGAGCTTTAAGGAAGAGGTTGGCTTCTCTTTACCACAAAGTTCCATGAGGAGGATGTTGAAATGGACGTCGTATGCAGTTTCCACGGATGAGACGAGGTACGTTCTGAACGGGGTCTGCTTGTCTATAAAATCTGGCTTGCTCTCTGTAGTTGCTACTGATGGCCGTAGGCTTGCACTTGTTGAAGAGCAATTAAAAGAAAAGGTGCCTTTAGACTTTTCCGGAAATTACATCTTGCCAACGAAAGCTGTAAATGAGCTAATGCGTGCGCTGTCTGACAAAGGGGAAGTACTAATTACACTTTCACAGAATTACGCAGGGTTCAGTTTGGCTGAGGATTCTAAAAAATCGATTAAGATCGTCACAAAGTTAATTGACGGTGTTTATCCAAATTTCCGCCAAGTAATTCCTCAGGATGTTAAAGAAAAGGCAAAAATTGACAGGGAGGAGTTCCTCGCTGCCCTTAAAAGACTCGAGATTTTAACAAGCGAGTCTTCGAACTCAGTTAAGCTTACCTTTTCTAAAAACACGCTCACTTTGTCTGTCAACTCGCCTGAAATAGGGGAAGGGGCAGAACGCATAGCAGTAGTATACAACGGCCAGGAATTCTCAATTGCATTTAACCCAAGATTTCTCATAGAACCTCTTTCTGTGCTTAGCGCAGATGAGATCGAGTTCTCTTTTATTGATGAGCTCAGTCCGGGGGTAATCAGGATCCAAGATCCTTTTGTTTATGTCGTTATGCCTATGCGCTTAAGCTAAATTCGCCAAGTTTAGCCTCCTTACTAAACGCGTTTTATAAACTGTAGGAAACTTTCGTGCAAAGGAGGTCCCGAAAATTGAATTCGAGTTGCTTTTTAAATTGCTGTCGAAAAGCGTGGTTCTGTTTATCTACGTCGTGTCTTTGCTAGTACTTGCTAGCGGCGTCGATCTGAACACTCAAAAGTGGGGATTCCCATGCTATAGCCAGTTACAGTATGCCCACAAGGTTTCATAACACGAAGGTCATGTTATAAACCCAAGGTTTCTTTATTTTCCTAATTGGCAATTTCGGCAACTCTTAAAACGCGACTTGTATTTTAACTAGCTGCGTGGAGTGGGTTTGACACCAACGCATAGTTGTTTCGTTTCCTGATTACTACCGCCAAGAACGTGGGACCCAGAAAATTACTCTCTTCTACAAATAGGGTTCGAGGGAGGCGAGGGTCAGGCAAAAATGATTTTTTGGGTTCATAATTTTATGTGTCCGCGGGGCTGGATTTTATCTAGGTTTCGCTAGGATTCGTCTGTTGGAGTGTAGTTTTTTCCAGGTGACTTTATAAGCCTAGCCATTTGGTTAAGTGAGGCCAGTCTCCAGCTTGAATTTCTTCGGACCCGCCGCACAGCAACCGTGTCTACCACCCCACGTTTCGAGCAGGCAGTATATCTCTTTTTGTTTGATCCCCGACCATGACTTATTTCGTATGGGTTAATCCCTTTTGCTTCGAGCCGTACTGAAATGATCCTGAACACGTATGGATCCGGCTTTTTAAAACCGTATTCGTAGGAAAAAAAGCATAAAGTAGGCTCAAAAAGTTCGAGGGAAAGTCCGTATGGAACTAGCCCTGCACGCAGTTCGGGCAACGTGTAGGCTTGGGAATTAGAACCAATCCCAAGCACGTGTCCCTTTTGATGCAAATTGCCCAGTACATACGCAGTTTCAGGCCGTACACAGGATGTATGCTGCAACATAATTATCGTTCGGGTGCGAAGTGTTCCAACACATCTGGCTGAAACATAGCTAGTATGGGAATGGCATTTTGCGCGACTATGGGACATTCCACTTCCGGGTGTAAAATTCCCCTTTGGCGCACGGCCTGCTCCATTTCTTCAGTGATCCTTTTACAAGCTGCAAAGAATTCATTCCTGTCTATCGGTGGTTCAATGCCCAATAACTCCCGGCATATTCTACTCAATCATGCGTCTGCGTCGGGGATGGGCGGACCAATCTCTAACAGCGTCCCATACACGTCAAAAATTACTGCTTTTATTGGCGTTAAAAGCTGTTTCATCTGATTCTGGGTTACCTAGCAAAAACCCGCATCTTATCCAAGTTAAGGATGAACGGTAAGGTGGTTGGTGATGGCCTCGAGATGACATACCTAATGGAACAGGGAATTGTGTCGCCGGTAGCTTTTTTAAAAGTGAAGCTTGGGGGTAAAATGCGAGGCAGGCAAATTGTTGATGAAAAGGATAACAGGTTATAGCGCACCCCATCTATATTTGCGATGTTTAACGCTATAAATTTTCCAGCAATGAAAGAAAGTGGGGTGCGCTGAGCTGCACGCTAGTGGTGTGAGTTTACAGAAACGTTTCCTTGGGTTGGGGGTCGAAGAAAGAGATTGTAGGGGTTCTTAAGCAGTGAGGCATGCATGGAATTAGTTGCAAAATTAAAACCTATAGCATTGCAAACAAGGAATTTGGCGTTAATCCCTGCATCGTATACGAGTGTGGCCTATGTCAAATTGAACCAAAGGCGCGCTCGCAGAACCAACAGGACCGGGCAACAATTGAGCTGGGTATAGTCCAAAAGCTAACATAGAAACTGCAAAGTTGACTTAACTACATACTAAGGTGCCAAGAATGGCCGACTTTTTTCAAAGTGGAGCAGAGCAACACTCGATCGGCTAGGAAAACCCCGATGTGGGTAGATTGGAAAAAGAACTGGAGCAGTTCTCAGGGCAAACGCCCATAGGGCTTGTATTGCCTTGCCACTACTGTGAGATAGAAACACGGGCTTTAAAGCGGATAATCCGCGAGTTAAAAGAAGTTACTTAAATCAAACAGATCGTGGTGGGGATAGATGATGCCCGACTGTACGCCATTGGCGTAAGTCCTGTACCTTCTTTAGGCAGTTACCTCAGCGGCCGGTATTGTTATGGAACGACGGTCCCAGGCTAAAATGGTTGTTCGCAAAACGTGAGGAAGCCGAGCTAAGCATAGGAAAGCCAGGAAAAGGCAGGAATGTATGGATATGTTTCGGGTATGTCTTGGTGAGGAAAAAGCGCGCGCGGTTGCTTTGCATGATTGTGACATAACTGCATACAATCGGGAGCTAATAGCTCGGCTTATTTACCCAGTAGCCCACCCAACGTTGGGATTTGATTTTTGCAAAGGTTGTTGCGCGCGGGTGACCGATAAACTCAACAGACTGGTCATGCGACTGTTGGTAACTCCTCTTATACGGGTCCTGAAAAGCATCTTGGGCCAACGCCTGTACCTAGTTTACATGGGCACCTTTCGAGATCCTTTGGCAGGGGAGATGTGTTTGGACTTTCTCCGGGGGTCCGGATCCCGAGCGATTGGGCGCTGGAGATCGGCATATTAACGGAGGTATTCCGCAGCTGCGTCCTACGAGCAATCTGCCAGGCCGAGTTGTGTGAAAACTACGATTATAAACATCAGGAATTGTCCCCCTGGGATCCGGAGAAAGGTCTTAGCAAAAATGGCAATTGATATCGTTAAGTCCTTCCTCAGGTATATGGCAGCAGAGGGAATAAAAATCGATGAAGGGCTGTTAAATACGTTGCTGAGTGCTTATATGCGTCATGCAGAGGATGCTGTGCGTTTCTGTGCAGGCGATGGCGTCTTCAACGGTTTGCGTTACCCCAACTATGATGAAGAGACTGAAGTTGCTACTTTTGGACGAAGCATCCGGGCTGCTGCAAAAGACTGCAAAGAAGACTCACTTAGCTCATCGCTTTTTTCAAACTGGAATCGTGTCCAATCTGCCCTGCCATCTTTTCTAGGAGAATTGCACGAAGCCGTGCAACTGGATAACTCGGAATAGAAAATTGACGCCACCCAAAAAGAACTTTACTTGGGCATGCCACTTTAAGCTTTCAGAGACGGCGCCGATAGTACTAACAGGGGAGAGGAAATCGATGTAAGGGCATTTGGGGTTCGCTTCCTTGATCATTTGGGACAAAGAGCCATATATGGGCACAAAGGTGTATCAGCGAGTGAAATTTTGGCATTTGACGTTCTAAGTATTACTTGGCGGCACATATAGAGACGATCCTGATTCCGTGCTCAGAGGATCAGCTTGAGTTCTTTAGGAGTTGGACTCAATTTGTAAGGGGCCCCGGCTAAGATTTACTCAGCGATTGACTATTTTGGGCGGGGTGGTAGCTTTTAGGATCCAAATTCTTTTGAAAAAAGGAATAAATATGCCAGCGAAAAAGAAAACACCAAAATACGTTTACGTTTTTGGAGACGGATTTGCTGAAGGTGACGGGTCTATGAAAGACCTGCTCGGCGGCAAGGGAGCTAACCTTGCCGAAATGGCGGGGCATCCAAATCTGAGGTTGCCAGTGCCGCCAGGCTTCACAATCACTACGGAGGTCTGCACTTACTATTATAAGCATAATAAAAAGTATCCCCCTGAGCTAAAGCCCCAAGTGGAAAAAGCGCTGAAATGGGTGGAAAAGAAGGTGGGGCGGGTATTTGGCGATCCTGAAAATCCGCTTTTGGTATCTGTCCGGTCCGGGGCGCGTCGGTCAATGCCCGGCATGATGGAGACCGTGTTAAATGTGGGGCTAACTGACATGACAATTAATGGCCTTATCAAGCAGACCAAAAACGAACGCTTTGCTTACGATGCATACCGGCGGCTGATTATGATGTACGCAGATGTGGTAATGGAAAAGGCTGCGGGCATCGAACCTAAAGATGGCAAGGGCATCAGGAAACGAATGGATGAACGCCTCGACGAACTCAAGAAAGCCCGTGGATATAAGACGGATGTAGAGCTAACAGTAGACGACCTTAAACAGCTCGTGGCCGAATTCAAACAAATGGTTTTGGATTACTTTGGGAAGCCATTCCCAGACGACCCACAGGTTCAACTCTGGGAAGCCATTGGCGCCGTGTTTGCAAGTTGGATGGGTAAACGTGCCGTAGAGTATCGAAGGATCGAAAAAATTCCGGATGATTGGGGTACTGCTGTAAACGTACAAACCATGGTCTTCGGGAACATGGGCAACGATAGTGCTACAGGTGTGGCATTTACCCGAAACCCAGCTACAGGTGAAAATGTCTTCTATGGTGAATATCTCGTAAACGCCCAAGGAGAAGACGTAGTGGCTGGCATCCGCACCCCTGCTCCACTCAACAAAGCTTCAGCAAATGAGCAGAGCAAACACCTGCCAACCTTAGAGGAGCTCATGCCCAAAGCTTACGAAGAGCTGGAGCGGATTCGGAAGAAACTTGAGCGGCATTACAGGGACATGCTCGACATCGAGTTTACTATAGAGAAGAGCAAAGTATGGATGCTGCAATGCAGGGTTGGTAAACGTAACGGTGTCGCCGCAGTCAGAATGGCGGTTGACATGTACGAGGAAGGATTGATTGATCTAGAGACCGCGGTCACCCGCGTAGCTCCTAGTCAATTGGTAGAATTGCTCCTGCCAATGTTGGATCCAAAAGCAGAACAGGCAACCACTCCAATTGCTAAGGGGTTGCCTGCGGGACCTGGTGGGGCAGTTGGGCGTGTAGTGTTCACCGCAAAAGACGCCGTAGAATGGGCTGACCGGGGTGAAAAAGTAGTGCTTGTAAGAGAAGAAACCTCACCGGAAGACGTCGATGGTATGTTTAGAGCGCAGGCAATCCTTACTAGCAAGGGTGGTATGACCTCGCACGCAGCCTTAGTGGCGCGCGGTTGGGGTAAATGCTGTATAGTGGGTTGCGGTGAGATCGAGATCGATGAAGAAGCAAAGAGCTTTCGAACTAAGGGTGGGGTGGTAATAAAGGAAGGCGACTGGATTAGCTTAAACGGTACCAAGGGTCTCGTTTATCAGGGGCGCTTGGCCTTGGTTGACGTGGATGTCGACCATAACCCCTATTACAAACGGTTCATGGAAATGGTGGACAAGGTCCGAACAATGGGGGTGCGCGCAAATGCAGACACACCGAAAGATGCACAGATCGCCCTTAAGTTTGGAGCAGAAGGAATTGGCTTGTTCCGGACCGAACACATGTTTTACGGAGAAGGAAGTGAAAAACCGCTCTTCATTCTCCGTAAAATGATAATGGCCCGCAATGCTGATGAACGGCGGCATGCCCTCAACGAACTCTTCCCCTATGTCAAGAATGACGTTAAGGCGACCTTGGAAGTCATGGAAGGTCGGCCAGTGACCATCCGACTCCTGGATCCGCCATTACACGAGTTCGTGCCCAAGACCGAAGATAAGATCAAGGAACTTGCCGATGCCTTGGGTGTTGATCCGGAAGAGGTCAAACGACGCGGTGAAGCATTACATGAGGTAAACCCGATGCTTGGGCACAGAGGTGTACGACTCGGCATAACTTATCCTGAGATCTCGGAGATGCAGATCAGAGCAATCCTGGAAGCTGCTGCCGAGCTGATTAAAGACGGCAAGAAGGCAATGCCGGAAATCATGATTCCCGTCACATGTACGCCAGCCGAACTCAGCCACCAAAAGGCCATTTTCGATAAAGTGCTCAAGGAAGTTAAAGCCAAGTTCGCATTGGAAGAGTTGCCGGTGATTTTCGGCACCATGATCGAAATACCTAGGGCTGCGATCCTGGCTCACAAGATGGCCGAAGTGGCTGAGTTCTTCAGCTTCGGCACCAATGACCTCACCCAAATGGGAATGGGCCTCAGCCGGGACGACATTGGCAGCTTCCTACCGGCATATTTGCAGGCCAAGGTCTTCCCCGATGATCCCTTCCAAACCCTGGACCAGGAAGGGGTCGGAGAACTCATCCGGATGGGCATCGAACGCGGTCGCACCACGAGAAAGAACCTCAAAGTTGGTATCTGCGGTGAGCACGGCGGTGACCCCGAGAGCGTCAAGTTCTGCTATCGCGTAGGCATGAACTACGTCAGTTGCTCACCGTACCGGGTCCCAATCGCACGGTTGGCTGCTGCTCAGGCAGTAATTGAGACAAAACAGATGCGGAAACCCAGTAGGGTTAAGAAGACAAAGAAGAAGGCAAAAAAGTAACCATTAAATAACGTGAGTTGCCCGCGAGTACCCCCTGTGTTCTATTAAAAAGAGCACAGGGGGTCACTCGTTTGACTTATATACGTGGCCGCGTCAATTCGTCAATTGTGAGGATTTTCCGGGAATGGTGCACACTGGGGTACACGGCGTGAAAGACGGCAGACACAGAGCAAAGGTACCAGCAGGAACTTAGGGAAGTTCTTATGGACAGATGAAGAAGTAGGCGTGGTCAAGTGCAAGCCATGTTAGCTTACCTACGGAATAATCTTAGGAAGAGTGTACCAATGATCACATCCCCGCGAGCTCCGGTCCCACCTGTTGATGGTCGCCCAAAAGGGTGCAATACCTTGATTCCATTTTATGCCAAAATTTTGCAAGACGACTGGGAATTGACGGGGGGATTCATTTTTGAGACAAATAAATCTTGATGGAATCCGCCAAATCAGTGCTTGAGCAGCCCCAATCGAATTCCCGCTCTCGGCTATTGCCAATGTGGCCTCTGGCAGTAGGCATGCTTATATGCTCGCTGGTGTTTGGATACTTCACATACGGTATCGCATACCGGGAATTTAATTTTGCTTGGTGGACTCGGAACGAACATTTGTCGAATTGGCTCCCCGGAATTACCGCGTGTCTCAAGGCATTATATCCAGCAGTTTGGGTGTTACCAGCGTTAACCGGGATTTTCCTAATTCTAGTCGTTGCTCGAAGAATTACGCGGGAGGTATGGTTTTGGATGTGGGTGACATTTATTGCTACGTTGCATTTTATTTGGTTTTTTTTCTGGCTCTTGGGTCTTTATGTTGTGAATCAGACGTTCGTGTGCCTCTAAACTGCTTTGCTGGAGGAGAACCGCGTTTCTAAGGAAAGCCGCTTCTATTAGTCGTAGATTTCTTCGCCAGAGGACGTGTTTATAACCGGCATACCGACCAGCCCGTGGGACACCCACAATGAATGATTTTTGATAATCCGCATCCAGGCCCGGCTTGTTAGTGAAGGTAGTTGCATTATCCAGCCTACAGGAGCCGGTGTGTTTGGTATTTTTGCATGTGAAGAGATTGAGCAGGGCTTAACCCTCTGTCCATTGCTAGTGTGGCGGTAACGAGTTAACGAAGGCCCATAAGCATCTTTTTGCAACGTGAATTTGTTATTGAAAGGCAACGTGTTTCCTTTTATAGTATGCGCAGTATTGCGGACATGAGAGCTGCAAAATACGCAATCGGGCTCGATTACGGCACTAACTCAGTACGTGCTCTTATTGTTGATATTTATACGGGGAGTGAAGTAGGCACGGCCGTTTGGGAATACGAACATGGGGAACACGGGGTCATACTAAGTCGCGATCCTAACTTAGCCCGTCAGCACCCAGCTGATTATGTCAAAGGCGCAGAGATCACGATCAAGAAAGCGCTTGCTCAAGCGGCACGGACTATCCGTGGGTTCAAACCAGACCAGGTAGTTGGCATTGGAGTTGACACCACAGGCAGCACACCTATCCCGGTAGATGATCAAGGACGTCCACTCGCATTTCGCAAAGAGTTTGCCAAAAACTTGGCTGCGATGGCTTGGTTGTGGAAAGACCATACCTCCGTGGCAGAGGCTGAAGAAATTACAGAACTCGCCAGAAAACTGCGACCGCATTATTTAGCCAAGTGTGGAGGGACGTATTCCAGTGAGTGGTTTTTCAGCAAGATTTTGCACTGTTTGCGGACGGCCCCAGAGGTGTTTGATGCTGCATATCTTTGGGTGGAGGCCGCTGATTGGATTCCTGCAATGCTAACTGGCACCGAGCACCCAGAAAAACTTATGGTTGGGGTGTGTGCGGCGGGTCATAAGGCAATGTACAATGACGAATGGGGTGGGTATCCTGATGAGGAATTTCTAGGTAAGCTCCACCCTAAACTTGCTGAGCTGAGAAAACGGTTACGCCCGAAGGCTTACACAGCGGACTACAAGGTAGGAGGGCTTACCCGCGCATGGGCTAAGAAAACGGGGCTCAAAGAAGGCACCCCCGTTGCAGTAGGTGCTTTCGACGCGCATTTGGGCGCAGTTGGAGCGGGTATCAAGCCTGGTACCCTTGTAAAAATAATCGGTACTAGCACTTGCGACATGATGGTCGTGCCTGTAACAGAAAAGTTGCCGGATATTCCAGGCCTTTGTGGAATTGTAAATGGAAGTATTTTGCCGGGTTATTATGGATTAGAGGCAGGGCAGTCTGCCGTCGGCGATATATTTAACTGGTTCGTCAATTACATTCAGCCGGGAGGCAAAAAACTCGGCTCCCATGAGGCACTTACAAATCTGGCAGCGAAGCTGAAACCGGGTGAATCCGGCCTTTTGGCATTGGATTGGAACAACGGGAACCGAACGATCCTTGTAGATCAGCGGTTAACGGGGTTACTTATTGGTCAGACACTGTATACCAGGCCGGAAGAAATCTATCGGGCTTTGATCGAAGCCACGGCTTTTGGCGCCCTTACGATTATCAATCGGTTCGAAGAGTACGGTGTGAAAGTCCAAGAAGTTATCAACTGTGGTGGAATTGCAGAAAAGAATCCATTGGTGATGCAGATCTATGCGGACGTAATCGGGCGTCCAATGAAAATTTCACGCTCGTCACAGACATGCGCTTTGGGAGCAGCGATTGCGGGTGCCGTGGCTGCAGGGGCGCATCCTAACTTCGAAGCAGCCCAGAAAGCCATGACCGGCCTCAAACCTAAGGTGTACACCCCCAACGCTGAACATCATAAGGTCTACAATGAACTGTACCAACTATACAAACAGCTTCATGATGCATTTGGGACCCAAACTTGGACGGGTAACCTTTACAACGTGATGAAGAAACTTATCGCTATACGCCAGCAACAACGATAAAAGAGCTATGATCCCTGCACGACAGCAAAATAAATACGTAGCAATTGCCTTTTTAGCTGCGGCAACCCTTGTCTACACAACTGCAAGGGCTGAAACCAACCTACTTGTGGTGGATACAACCAAGCAGTTAGGGACTATCTCACGACACATTTATGGGCATTTTGCCGAGCATCTCGGCCGCTGTATTTACGAAGGAGTCTGGGTCGGACCTGACAGCCCAATTCCTAATACACGTGGTATTAGAAATGATGTGGTGGAAGCCTTGCGGAAAATTAAAGTGCCCGTCATCAGATGGCCCGGGGGTTGCTTTGCCGATGAGTACCACTGGAAAGACGGAATCGGCCCCCGGGAGTTGCGGCCGGCCCGCATTAACACGCATTGGGGTGGGGTAATTGAAAACAACCACTTTGGTACCCACGAGTTCCTAGACCTGTGTGAGCAGGTTGGGGCAGATCCTTACATCTGTGGTAATGTGGGGAGCGGAACGCCGCAGGAAATGATGGAATGGGTAGAATATATTACCTCTGACTCAGATTCCACACTGGCTAATCTTAGGCGTCAAAATGGCCGCGAGAAACCTTGGCGTTTGCCATTTTTCGGGATCGGGAACGAAAGCTGGGGTTGCGGTGGCCACATGCGGCCTGAATATTATGCGGATCTTTGCAGAAGGTACGCCACATTCGTGAAAAATTACAGTGGCAACCGCGTATATAAGATCGCATGCGGGGCAACCGATTGGGACACGAACTGGACTGCGGTTGTTGTGAGAAGCGCCAGAGAACAAATACACGGAATTTCGCTGCATTACTACACCTTACCAACAGGGAACTGGAGTCGGAAAGGTTCAGCTACCAGGTTCAACGAGGATCAGTGGTTCTCCACTATTAAAAGGGCTTTGGAAATGGACACGATCATTGCACGGCATAAAGCAATATTGAATGAACTGGATCCCAGAAACAGGATCGGGCTTATCGTCGATGAGTGGGGAACCTGGTATGATGTAGAACCCGGGACCAACCCAGGCTTCCTTTACCAACAAAATACATTGCGAGACGCCTTAGTGGCAGGGCTCACCTTAAATATCTTCAACAGACACTGTGACCGTGTGAAAATGGCCAACATTGCACAAATGGTGAACGTCCTCCAGGCCATTATCCTTACCGACAAGGAAAAGATGATTCTCACCCCGACGTACCATGTATTTGAGATGTATACCGTGCATCACGACTCTACGTTACTTGACACAAAATTAGAGTGTGAAACCTATGGTTATGATGGGCAGAGGATACCGGCCTTGAATGTTTCCGCGTCTAAGAGCAAGGACGGGGCGGTTAACATAACCATCTGTAACTTTAATCCGGGCAAGGCAATACCCCTAACTTGTGAACTCAAAGGGATTAAACCTGCCAAGGTCAATGCTCGAGTTTTGACTGCACCCGCCATGCAAGCACATAACACATTTGCCGACCCAGAAGTGGTCAAACCCGCGCCATTTAACGATGTGAAACTCACAGATTCCGGGTTCACAGCCGAACTCCCCTCGAAGTCCGTGGTCGTTATCACATTGAAAGAATAAAGTAGGAAGTGAGTCCGGCATATTTACCCAATGTTGGAGGAACTAAAGGAGCGCGTCTGGCGTGCTAACTTAGACTTGGTTAAGCACGGGTTGGTCATCCTAACTTGGGGAAATGTGAGTGGGATCGACCGGAGTTCGGGCCTTGTAATTATTAAACCTTCCGGCGTGTCTTATGAGGAGATGCAACCCGGGGATATGGTCGTGGTCTCTCTCGAAGAGGGAAAAATAGTGGAAGGACGCTATAAACCGAGCTCTGACACACCAACGCACCTTGAATTATACCGCGCGTTTCCCCAGATAGGAGGGGTGGTCCATACGCATAGTATGTATGCCACGATCTGGGCGCAGGCGCGCTTACCTATTCCAGTTCTGGGTACAACCCACGCAGACAATTTCAATGGACCAATCCCCTGCACTAGGATGCTAAAACCCTCAGAGATAAAATCAGACTATGAGTTGAATACTGGTCGGGTTATTGTGGAATCGTTCAAAAAGCTTGATCCAATGGAGATGCCGGCTATTCTAGTGGCCGGTCATGGTCCTTTTACCTGGGGTATCTCCCCAGAAAAGGCGGTTGAAAATGCAGTGGTGTTGGAATACGTCGCGCGAATGGCCTTGGAGACAAAAATTGTCAACTCTAAAGCAAAACCAATCCCAGAAGTACTTTTGCACAAGCATTTTTACCGGAAGCACGGGCCAGGTGCATACTACGGACAAGGGTAAAACGGTCAACTGTGTGAAATTTGGATTTAGATGTCACTTTCAAACGGGGCCGATCAGGAAGGATCTCCCGATCGGTAGCTGAGTACGACAAACATCAAACAGTTTTAAGGCTCGAGAAATTATGAGAGCGATAAAAAATTGGAAACTAGCTATGACAATGATTGCATGTATCGGCTTGGCTAGCGGGTGCGCGGGTTCCGGTCCCCGCTCAGAACGAAAAATTACAAGGGAACTGTTTGGCAAAACTCGAGATGGCAAGGAGGTCTATCTGTATGTCCTCCAAAATTCTAAGGGGATGCAGGCCGCCATCTGCAACTACGGCGGCACCGTCGTCTCACTCATGGTACCCGATCGGAACGGTAATCTAGGTGACGTGGTATGGGGGTACGATCACTTAGATGGGTATCTCACCAATAGCCCATACTTCGGGTGTATTATTGGCAGATATGGAAACAGAATTGCAAACGGCAGGTTTACTTTGGACGGTGTTACTTATCAGCTGGCCACTAACGACGGGCCTAACCATCTTCATGGTGGAATCAAAGGTTTTGACAAGGTGGTTTGGGATGCCGAACCGATGATGACCGAAAACGGGCCGGCGCTGAAGCTAACTTACGTTAGCAAGGACGGCGAGGAAGGCTACCCAGGCACTTTAAAAGTGACTGCCACTTATACAGTTACTGAAGACAATGCCTTGCGTCTAGATTTCACTGCAACAACGGACAAGCCAACCATTTGTAACTTAACGCATCACTCTTATTTCAATTTAGCGGGCAAAGGCGACATTTTGGACCACATTGTAATGATTCCCGCCGAGTATTACACGCCGGTGGATGAAACTTTGATTCCGACGGGAGAAATAGCACCGGTTGAGGGTACGCCTTTTGACTTCCGGAAACCTACTCCGATCGGGGCCCGTATCAATCAGGATCACATCCAGCTTAAATACGGTCGAGGCTACGACCATAACTGGGTCTACAGTAAAAAAGTAGGTGAGCTTACGTTAATGGCTCGGGTTACTGAGCCTACAACTGGCCGTGTAATGGAGGTGTGGTCAACCGAACCCGGCATGCAGTTCTACAGCGGAAACTTCTTAGACGGAACAATAGTTGGGAAAGGTGGCCAGGTTTATAAGTTCCGCAGTGCGTTCTGCATGGAACCGCAACATTACCCAGATTCACCTAACAAACCCCATTTCCCATCGGTCGTCCTACGCCCCGGTGAAACCTACAAAAACACCATCATTTATAAGTTCAGTGTGCAGTAAAACAAAAAACTCAGAACCCTCAACCTAGGAATTGCTATGACAACACTCGACTGGATCGTAGTAGCGTTTTACTTCGGGCTTATCGCATGGCTAGCTTGGTGGTATGGTCGCCACCAAAGGGATGACGTGGATTACTTTCTGGCTGGTCGGAACGCGGGATGGGTTGTAATTGGGGCGTCAATATTTACGTCAAACATCGGTTCCGAACATATAGTGGGACTTGCAGGCCAGGCAGGCGAAAGCGGACTCGCCATGGCTCATTGGGAATTACACGCGTGGTGTTTAATCGTCCTAGCAGGTTTATTTGTGCCCTTCTATTACAAATCATTGGTTAAAACGATCCCTGAGTTTCTAGAAAGACGATTCAGCCCCAAAGCACGAACCATCCTGTCCCTCGTATCGCTTGTGGCGTATGTGCTCACCAAGGTGAGTGTGACAGTATACGCGGGGGCAGTGGTATTTAAGGCGCTGTTACCTGACACGTTTGGCTCACCTGAAAATGCGTTTTGGGTAGGGGCATTCTCCACAGTTATAGTGACAGGAATTTATACAGTGTTCGGGGGTATGCGTGCTATACTACACACCTCCGCGCCCCAAAGCGTGATAATAATTCTGGGCTCGTTAATTCTCACTGTAATTGGGCTATTTAAGCTGGGTGGCTGGGATGAATTGGTGAAAACATGTAAAACCAACGCAGAAAATTTCACAATGTGGCGCCCCCTTACCGCAAAAGATGTATTTACACCTGATGCACTGCCATGGTTAGGGGTACTCATCGCATCGCCAATTATAGGATTGTGGTATTGGTGTACCGACCAGTACATCGTGCAGCGGGCTTTAACCGCAAAGGACTTGGCTACGGCTCGCCGAGGTGCCTTGTTCGGCGGATTGCTGAAGCTTTCTCCTGTCCCCTTGTTTATGATACCTGGATTAATTGGGTGGGCATTGTATCAGAAGGGAATGTTGGACTTGCCTTTAAGGCCGAATGGTACCCTTGATAGCGACGCCATATTTGCCACGATGGTGCGGGAATTGTTACCAAGTGGTGTCCGAGGGTTAATTGTATCATGCCTCTTGGCGGCTTTGATGAGTTCTTTAGCCTCACTATTTAATTCAACGGCGTCACTCTTTACGATCGATTTCTATGAGAAATTGCGTCCAAACGCATCGGGCAGACACCTTGTAACGGTGGGGAGAATTGCAACGGCAGCAGTAGTCGTACTGGGGATCATTTGGATCCCTCTAATGGCAAAGGTCTCCGGAAGTGGCTTATACCGTTATCTGCAAAGCGCACAGGGGTACTTAGCACCTCCCATTTTTGCAGTATTCTTTTTGGGCGTTTTTTGGCCACGGCTGAACGCGACGGGTGCGGTTTGGGGGTTAGGTGTCGGTTTTGCATGCGGTCTGCTCAAGCTTTTCCTGCAAATGAACTTCGGGAAAGGTAAGTGCGAACACCCCGCAATCCTGGCAGCTATTGGAGATTTCAACTTCTTGTTTGCCACGGGTGTATTGTTTTTGATCAGCGCGATTGTAATGGTGGTCGCTTCTTATCTTACGCCCCCTCCACCACCTGAAAAAATTAAGGGTCTCACATATAAGTCCATACACGAGGAAGCACGCGACGAAATTAAAAAGAGTTGGGATTTTGGCAACAAGCTGCTCACGGTAATAATACTGTTGGGCGTGCTTGGAATGTACTTGTACTTCAGCTTCTGGCTTAAGTAGCAAGTTGCCAAAATGATGTAGGAAGGATGCGCCTCTGCCCGGCCTATCACCCAAATGGGTGATTGATGTAAGGCAGAGGCGCGTGTATAAGAATGCTTATTCATACAGGTTGCCTATGGAAGTCATAAAACTTGCGTGGGTGGATTATCTAATCATTCTCGCGTACACCATTTTTGTGGTAGGGATCGGGTTTGCCCTCCGCAAATACATGAAGAGTTCAGCCGCTTTCCTCTTGGCGGGGCGGTCAATTCCCGCCTGGGTAACGGGTCTCGCCTTTATGGCTGCTAATCTTGGAGCATTGGAGGTTATCGGAATGGCTGCCAACGGGGCAAAGTACGGGATGTTGGCATGCCACTTCTACTGGGTAGGTGCAATACCAGCCATGGTATTCCTGGCCGTTTTCATGATGCCTTTTTATTACGGTTCGAAAGCACGTTCTGTGCCCGAATATCTTAAAATGCGATTTGACGAGCGGGTACGTTGCCTGAACTCAATCACTTTCGGAGTAATGACAATGCTTACTTCGGGTATATCCATGCACGTTTTGGCTGACCTGCTCCGCCAATTGCTGGGTTGGAATTATAACGCGTGTCTTTGGCTGACATCCGCTATCGTGCTATTATACGTTTTCAAAGGCGGACTTACTTCTGCCATCTACACCGAGGTTTTACAGTTCTTCATGATTGTGCTTGGCTTTGCGCCTATTGTTTTCCTCTGCTTGAAAGATATAAATGGTTGGGCAGCTCTCAAAGACACACTAGCACAAGTGGCACAGAACCCCCAAGTAGTTAATGTTGGTAGTCAGCCTTTCCCCACAAACGCGTGGACAAGTTGTTGGGCAACCACTGGGCACCCAGCCAATAACCCCATGGGAATCGATTGGTTTGGTGTCTTGTTCGGCCTCGGCTTTGTGTTGGCTTTTGGATATTGGTGCACGAATTTCTTGGTCGTCCAACGTGCCCTCGCAGCAAAAGATATGTACGCAGCACGTATGACACCGATAATTGCGGCCGTTCCAAAGATGATTTTCCCCCTGTTGGTTATTTTGCCGGGCATGGTGGCGGTAGCCCTCGCGTTTAAATGTGCTGATTATGATATTCCGAAAAAGCCGCTAGAGGGTAGGGCGATGCAAAAAGTATTAGCCGCACTGAATGAAATGGTGGAGAAACAGGTTCCACCCACCGAGGCATTCGAATACATCTCAAAGGAGGCAGGCATGGCAATGTCCCAAGAAAAAGTAACGGCCTTGATCCGAGAACATGCGGCGCATCCGCTTCCTGAAAATGAATTACGGGCTAGGCTACAAGCTGCTATTACTGAAAACGATTACAATAATGTAATGCTCTCGATGCTGAAGCGTTACTTACCCAACGGGCTGCTTGGGCTTGGTTTAACTGCTTTACTAGCTTCGTTTATGTCTGGAATGGCTGGTAACGTAACAGCGTTCAACACTATTTGGACATACGATATTTACCAAGCATATATCGCCAAAAATAAGAGCGATGAGCATTATCTTTGGATGGGCAGGATGATCACGGTCATCGGCGTACTCATAAGTATAGCCTGCGCATATATTGCAAAACAGTACGGCAATATAATGGACCTGGTCCAACTTGTGTTCGGCTTCGTTAACGCACCACTGTTTGCAACATTCTTGCTTGGAATGTTCTGGGCCAGAGCCACTGGCGATGGTGCATTTTACGGATTGTTAGGTGGCACGCTTACCTCCGCGTTGTTCCATGGCTTAACACTGTCTCAGAACAACGCGCCGGGCATTAAAGGTGCTTGGTTGGCTAAGCTATTTGGCAGCACACCGGTCCACGTTTTTCAAAGCGAAATGGCTCAGAACTTTTGGCTCGCCTGTTTTGCCTTCACGGTATGTTTCCTCTTAACGGTGGTTATCTCTCTCTTTACCAAGCGTACCAAGACGGAGGAAGAATTGCGTGGCTTGGTGTATTCTCTAACGCCACGAATCACGGACCATGGTAGGCCTTGGTACGCCAGGCCTGCCACGGCTGGCGCGGTTTTACTGATCATTTGCTTGATCTTAAACATAATCTTTTGGTAAGGAGCGCGTCTTATGGGTCTAGATATTCGAATTCCAATCGGTTGGATGTTTACGGCGGTGGGCGGATTGCTAGTCCTATATGGCATCCTCACAAATGGTAATGCGGAACTTTACCGGCGATCTCTTAACATCAATTTTAATTTTTGGTGGGGATTAGTATTATTGGCATTTGGATTGTTAATGTTGATACCGGCCTTGCTAAAAAAAGAGGAGCCACAATCGTCACAACAGCCGCCACCTGGTCAGTGACTAGTGTGGTGAAAGCCCCATGGATACGCAAAGATTCTCAACGCAACATTTTAAGCAATTCATCGCAAAATGCGCCCAGTAGAACTATTACCGTTTGTAATTGAGAAGTATACTAAAGTCTACGGTCGACCTCCACGTTGGGTAGCAGCGGCTCCAGGTAGAGTAAACCTCATTGGGGAACACACCGATTATAACGACGGGTTTGTGTTTCCGATGGCAATTGAACGTTACACGTATGTGGCTGCTGATTATGCTGAGCACGACCGCCCGCGGGTGTTCTTCCGTTCCACAGCTACGGAGGCGATTTATGAAATTGAGCTTGATCCGCTGCCTGCACCTCTGCCGAAGGGAACGTGGGCTAACTATCCACTCGGAGTAATGGTTGGGTTCAAGCATATGGGGTTAGATATACCGGGATTAGATTTGCTCGTTCATTCCACTGTGCCGCTTGGTGGTGGTGTCTCTAGCAGTGCTGCATTAGAGGTTTCTACTGCCACACTCTTAGAGGCAATCACTAATAAAACCCTTGACCCAGTGGAAAAAGCCTTGCTTTGCCAAAAAGCAGAACACGAGTACGCGGGAATGCCATGCGGCATTATGGACCAATTCATTTCTACAATGGCCCGGGAAGGATATGCAATGTTGTTAGATTGTCGAACGCAGAAACCAGAACTTATTCCTATGGATGACCCTGAGGTCACCGTGTTAGTCATCAACACTAACGTAAAACATGAACTCACCGGAAGTGAGTATCCTACCCGCCGTAAACAGTGTGAGACAGCGGCTCATATCCTTGGCGTAAAAGCGCTCCGCGATGCCACTTTGGGTGAACTCGAACGCGCTAAACCTTATATGGATCACGCGGTTTATAAGCGGGCCCATCACGTCATAACCGAAAACGAGCGTACACTTAAGGCCGCCGAAGCAATGAGACAGCGAGATTGGATCTCTTTTGGCCGCTTAATGTACGAGAGCCACCAGTCACTAAGGAACGATTACGAGGTTAGTTGTGCAGAACTGGATGTTGTTGTTGAGATTGCCTCCGGGCTCGGGCTCGAGAAAGGAGTATATGGTTGTAGAATGACAGGCGGTGGATTTGGCGGATGTTGTGTTGCTTTGGTGAAAACCCACACCGTCTCTGAGGTGGAAAAGGTAATCAAGGACGAATACAAAAAACGTACAGCGATCGAAGCGACCGTTTTCGCCACTAAACCAGCCCAAGGCGCTACAATCCTAAAGCAATAGCCAGTTGTAGCTCAGGACAACGCTAGACGGTTTCATTCAAAGGATAGTGGAGCCCCGTCCGGCGTTGACACGTTTTAACGCAATTACCCAAAGGCCCGAATTTCTCTTCCAGCAAGCCCAGAGGAAGGAATCGCATCGTACTAGAGGCCGAGAATATGTGTTATTTTGGTGCCAACTAAATAAGGTCTCAATAGGCGTTTTTATTTACGTAGGACCACTAGCCCATTCCAGCTCTTGTGCATCCTCCAGTGTAGAATTTAGGCTAGGGTCTCTGTTCGCGTTGACCTGCAGTGAGTTTGGTGAAGGCGGGTGAGACCCAAGCTTGTGACGAGATGTTTTGGCGCTACCGGAAATGGTAAGACCAAATATGTGTGTTGGAGTTGGTTATTTACCCAATCAAAGGCCAATCCAATCAGTCTTTCCATCAAAAGCTCCTGTCAGAGATTGCTCGGAGAATGGAACCCGCAAAAATAGGATCGGCACCGAAAACAGACTACACCTTGTGCCTGTGAGAGTATACAAACGAAATGTCCATGTCTGTAGTATGGCATAAATTTGTATTCGGGAAATGGGGGAAGTGAAATATCAGTATAGAGGCGAAGATTTACCAGATTAAAGAAAGGTGGATACTACCGGGATGTGCAAAGCGGTTAAACTGGCATGAGTGTTTAGCAACCATTATGCTCGTTTGGGCACGGATTTTATAATGGAGGCGAAATGACAGATTTGCGGGAGTGAATGTTGGGAGGGCAATTATCGGGGGTGGAGTGGTTAATTACGTGGTTTCCCATGGAACAAATGTGGCGGGTTGAGACTGGATATACCGCAGATACGCAGAGATGGGATTTTGAGTTGAAGGCTAGTTTTTCGGGAACCAGCTGAATTGTATCGCCAGTCTCTGGAGAAAAAATGCAGTGGCAAAGGCGAGTTTTAAGCCGTGATCAGCCTCCCAATCATCATGGTGTTGGGGTGTGGAACTTTCCCCCTCGACATTTTTAATCCGGGACACGATTAAAACGATAGGACGTTTTACGACCCGAAAGAAGGCCCCTGGGATCTTATGGGAAAGGGGAAGCTTGGTGACTAGATTCGGGGGCAAGTCGTGTGAGTCATGCAAGCGTTTCCCTTCCTGTACTCGCCCCGACGCAGGGGGAGATCCCGCGGTACAAAGTTCGTCTTTTGGGGGGCAGATTTCGGGAAAACGTCAAAACACATCGGACCAAATGCGAGTTATGAAACCCGAGTATGCGAGTAAACCGGTAAGGCAGGTTGTAGTTGTGCTGTTTTTGTTTTTTGGAGGGGCTATGCATGGGGAATCCTTGATTAAGTTTACTGCCTAGGATCGGTTGCATGCCCAGTGGGATTTGTATAGTCCGTGCGGATTGTCACTTTACTGGGTTGTAGGGGGAACTAAAACGTTGATCGCGTCTGGCCCACATGTTGCAGGTCAAGAACGGCGAATCGGGCTTAAACCTGGTACAGAGTATGGGTACCTAATTGATTATGTGGATCCCGACTTGAGGGACGTTTTTATGGAGTCACTCCTCCATTGTATCTGAGTGGTACGATGGTATACGACGAGGTGTTTACGGCGCTCGAAAACCTTTTCGGTTGTGTGGTTATCCCAGCAGGTTGCACCCTTCAAATTGAAAATAGCCTGAATCTATCTTTTGAGGGCGATCATGTATGGGACCTTGCGCATCGCCAATTGTACCAACGTCAATCTCTCGGTTAACATAAATGGTGGCACATTGGAAATTAACAATTCATATGGAGTGACAATCACAAATTGTGGTTCTGGTGGAAATGGTACCTTTACCTACAACCGATTCAATGGACCAGTTGAGTTGAGCTGGACTGGGGGAACCGCCGTATTTTTAGGTAACATTTTTGATGCGAATGTCGAGATACTAGGGACTGGATCACGATTCGTCCAAAATACCTTTTATGGTGACGTGGGGGTAGGAAGTGAGTGGGTGGGATCGGTGGACCCAGAATTCGAGGAAAACGTGTTTTTGGGATGTCTGGTATTAAAAAATCCCAATGTAAATCTGACTGTAGAACACAACAGCTTCCTTGGGCGATGGGGTATAACATATGACGAATGGCGGGTTCCAGCGCCCCAAAAGCCAATTCGGATCGGGGCTAATTATTACGGCGATCCAAACGGGCCTATTGTACCAGGTCAACGAGAATGGATAGACCGTACCTCTATTGACGCGCCCGGCGGCCGTTTCCTGAGCCCCGATGGTGCTTTAGTATTAACGGCTGGCCAGAACGGGATTTATTTGGTTTTAGATCCTCCCCTTGAACAAGGGCGGTTCCGCACGGATAAACATAGGTTTCCCGAGATCTGGTGCAATGGAGTTGCGTGCGGGCATAACTCCGCTTTACATAGGAGACTTGAGGACCTTGTGGAATGCGATGCGCGGGCAGGTTGCCGTATCTAATTTCGGTGGACGTTCGTGGTTGGGACCTAGATATCCGTGGTGTGCAAGTATATGCCGAGGTTGACGGGAAGATATACGCAGCTGATAACCCACCGGAGGTTGCGCATGATCCTTACAATCTGCCAGCTGGCAAGGCTCGGGTTTAGGCACGGGGCTACTACTTTCAATATAGTTATTCCAAATAGGGAGCCTGGAAAGAAGAAAGTGTTGCTCTATCGGGATACGCGGGGTGTTTCGGGTTATGGCGAATCTCTTGGCACAAATAAATTGATTGCAAGCTGGGATGTGAATGTACAGCCTGCCTTTAGTAGGCCTCTTCACATTATGGTGGTTCCTTGGGCAATTCATGCGCCAGGTTATCTAGACTACACGCCAACCGTATGTCAGTTAGTGGAGTTACTTCGTGAAAAGCTCTCCGCAATGCTTCCTTTACGGAGAGATGAGTACAAAATTACCGTTCATCCCGCGTGCAAATATGAAGCTGGTTAGTTGAGCGGGTTACTAGAACGGATAAGTAGCACCGTACTGTTTAATCGTCTGAGGTATGAATTCACACAGTTTTTGGATACATATAATGCGGCGACGCAAGATCCTGTTGATCGCCTTTTTGTGGTAGTCCCGCACGGAGTATTAGGCTCAGCCAATGGGATGGCTGGCTCGGGGGTGAATCATATGCTAGATCGACGGATTTGTATCTTGGAAGACAGTGGTATTGATGCAGCGATACATGAGTTAGGACATTCATTTAATTTGTGGACTGGGGTTATGGGAGAACAATGCAGTTATTGGAATTACCCGCCAGATGGAATTGTGGTGTCGGACCTTACGGGTTTTAGCCCGGATCCTGGGCTAAAGGTGGACGTTGGCAGGATTCGGCATTTTCCATCTTCATTAAAAGATATTCTGTGGCACGATGTGATGGGGCGCACGGAACCTTCATGGCCCATCTATGACACTTGGCGACAAATATGCTCGGGGTTATCTACTTTGCTAGGAACGAGCGGGGTGCGCTCCGTGCAGTCGACCGAATCTAAACATATTGCCCCGGGACCACCTCCTGGATATCGCCGAATTCTAATTCGGGGTCTGGTTGACCATCGATATAGAATCATACCCGGGACAGTCCGCGGAGCTGATGTTACCGGAGTGAATTTTGCCTATATTCGGCCACCAAATTGCCAAGCCGGGGATCGTTGGTATGAATTCGCCGCCTTTGATAGCTTCGGAAATGTTTTGACTAACTATCAAATCGTGTTGGAATGGCTCGACGACATTTCCACAAACGCCGAGTTGGGGGGCACACCCTGGCAGGGCGCTTTCGATTACCAAGCATCAGCAGTGCGATGCGAACTGCGCGGTGGTCAATATGACTGGAGTTTGTACTGGGAAGCACACATGACCAACCCGATTACTTGTACGCTTATTAGCTTATCTACGGGAGCGATTCTCTCCAACATGTTTCAGGTGGCATGGCATGGGGCCGCTCCCACGCCCTTACTTTACCGTTTTATGTGGAGTACAGATGGGGGTGCTACCTGACTCGGGACTGGGGATTTTACAGAGGCGACCAACATAAACATGTCCGTGGAGTTCCTTCCTCATAGCAACAATATATGTTTTAAGGTCATTGCCCCTGGCGGTGTAAATCCGTGGAAGCGCGCGTAGATAACTTGCACCGTGTGGCTTCGCACCTCCCCAGACTAACAATTCTTTCCCCACGCGATGGCGATCGAAATGATCTGAGCAACCGCTCGACGTTTAAGGCCGAGGCGAGTGATATTCACACCGGGATCCTTACTAATATAATCTGGTATTCGAGTCGGGACGGCTTACTTGGCGCAGGACCAGTGTTGGGGGAAATTACATTGAGCCCGGGAAGTCACCGAATAACAGCGACAGTATCCGGTTTTGGTGGGACTGTCACGCAAAGTGTTGAGGTGGCAGCAATTGCTTTGACGAATGTGGATCTTAAATTGGAGTCTGATGCCTTGCGCGTGCAGCCGTTGATGTTTGATCCAGTGGCACCAATGCCAAATTTTATAGCACCTAACGAAACCAATAATGTAGTGGTCCGTGCGCGGAAACGAGGGGGTTACTAATGTTACGACCCTGTCATTGGTGTTATTCATGCGTCCGAGCGACGGTGGAGAAACCTTAATTGCAACCAATACATTCTTTTTGGCCGCATTTGAGCAAGGGGAGTTCCATGCCGACGTGATCCCTACAGCCAATGGTTTTTATGAATTTCGCGCGGTTGTTTCAGTTGTTGATCCACCGGATTCCAATTTAGCAAATAATCAATGTACATGGATTGTACCGTGTGGAAGCGGAAGCCTTTTTGAGCGATCCAACCCCCGGAAGTTGCTGCCTCCGCTTTTTGGTCGGTGGACGGTGGCCAATGACAGCCTTCTGGGATCGTAGTTACAAACCTTGTTGCAGGTGTACACACAATTTCTTTCCAAGCACCATCGAGCTACATAACCCCACTCAATAGGCAAGTGGAAATCCTGCCGGGACGTTTGACTGTATACGAACATCTTATTGAGAAAGACCAGGGTTACTTGAAAGTTACGATTACACTCGAAGACGCAGTTGCAGAGGGAGCACTTCGGCGTTTAGACGATATGCCTGCATGGTATACAAGTGGTACGACTCTTAGCAATGTCTCTACAGGTACGCACGTGGTGCGGTTTCGGGAGATACCATGGTGGGACGTACCGCCACCCCAAACAGTCACCGGGACTAAGGCAAGTTTGACGGTGACAACCGGCTTTTACACACCGTTGCCACGTCCACTGCGACAGGCCATATTGGGAGGACCACCTGACGGAGCGACGAACCAGCCATTGGATACAGCTGTTTATTGGTTTTGGGGTGACAGCAGTGTACCAGGAGCACGTGTGTATTTCGGCACGAATCCGGTCTTGCAAGCGGCTGATTTGCGAGCAATATGTGCCGTACTACGTTTACTCATATGATCCAGGACCGCTAGAATATAACACAAGGTATTATTGGCGAGTTGATCCAACAAATGACATATCCAGTGTGGGAAGAGAGGAAACGAAGCGAAGGTTAAAACTTCCAATAGATGAAAGCGGTTTTGTTGACAGGTGCGTTGTGTGCAGACCCACAGGCAAAAAAAATGGTATTCGCTGTTATCGGATTTGCATTCGGTGAGTAACCCGGTAGTATTTACATCAAAGTTTTAGGTAAACACAAAGATGGATTGAATTGATGAATGCGTTTACGCGCCCCTTTAATTAGTGTAAACCCTTTGGGCCTCGGCGTGCTTATAAAAGGAGTTAGGGAAACGACACAAGCCCTTTAATCAAAAGTTAGAGCAGTATTGGCTTCCTATTACTAGCAAGGTTATGACATCGCGGGAACGTATTGAAACAGCGCTGGCGCATCGAGAACCGGACAAGTTGGCGGTTGATTTTGGTGGCTGTTTTCAAACGGGTATGCACGTGAGTATCGTATATAAGCTTCGGCAAGCACTCGGCCTCGATCCGCCAGGCACACCGGTCAAGGTTGTCGAGGTCTATCAAATGCTGGGTGAGATTGGCCCGGATTTGCGTGAGGTGCTTGGTATAGACACCGTCAACCTGAACGGTACCGGTACGATGTTCGGGTTTCCACAAATCGAGTTCAAAGAATGGCAGCTTGCCGATGGGACGCCTGTACTTGTGCCCAAAGATTTTAACACAGAATACGAGCCGAATGGCGATTTGCTACAGTGGCCGTGTAGTGATCGTTCTGTGCCGCCCAGTGGTCGAATGCCAGCGGGTGGATACTTCTTCGATGCAATCATTCGCCAAGAGCCCATAGATGAATCAAGTCTCGACCCTGCAGATAACACCGAAGAATTTCAGATTCTGCCTGAGGAAGAATTTGAGCATTATAGGCGGTTGGCTGAGCATTTATACACCTCTACTGACAAGGCTTTGTTCTGCACCTTCCCCGGCCTGACATTTGGCGATATTGCGCTTGTGCCGGCACCGTTTCTTAAGCGGCCGAAAGGGATTCGCGACATTGAGGAATGGTACGTAAGCCTTGTTACGCGCCCAAACTACATCAAAGCTGTGTTCGAGCGGCAAACCGAAGTGGCGCTCGAAAACCTCCGACGTTTGCACAAAGCCGTTGGTGATCTGCCAACTGTGATTCAGACCAACGGCACGGATTTCGGAACGCAACGCGGACCGTTTTTAAGCGTGGGCCAATATCGTGATCTGTTTATGCCATATCAGAAGGCTCTCAATGATTGGATCCACCGTAACACTAAATGGAAGACGTTCATGCATTGTTGTGGGGGAGTTGAGCCACTAATTGAGTCTTTCATTGAAGCGGGTTTTGATATTTTGAATCCGGTACAATGTTCTGCCAGGGGTATGGACCCTCGCACGCTCAAGAGACGGTATGGGGATCGAATAGTGTTCTGGGGTGGCGGGGTTGACACCCAGCATACTTTACCTTTTGGCACCCCGCAGGAAGTCCGAGACCAAGTGCGGGAGCGGATTGAAATTTTTGCTGATGGAGGTGGTTACGTGTTCAGTACGATTCACAATATTCAAGCCAACACGCCCATTGAAAACCTGCTTGCTATGTTTGAAGTTGTTAGCGAGTACCGTTAACGATCTAGCTCCATATGCTCAGAAAGCTTTCTTTTCCAAAAGGGGGTTCGTTGCAACAACGCTTCGATGAATCGGAACCCACACGCATTCCAAACCCAAAAGTTGATTCCTTGTGGCGTTTTGTGTGCCTACTTTTGCAAGGTATTAAAGGTTGGAACCAGATTGCGGTGTTTGGACTGTTAATTAACGCTTACTGGTTCTCTTCGGTAGCTTCCGGACACACCATTTTATTAGCAGGCACCTGGCGATTTGCACTCGATCCACGAGATATTGGTATGAACGAGCGTTGGTTTGAGCGTGTCCTACCGGAAGCAGTCAAATTACCTGGTTCCTTGCCCGCGCAAGGGATTGGCGATGACATCAGCACAAACACGCCTTGGACCGGTAGCATTATAGACAGGTCTTGGTTTACCGCCCCCGAATATGCGAAATACCGCGCGCCAGGCCACGTAAAGGTGCCTTTTTGGTTGCAACCCGACAAATACTATGCTGGCGTGGCGTGGTATCAGCGCGAGGTTGAAATCCCATCAAACTGGGTTGGGAAACGGCTGGTGCTGTATTTGGAACAGCCTCACTGGGAGACTCGAGTTTGGCTAGATGACCGTTATCTGGGCTCAAATAACTCGCTTTTTACCCCGCACGTATACGAGCTCGGAGTTGTGGGTTTACTTACAGACGAGGTCGATTCCGCGAAAGTCGGTTGTGCAACCAAAGTTTTGTCTCCAGGTAAACACACATTGACTATCCGTGTTGATAATCGGCGGATCATTGATATCGGAGAAAATTCCCATGGCATAAGCGATCATACTCAGGGAAATTGGAATGGTATTGTGGGTCGGATGGAAATTATTGCCCAACCACTGGTATGGTTGGAAGATGTGCAGGTTTTTCCACAACTGAGTAATCATTGTGTGCGCGTCCGGGTTGAAATGCATAACGCTACTGGGGGGCGAGTGTATGGCACAATCTCGCTCTCTGTTGAACCACCCTCGGGCGCGGCAGGACTGCAAAAGATTAAGCCCGTGGTTTGTAAATTCGATACAGATAAGGACGTTTTCATGCCAGAACTTGAAATCTTTTTGGGCAACACGGTCTTGGCGTGGGACGAGTTTTCACCGGCGCTTTACTCGCTCAAGGCTGAAATGGTGGCGCGTGCGGCCGAAACTAAATTCGAACACACCCGATCTGTAAAGTTTGGTCTGCGTGAGTTGGGTATTCAAGGTACGCAGTTTACTATCAATGGCCGGAAAACGTTTTTCCGGGGCACGCTTGAGTGCTGTGTTTTTCCCAATACTGGTCACCCTCCTGTGAAAATCGAAGAATGGCGACGCATCATGCGAATCGCAAAGTCGTTTGGGCTAAACATGCTGCGATTTCATTCATATTGTCCACCGGAGGCGGCTTTTGATGCAGCTGACGAGCTTGGAATGTATCTGCAGGTTGAAACATGTTGGCCCAACCAATCCACTACCCTTGGCGATGGTAAACCTGTGGACAGTTGGGTTTACGAAGAGACAGACCGCATACTGAGGCACTATGGTAACCATCCTTCATTCGTGTTGATGGCGGCTTGTAATGAGCCAGGTGGAAAAAATGCGGGTGCGTTTCTAGCAAAGTATGTGCAACACTATAAAACGAAAGATCCACGCAGACTTTGGACTGGTGGGGCAGGTTGGCCACAGATCCCAGAAAATCAATTTCACATCACCCCAGACCCACGCATTCAGTGGTGGGGCGGCGGCCTGCGTACGCGAATCAATGCGCGTCCCCCTGAAACTATCACTGACTATCGTGATTACATAAATGCGCGTAAGGTCCCAGTGATAAGCCACGAGATCGGGCAGTGGTGCGTGTATCCGGACTTCGATGAGATCCCCAAATACACCGGGTACTTGAAACCAAAAAACTTCGAGATCTTTCGCGATTTTTTGGAGGCACATCACTTAGGTGATCTTGCCCGCCAATTTCTACTCGCCTCGGGCAAATTGCAGGTACTCTGCTACAAGGAAGAGATCGAATCAGCCCTTCGGACCCCTGGCATGGGTGGGTTTCAGTTGTTGGGTTTGACCGATTTTCCAGGACAGGGAACTGCGCTGGTAGGTGTTCTTGACGCGTTTTGGGATGAAAAAGGTTATGTAAGTGCTCAGGAATTTAGGCGATTTTGTAACGAGACGGTGTTGTTGGCCCGATTTAGAAAGAGGGTTTTTACGTCAGATGAGCGGTTGGAATCCTTACTCGAGGTTGCACATTTTGGGCCTGGCCCTTTAAAAGATGCACTCCCAGTTTGGAAGCTAGTGAATAACTCAGGACACGTAGTTTTGAGAGGCGCACTAATGCCAAGGACAATCCCGGTTGGGAACGGCATCGAGCTTGGCAGGGTAAGTATTGATTTGAATACAGTACCGGCGCCGGCCAGGTACAAATTCGTAGTTGAGCTTGTTCAACCACGCGTCCAAAACGATTGGGACATTTGGGTTTATCCAACTAGAGTCGACACGAACGTGCCCCCAGGTATAGTCGTGACACATAGGTTAAATGAAGAGGCACAGGCTACGTTGGATATTGGTGGAAAAGTTTTGTTGCTAATTCCAACTTCAGCAAAAATACCAGGCGCAGAGCGAGAAGAAGTGGTAATGGGTTTCTCTAGCATTTTTTGGAACACGGCTTGGACTCAACGACAAGCCCCACATACGCTAGGCATTTTGTGTGATCTTTTGCACCCATTATTCAACGAGTTCCCAACTGACTTCCACAGTAACTGGCAGTGGTGGTATTTGATCTCGCGGGCCCGAGCTATGATCATGGACCACCTGCCGCCGTCCCTGCGGCCATTGGTTTTCGTGATAGACGACTGGTTCACGGCACGGAGGCTGGGCTTGGTTATTGAAGCTAGGGTGGGAATCGGCAAATTGCTGATTTGCAGTGTGGACTTGGAAAACGATTTAGGTAGTGATCCGGTGCGCCGCCAATTTCGGTATAGTTTGTTGCGCTATATGCAAAGCGAGGCGTTCCAGCCAAAAATAGAGCTTACTAAAGAAGATTTAGTGGAGTTTTTGAGGGCTAATGGGTGGGAAGTTAATTGATAATGTTCCAGATGCACCTCCCTCCATGAGCTTAACCAAAACAACTTAAACTAGCACATGACAGACACAATGCAGGAGACTGGTTCCCATCAAGGAGCTAGGTTCAACTACAGGTACATTTGGCTTATTTCAATGGTGGCGGCCCTCGGCGGGCTGTTGTTCGGATACGACTGGATAGTTATCAGTGGAACGGACATCTTTTACGAAGCGTACTTTAAACTTGAGACCCCATGGCAGGTAGGATGGGCGAAAAGTAGCGCTCTGATTGGGTGCTTGTTTGGTGCAATGCTAGCAGGTGGGCTGAGTGACCGGTTTGGCCGAAAATGGCTACTGTTCTGTGCGGCCGCGTTGTTCACTGTGACGTCGATCGGCACAGCGTTGGCAAATGTGTTTTGGTTATTCATTCTCTGGCGGATTGTAGGTGGGATGGCGATTGGCTTGGCATCCAACCTCTCGCCGCTTTACATCACGGAAATTGCACCCCCACACACCCGTGGCAAGCTTGTCTCGCTTAACCAGCTTACGATCGTGATAGGGATCTTGTTGGCACAGTTTGTTAATTGGCGGATTGCAAGCTTGTATCCGTTACCCGATGAGGCAACGGCAGCACAGATTGCTGGTTCTTGGGCGGGTCAAGTTGGTTGGCGTTGGATGTTTGCAGCTACGGCTGTACCGGCTATGGTATTTGTGGTGGGAATGTTATTTGTACCTGAAAGCCCTCGCTGGTTGACCAAAAGCGGCCAACCCGACCAAGCCCAGACCGTGCTAGCTAGGATTGGGGGGTATGCCTATGCCAAAGCTACACTCGCCGACATCCAGGCCACGCTCATCAACGAGGTACAAAAGGTCAATTATCGAGAGTTACTAAGCCCCCAACTTCGAAAAATCCAAATTCTAGGGGTGGCCTTAGCTGTGCTCCAGCAATGGTCAGGAATAAACGTCATTTTCTATTATGCAAAAGATGTTTTCCATGAGGCTGGGTTCAAGGTGGCTGACATTCTGATCAACATCGTTTGCATTGGCAGTGTGAACCTGATAGCGACGCTTGTGGCAATGCGAACGGTGGACAGGTGGGGCCGCCGACCGTTGATACTATTGGGGTACGCTGGTTTGGCGGTATTGTTTGGAATCTTGGGCCTGGAATTTGCCCTTGGTGGGCGAGGAATCCAGGTGCTTTTACTGGTGCTGGCTGCAATTGCATGCTATGCAATGTCGTTGGCTCCGATCACTTGGGTCTTAATCTCTGAGATTTTCCCTAATCGCATCCGAGGCACTGCAATGTCGGTAGCTGTAACGTCTTTGTGGATAGCATGTTTTGTGTTAACTGAGACGTTTCCTATTTTGCGGGAAATGCTTGGACCAGCTATTACATTCTGGTTGTATGCGGTAATTTGCCTGTTTGGCTTTGTATTGTTTAAACGTCGCTTGCCTGAAACTAAGGGTCGAACACTCGAACAAATCGAACGGGAACTAGCAGGAGAACCACACTAACATTTTCACCAGATTAGTCCACGAAACGATTAATCGCTCTTAAGGTGTTTTTCAGAAAGAGATTGTGTGAACAAATTGAAGTGTGCGTGGAAATGCGAGGTCTACACTAAATGAGGTTCAAGGGGTTACAATCTCCCCCCAAGTGTGGGGAGATGGCCCCTAATTCTTGTGTGTGCATTTTTGTGTGCGCCCTGGTTGGGAAATTGGAAGTTAGGGCTTTTTCTCACCTATAGTTGGAAAACGCGGTCCTCAACTCGGTTTTTTCATGTAACATCTTTTCAACCGAAACCCTTCACCGTGTCTTGAGAGAAAGGCGGGAGGGTAAGATGGTGGTTATGGACGGCTTATGAAACATACGACCCGGCCCCCTGCAAGAATAGGAGCCGGGTCGTACAAAATGCATAATGGCTGGTTATTATCTAGGAGGCTTGGGAAGCGTTTGTTTGTTGGGCAGTTTGTTGAGTTCGCGCGGCTCGCCGAGCGCGCCTGGCTTCGTATTCTGAAACCAACATCACGTTTGAAACATGAATGGGAGCCTCTTTTTTGACTAACCCCCCTCCAGGATGTTGAGCACTCTTGCGGACAAAATGAGTAACGACTCTCACGCCTTCTACAATGACTTTCTCTTCTTTCGGGAAGGCAGCCAGTACCCGGCCACGTTTACCTTTGTCGGCGCCAGCGATGACGATTACCTCGTCGCCTTTTTTGACGTGCAACTTTTTAACCATACTCAGATCACCTCCGGTGCTAACGACAAGATTTTGATGAAGTTTTTTTCTCGAAGCTCACGCGCAACTGGGCCGAAGATGCGTGATCCTTTTGGGTTACCGTCTTTGTCAATTATGACGATAGCGTTTGAATCGAACCGAAGATATGATCCATCACTTCGTCTGATTGGGTGACGGGTCCGCACCACAACTGCTGTTACGACATCACCTTTTTTAACAGTACCGTCAGGCGCGGCGTCCTTAATTGATACTTTTATTATGTCGCCGACTTCTGCGTATCGTTTGTTCCTGCCGATGACGCCGATCGCGGATGCTTTTCGCGCGCCGGTGTTATCGGCAACATCAACAATGGATCGTACCTGTAGCATAAGCCAAATACCTCCGATTATTTATGTTGAAGTTGGTTTAACAGCACGGGAGATAATCTCTACTAGGCGCCACCGTTTGAGTTTTGAAAGCGGTCTAGTCTCTACAATCCGGACTACATCACCCACCCGTGCTGAATTGTTTTCGTCATGAGCATAGAATTTCTTAAATTTGCGAACGACCTTTTTGTATCTGGGGTGTGGGAACCTCCGTTCTACTTTGACCACGATCGTCTTCTGCATCTTATCTGACACCACGACACCGACCAGCTCCTTGCGATGGGCTTTCTTGGGTTGGGCGGTGGTGGATTGGGGATTTTGGGTATTTGTGACTTGCTCTGTCATTGTTCGAAAATGGTTAGGCTATTTTTGGGACTATTTGGATTGTGCAGGAGCGTTAGCCTGCTTGTTTTCGCGTTGCCGCCGCAATTGAGTGATTCGAGTTTCAATCCGAGCAATATCGCGTCGGATTTGACGAATGCGATGCGGTTTTTCCAGTTGGCCGCTGGCCTGTTGAAGCCGAAGATTGAAAAGCTCTTGCCGCAGTTCTCGGCTCTTGGCTAGGAGCTCTTGCAAAGTTAGGTCTTTTAGTTCCGAGAATTTCATGGGGCAATTTAAACAGTTAGAGTACCATGACGCTTTACCATCCTAGTTTTTATGGGCAATTTGTTGGCGGCTGCCCGCAAAGCTTCTTTTGCAATCGCTTCGTTTACCCCACTAATCTCGAACAGCATTGTAGCTGGTTTAACAACAGCTACCCATGATTCAACATTACCTTTGCCTTTACCCATTCGGGTTTCAAGAGGTTTCTTGGTATAGGATTTGTGGGGGAAAATTCGTATCCACACCTTACCCCGGTGCTTCATATGACGGGTGATAGCAACGCGGGCGGCTTCGATTTGTTTAGTATCAACCCAGGCCCGTTCCAACGCTTGCAGCCCGTATTCACCAAAGGCCAGTGAGTTGCCTCGCCAGGCAATTCCGGCCATGCTCCCGCGCTGCATCTTCCGGTACTTTACCCTTTCAGGCATTAACGGCATACGCGATCACCCTCCTTTCCAAAGTTTCAATGGTTGATTTGCTTTAAGCACTAGCGATGGGCGTGAGCTGTTCTTTCTTTTCAGGCAGATTTTCGCCCTTGCATATCCAGCATTTAACACCAATTACACCGTAAATCGTCCGTGCTTCTGCAAACCCATAATCGATATCTGCTCGTAAAGTGTGCAGGGGAACACGGCCCCAAAGATATTGTTCCGACCGGGCTAGTTCTGCTCCGCCAAGGCGTCCAGAGACTTTAATCCTGATACCTTCTGCACCAGCTTCTTGGGCGGCCTGGATGGCTTTTTTCATTGCACGCCGAAAAGACACGCGGCGTTCCAACTGCAAGGCAATATTTTCAGCTACTAGCTGCGCATCTAGTTCGGGTCGTTTAATCTCGATGATGTCTATGTAAGTTTCCTTACCAGTCATTTGGGTGAGATCCTCTTTTAACCTGTCTATTTCAGAACCCTTGCGACCAATAACCAACCCCGGTCGAGCGGTTGCAATTGTGACTCTGACACGATTTGCCGCCCGTTCAATTATGATCCTGGAAACTGAAGCGTACTCGAGCTTCTTTTTAATGTATTCACGGATGCGATGATCTTCGGCGACCAGAGCTGCATAATCACGTTTCCGATCCGCAAACCATTTGGATCGCCAGTCGCGCGTAACGACTAATCTAAAACCTATTGGATTTGTTTTTTGGCCCATGGCTGGTTACTTGGCTTTCGGGTGTTGGTCAGTTAAAACGATTTTTATATGTGCGTACCGTTTATAAATTGGTCCTGCCATACCTCGCGCTTTCGGTATCCACCGTTTTAGGATCACACCGCGGCTTGTCACTGCTTCTTTGATCCAAAGGTTTTCCCTATTTAAGCCGTTGTTATTTTCCGCATTCGCGATGGCTGATGCCAGCGTCTTGGCTACCAATCGCGCTGACTTCCGCGGGACAGCTGCCAATACGGCTAACGCTTCGACAGCACGCATTCCTTGGATTTGGCGCACTACCTCCCGCACTTTCTGTGGGGACATCCGTGCGTTTTTTGTTATTGCCCTGATTTCCATATTACTTGACATCAGCTTTTGCAGTGTGAGCACCGTGCTGACGAAAGATTCGTGTGGGTGCAAATTCACCCAATTTATGACCCACCATGTTCTCCGTCACGTACACGGGAACGAAGTTCTTACCGTTGTGGACAAGAAAGGTCAGCCCTACGAAATCCGGGGTAATCGTTGATCGCCGAGACCAGGTCTTAATAGGTGCTTTTGAGCCTGTCTGGCGCGCTTTTTGGATTTTTTCTAGCAGAGGCGGATCTACAAATGGTCCTTTTTTAAGTGACCTACCCATAGTTCGTATTGAGAAGATTTGTGTTACTTAGCTTTCATTACATAGCCGTCACGGCGGACCAAAATGAATCGGTCTGAATACTTGTGTTTTGGACGCGTATGGAGTCCTTTGGCAAGCAACCCCCATGGTGACGTTAGATGTTGCCACCCACCGCCACTCTTGGATTTGCCTTGGCCACCGCCGTTAGGATGGTCAACGGGGTTGCGGGCAACACCGCGCGTGATTGGCCGGATTCCAAGGTGCCGAGATTTCCCAGCCTTACCTAAGACCACATTTTCGTGATCAGGATTGCTTACTTGGCCAATAGTAGCGTAACAGTCCTCGTGAATTTTTCGAATTTCACCAGATGGAAGCTTTACGGTTGCGTAACCGCCTTCGCAGCTCATTAAAACTGCAGCTGTACCGGCCGCCCGCACTAGCTGTCCACCACGCCCAGGCTTAAGCTCGATGTTATGTATTTGCATGCCAATAGGGATCTTTTTAAGCGGTAGGTGATTCCCCACCTGAGGCGGGGCGTCGGGGCCACTCATTACCTTGTCTCCGACTTTAATGCCTTGGGGGGCAAGAATATAACGTTTTTCGCCGTCGGTGTATTGGACGAGCGCCAGCCAAGCGCTTCGGCATGGATCGTACTCAATTGCTAGCACGGTAGCTTCCATGCCATGTTTGTTACGTTTAAAGTCTACCCTACGGATTCTTTGTTTATTACCCCCGCCGATACCGCGGGTGGTAATGCGCCCGTAGCAGTTGCGCCCGCCGGTTTTCTTCCGCGGTTCCGTAAGGTCCCATTCGGGCTCGACCTTCGTAATCTCCGAATAGTCGAGTGTGGCCATGAACCGCCGCGACGGGGTATATGGTTTGAATGTCTTAACAGGCATATGCTATTCCTATTACTTCTTTAGCGATAATATACAGTTTGGTTTCTTTGTTTTTCGGCCATCATTCCCAATGGCTTGCGCCATTGGTTCTCGGCCGAAATCGCCCTTTCCCGAAAAACGGAACCATAATTTTGCTCATAAAAATGCCAAATGCAACTACTTTTTTTTGTAAATGCCGCATAGGTAGCGTTAATTGCCATGAGCTAAGCGCCTAAGTGGATGGAAAACTTGTGGGCTTCGATGCAAAGTGGAAACCCGTCGTGTTGTGCTTTCTAACTCCAATTTCAAGGGCTAGAACGCGTAATGAGCGTTTAAGGCTTAGAGTAGAGGTTACATATCTGTAATGTGCATAAGCCTTGACGTTGTATGGTTTTATAGCAGCATGAAGGCATGAGTGTTTTGGTAATTTTGGCGCATCCGAGACCCGGTAGTTTTAATCATGCAATTGCCCGGTGTGTGGTTCAAAACCTGAGTCGGTCGGGATATGAGGTCATATTTCACGATTTGTATGGGGAGGGGTTCGATCCGGTGTTAAGTGCTGCGGAATTGGATAAAAGCGCGGTATTACTTCCCGTTATTGAGAAACATTGTGATGAAGTGTGTAAGGCAGAGGGGATAGTAATAGTTCATCCGAATTGGTGGAGTTCTCCACCGGCAATTTTGCGGGGGTGGGTGGATCGTGTATTTCGTGCTGGGCGTGCGTACATGTTTGTTACTGATTCAACTGGCAAAGGCCATCCTAAGGGTCTCCTTTCTGCTAGAGTAGCAGTGGTGTTTTACACCTCCAATACCCCTCCGGAGGTAGAACAAACGGTTTATGGTGAGCCTATCAGAGTGCATTGGGAAAAGGTTGTTTTTGGACTTTGTGGAGTACCAAAAGTGATAATTCGAAATTTTGCTCCGGTGGTGACAAGTACAGTTGAACAACGGGAGGCGTGGTTGTCGGAAGTAGAATTGTTATTAAGGGAGGTTTTTCCTCCACGGTAAAGGGCTAGTTGAGTGAGCCCTATAACGTTTTTCGGGAAACGGCCCGACTTGTATTGTGGAGTGTGGCAAACGAAAGGTCGTGGCGGGGTTAGAATTTTTACTTGAATTGGATTATTTTAAGATGGGATGACCACTGAATTGGGACTAGAGACGGGTGTGAACTTTGATCGAGATCGAGTGGCGCAGCAGGTAGCTGATTTGGTTCGGGACGGGGTCTACATAGGGACTTCATCTTGGAAATACCATGGGTGGCGTGGGTTATTGTATACGGACGACTTCTATTTTGGGCGATCTGGTTTTTCTGACCAGCGGTTTTTGAAGTATTGCCTCAGGGAATACGCCACTGTTTTCAAAACCGTTTGTGTAGATGCAGCTTACTATAGATTCCCTGAACCTGATCAGTTAAAGGAGATGATGGAGTTAGTACCTGACGATTTCCGATTTGCTTTAAAAGCCACTGATACGATTACAATAAAGACATTTCCCGCTCTGCCGCGGTTTGGTACCCGTGCCGGTAAACCAAACCCAGATTTCTTGAACGCGAGTCTATTCACTGATCATTTCTTGCGGGTATGCGAGCCTTTTAAGGAAAAGATCAGTGTGATAATCTTTGAGTTTTCGCGATTCCATCATTCTGACTACACACGCGGCAAACAGTTTGTGGAGCAGCTCGATGGTTTTCTTTCTCAATTGCCTCGGGGGTGGAATTATGGGGTGGAGATTCGAAATGAAACCTTTTTACATCCGGATTATTTCGATGTTTTGGAGAAGTACAATGCAACGCACGTATTCAATAGCTGGACGGAGATGCCTCCGCTAATTGATCAGTTCAACTGGTATCATGGGTGGGTGCGGCAGGACCTGATTGTGGCGCGATTCTTATTGAAGCCGGGGCGCAGTTACGAAGAGGCCGTAAAAGCTTTTTCGCCGTACCGGCAGATACGTGATCCATACCCGGAAGGTCGTGAGGCTGTAATACGAATAATTCAGTACTGTAAAGCAGAGCCTGGTAAGCGGCGTGCATTTCTGTACGTAAACAATCGATTTGAAGGTAACGCGCTCCAGACGATTGCCCACGTATTGAATAAAGTTTGCCCGCTGCATGGTACGGGGACGTCCTCTAAGTCGATTATGACAGAGTCGTTATTTTAGTGTGATTTAGGCATTAGTCTGGTCGTCTTTCGCGGATAGCGGTGAGTATATCGTTGATTACCTCGTCCTTGGGTTTGACTCCGATGTTACCTTTGCCATGGATGCGGACAGAGATAGTTTGTGACAGTTGCTCACGTTGGCCTACCACGAGGATGGTGTGTACTTTATCCAGTTCGGCTCGTTGGATGCGGCCTTGCAGTTTATCATTGCTATATTCGAGTGTTGCCCGCACGAAGTGCGAGCGGAGGGTATTAACTATCTCTTGTGCGTAGGTCAATTGGTTTTCCGTTACTGGCAGCACGCGTACTTGTTCGGGAGCAAGCCATAATGGGAAGTTACCTGCGTAATGCTCAATAAGGAATCCAATGAAGCGTTCGTGTGTGCCTAATGGAGCCCTGTGGATGCATATCGGGGTTTTAAGTGTGTTATCCCGATCTCTATAAACAAGGCCAAAACGCTTAGGTCCAACAAAGTCAACTTGATTGGTAGCGAGTGTGAATTCACGTCCTACTGCACTCCAGATTTGCACATCAATCTTAGGACCATAGAAAGCAGCTTCGTCAGGCACTTCAACAAACTCTATCCCGCTTTCTTTAAGCACCCGCCTGACCATATCCTCAGTTTTTTTCCATAACTCAGGTTCATTAACGTATTTGACGCCAAGTCTGGATGGGTGATGGGTGGAGAATCGCATGAGGTACTTGGTGATGCCGAAGATTTTGAAGTACTTAAGATACATTTGGTTAACCGCCTGGAATTCTTCGGCGAACTGTTCTTCAGTGCAGTAGATGTGTGCGTCGTTCATGTTTAGGCATCGGACCCGCATTAATCCAAACAGTTCACCTGATTTCTCGTATCTGTAACAGGTGCCATATTCGGCCAGACGTAGAGGCAAATCGCGGTAACTTCGTGGTTGTGCGGCAAAGATACGGTGATGGTGTGGGCAATTCATCGCTTTTAGGTAATATCTGATTTGTTTTGGTTCGCCCCCACCTTCTGAAGGGTCGCCTTCTTCCACAACCATAGGTGGATACATGGACTCTGCGTAATAGGGCAGGTGACCGCTAGTTGTGTACATTATTTCTTTTGCAATATGGGGGGTTTTGACCCGCTGATAACCAGCCAAGAATTCGGTTTCTTTTGCGAGTTTTTCTAGTTCTTCAGCGATTGCGGCCCCTTTGGGTAACCATAACGGGAGCCCTGGGCCGACGAATTCAGAGTCGATTACAAAAAGTCCCAATTCAGCGCCGAGTTTGCGGTGGTCGCGCTTCCGCGCTTCTTCCTGCATTTTGAGGAATTGTTCGAGGTCTTCCTTGGTATAGAAAGCAGTACCGTAAATGCGTTGCAGTTGCGGGTTTCGCGCGTCTCCTTTGTAATATGCGCTTGCTACTCCTGTGAGTTTAAAGGCGCCGATTTGCCCCGTTCTTTCGATGTGAGGTCCTGCACACAGGTCGATGAAGTCGCCTGTCTTGTAATAGGTTATTGGTTGGTTTTCTGGGATTTCTTCTAAGTTAGCCAGCTTGTATTTGCTCGGAAATGGTCGCTCCGAAAGTGCTCCTATTCGCCCGCGTTTACAATCTTCAATTGCCTGTTCCCGGGTAACCTCGATTCGTTCGAAGGGTAGATCCTGAGCAATGATTTTTTGCATCTCAGCTTCAATTGAGGGGAAATCCTCTGGGGTAATCCTATGGGAGCACTCCAAATCATAGTAGAATCCGTCTTCGACAGGGGGACCAGAAGCAAGTTGGGTGTCCGGCCACAGTTTCATAATTGCCGCGGCCATAACATGGGCAGCTGAATGCCGCAGCCGGTCAAGGTCTTGATTTTGCTGAGTTTTTTCTACTTGCATTTTGTGTGACCTAGCTAAAAACCTCTGCAAAGAAACTACGGAATTGCTATTTCGTCAACCCCTCATTTGGCTTTGGTGATTAGCGTTAATTAAGAGGTTCAGTTTTGCAATGCGCTTTCTATAGGAGCAGAGGTTGTGTTAGAGCGCAACTACGCTTTTTGGATGGCAACAGTTTTGGTTGTGACAAAGCGAGGGAATTGACGCAAAATGAAAATATGCTTAAAGCAGGTATAGTTGGACTGCCGAATGTGGGTAAGTCCACCTTATTTAATGCGTTGATGCAATCGCACAAGGCGGCTGCGGAGAATTATCCTTTTTGCACTGTGGATCCGAATCGTGGGGTTGTTTATGTCCCAGATGAGCGTCTAGAGGCTATAGCGCAGGTAGTGGGGGTGAGTAATAAAGTGCCTGCAGCAATTGAGATTGTTGATATTGCGGGGTTGGTAAAGGGCGCATCACGCGGAGAGGGGCTTGGCAACAAATTTTTAAGCCATATTCGTGAGGTGGATGCAATAGTGCATGTGGTCAGATGCTTTGACAATCCAGACGTGGTACATGTGCCAGGAGAGCTGGATCCATTACGGGATGTGGAGATTGTAACCACAGAATTGGTGTTGGCAGATTTGGAAGCTGTGCGGAAGCGGCGTGAGAAAATACAACGTGATGTGAAACGAGGTGACAAACATGCCATAGCCGAGGACCATGTATTGCAGAGGTTGGAGGCCCATCTTAATACTGGTGCGCCGGCAATTTTACTTTCGATGAGTCGTGAGGAATGGCAGTTGGCGGCTAGCTGTTACCTTTTAACTGCACGTCCTACGTTATTTGTGGCCAATGTGGACGAGGCTACGCTTTCCAACCCAAGCGGCAATCAGTGGGTTCAGCAGCTTCGAGAGTATGTAATTAATCATCATGGGTGTGGTTTGGCGATTGTTTGTGCAAAGCTTGAGGCTGATCTTTTAGGTTTATCTTCGGAGGAAGCGGCTGCTTTTTTGGCGGAAATGGGTGTGCGTGAATCTGCCCTGAATCAGTTGATAAAAAACATTTACTCATTGCTGGGGTTAAGGACGTTTTTCACGTTCAACGAAAAGGAAGTTCGAGCTTGGCCGGTGATTGCGGGCACTACGGCTCGGAAAGCGGCAGGCAAAATACATACCGATTTTGAACGTGGGTTTATTATGGCGGAGAAGGTATTTTGGAAGGACTTGGTAGAAGCGGGTTCGGTTGCAGCTGCGCGGCAAGCAGGACGCTATTCTCATGAGGGGGCAGAATACGTTGTGCAGGATGGTGATGTGCTTCTCTTTAGATTCAATGTGTAAGGGGCTTATTAACCGCCCTGGTTGTTATTGAACACGAACTTAATTTCCCCTTTCTCTGTTAACGCCAGACAAGCATCGAATTTCTTCCCGCGTTTAGAGGTGAAACCTTTAAGAAGGTCAGTTTTTTTGTCGCACAAAAGTTTTGAGATTTGTTCGCGTGGTATGGATAGCCCGAGGATAGTTTTGCTACATGAGAATGTGCATGATTGGTCGGTTATGGCAGACTCACAGGCATACTGCCGGTCGGTTTCGACCACCGGGGCGCCACATTTAGGGCATGGGCCTAATGATTTGGTGTTTGGGGAGCTGGCTTCAGCAACAATTGCCGCTTTGCGATTGGACACCTCGGGCTCGATTTGGATCTTATAGTCAGGTGAAAGTTTTAACGTGGCCGAGAAAGGTTTTCCGTTGTGGGTAATAAAGCCTTCTAGGGGGCCGAGTTTCCCTGTTTGGATTAGGATTTGAGCATCGCTCCTGTTAATCCACCGCCCGCTAATGCTTTTCCAAATACTGAACCCACAATCGGGTTTTGAGCAACGGTACCTGTCTATCAACTCCATGACGGGTTGGCCGCATCTGGGGCAGGGTCCGATGGGAGACTCGTCGACGACTTGATTAGGATTGAATGTCTTTGCTTTTTCGACAATTTCTTTTGTTAGTAGTTTGATTTCCTCCATGAATTCGGATCGTGAGAGTTGGCCATGCTCGATTTTTCGTAGTTTATATTCCCATTCCCCGGTCATTTGTGGGCTCGTTAACACTGGGACAACCTTGCGTAACAAGTCGATGGTGCTAATGGCTTTTGGGGTGGGGACGAGTTCACGGCCACGCCTGAGTAGGTATCCCGCGTCGATCAGATTTTCAATGATTTGAGCGCGTGTGGCAGGGGTGCCAAGACCCTTCTCTTTCATTGCTTCTCTAAGCTCCTCTTCTTCTACCAATTCCCCGGCACCTTCCATGGCAGTTAGAATTGTTGCTTCGGTGAAACGCGGAGGGGGATTGGTGGAATTTTTAGAGATGTCTATCGACGTAACGGTGACAACTTGCCCTTGGGGGACTGGAGGTAGTAAATCGGATGCTTCTTGAGTTTGTTCTTTGCCGTAAACCTCGAGCCAGCCTGGGTTAATCAGTACTTTGCCTTCGGTTTTGAACGGTTCGCCTTCCACGCGGGTAATTCTGGTTGTAACTTCGTATTGGGCGGGCGGATAAAATGCAGCGATAAACCGGAGCAAAATCATATTATATACCTCGCGTTCTTGCTGATTTAACTCGTTGGTGGTTTGGCCAGTGGGAATGATTGCAAAGTGGTCGCTGACCTTGGCATTATTGAAAATTCGTTTGTTAGGTTTTACCCATTTGTTCTGGAGAATTTTTTCGATGGCTTGGGAGTAGTCTCCGTGGCATTTGAGCATCCGGTTTAGCGTCGCATAAACTGTGGGGATATAATCTTCCGGCAAGTGACGCGAATCAGTTCGTGGGTACGTAATCAATTTGTATTTTTCGTATAAGGCTTGGGCAATTTGCAGTGTTCGCGCGGCTGGCAGGCCTAGTTTGGTATTTGCTTCCCGCTGGAGGGTAGTTAAGTCGTACAGGAGTGGTGGTGATTGAGTGGTGGGTTTTTTCTCTTCTGATTCGACTATACCCTTTTTGCCGGTGCATTTCGCAGCCAGTGCTTGGATGAGTTCTTCAGCCCATAGTCGACCTGCTTGCCGGTGTTCTTCCCAGAGAGCCCCTTTTTCAGGGAATAAAATTTGGTCGACGTCGATTGTAGATAGACCGAACCTGGTGCTCAACCGAAGGATTCGATCACGCTCAGGTTCATCTTTTGTAAATGATTCATCGAACCATTTGCCTTGGTATGTGCCAGTTGGGGCTTCAAAAGTAGCTAATGTTTCCCAGTAATTCCTAGGGACGAATTGTTGAATTTTGCGTTCACGGTCGACAATTATAGCTAGGGTGGGAGTTTGGACGCGGCCGAGTGTGGTGATATTGTTGCCTTTGCCTCTACGTAGCCTCAGAGTAAATGCTCGTGTAGCATTTATGCCAACCAGCCAGTCGGCTTCGTTACGACTCCGAGCTGCTTGGGCCAGAGGTTGCATTTCTGAGTCCGTACGCAGGTGCTCAAATGCCTCCCGTATAGCCTCGGGGGTCATTGATTGCAACCATAGCCGAAGAACGGGTTTATCGGCCTTGCAATATTGAAGTATGTAGCGAAAAATTAGTTCACCTTCGCGTCCAGCATCGCATGCATTAATTATGGCCTCTGTATCTTTGTGGTGGATCAATTTGCAAAGCACTTTAATGCGGCTTCGAGTGCCCTCAATTGGTTTCAGGTCAAAGTATTCTGGGATGACCGGTAACACGGAGAGATCCCATTTGTCTTGATGTTTAAGTTCTTTTGGGACTTCTAGTTCAAGCAGGTGGCCGACCGCCCAGGACAAAATATATTTCTCGCTCTCGTAATATTCTTTGTGGCGTTTGAAACCGCCGAGAGCTCGAGCAATATCAGCCGCTACAGAAGGCTTTTCAGTTATGATTAGGATTTTTCCCATGACTTGTTCGTGCTGGGGATAATTGTATGTCAAAATGCCACCGTAAATGTCACTACAAAAATCCAAGTTTACCTACTAGCTTGTTGCGAGGGATTTTCGGCAAAGGACTCTTGCGGTTCACTTTTGAGAGGCGAGGAAGATGTCTCACAAATTGCGTTGCCAATAGGCTAAGTTTCATCCAAGGTAGGACTGGTTGTAGGTAGTAACCTGAGCGATCATGATGAAGGTGCTTTTGATTCAGCCTCAAATGCGCGACTTTGATGCATTTCTTGCAAAGGCCTTGAAAGAAGCGGGAATAGAGGCTGTGTTTGCTTATACTGAGGGTAGAACTGAAGGGCACCTTTTCAATGGGTGTGAACCTGTGTGGTTACGAGTCCGGAGCCGATTGGACGTGGCCGGTATAATAAGTTTGAGGAGGTTGATTCGAGAAATTGATCCAGACATAGTGTACTGTGGGACTGCCCTTCAGTGTTTTGCGACAATTGTGGCGGCAGTAGGCTATCGGCCGATAAAAATTGTTTTTTATCGGGGAGCCATCAGATCGCTTAATTATTTTAGTCCTTCGGACTGGCTTATTTTTAAAAGCGGGCGGGTCTCGGTTTTCCATTGCAACTCACAAGCGGTGGCGAATGCATTACGCCAAGTGGGAATAAGGGATACGCAGATTGCAATTTTTCCCGGGACTGGTTATTTCGCCTCTCAATTTGAGTGGGGCTCTGTAGAGGGCCGCGTACTTTTACGCTCGGCAACATACCGGATCGGCGCTGTGGCAAACTACCGCAAAGTAAAAGGATTGGAATTTTTGATAGAGGCTGCGCGATTTTTGCTCGAGCGAGGCATGGATATTGAAGTTGTAATTGTGGGTAGCGACCTAAAGGGTTGCGTTGGGCGATTTGCAGATCGGGTAGGCATTAGAGGGCGGTTAATTTGCACTGGTCCTATTACACCCCCATGGCCGGTCATGAAGACGTTTGACTGTCTTGTTGTCCCCTCCCTGAAAGAAAGTCTACCCAAAGTAATTATTGAGGCATTTGCATGTCAGATTCCTGTGGTGGCTACTAGAGTTGGAGGGATTCCTGAGATGTTGGGATTTGGGGAAGCTGGGGAGTTAGTCGAACCCGGGAATTCTGAGGCGTTGGCCAAGGCCATCCAGCGGGTTTTATGCGATCCTGGGAAAGCAGCTAAATATAAGGATCAAGGGCAACGTATTTTTAAAAAGCGTTACGAGGCTGGTGTGGTTGCTACCCAATACGTAGCCCTGTTTAACCGGTTAGCTTGGGAAGGGAAGGCGCATGCGAAGCAATTCTGACGATGCGCGGTTTGTGTCTAGGTTGGTCGATGGAGGCTAATGGCCGCTGTACGCTGTAGTGGAGTTTAGAAGGTGGGCGGTTCAAACTGGTTGCAGGTAGTCTAGTAGGTTATCAACTGGTACGACTCAGTTAGTGCTTCGTGATTTGCGCTTTAGGCAATTTATAGCAACGCCACGCAATAGGCTTGTGGGACAGCAATGTAAAAGTGTTGGATGGCTAGTATTAAATAAAATTGGGCAGCGAAAGTGGCTTACCTTTAGAGAAAATTATCTCGCTTGACAGTGCCTTTGTTTGATTGCAAGTTGTAATGCAACCGCAAGTTAATCTTGCTGTGTTTAAGATTTTAATCCCCCAAGGGTGGCGCGGGTTGAAAAAATCAAGTTGGTTACTCAGCGCCGGCAAACTTGAAACTACCTGGGGTAATAACTCAAACACCAAAGTAACCATTCATAATCTTTGTATATGCCAAAAACAGCAACAAGGCGTTCCAGTAAAAAGAAAACATCGCAGCAAACAGAGGTGCCGGTTGTAGAGGCGCCAAAGGCCGAAGTTACAACTGTACAAAGTGAGGCGAATCAAGAAACATTTAACGAGTCCGTAGTGGCCTCCACGCCACAGGCAAGTACAGATAGTGTAGTTGCTGGAACGGAAGCGGGCCATGGCTCTGAAAGCACTGGTCCAGTCCAAGGTGAGAACCCTGTCTCCGTAATTGAACCAGCCCCAGTGCAGGAGAATGTTGCTCCCGCGATTGAGCAACCTCCAATGTCAGGAACTGTAACTGTGGAGAAGGGCGAGATAGTGGCCGCCATTAGGCCGGATCAGGCGAAGTTGCCACTCAACATTGCGGAACTTCAGGCAATGGACATGGTAGAGCTTACAAAGTTGGCGAATGAATATGGGGTGGACAATGTGGGCACGTTGCGTAAGCACGACATAATCTATCAAATTTTGAAGCGGGCTGCGGAGAAGGCGGGGGTTATGTTTGCAGAAGGAGTGTTAGAGGTGTTACCAGACGGCTTTGGATTTCTTCGCTCTCAAAGTTTTAACTATTTAGCTGGTCCTGAGGACATCTACGTTTCGCCGTCGCAAATTAGGCGGTTTAATCTCCAAACTGGGAATGTTGTTGCGGGATTGATCCGTCCACCCAAGGAGGGCGAGCGGTTTTTCGCGTTGTTGAAAATAGAGGCAATAGATCACGAGGATCCCGAGAAAGCGAAACAGCGGACACACTTTGATAATCTGACTCCTTTGTTCCCGAACAAGCGGTTCATCCTTGAGACCGAGCCGGATGAGTTAAGTACGCGTGTGTTGGACCTTGTATGTCCGATTGGGAAAGGTACACGTGGGTTAATTGTAGCACCACCACGAACGGGCAAGACGATACTTTTGCAAAAGATAGCAAATGCAATTCTACGCAATAATCCGGAAGTGCATGTGGTAATCTTGCTGATAGATGAAAGGCCGGAAGAGGTCACTGACATGAAACGGACCTGTAAAGGGGCGGAAGTAATAAGTTCGACCTTTGATGAGCCGCCTGAAAGACACGTTCAGGTGGCAGAGATCGTCTTGGAGAAAGCTCGCCGGATGGTGGAGCGGAAACAAGATGTAGTGATATTGCTTGACTCTATCACTCGGCTAGCACGTGCATATAATGCGATTCAACCTCATTCTGGTAAGATCCTATCAGGTGGAATAGATGCCAATGCCCTGCATAAACCCAAGCGGTTTTTCGGGTCAGCAAGAAACGTAGAGGAAGGAGGGTCATTGACTATAATTGCAACGGCTCTGATTGATACTGGCAGCAGGATGGACGAAGTGATTTTTGAGGAATTCAAGGGAACGGGGAACATGGAAGTACATTTGGATCGGGCATTGGTGGATAGGCGAATTTTCCCATCCATCAATATCGAGCGGTCAGGGACGCGAAAAGAGGAATTGTTGTATCATCCAGATGAGTATCAGCGGATAGTGTTGTTAAGGCGTGCATTAACAGGGGTTCCCCCAGTGGAGGCGATGGAATTGTTGCTCAATAAACTTCGGAAGACTAAATCGAATATTGAGTTTTTGTTGAGCTTGAGTGTCTAACGAGGGGGTGCCTCGAAAGTGCCGGTTGTGCAAAAGTAAGCGGATTCATCGCTTGAACCACCCCGGCGGGGGTGTTCTTTATGCGATTCGGGTTGCTTGAAACATTACAGATTGCATATTCTATTTGTTATCTGGGAATATGAGCGACACAGCAAAATTAGAGATAGACGGCAAGACATACGAATTCCCTATTGTGGTGGGGACAGAGGATGAGAAAGCGATTGATATCTCGACGCTGCGTCAACAGACAGGTTACATTACGTTGGATGAGGGTTACGTAAATACAGGATCGTGTCGGAGTGCGATCACGTATATCGACGGGGAACGCGGAATACTCCGGTACCGGGGAATACCAATCGAAGAACTGGCGGAGAAGTCCACCTTTATAGAAACGGCGTACTTGCTGATTTTTGGTCATCTGCCTACGCGGGCAGAATTACGAAGGTTTAGTGAGTTATTAACGGAGCACCAGTATCTGCACGAAGATATTAGATATCACTTTGAAGGGTTTCCTTCCACGGCCCACCCGATGGCTATCTTATCCGCGGTGATAAATGCAAGTAGTTGTTTTGACCCTACAATTCTGCGGCGTGATCCTGAAAGGTTTGATGTCCATGCGGCGAAACTTATATCGCAAGTACGCACCATAGCAGCCTTTTCGTACCGGAAGTCCCGAGGGCTGCCTATCATTTATCCCAAAAAGGCCTATAAGTATACGGCGAATTTCCTTCACATGATGTTCTCTTCACCATACGAGGATTACGAACTTAAGCCTGAGGTAGTGCGTGCGCTTGACCTGATTTTCCTTTTACATGCAGATCATGAACAAAACTGTTCGACTGCGACAGTGCGGATGGTGGCATCTTCGGGTGCTAATTTATTTGCGAGCGTAGCGGCTGGGGTGTGCGCTTTATGGGGACCACTTCACGGCGGGGCTAATCAGGCCGTTGTGGAAATGTTAATGCAGATTCATAAAGAAGGAGATGACGGCTCGAAGTTCATAGCCGCGGTTAAAGACAAAAAGAATCGGCAGCGTCTTTGGGGGTTTGGCCATAGGGTATACAAAACGTACGATCCACGTGCGAAAATTATCAAAAAGGCCTGTCACGATTTATTAAGGGTATTGAACATTTCCGATCCGTTGTTAGATATAGCGATGAAACTTGAAGAAACGGCGCTTAAAGATCCGTATTTCATCGAGCGTCGGCTTTATCCAAATGTGGACTTTTACAGTGGGATAATTTTGCGGGCGATAGGAATTCCTTTGGAGATGTTTACGGTGATATTCGCAATAGGCCGCACTCCTGGGTGGATTGCTCACTACAAGGAAGTAATGGATAATCCAAATACCAAAATTTATCGGCCGCGGCAGATATATATCGGTCCTCCAATTTCACCCTATATTCCTTTGGAAAATAGACAATAAGAACCCTTGCCAACTAAAGCCCCCAGAGTAAACTGTCCCATAGACGGCTAGTTGAAAAGTCGGATCCCCTGGGTGCCGGCTTCGAATTTGGAATGACGGTGTGAAATATAGCGGGTGGGATGAAAAAGGTTTTGATAATAGATGATGAGGAACCCGTCAGGGCGCTGATGAGTTTGGCCCTTAGGCAGCGAGGATATGAAGTAATAGAGGCGGAGGATGGAGAAAAAGGTATTGAGCTTGCTAGGCGGGAACTGCCGGATGTAATAATCTGTGACGTTAGGATGAAGGGCCTCGATGGGTATTCAACGCTTTCAGCTCTAAGAAAAGATCCGACAACTGCAGCAATTCCATTTATTTTGACCACGGGGTACGCTGACAGCGAGGGGATGCGTTTGGGGATGGAACTTGGTGCTGATGACTACCTCCCGAAACCTTTTACGATTGAGGGTCTTTATGCTGCAGTTGAAGCACGGCTTAAGAAGGTTGAAATGGTTAGGCAACAGGCTGAGCGAAAGTTGGCAGACCTACGCGATAACATAAGTTTAATGTTGCCGCACGAACTGCGAACCCCCCTTAATGGTATTCTTGCGTATGGAGAGATCCTGGTTAGCGATGCAGGGACACTCACTCCAGGTGAGTTGGTTGAAATGGGCCAGGTCATCTTGGAATCAGCGAAACGGCTACAACGGCTAATCGAGAATTTTCTTATTTACGCCCAAATAGAATTGGTTGCAACTGATCAAGAAGCTTTGCGACAATTGCGTGAGAAAAAGACCGTTAACCCGGGGGAGGTGGTAGGTGAAGCTGCACTGCATGTGGCTGATAGGAATAGGCGCAGACAGGATCTAGAATTGGAGTTAACAGATGCGCCAGTTCAAATATCGGACATGTATTTAGGCAAAATTGCTGAGGAACTAGTTGACAATGCTTTTAAGTTTTCGCCGCTTGGAACACCAGTTCGGGTGAGGTTGTACCCTGAGGACAGCTGGTTAGTTTTGTCGGTTATGGATCGCGGTCGTGGGATGTCTCCTGACCAGGTGGCGCGTATTGGAGCTTATATGCAGTTTCAACGCAAGGTGCAGGAGCAGCAAGGGCTTGGTCTTGGCCTTGCAATTAGTAAACGCCTGGCCGAGCTGCATGGTGGTGGATTGAGAATATCTAGTGAACCAGGCCAGGGTACCACCGTATATGCAAAGCTCCCCTTAAGTAATCCTTAATTCAGTTTGCCTAAAGATGCCATTGCCGGGTGAGAATTTCGCGAAAGGCCCTAAGAAACCCCGACCAATACATTACCATCTCGGAGTAAATCGGAGTAGGCTAGCACGTTAAGGAGTTGAGATGTATTTTGATAGAGCAGGCAGACACACAACAAGGAAAGTAGAACAAACTTGGGAGGTCACGTGACCACTGCCAACAAAATCACGATTATTCGGGTTCTCCTAGTACCAGTGTTTGTAGCGATGTTGATATATTATACGCGTACAGGAAACGATGTTTACCGGTATGCTGCAATAGGCGTGTTTTTACTGTGTGCAATTACCGATGGTTTGGACGGATTTATTGCGCGGCGATTTAACCAGAGGAGCGAGCTCGGTGCGTTATTGGATCCGTTGGCGGATAAATTGTTATTGGTTTCTGCAGTGGTGTTTTTGAGTTTTGATCATACCCCCTACCTAAATCAGTTACCTCTGTGGTTAGGGGCTACTATTGTTGGCCGGGACGCATTAATGTTTTTGGGATGGGTTGTGATCCATCAGGTGTGTGGCAAGGTCAAAATTCGCCCTAGGCTAGTCGGAAAATTGGCTACTGTCCTTCAAATGGTTACAATACTTTGCATCCTTGTTAAGTGGATTGGACCTGTGATGGATTTGCTAGCGTTTTTTACGGGTTTAACTACAGGGATAGCTGGATTGCTTTATGTGTGGGACGGATTACATCAACTTAGCGCAAGTCCCACAAGTAAACCAAAACAGGCTTAGCATACTAAGCTCTACGGTGGGCATTCCCCATTGGGCACCTAACCAGTGGGGTGCTGTCCAATTGGAGCTTATATTTTTGGTATTATGAAGGGGCTGTTGAGAAAGTTATTATTTGCGCTAGGGGTTTGGTTGACTGGATGGACAGGCTGCAACCTGCAAAATGAGTACTCTCAAGGGCCCGTGATGAATGAGCCTGACTATGAGAAGCTACGCGAAAAGATGGTCCGTGAGCAAATCCAAGCCCGTGGTGTGAAGGATCCTGATGTTTTAGCTGCGATGCGCAAAGTGCCTCGCCATAAATTTGTTCCCGAAAACATGCGAAGGTATGCGTATGATGATTGTCCATTGCCGATTGGGTATGGCCAGACGATTTCGCAGCCCTACATTGTGGCATTCATGACGGAGCAGTTACGTGTTAGGCCTGGTATGCGAGTGCTAGAGATTGGGACTGGTTCAGGGTACCAAGCTGCAGTTTTAGCTGAGATGGGAGCTAATATCTACACAATCGAGATTATTCCAGAACTGGCGGAGCAGGCACGGGCAGTGTTATTGGAATTAGGTTATACGAATGTACATGTGAAAGTAGGTGATGGATATAAAGGCTGGCCTGAACATGCCCCTTACGATGGAATTATTGTTACTTGCGCTCCCGAGAGCATACCACAAGCGCTCATAGACCAATTGAAACAGGGGGGCCGAATGGTGATACCCGTAGGCCCCACATGGGATCAAGAGCTTGTGGTTGTGGAAAAAGAAAACGATAAAATCTCATGCACGGAAGTGTTACCGGTGCGTTTCGTCCCAATGGTGCCGGGAGAGTCCACAAACAATGAGTCTTCGGTGACTGAGCGTTAGTAAAAATTCAAGGCACTACCCTGCTCTGGTGGTTACGTGGAATGACTATTTGGTTCTGGTGGCGAAGATTGCGAGAGTAATAGCTAAAGTCCCTAAGAAAACATAACTGGGTTCAGGGACTAGCCACCCCTGCCATGCGATTCCATACGGTTGGTTTGCGGTATCGCTCCTGATTACTAGTGCGTACTGGCCTGGGGTTAGTTGCGTGGCGTATATATGTTCCACATTATCTACGGGGCTATCGCTCCAGTCGATTTCCGAATCCAATTGGTAATTAATCGCTGTGTAAAGTTGCAAAGACATGTTCGCCACGGTGTACTGGAAGTTGTATTGCGGCCCCGGTTGGGCATCGTATACATTCCGTTGCCACGTTAGGACCACTGAGAAATCGTTGAGGGTATACCCCTCCTGGATCTCGAAGAAGTAAACTACAGGATTGTTACCTATTGAGTTGTAGTCCCACCCAGTTGTGGAAACCATTGAATTGGGGCTGGCAGTTTGTTCGCCAGCGGTAAGGATTAAGTAGCTGTTGTACACGTTGAGTTCTCCCGCGCCGTAAACGGGATCCAATGGGGATGTATGCGTCCTACTCCAGGAAGGAAACTCTTGTTTAGTTGCACCCGCCATTAGAATAGCTTTCATCACTTCTGGTTTTTGTGCATTCGAAAACGCTGGGTTGGCTGTGGCCGTTTGAAGCAGAAGCGCTGCAGCACCTGAAACAACAGCTACTGAGTGGCTTACCCCGCCGTAAGCAGAGGGGCTAACTAAATCCGGCTTGATGCGCCCCACTCCATCGAAGGTCGTTCCACCTCGGCTATGATCTCCAGATGATTGGCCGACGGTAATTCCATTGTATGTGTGGGCCATAAGGCCCGGCACCGGGTTAGTGGCATAATTATTGAGTCCTACAACCCCGATAAATCCATCCCTCGAGATGGCGTAATCGAATCGCCGTACGGCTTCTTGTGCATAACTGGATTCGCCTATCCAACTATGGTTTTGGATACGGTTTGTTTCTATTGCAGGTGGCGCGAACGAGTTACCAGTCTTAAGAAACCCAGAGCCCAAGTAATTTCCTGCCTCATAACAGCTGATACTATTTATTCCTGGAGCTACCCCTGTAGCTGTCCCATAGAAGTTTTTTGCGACTGTTGTTGCATGCCATGAAGCTTCTGATGGCCCGGAGTTTAAAATGAAGGTTTTCCCTGCGAGCTCGGGATCGGTGGGATTGGGCACATAGTTTGTGCCTATTGGCGCTTCGATTTGGCTAACATGAATTCCGGTGCCGTTTGGGGCGGAACTTCCGAGATAGTTTAACAGGTCCGTCAATCCAATGTCTTCTTTCCACCCTCCTACAGCCGAGGAGCAAGGAAAGGATGCTATAATAGCAATTGTTACAACCCACCTTCCGATAACTCTGGACTCCATAATTCAATTGTATGTCCGTAGCTTTGGTCGTCAAGCATGACGAAGGAAAACCCAGAATTGAGTGCTCGTATGAAGCAATATTTGGATCGCAGAATTATTAGCGTGGTGGGGACAATCGTGCCTATTGCTTCGGAATAACATTCTCTATATGCATAACGCATTCACACTTTTTCGGACTGCCTTTGTATGCGCAGCATAATTCGACTAGCTCGCTTTTCGACACAAGAGGCAACAACTCCATACGAAGAGCAGCTTTTAATGTGAGACCAGTTTTTTGTTATAGTAGTATGGGCAAGGAAAACGACGAGAATTCTTTGCTTGTGTGGTGAATTTGCAATTCCAATGTTTAATCCAACCTAGTCGTTGCGATAGCCGGGGGACCAATCTATGAGATTCCAAGGGTTAACTGGTGGTTTAAATGTTGTGCGAGAGTGGTCACAATTAGAGAGGGAGGATGGATGTGCACAAGTGGTCCAGTATGTAATGGGGTTTATCACGCTGTTGGGAAAGCAGAGCCCGGTTTGTTTCAACAGCGAAGCGAATCACCTCTGACAATTGGCGAAGGCGGAGTTTGGGGCGGTAGCCTAGCCGCGTTCGTGGGAGCATGGATAACTGGATTCGGGATTAAAGATTGGGTTTATATTATCAATCCTTGCTGGGGATGTGGTGTTGGTTTTGGGTAGGAGGGCATCAGGGTCGGTGGCATGACACCATGGCGCTTGAGCTGGTGATGTGGGTAATTCAAGTTCTTAGAATGGAAGTGCGAGGATCTGCCCCCAAACTCTAGGGTTCCGCCGCATTAACGCGGCGACTACGAAGGGTTTGGATTGGAATTTAGGGTTCGGCGCTCCTTACGAGCGCGGCTGTGGGATAATGGTGCTACGCATGGGTGGACTTTGGCAGCAGCAGCCTCTACGCGCTCAAGGCGCACCCGGGTAGGCTATGGGGTGGCAAATCCGACAGCGGGTTCTTGGCCCATAAGCGAACTCGGCGTGCCTGGGGAGTAGCCGGACTTCTGCCACCGTGTTGGTTTAGGTTTTGATTTGATAGTTGCCCTCTGCTCCAGATCTGGTGAGACAAAGCCAACCTAAGAGCTATGCTATTGGCAAGCGCTCGTGTCATCGTAGTTTCAGCATTGGGAAGTTGTTAGTTTTCATGGGGACTAAGCTTGACACGGGTAGGAAATAAGGAAGCATGGGAGTTTTGGGAGCCTTCATTTACATGCCTATTTGTGGGATGGGACCTAGACGCGCAGAGAATGTCGCAGGACGGATTTGGTTTGGAATGGCTTTATTAGCATAGGTGAGTTTCTTTTGTTTGACGGGATGAATCGAATAACGTAATTAGAAGAGCTAGATTTCTGAGCGTGAGTGGGAAAACCCTTTACATGTGCTTGTTGTTAAACTAAATTTTGGCGCGGAAAGTGAACACGTGGTAATGACAGCAGGAATTGACAAGTCAAAGATAATTGCGCAGTTCAGGTTGCATGAGCGCGACACTGGGTCAGCCCCGGTGCAAATTGCGCTCCTGACAGAACGCATTAATCATATAACTCAGCATTTACAACAGCATCGTAAAGACTATGCATCCCGGCGAGGGTTGTTGATGCTGGTTAGCCGGAGGCGTAGATTATTGGACTACCTACGTGCGCATGACGCAAAGCGTTATGCTGAGGTAGTAGAGAAGCTGAACCTCCGGCGATAAGTAAGGTAGCTGGTTTCTGGTTGGACCAGCATAAAAGGTAAAAACAACTGGGAGGGGGAAACCCTCCTTCACTGAAAGGTAATTAACACTCAACGAGTTCCTCCGCTGCGCCAGAGCAATTTCATTGAGTCTCGAATCATTGGGGGTTGGGGATTCACTGAAGTTTCTCGGCACAGCGGGGGGTAAGCGGTAGTTATGTATATGGCAATACGAAGTGTCGCCAAGGTAGGCGAAAAAGACATTTTATTTGAAACTGGCAAAATTGCTAGGCAGGCAGACGGGGCAGTTACGGTTCAATTGGGTGAAACGATTGTTCTAGTAACTGCAGTTGGCGCGGATAAGCCCAGTGAAGATGTGGATTTTTTGCCTCTTACTGTAGATTATCGAGAGAAGGCAGCAGCAGCTGGGCGGTTTCCAGGGGGTTATTTTAAGCGGGAAGGTAGGCCTAGTGAGAAGGAAATCCTTACTTCCCGGATGATAGATCGCCCTATTCGGCCGCTTTTTCCGAAGGGATGGTATAATGAGGTCCAGGTGCAGGCAATAGTTCTGAGTGCGGATGGGGAAAATGACCCTGATATTCTTGCGGTAAACGGTGCATCAGCGGCGTTGCTAATAAGTGATATCCCGTGGAATGGGCCAATTGCTGCAGTCAGGATCGGTAGGATAAACGGCCAGTTTGTGATCAACCCCACGCATTCCCAATTGGAGGAGAGTGATTTGGATCTGGTGTATGTGGGCAATCATGAACATCTAATAATGTTTGAGGGGGCAGCAAAAGAGATTTCTGAGGCAGATTTAATCGCGGCGATGGAGTATGCTCATCAAGGATGCCAACCCCTATTAGCTGCGCAAAAGCAATTGGCTGAAAAGGTAGGGAAGGCGAAGAGAGGCGTTACTCCAGTCGTTTTGCCTGACGAGGTGGTAGCTGAAGCTAGGTCGTTGTTAGAGCCTCAGTTACGGGAAGCTCTGTTAATCCCTACCAAACTTGCTCGTGAAGCTGCGGTGCGTGAACTGATTGAGCGAGTTACCCCGGCGTTGATTGAAAAATTTACTCCTCACGTAGTAACTGAATTGGTATTAAAGGAGGTTTTCTACCAAATCATCCGGGGTGAGGTTCGAAGGCTTATACTTGAGGAGGACATTCGTTTGGATGGGCGGGGAATGGATCAAATTCGACCTATTTTGTGTGAGGTTGGAATATTTCCTCGGTCGCATGGTTCAGCAATCTTCACCCGTGGCGAAACGCAAGTAATTAGTTTGGCTACTTTAGGGACGGAACAAGACATACAGGAATTTGATGCCTACACTGGTGGTGAGACGGAGAAACGATTTCTCCATCATTACAATTTCCCGAACTTTTCTGTTGGGGAAACAGGACGAATCACCGGGCCAGGTCGTCGCGAGATTGGTCATGGAGCTCTGGCGGAACGATCACTTCAATCTGTTTTACCTGACCCGTACCCGTATACCATTCGCATCACATGCGAGGTCACGGAATCAAATGGTTCGACTTCAATGGCGGCGGTTTGTGGTGGTTCGTTGGCACTGATGGACGCGGGTATACCAATCAAGCGTCCCGTAGCTGGGATTAGTATTGGGTTATGTACAGAGTATGGAGCGGACGGGGCTCTGGCTCGTTATAAGTTATTGACCGATATAATCGGATGGGAGGACGCGTATGGGGACATGGATTGTAAGATTGCGGGTACGGAGGTAGGTATTACTGGTTTCCAACTGGATCTGAAGCTTCCGGGCATCCCGATTAAGATAATAGCTGAGGCATTGGAACGGGCAAAAGCAGCACGGTTGTACATTTTGGAAGAAATGAAGAAGGTCTTACCTGCACCTAGGCCTGAGCTTAGTAAATATGCGCCCCGTCTAGAAACGCTGAAGATAGACCCAGAGAAGATTGGATTGCTGATTGGTCCCGGTGGTAAGAACATTAAGAAAATTGTAGATGAATCGGGGTGCGAGATTGACATTGACCCTGACGGCACTGTACGGATTTACTCAACTACGGTAGAAGGCCTTGAAATAGCAAAGAAAGCCATTGCCGCTTACACTGAGGAAATAGAGGTAGGCAAAATCTATAAGGGGCGGGTGGTAAGCGTGAAGGATTTTGGTGCGTTTGTGGAGGTGTTGCCTGGGAAAGACGGCCTTGTGCATGTCAGCGAACTAGCAAATTTCCGAGTCAAAAACCCGCAGGATATCGTCAAAGTGGGCGACGAGATCTGGGTGAAATGTGTTGGAGTGGATGAGCAGGGGAGGGTCCGACTTTCCCGGAAGCAGGCGATGGCCGAGCGCGACAAAGAGATGGCATCAACGACTTCTGTTGTTTCACCTTCGCCTGCGCAGTCAACCCCTCATAAGCCAACGGCTTCCTCCCACTCACATCATCCTCCTCAACATGGACACCGAGATCGCCCAGGGAAGCCTCCGCATCGAAGGCATTGAGCCCTGTGCTGAAATCGAGCAGATTAAGGTTTTTTAAAAATCAAGCGATGGCTGATTCGCCTTTTTTGATGTGGGGCTAATTCGGGTAGATCTGTGAGAGTTGGGGAGTGGGTTTCGTGAAGTGTTATCCGCGCCAATGCTTTCAAGTCTTGCCAGCGTCCCCAGTCTAACTCAGGCGCATGCGTGATTTGCCTCAGTAAACTTCGCCATTCGATGATTAGTCGATCGATGTCGCCTACCCCGATCTGTTCGGTGACCCAGTCCATCTTGCTATCTGGATTGCGGTGGATGGAAGCGACTATTTTTTCGGCGCCTGCGCCATAATTGGGTGGGGCACCGTTTTCGAGGTATCCCGGAATGGTTTGGTATCCGTAGGTAGCTCGGCAGACCCGAACGAGTCTACCGTTCCATCGATCCTCCTCGCCTGCAAACCTGATGCCGGCGTCGAGGTTGGCTAGGTCATAGATCAGTTCTTCCAAAGGATAATCTTCGGCTTCTAATGCAGCAGCAATAGCAAGGCCTTGGCCGTGGGGAAAGAAGCTCACAATCAAGCCCCGTCGGGTTGGTACACCATGTTCATCGGTTAAACCCAGACGGCGCCAAAGTAATATAGTTCCAGCAGTAGTGGGTAATTGTCGGCATTCTTGGAAGTGCGTACAATTTAGGCAAGCAGCGGGTATAACGGCTCGCTCGATGGGTTTAATGATGCCTACTCCATAAGAATCCACCGGCACTCGCACTTTAATTTCTGATAGGTCAATCTGCGCCAATATTCTGTGGTCTCGTTCTACAAATTGTTTTACGGGTGTTTTTTGTTCGGCGAGTCTGTGCGTTAGTAACGGCACAAGCGTTTGTTCCCATATTTGTCGGTCAGCGAGGCGAACGCGCCAATTTGTTAGGCGGCGGACCCATCGTGCCAGTGACAGGCGCCCGTCCGCTAATTTCTCGGCAGCTGTCACCTCCCGGCCGTAAATAGGATTGCCTTGGGAGTCGTAACCTACTATGCACAAGGTGCCTGACCCGATTTTTTCGAGGGCATCCGGTACAGTTAGAGCTGGCACAAGCTGTGTAGTGGTATTTGGCGATGCACTTCCAGGAGTATCTGTATCTACCGGTGATCCTATGACGGACCTGTAGACATAGACTTGTTTTAGTGGCAGTTCTTGGATGGTTCCCCAATCCTCCCATTCGCCGCGACTATTAAGGAATTGGCGAACGCGTTTCCTGGCCAGACGTGCGCGTTCGGCATCTGTTTTCAATCCACAAGGTGTATTCGGATTCTTTAGTACGTGTTCAATACCCAGTGGGACTGGTTTTGTTGCGAACAATCGTTTTTGGGCTCGGGCAGCTTCTGCAAGTGGATCACGGCCGACAGTTGCCGCCATATGCATTATACTTAGTAGAGCAGCCCAGTCTACCAAGCCACTCCGGGTTAAATGCCCCGGCTGGGCATGGTGAAGTCTCAACCCAGTTCTACTAACGAGTATGTAGCCGGTATCGTCGAGGCCTCGTCTACCTGCTCGGCCGAACATCTGCAGGATCTCGTCCGGTCTGAGTGGTTGTTCAATCCCGTCACGTTTGTAAGAGACACCTGCGAGCGCCACACTCCGCAGTGAAAAGTTAATTCCTGCAGCTAGGCCCATTGTAGCCACTACCACGCGCAATTGTCCCGCCTTTGCTAACGGTTCAATTACCCCTGCCCGGGCTCCGTAGCTTAACCCACTATGATGGTATGCGACCCTGGCGCGGAGCAGCTCAGCTAAGTGTTTTCCCACAAGTGCACGTTGTTCGTTGGTTAGTTGGAGGGGTTGTGGATTGGGGAGCTCTCTGGCAATTTCTTCTGCGAGTTTTTCGGCTTCTTGTCGGCGAGGGGCAAAAATGAGAATTGGTCCCAGGTCGGCAGCCAGTGCCTTAGCAACAAACCGAGGCCAATAACCCCGAATATGATGTGGTATATGAATTTTGAGGTTGTCGACGTCGACTTCTTCCAGGGGCACCGGTCTTTCTTCGTGTTTAATCAGAACTGCATCTCGTCCGATTCGGCGCAGCCATCGGACAACATCCTCTGGATTAGAAACGCTACCGCTAAGCAGAAGCAGCTGGGTATGAGGTGGTGCTAAAGCTATCACCATCTCGTAATTTAGCCCACGATCTGGGTCAGCAATCATCTGATATTCGTCAATTACCAGTAACTTGGGGCCTTCACCCCGAATAATTCGGTTTTTTTGTGTCTCAAGGGTGGCCACTAACACTGGTGCCTCAAGGTTGTCGGAAAGGTCACCCGTGGATATCCCAACGTCCCAGCCAGCCCTTCGCCATTCGGCAAGTTTATCATTTGCGAGTGCGCGAGTAGGGACAGTATAAACGGCCTGGCCCTTGTTTTTGCCGAAGTCGGACCACAGCTCGAATATTAGTGTTTTCCCTGCACCTGTGGGGGCTTGGACCACGACATCTTTTCCAGCCCGGAGTGCAGAAACAGCTTCCAACTGCCAAGGGTCTGGAAGAAACACGTTCCCAACCCCATCAGTGCAGGTAAACCTGGTTTGTAACCCGTCGAAGCTCATCGTCAGGATTTACAAAAACGTAGCAGAGTTTTCCGAATAGTAAACCCACCAAAAAGGTTCTTTTTGTGTCGGCATATTGCCATAAGCGCGATTTTGATTTGGTGAACCGTAGTTTTAAAAAGGTTGGATATTGCGGAGGAAAGTTGTTGGTGTACAATACGCCCGGAAAAAATGAATTCCGAGCTCCAAGAGCCACCTGTTGCAAAACCTCCGGTGAAACGTGGTTCGCCGGTCGGCGTTATAGGGTTTGTGCTTTCCCTTGTGGCGCCTGCTACCGAAGTGCTCTTTCGGGTAGCGCCCCCAGGTTGAGGAACCCCTGGCGCAGCCCTTGGCGGGTTGCTAATGCTGGTTACACCGGTTTTAGCGCTAATTTTAGGAATTCTAGGTCTCGTGCTGGGGAGGTATCGAGCATTTGCAATCGCGGCGATTGTTATTAGCAATTTTACTTTGCTCATGCTCTTTCTGAGGATCATGGCTGCAGTCTGTATGTGACAGCACGCAATTTGCCTTCCATCTCATCTTTTTGCGTGCCGAAGTGAGAGTTGTGCCTTTTCGTACGTAGGGGCTCGGTTGGTTCTGATTCCCGGCGATGTAGCTTGAGCCAATTAATCTTTGTATGGGCGGAAGGCAAGTAGCGATAGTCACTTGCGGTATTGCTTAGTGGAAGCTTTTGAGAGAGGGGAAATGTGTATTACTGGGGGGTTTATGAGATGTTTTGGCGTGTTGGGGTTGCAGATGGGGGATTATTTAAATATCGGATCATCCAAAGGCAGGTTGGAGATCCCAAAGGGTGGCTGGATGAGTATGTAAAGTTCGCTTCCAAGTGTGGTAAATAATTTGGGGTGAGTGAGGCGCGGGTACCGAAGATTTTCCATTTGGCCACTTACGGTTTTTATGGGTGGTGGATTTGGTCAATAAACATTAGCTTGCTTGTGGTTGACGGAAACGGATATAGGTGAACCTGGATTTTGACCGAAACAAGGTTAGTTAATTGTGTTAGACCAATACTGAGATATGGAACTGCGATACAAGATTGATGCATTGCCAGGAGATGAAGTCAGGCAAATCATGTGGGGATTTGCCGATCGGTATGATTTACAGATGTTGGTGCAAACGGCCCGTGCAGTAGCGCGAGGCCCAGTTGCGCGTGCGGTGGCGATGGGGGCGCGGAATACCCATGAATGGACACCCATCAAGGCTAAGCTGTTAGAACATTTTGATGAAGCGGGTATCACAGCATCGTTTATGGACCCGGCGGAGGGTGGGTATATTGAGGGCCCGAAAAACTTGGCGTTAGCACTTATTGCCTTTGAGTTGTGTTGGGTAGACGCGGGTGCGGCCACTGCTAGTTTAGCGAACAATTTAGGTTTGGCACCCATCCATGAGAAGGGGACGCCTGAACAACGGCATTTTTACTTAAGCCATGCCGTGCCAAAGCCTGGTCAGGCGCCGTGGCGTTACGCCTTTGCATTAACCGAGCCAATTCCATTCGTTGGGGTGGACACGGGGGTTGTGTCGGGTCGTGTGCGGGTGGCCGAGTGGGTGGAAGGCCAAGAACCGATTCTACAGGTGGAAAAACGCGGGCGATTTATTACTAACATGGATTATGCCAACGTGGTAGCCGTGGCGGTTCAGTCGGACGATCCCCGGATTAAAGGTAGCTGCATGATAATTGTGCATGAGACTGATCCTGGTGTATTTGATCGTGGGTCGGTCACAAAGAAGCTGGTACACCAGTTATCTTCCACTCGGGATCCAATCATTAATGTTCGTGTACCTGCCAGTCGCATTATTGGCGGGTACACTGTGAAGGATGGGGTGATCGTGCCAAACTATTCGCACAGTGAGGTCATTGAAGCAGTGTTCAAGCGTACGCGTGTAACGGTGGGAGTAATGACTGCAGCTAAGTTGCTTTCGGCGATTGAGCCGGTATTGATGTACGCTCGCAGGCGTTTCCGTGGTGGCGACAGTACCCCAGGTACGCCCCGGTACGATCTGGGTCTACTGCAGAAAGAAGACGTGCCGAGCCGGTTGCTTGATGTGTGGATTACTGGGGAGGCGGCTGCCTCGCTCGGGTTTGCGGCGGCGCGCATGTTTGATCAGTTGGATCCCTTGGAGCGCCAAAAGGATGAGCTATTGGCGTCTCGTGGACTTACTGGTCGAGCGGCATTCAAAGAGCTTATGAAGAAACAGCAAGAGGCAATCCAAATTTGCAATTCTTCTCCGGGTGCGGATGTCCTGGGTCTCGACGATATTCTTTTGAAGTACGTTATTTTGGATGCGCTTGCTAATGTGTATTGCCCTGCTTGTAAACTGTGGAATACCGGGTATGGAGCTACAATGATGCGGGAGGCAGTGAGCTTAATGGGCGGCTATGGAATCACCGAAGATTGCCCGGGCTTCCTACCACAAAAATGGATGGATGCTCAACTCGAAGCAACGTATGAGGGGCCGGAAGCTGTCCAACGCCTTCAGTTATCAGTCACAATGACCAACGAGCTTTTCCTTACCTTGTTGAAAGCGCGTGTACAAGAACTCAGAGATCTCGCGAATAAATATCCACAGTTGAATGCGGGGTTGATTGCGTCAACGATTGAGCTTTGGTTGTGGACACTTAATTGGTTGCAGACGCACACAGATAGTTTAGGTAATAAGCTTTACCATAAGAACCGCCAGAGCGTAAGTTTTCCTATGGCGGATGCATTATGTTGGGTATTGGCATCGTACGAATTTACGAAGGACGTTGTGCGGCTAGCAGAACACGGAGCAGAGAACCCTGCGCTGGAAGGGCAACTACCTAACTATGTAGCGTTTTACTCGGATTTGTGTGCGATACAGGCGGCTCGCGCTGCTGGGGAAGTTGGCCGAGTTTGCACCGAGCTTGTTTGTGGTTGGATGAAAGATGCTGCGGCGGCCCGGGAGTCATTGCGAGAATTTTTCCAATTACGCGCGGAGATGGATTGCGGGATGGCTGGTTGTCGGATGGCCCGTGACCGTGCAATTGCTGCCATTTGTAACGTTACCACGCGGGAAGCCCTGGATTATCCAGCCCAAGGCTAACAACCTATTGTAACATTTGGATTTTTATGAGTGAAGTGATCCAGTCGCATGGAGAACGGCCGCGGATAGATGTTGACATTGTTTGTGTGGGTTTTGGACCAGCCACAGCAGGGTTTTTAACAACGCTATCCAGGCATCTTGTGGGTAGTGATGGTACCCCGAAATTTAAGAGTAGGGTATGCTCTGGCATGCCGTTACAGGTAGTGTGTTACGAGCGCGCGGATGATCTTTGTTTTGGTGTCTCAGGGGTGGTGACTCGGGCGCGTGCTTTACGGGAGAGCTTTCCAGAGTTAGAGAAGGCAGGGATACCCACACTGGCCCCTGTGACTTTGGAGAAAGTTGTGTATCTGCTTGATCCTATAGATGCAAGCAGCCGGCCGTTTACGCTTAGGTTTGTGGACCGATTGATTCGCTTGTTTGGGTGGTGCTTACCTTATCGGGAGTACGGCTTTGAGTTGCCGTGGATTCCACCATTTTTGCGTAAACATGGTGGTGTAGTATTTTCATTGGGCCAGTTTTTGCAATGGGTTGGCAGCCAGATAATGTCGACAGGCGCGATCCAAATATGGCCATCTACGCCAGTGTCTGCTGTGATTACGGAGGGGAAAGCGGTGCGAGGAGTTCGGTTGGTTGATCAGGGAGTGACTAAGAAAGGGGAACCAACTGAAGCGTACACGCCTGGTATGGACGTGCGGGCCGAATTAGTAGTTGTGGGTGACGGTCCATTCGGGTCTGTGAGTGCGCAACTGGATCGTGAGTTCGGTGTGCCTGAGAATTACCACAACACTGAATGGGCAATAGGGATGAAATTTGTGGTAGAGTTACCTCAAGACACACCGCTTAAGCCGGGTACTGTCATTCATACTTTAGGATTTCCTGAGCCGGGGATATTTGGGTTCATGTATGTGTACCCTGAGCGAGTGGCGTCCCTAGGCATCTTTGTTCCTTCGTGGTTTAGATCCCCTGTGCGCACTGCGTACCGTTATTTGCAACATTGGATTTTGCATCCGTACCTATGGCGATATTTGAAGGGGAGTCGACTACGGTCTTGGGGCGCAAAATCGATTAATGAGTCGGGCAAACATGCAGAACCATTTTTGGCTGGTGATGGGTATGCGCGAATTGGGGAGAACAGTGGAACTACAAATGTACTGACAGGTTCTGGAGTAGATGAAGCGTGGGCTAGCGGAGTTATATTAGCGGAGGCAGTGGTTGATTTACTAGAGCAGGGCAAACCATTCACTCGCGAGAATTTAGAGAAGGCGTATGTGTTACGGAGACGGCAAAGTTGGCTTGAGAAAGAGGCGTTGATTGCTAAGAACGCACGCGCAGGTTTTCAAAAGGGGTTCATATGGGGGTTAATAGGGATGGCTTTGTCTGGGTTTACGCGAGGTAAATTGTCATTGAAGCCTTCCTTTGACAAAGGTACTGGAGTCGACCCCTTCACTAAGTATTACGCTGGGAAACTTTCACCGAAGGAAATCGAGCAGATAAAGGAGGAATGCGCTGCGCGTGGGGTGCCGTTGCATGATGCAATAATGGATCGTGTTGGATGGCCCTCGATACCATTTGATGGGCAACTATTAGTGTCGCATCAGGACGTCTTGTTATTGGGTGGGAAAGTTCAAGCGGCTCCTGGTTATGCGGATCATGTGATGGTGATGGACCCAGCGCTTTGCAAGGCTTGCGAAGAGAAAACGTGCATTGAAGCGTGTAGTGGACAGGCGTTGATGCCCGGACCAGACGGGGTACCTGTATTTGACCGCGACAAGTGTGTGCATTGTGGGGCGTGCACTTGGAATTGTACAAAGCTCTTGTCACAGAAACCGGTCCAATCAAACATTCGATTTACTGCTGGAGTGGGTGGATTACACTCCGCGGAGAATTAGTGGATCTGCCAGTCGGAATAAAGTAAGAGGTTAGAAGAAGAGAAGTCTATTGGTGTTGTTCCGGGTCTGGTAGTTGGTAAAGATTTTTGAAGACGGGAGCTGGTAAGGTTGTTATTTTTGAGGACATGATTCAGGCGGTGTTAACTCCAGCTGCAGGCAAAAGGTTAATTGCTCGCGCCCTTGCGCATCATCCGGAGATTAGGCGCACAGTTACTTTTGGTACGGTAGTCATCGTTGCTGGCACCACAAACGCGTATGTGGCTGAGGAACTACTTGGATCAATTGGCCAAAGCGAGGGGTTCGATCGCGCACGGTTTTTTAGGGGTGTTACATTGCCACCAGTCAAGCAACCCCACCCGGGAGCGCCCGTGCTTACAGAACAGCCGTTTATTGGCGACGTGGTAATTCGGCAAGGCTATTGGTTGAAAGGGAAGACGCTTTTCGATGTGGTGGAAGAGTTAAAAGGTGGTGATTTGATTTTGAAAGGCGCGAACGCAATCGACCTGAGTACTCGGGAGGCGGGTGTACTAATTGCTCATCCGAAAGGTGGTACCACCATGGCAGTAATCCAAGCCGCGATTGGACGACGCGTTCGGGTAATTATACCGGTAGGACTTGAAAAGCGAGTTTGTGGCAGAATTTGGGAAATAGCCGCCATTATGAACGACCCGCAAGCGGAGGGGTTACGTTTGTGTCCATTGCCTGGGGAGGTATTTACTGAATTAGAGGCGATTAAGGTTCTTACTGGAGCCGAAGCTCACTTAGTGGCAGGTGGAGGTATAGGTGGTGCAGAGGGTGCGGTGTGGCTTGTAATTAGGGGTACTCAAGACCAAGAAGAAAATGTGCGTTTACTGTTGGAATCTATTAAAAGGGAGCCGCCGTTTGAAGTGTGAGTTCCATGTGGGCATTGTAGAAGTTTTGGGAGTTAACTGGTTGGGGATTAGTTAATCACGGGTCCAGATTGTTCAGAGGCGGTTGCGCGTGTTTCACGAAGGAATCGGGCTTCGAGGAATTGCTTTAGTTCAGTGGCAAATTTTACGCTAATGCCTGGGACAGCAGCAATTTCTTCCACTGAAGCGTGGGCTAGGCGGTGTACAGAACCGAATTTGCGTAGAAGCGCATGTTTGCGTTTTTCTCCAATGCCTGGGTACTCGTCCAAAATGCTTTCGGTTATTTTTTTCAGTCTGAGTTGGGCGTTGTAGGTGTGAGCTACCCGGTGAGCCTCGTCTCTAATCCGTTGTATAAGATGTAAAGCTGGGTTGTCGTGTGGTAATCGCACCGGGTCATTTTGGTTGGGCAGATATATTTCCTCGAACTCTTTAGCAAGCGCCATAACGGGTATGTGGTCTAAGCCAAGCTTTTTAAGTTCTTCTCGGGCAGCATTGAGTTGTCCTTTGCCCCCGTCGATAAGTATTAGATCTGGCAGGATATTTTCTTTTTGTGTTGAATTAGCAGGGGAGGTTAAGCGGGTCTTGATACCGTGTTTAAATCTAGCAGCGGTTTCGTTGATTAGTTTTTGCAGTTCTTCAGGTATAGCTTTCTCCTGGTCTTCGGTTTCTATAGGCGTGGTATCTGCTCTGAGAATGCCCATCTCTTGCAGAAGCCGTGAATAGCGTCGGTGGACGACCTCTGCAATTGCAGCAAAGTCGTCTGGGCCAGTCACAGATTTGATTTTGTACCGGCGGTAGTTGGCGCGATCAGGACGGCCATTTTTGAATGCTACCATGGATGCTACGGTTAACGTGCCTCCAATGTTAGAGATATCGAATGCTTCAATGCGTTCGGGTGGGCGATTTAGGCCTACCAGTTTCTGTAATTCTTTGAGCTCATCTTCAGAGGAGCGAAAGATGGGCAGCGAGTAGGGAATTCGCTCAAATTTTTCTTCTTTTCTGATAGTTAGTTCGAGGTCAGCAATCATATCTCGGAGCTGGGCGGCGCGCTCGTATTGTTGGGCTTGAGCGGCTTTCCACATTTCTTCCTCAAGCTGTTTTTTTAGTTCTTGGCATTTGCCCTCTAGGAACTCGCAAGCGGCTAGTACTTGTTGCATGTATTGTTCACGTGTCACGTTGCCTATACACGGTGCTGTGCAATACCGAAGGTGTGCATAGAGGCAGTGTTTATAGTCTGCAGGGCTCGGTGTGTAAGCTTTACATCCACGGAGATTGAATAAGCGACGCATTAGTGTGAGAGTATTGCGAATGGCGGCTGAACTTGCGAATGGGCCGAAGTACCGTGCTCCATCGTCCTTGCGAATTCGGGTTAGCACAAAATTAGGGATTGGGTCGTTTAGATTTACTTTGACCAAAAGGAACCTTTTATCGTCGCGGAAACTGATGTTGTATCTAGGCTTAAGTTCCTTAATAAGTTTGCCTTCTAGAAGTAGGGCTTCTGTCTCAGTTTTTACCACGTGGAAGTCGAAATCGTGGATTGCTTCAACCAATGCACGGAATTTTAAGTCCCAACTCCAGCGTCTGGAAGGTTGGAAGTACTGACTCACCCGTCGACGCAGGTCACGTGCTTTACCCACATAAATCACCCGGCCAAATTTGTCTTTCATTAGGTATACTCCGGGTTTGTGTGGCAGTTCTGAGAGTTTTTTCCGGATGTGTTCTGGAACATCCATGCGTACCTTTAATTAACCACTGGTTGAGGGGTGGTTTCAATACTGTGGAGGTAGATTTGTGCGCCTGCCGGGGTTAAATTTGAATCGGATCGGGTTTTTCTTGGTCAGGTGATGAGTGGGTTTAAACGCTGGTTGAAATTGGGAAAAAGACGTTTTATTTTTGCCCAAGTTTTGTGCACCACATTTGCGTAAGATGCCAAATATTAAGCCATTTAGAGCGTTGAGGGCTCGGGATGATCTTGCGCACAAGATCTGCGAGTTGCCTTATGATGTGGTAACCACTGAGGAAGCTCGTCGGATTGCTAGATCTAACCCGGTGAGTTTCTTTCATATTTCCAAGCCGGAGGTGGATTTGCCGCAGGATGTAGATCGGTTTGCTGACGACGTGTACCGAAAAGGGGCAGAGAATTTTGGGCGTTTTTTGGAGGAAGGGTTATTGGTGCCGGATGTGGGGGAGTATTTTTATCTTTACCGGTTGCAAGTAAATCAACATTCGCAGACGGGCATTGTAGCAGTTGCCTCATGTGAAGATTACATTAAGGGGGCAATAAAAAAGCATGAGCAGACACGGCCGGAATATGAACGAGACAGAGCGCGTCATATTGAGGCGTTAAAGGCACAAACAGGCCCGGCTTATTTATTCCATCGGCCAGTAGCACACTTACAAGGTATTGTAGATGAATGGACCCGTAATTGGCCAGACGTCGACTTCATCACTGACGATGGTGTTCGCCATACGGTGTGGACTATTGGGCAGTCGGAGACAATCCGCGAAATCGTTCGGATCTTTCAGCGGATGGACGCGGTTTATATTGCTGATGGGCATCATAGGACTGCAGCTGCGGTGCGTGTTTATAAGGAATGGGGAGGAGCTGGCGGGTCCGGTTGGTTTTTGGGTGTGTTTTTCCCCGCGGATCAACTACAGATTTATCCCTACAACCGAGTGATCAGAGATTTAAATGGTCTGACACCGGCCGAGTTTTTTGCTAGGCTGCGTGAGTTTGCTGAAGTGACGCCAGGAAGTGCATCTGAGCCCGTCCGAAAGCATCAAATAATGATGTACATTGGAGGGAAATGGTATTGCTTGGACATAAAGCCTGAGATTATTCAGGGGCGAAAGCCGCATGAGGCTTTGGATGTGGCGCTGTTGCAGGAACATGTGTTAAAGCCGGTTTTAGGAATAACAGATCCACGTACTGACCCGCGAATTAGTTTTATTGGAGGGCCAGCAAGTGCACAAAAGGTTCAAGCTTTGGTTGATAGTGGGCAATATGTGTGCGGGTTTTCTTTGTATCCTGTGTCTACATCTGACATCATGGCTATCGCAGACGCGGGGTTAATTATGCCCCCGAAAAGCACATGGTTTGAACCCAAGCTCCGGGATGGCTTGTTCATTTATCTGATTGAATGAGTGGATAGGATGACCGCCCCTCCAAATAGTTTGAGTCGATATGCGTGGCTATCGATTGGAGCCGCGGTTGTTACAATTACGTTAAAGACGATCGCTTTTTTACTCACAAACTCAGTGGGGTTGCTCTCAGATGCCTTGGAGTCGATTGTAAATCTAGTGGGGGCAATGATGGCGCTTGCAATGTTAGCAGTGGCTTCCCGCCCCCCCGATGAAGGACACACATTCGGACATACTAAGGCGGAATATTTTTCGAGTGGCCTAGAAGGGGTACTGATTTTGATTGCCGGGATTGCAGTGGGTATTCCAGCCGTCTATAGGTTAATTTTCCCAGTACCCCTGCATCGACTTGATGTCGGGATCTTGGTAGCAGTGCTTGCTTCATGCATAAACCTGGCCACAGCAGTGATTCTGCTTAGGGTAGGACGACGGTATGGCTCAATTGCCCTCGAAGCAAATGCCCATCATCTTTTAACAGATGTTTGGACTTCTTTGGCTGTGATTATAGGAGTTGCAGGGGTATGGATAACAGGTTGGACTCGACTAGATCCAATCGCGGCATTATTAGTAGCAGCGAATATTTTACGCACGGCTTGGCAGATCTTAGGGCGGACGGTAAGCGGTCTGATGGACAAGGCAATCTCTTTGGAAGATCAAAGTAAGATCAGAGAGATTTTTTCGCGCTATGAGTCCCAGGGCATCAGGTTTCACCTGTTGCAAACACGTCAGGCTGGCCAGTCAAAATTTATTTCATTTCACGTGCTTGTTCCTGGGGAGTGGACAGTCAAGCAGGGCCATGACTTACTAGAGGAGTTGGAAACCCAAGTTCACCAGTCGGTTCCAGGGAGCATTGTGTTTACTCACCTAGAACCGCTGGATGATCCTACTGCTTGGGATGTGGGTTGTTGGGAGCAGGGGCCAACGCGTAGAAAAGATAGTCAGGAAAAGAACTCACAAGCTTAGTTGGCTAGGTTAGGAAATCCGATGTTGTGATTAGGTTTAAATGGGTGCAGAATTTGCATATGCGGATTCTTATGGCCACAACGGCAGTGGCATTGTGTTTGTGTGCATGTGCCTTGGCTGGCGACCAGGCACGGATATTGAAGGTGTTACCCCAACTATTAGATAAGGCAGGCCAAAATTCGCGTTTACCTGGGTTGTTGGACAGGGACGTGTATCAAGCCAATTTACGGAAGAATCCAGGTGAGGTTGGGGGAATGCAATTTGCTGTGCAATGGCGGGTCCGACAAACCTTTAAAAAACCAGTCGTGCTGCGATTAGAGGTTATTGGCTTATCAGTATCGAACCAGCCAGTCAGTATTATAATAGAGCAGCAAGTTAAATCTAGGGGCTTTTTGGGCATGGGGCAATGGAGCTACTTTAAGATTGGTGCGGAAGAGTACAGGAAGCTAAATGTTATAAGCGCATGGCATGTAAGCCTGCTTTCAGATTCCAAAGTTTTGGCAGAACAACGGTCGTTTTTGTGGTGAACGAAAGTTTTACGATTCCTCTTGTGTGGGTGATATTTTAGTGTTGTAAAGCGGCTGATTGCTTTTTTGTCCAAACAGATGGCGAAGATTTATATCCACACGTTTGGGTGTCAGATGAATAAGCGTGACAGCGAGGCTGTAATGGCTGAGCTGATTGCGCGGGGGTATCAACTGGTTGACGAGCCTGGAGAGGCCAATGTAGTGTTACTGAATACTTGCAGTGTAAGGCAGAGTGCGGAGTTGAAAGCGATTCATAAGATGGAGGCTTTGATAGGGGATGCGCGTGCGGCTCGCAGGCAGGCCATTTTTGGGTTTTTAGGATGTATGGCGCAATATTATGGTGCGAAGCTTTTCGAAATGGTACCGGGCATACAGCTTGTTGTTGGTACGCACAGGATGCATCGGATTCCGGATTATGTGGATGGATTGTTAAGTGGTGCTATGGACAAAGTGGTGGATGTGGAGTTTGAGGAGCAGATACCAAAACATTTCACCAAGCATATCTTGGAGGAGGGTGGACACCGGCGCGTGACTGCGTATGTGAACATCATGCAAGGCTGCAGCTTGCAATGTACATATTGTGTTGTGCCTACAACGCGGGGTCAGGAACGGTACCGTGAGATGGCAGACATATTAGCTGAATGTCGGTGGTTAGCTGATCGTGGTGTGCGCGAAATCACGTTATTGGGGCAAGCGGTGAATCGATATGGACATCGTGCGTTCCCACCTGTGGATGGCAAGTCGCCATTTGTGCAGTTGTTGGAGGCAATTCATCAGATTCCTGGTATTGAACGGATAAGGTTTACTGCGGCGCATCCCAGTGGTTATGGGGACGACTTAGTGGAGGCATATGCACGTTTGCCGAGGCTGATGGAAAGTGCTCATATACCTGTGCAAAGCGGCAGTGATCGGATTTTGCGTTTGATGCGCCGCGGTTACACTCGAAGTCAATTCATTCGAATTGTGAGGAAGTTGCGTTCTGTTAAACCAGACATAGGCTTAATTACGGATTTAATTGTTGGTTTCCCGGGGGAGACCGATGCTGATTTTGAGGACACGGTTTCGCTTTTGAAGGAGGTCGAATTTGATCAGGCTTTTATATTCAAATTTTCCCCGCGGCCTGGCACAGTGGCAGCTTCCTTGCCGGATCAAGTCCCTGACGAGGTTAAAGAAGAACGGCATGCGAAGTTGCTCCAGCTAATGAATGAAATAGGCCAACGACGGTATAGCCGTCTTCTTGGACAACAGGTTGAGGTGTTGGTAGAAGGTCCTAGCTGGAAAAACCCTGAGAGACTCACTGGCCGAACTCGGTGCAACAAGATTGTTGTATTAGAAGGCGGAGAAGACTTGATTGGTCAGCTTTTGCTGGTGCGGGTTAAGGAAGTGGGAACCTTCACACTATACGGGGAAGTCGAACAGGTGATTGGATAAGGTTATGCATCCTGTTGCCCTAAAGATTGGGTCACTAACCATTCATTGGTACGGAATAATGGTGTTGGTTGGCGTAGTGGTGGGGTGGGTGACCACAGTGCATAGAGCACGTCGACATGGGTTTGACCCGGATCATGTCACTGAATTAGTTCCGTGGATTGTGATTGGTGGGTTAGCTGGGGCACGTCTATTTTTTGTGATATTGTTTTGGAAGGAGTATTTTGCCGATGCTCCTTTGTGGGAGATCTTTATGATTAATCATGGGGGGCTGGTGTTTTATGGGGGGGTGATTGGCGGCGTTATTGCGGGCCTAACGTTGGTGCGGAAGCGCCGTTTACCCGTTTGGCAGACAGCAGATTTAGTCGTGCCCGGGGTTGCAATTGGATACGCTTTGGGAAGGATTGGGTGTTTTTTGAACGGTTGTTGTTTTGGGAGACCATGTGATTTGCCATGGGCTGTTCGATTTCCGGATTGGCATGCTTCGGGTGGATTGCCTGTGCACCCTGTGCAGTTGTACGAATTTGGATGGGCGCTACTTGCATACTTTTTTTTGGAGTGGCTTTACAAGCGTCGAGAATTCGAGGGGCAGGTAACGGGGGCGTTCATCCTCATTTATTCCGTGTGCCGGTTTGGCATGGAAATGTTTCGTGGGGATTATCCACCCAGCAAATATTTATTGGGTCTAACACCTGCCCAGGTGATAAGTATCCCATTGTTCTTGGTTGGGGTAGTGGTCCTTGTCATTAGAGCCCGGAATGCACACAGCCAAGTCAGCCAATGACCCGGTATTCGAGGAAATCAATTGCAGGCGCGTGTATTCTAATTGGTGGCCCGACAGCGGTAGGTAAATCCCAGGTTGCAATGTTAGTGGCTGAACGTGTAGGCGGTGAAATAGTGTCTGTGGATTCCATGCAAGTATACCGGGGGATGGATATTGGTACAGCGAAACCCTCACGTGAAGACCGCGCTCGGGTCCCTCATCATTTGATTGATGTAGTGGATGTGTCGGAACAGTTTAACGCGGCGCGATTTGTTGAACTTGCGGAGCAGGCTGTTTCGGACATCATCAGCCGCCGTAAGGTTCCAATACTGTGTGGTGGGACGGGGTTGTATTTTAAAGCTTTTTTGGAAGGCATTGGTCAGGGACCGCCTCCTAATCCGGAGCTCCGAAAAGAACTTGAGTCCCAACCAATTGAAGCGCTGTTAGAAGAGTTAGCAATGCATGACCCGAGCACTTATGCAGTGATTGACAGGCGTAACAAGCGACGCCTGGTTCGGGCATTGGAGGTTATTCGATTAACGGGCAGGCCATTTTCCCAGCTTAAATCGCCATGGGAGGATAGTACACCTAGTGAATGGTCACGGCGGTTTTTCATTCTAAATCGTGAGCCGGACGATTTGCGGCGTAGAATTTACGGTCGAGTTGATAAAATGTTCGAGGCTGGGCTGGTGGAGGAAACGCGGCGGCTGTTAGAGAGTGGATTAGCTTCCAATCCTACGGCAATGCAGGCGATTGGATATCGGCAAGTGGTGGAATATCTTCGGGGGGAGCGGTCTTTGGCAGACACAGTCGAGCTGGTCAAAAAACGGACCTGGGAATACGCCCGACGCCAGCTTTCCTGGTTCAGACACCAGTTGTGCGGTCGGTGGATCCTTATTGGTCAAGATGAACCCTTGGAGGTGGTGGCAGAAAAGATCCTGGAGGTTGTTAGAAAAGGGGGGGATTAGCTGCTTTTGTGCGGTGTAGACGACTCAAGTTGCTCACCACGCCGTGCCCAGCTTAAGGCGGTAAGGGTAGAAAGTCTCTTTAGGCAGCTCTCCAAAGAAGGCATGTTACCTTCTCGAATTTCTTCGGTAATTCGTTCTAGAATCACGGTGGCTATTGCATGAATGGCCTGATGCCTTGTTAATCCTTGAGCCATAAGGTTTCGTAACGTTGTTCTTACAGGTGAATTACGGCCGCTTGCCAATAGGTCTTCTACTGTTACGTGAGCAATGGCGTGAAGACGCGCGTTGCATTTCACCTCCTCCCACAAAGCAGAATGGGAGTCCAAAACCGAGTTTATTTTTTCTTCCCTGTTAAGACTGTGCCACCAGTCAGGATCAGGCTCAATGTTAGGATTGTATCGCATTTGCCAGTCGAAACGTGTACCCCACACCCTTTTTAGTAACGTGCACTTTACGATTTTTAATCGTCACTTCTCGCACCTGTCTTTAGCGGGTAAGGAGTTTCCAAGTTCTGAGTGGACCATCGTGCGCATTATTTTTTAGCGAAGATGGGTTCTTTTTCCGATGAAAGAGCTGATTCAAGCGCTGAAACTATTGATCGATCGGGAGTACCCTTTTCTATCATTTCTGCAAGTTCAGACTCGAGGAATTCGGTTTTGGCAATGACCTCGGTTGGATCCAACGGTGGAGAGGAGATTATTACTAGGAGGAGGCTTCCTGAAAGTTCTCTGGCAAGGAGCGATTTATTTTTGCCGTGATGGCATAAGCAGTGGATCATTTCATCCTCTAAAAGCTCGGCCATAGTTTGGCTGGCAGAAAATGCGCCTGCTACTACAGAGGATAAAGATTCCAGGGCTACGCCCGGTACTTGCCCAGCTTGTGTGAGTATAGTGCCGTTTTTATCTGTGAGGAATGCACATAGGAACTGCGGATTATCCGTGAGCAGCTTGGCTAACGCAGCTGCAGCGAGCTTGTTAGTTTTAGTGGTTATTGTATTTGCAGTTTGCATAGTCAGACTGTGGCAGCGTGGGTTGTTTCGTAGATGTAACGGTATAATACAAGTTTGGCTATGGCATTAAGGGTTTCGAATACCCCTTCACACCGATTAGCGACTGCAGGGAACGAAGGCACTTGTATGTCACGATTGTTCAAGAGGAATTCCATGTATTCTATTGGGGCGGCGTTTGGTAGGTCCCTTTTGTTGTACTGAAGCACATATGGTATCTCATCTAACGACATCCCAATTGTGCGCAAGTTTTCTTCCAGATTAGCAAAGCTTTCCACGTTTTCGGCCATTTTTTCGTATTGCGAGTCCGCCACAAACACAATCCCATCAACACCTCTTAGAACCAGCTGTCGAGTGGTGTTGTATATCACTTGGCCAGGCACGGTGTATAATTGGAATTTGACTTGGAAGCCTTTAATGGAAATTGCGTGCACAGGCAGGAAATCGAAGAAGAGCGTGCGATCTGCGCTTGTTGCAAGTGAAACCAGTTTACCCTTGGTTTCGGGTGGAACGTCCAGGTGATCGTGGATTTGCACTAGATTAGTAGTTTTACCGCCCATTGCGGGGCCGTAGTAAACAATTTTTAGTTGGAGCTCTTTCGTTGCGTTGTTAAGGATTGCCATAAGCCTGATGAGTCCTTTGACGCAATTGTTCTAGTTCGTCGGCCAGTAATCCCAATGCCTCCTCGGGCAAAGGCTGGCCAACTTTGCTCACAGCGCCTAGGTATAATGGGCCTCGCTTAAAAATGGCCCATGTGCGTTTACTTACTGTGAAGCTCAGACGGTTTGTGTAACCATCACGGAGTACGGTGACAGTTTGGTTGATGGTTTCGAACGCGTTGTGGATAAGTTCAGCTGCACCTTGAGGGTTAATGGGTTTGGGTAGATCAGCCGCAATAATAACTCCCTTCCCAATGGTGATTAGCGCACCATCAACCCCGGGTAAAGCCAGGGCTTGGGATATGATGTCGTGGGGGGACGATCTCCGCATCGTACCGTCGTGGCTTTTACTCAGATAATGAGGCGTGGATTCGGCCGCGTTTTTTTGCTTTGTTTCTGAGACTGGTTTCCAACGGATTCCAAGCTGGGCGAGGCTGAAGACATCCGTCTGATCTCGTGTAGTAGGTGGATACGACGACACCTCTGAGGTTTGCGGGATCGGAGGACTCAATTTATGGGTTTCGGTGGGTGGTTTACGTCTGAGTTGTAAATATTTTGGAACAATTACATTAAGTGGAAGCTCCAGTGTTAGGACATGCGCCGAAACAAACAAGCGGCGCGCTTGCCATTCTTTTAACCAGCTTGCCAGAGTTTCAACGGGGCAGGCAAATCTACCTTTTTTAAGTTCAGCTTCTAGGTAGGTTATCGGAATTGCCAGTGTAGCGTCTTCGAAGCCATGAAGTTCCAGCCGACGTTTAAGTTCCTGTGGCCATTTTTCCCATACATCAGAAACTTTCACTGTTAGATAGATAGGCTCTTCGAGATTTATGCCATCCGTTTGCCCTGGCGATGATGGGGATGTTCTGGTAATGGCTTGTTCTGGTAAAGTTGGCATTTCACCCGGCAGGGCTGAATCAAACCCAGCAATTACACGAATGGCCGGTATATGTCCCACGGTGGGAGAATGAGGAGCATTAGTTTCTTTACCTTCATGAAGAGAATTTGATTCAAGGGCATTATCATTGAGCGAGGGGTTGGTGATTGCGTCTTTAGCGAATGTTTCGGATAAACTCCCTATTCCGGATTGAGTTGGACTACTGCAGGGGCCTGGGGATTTATTTTTAGGGGGTTCAAAGACGTGCGGAATGTCAAGGGGTGGAATGATCCGTTTTTTTGGTTTTTTTCTGGGCAACTCTCCTGGAGTTATGAAAGAAAGGATTACATTGAGAGGCAGTGTGATTTCTATCTGGTTGTGTCCTTCGGGGATCACATCGATGCCCTTGGCCCATTGGCATAACTCCGCCAGGGTTAACTTGAATCGCCCAGTGCTGATTCGTTGGATAAATTCTGTACGTGGGACCTCGATAACAACTTGATCTAAAGGGTTAGGGAAGAGGGGTTGTATATGAGATGGGAGGCTTTTCAGAAAGAGGCTAATGGGGATCTGGATTGTCTTGGTTTGAGCTTGGGAGGTGGCAACAGCGGTCTGGGTGGGGTTAATAACAGTTTTTGCCTTTGCTGGATATGCGTCTGCTGAAAAATCCTTGGTACCTTTTTGGGCAAGATAGGATTTGACTAATCGTAAGAGTTTATTGCCCATCTCGTGGACATCAATTTCCAGCAAATGCACTGTCATGATATCGACAACTAATCAACACCCCACCACCCTCATACCAATGGGTCGAGTTATTTATTTACCACCCACCTACAAGGATGGATGAAAAGCGAGATTCGTGCCATAATGAGTGTACGATCGCAGTTTAAAAACGATATACTACGTATTATGGCTACTGAGTTATACCTATGCGGGTCCGTAATTCATCGGTGTGCGTTGTCCAAATATCAGACATCGGCGTCTAATTCTGTACATTAGGAGGATTTGGGTTGTGGGATGGGCATTTTGTGCGGGAATGGGGGCGGAATAAGAATTGCTAAAGAGGGCATTGCGGGTTAAAACTTGATTCGGTGGCTGCTCGTTTGGCTTGTCCTAAAGGAAGTCTGGGAGGTCGGGAATGGTAAAAGATCAACAACTGGAAATTCTTCTGTTAGACGACGATGTAGATCTGCTTCAAAGTTACAAGCAGTTGTTTGAGGCCTTGCCGAATGCACCGGTGGTGTATACAGCCACAAATGGGCCGCAGGCTATTAAGATTTTAGAGGCAGAACCTATAAAGGTTTTTGTTTGTGATTTGATGTTGCCACGGATGGATGGGTTACAAGTGTTAAGTGTGGTCAAGCATCGGTTCCCACATGTGCGGACAGTGGTTTTGACTTCAGTTGTAGATGAGGAAATTAGGTCGCGGGTTTACAGTCTGGGAGTTGATTTGTTTTGGCAGAAGCCGAGTAATGAAGAGGAACTTCGCATGTTTCTTGAATGCGTTAGTTCCTTACTAGATCAGTCGGTTGAAACGAGTGGGTTTCGGGGCGTTCAAAATAAGAGTTTAGTAGATATCATTCAGTTGGAATGTCTGACCCAGACTACTGGAATTTTGAAGGTGACAAATGGACCGTTAGAGGGCAAAATCTGGTTCCATCAAGGAGAAATAATAGACGCGGAGACCGAGGGCATGATTGGCGAGGAAGCGTTCAAACGGATTATTTCCTGGAAAGAGGGAGCTTTTGAGATTTTGCCGGTAGACGAGGCGCGGCCAAGGCGGATTCGTAAGACGTTCAATGCCCTTTTATTGGAAGCGGCTCAGGCGTTGGATGAGAAGAATCAAGTTGTATCGACCGAGGTAGCCGAGGCAAAACAAACAGCCAGGAATAAGCTTTTGGAATTGATCGGGGATTTTACCGGGATTGAGTTTGTACTAGTGCAGCGTGGAAATGGCGTGGTAGAAGCGGTTGGTGTGGACAACCCACAACGATTTGTGGGATGGGTGAATCAAGTAGTTACGGAATTTCAGGTGTTGGGGGTGCAGATTCAAGCCGGGCCATTGCGTGAAATAGTTGGTGTAGGGCCGCAACGCAACTTGGGTGTGATTCCATTGGAATCGGGTGCGTTCTGCGTGGGATGGCATTTTAACGTGCCCGGTGAAGAAGTAAGAGAACTTAGTCGGAAGGTATTTGCGCGATGGGAATCATAGGCAAATTGTTTAAGCGGCAGATTTTGGTTCCTAAGAAACTACCTGCTGGCAGTTTCGTGATAAGTCGGAAGGGAGAGATTTTAGTGTCGACCTTTACATTTAGAGTAGCCCAACCCGTGTTAATTGCTATTGGGGGTGTCGTGATGCGGGCTTTTACCCGTGCTGAGGAAAGTGGCATTCCATTGCATCAGCTTGAGGTTTACTATGGGGCGTTACGTGTGACTGCTAAGCGGACAAGGGTAGGAGCGATCGTGTTTTTGACGCCACAATCAGCTTTTGAGAAGAAATCCGAATCTGAACCAACAACCATTCCGCGAAGCCATGACTAAGAAAAAAGTCGAAAAGGTCTTGGAACAGGTCGAAAGCTTCCTAGAGTGTTGGAAGCAGTTTAATCACTACATCGGGTTAGCTCACGCTAAAAAGTTTAAACCCGAAGACGAGGCGCATTTTTTGGAATTGAAGTCTTTGATCGTGCAACAATTAGAGTTCGTCTTTGCTGCGATTGAGTCGGGGTGTCCTCCTAAGGAAGATGTGTTGAACTTAATAAGCGGGGCACCATCGTTGCGTTTTTTAAGTGAGCTACCGGAGCAAAGCTTACGCGCGTTGGAATCACAGTGGCATAAGATTTACATCGCCTGGTTATCTGTGCTCGGTCAGCTAAAGGTTCATTACCAAAGTGATGATTCGAAGTCGATTTTTGGGGGCATTCTGAAGGGGAAAAAGGAGTAAACTGGAGCTTGCAATTAAAGTTAAATTCCTCTCTAGTCATTGCTTAAAATGTGGGATTTTTTTTCCCTGTTGCTGTTGGGGGTGATGGAGGGAATAACGGAATTTTTGCCCATTTCCTCCACAGCCCACTTGCTAATAGTTGAACAGCTACTGGGAATGCGAAAATCTGACATGTTTAATGTAGTTATTCAGAGTGGGGCTGTAGTTGCAGTGATTCCAGCCTTTTGGAGCAGGGTGCGTGATTTAGTTCTACATGCTTCAGCTCGAGAAAACCGTGATTACCTAGCAAAGCTATTTACCGCGTTTGGGATTACTGGTGTTGGCGGTGTAATAATGGAAGAGTGTGGGTTTAAGTTGCCAGAGAGCATGATTCCGGTAGCCATCGCTCTATTGGTTGGTGGTATATTGTTTCTTTTTGTTGAGTGGCAGAGGAGGGGTAAAGATGAGAGCGACAAGGTGACTTGGCCAATTGCACTGTGTATGGGAGTAGCTCAGTTAATAGCCGCGTGTTTCCCAGGTGTTTCTCGCTCAGGTGCCTGCATAATTTTGGCTTTGTGGATGGGACTGACTCGGCAACGAGCTACTGAGTTTGCTTTTTTGCTTGGGGTACCAACTATGTTGGCGGCAGGTGGATTAAAACTTGTTAAGGCACTACTTCATGGAATGCCAGGCACTGAACCGATATCGGCGGTCTTGCTGGGATTTGTCGTGGCGGCCGTGGCCTCGTTTCTAGCTGTAAAATGGTTGATCCGGTACGTCCAAACACATTCTTTTATTGTCTTTGGGTGGTACCGGATAGCTTTTGGGATTGTGATTTTTGCGATTTGGATAATAAAGCAGTGTTGACCACGCAAGGAAGGATCGCTTTTGAGGCAAGGGGGAACTGGACTATAACTGGGATACAAAATCACTTTGAGATTTTCTGGGAGTGCGGTTTAGTAGAGTGGGGTTTTAATGAGTGGCTGGTAGTGTTATAAGAAACTAAGCGGTTGGAGGTGGCTAGGGGTATTTAACGCATGAGGATACCTCAGAGAAGGCTAACCCAGGCTTAAAGAGTGCGTGGGATAGGAATTTCGTTGGAGTCCACACCTCTGATTTGCAAGATCCTGAGGATCGTTTCTTCAACCAGGTTATTGGGTGTGGAGGCGCCGGCCGTGATACCAATAGTAACCGGTCCAGGAGGCAACCAGTTTTGAGTCACGGTTTCCCTTTTAAGTTTTAGGTCATAATGCCGGATCAGCTTATCGGACAGGATTTCGGAAGCATTTTTGATAAAGTAAGTGAAAAGTTTTGTTTCTCCGATTTCCGCGAGGTGCGAAGTGTTGGAAGAGTTATACCCGCCGATGACTATTAATAAATCGAGTGGGGTTTCCAGCAGTTCTAGGAGTGCGTCTTGTCTTTCTTGGGTAGCACCACAGATGGTATCGAACGATTTAAATCGGTTAGGAAGTTCTGCTTGGCCATATTTTTTAAGTATTGCTTCCCGGAGTCGTCGTTGAACTTCTTCAGTTTCCCCTCGTAACATAGTGGTTTGGTTTGCGATGCCGATTCGTTGTAGGTGATGGTCCGGGTCAAATCCAGGCGAATGAGCGCCCTCAAACTTTCTTATGAAAGCGCGTTTGTCACCGCCTTTTATGATGTAATCGCAGACGTAGTCGGTTTCGTCCAGGTTATAGACCACTAAGTACATGCCGTTGGATGCTAGGATTTGCGAACAAGTAGCACGTGTTTCTTCGTGCCATGCTTTGCCGTGGATAACACTTGTGAATCCTTCCTTTGCATATTCTCGGACGCGTTTCCAAACACTCATAACATCCCCGCAGGTGGTGTCGACAAATATGCACCCACGGTTTTCGAGTTCCTGCCTGAATTGAGTTTCTGTGCCGAAGGCTGGTATTATTACTACATCGCCTGATTGCACATCTTGTATGTCGGCGTCTTTTTCTGTGCCAGTTAAGAATTTGACCCCCAACCGCTTTAGGTGTGAGTTGACCTCTGGATTGTGGATGATCTCGCCGAGGATGAAGATTTTTTTGCCGGCGAACACTTGGGTAGCAGCGTAAGCCATATCGATTGCGCGTTCGACCCCATAGCAAAAACCGAACTGCCTTGCTAGGCGGAAGGTGATATCCCTGATTTTGAGTATATTTCCGCGAGCACGGATGTAATCCACCAGTGGGCTGTAGTAGTGTGATTTTACCAGCCTGGTGACATGTTGCATTATGTCGGGTCGACGAAGATTGATTCGTTTTGTAGTGTCGCCATGGTCCATTAATTTACACCATACTTACGTATGTATGAAAAATCCAGTTTAAGGGTCTATGGAGGGGCTTGGTTATTTGTTAGCAGGGTGGTAAATTAAGGTGGGCGGTTGAGTAGTTCAGCCAGTAATAACGGCTTGAATTATCAGCTAACATTGGGTCAAATAAGAAGACGAGTTGTATGACGTTGGCGGACATATTGTCAGTTGATGTGATAGTGCCGGATTTAAAGGCAACCAACCGGTGGGAGGCTATTGATGAGCTTATACAACAGTTGGTCGATTCGGGGAAGATCCGGCCTGCGGATAGGGATGCGATTGCTGCTGTAGTTAAGAAGCGCGAGTCCTCCATGAGTACTGGGATAGGGTTTGGGATTGGGCTTCCGCACGCATCTACGAATTTGATCGCGGAAGTCGTTGGTGCCCTAGGTAGGTCAAAGCGAGGGATTGACTTTGATGCGGTGGATAGCCAGCCTGTTTGGATTGTGGTGTTATTACTTGTGCCTCAAGGCCAATTCCAGAAACACCTTCACACGCTGGCAAGCATTGCTAAAGCACTAAACCGTGCAGAATTTCGTGAGGCCCTCCAAAACGCAGAAAGTGCCGAGGAAATCTTTGAGATAATCAAAAGGCACGCCAATTCAAAATAAGTTACGGAGGGGAAACCTACTACGTGACCAGATATGCCCATGAGAAACTTGCCTAATGTTGTTTTGGAGGAGCGGCTTCGTTATGTGGTTGAGCAAATTTTGCCGGGGGTTGATGTCGCAGTTGTACAAGTAAGGCCGTGTCAGGAGAAGCAGTACGGCGACTTTCAATGTACTGGGGTGATGGCGGTGGCCAAACAGTGCAGGCAAAACCCTCGAACGCTTGCAGAACAGGTAGTTCAACGATTAGATGTCTCGGATTTGTGTGAAAAGGTAGATGTTGCCGGGCCAGGATTCATAAATTTCCGGTTAAAACCCGAGGTAATTGAGGAATTGTTGCGGGGAGCGGCACGAGGCGAACACTTGTTTTACTACGTTACTCCTAATCGACGGACGATCGTCATCGATTTTAGTTCGCCTAACGTGGCCAAACGCATGCATGTAGGACACATCCGGTCGACGATCATTGGTGACTGTCTTGCTCGGCTTTATCGGTTGCTTGGTCACCGTGTAATAACCGACAATCATATTGGCGATTGGGGTACGCAGTTTGGGATGCTGATCCTTGGGTGGAAACGTTTTCTAGATCCACAAGCGTTGGAACGGTCGCCCGTTGATGAGTTAGAACGCTTGTACAAGCATGTAAATGATCTTGCGGCGAATGACCCCGCTGTTCTGGCGGAAGCTCGAGCAGAACTGGTTAAGCTTCAACAAGGTGATCCTGAGAACATTGCCATATGGCAAAAAATGCGGACCCTTTCCCAACATGAATTCGATACCATATATGCACGGTTAGGGGTCCAGTTTGATCATACCCTTGGAGAGAGCTTTTATAATTCTATGCTTCCAGGGGTGGTGGAGGACCTGCTCGAAAAAGGCATTGCCACTGTGAGTGAGGGGGCCATCGTCGTTTTCTTTCCAGGCGACCCAGAGCTTGGAAAACATCCAGCCATTGTGCGAAAGAGTGATGGCGGGTTTAATTACATGACTACAGATCTTGCAACATTGAAGTATCGGGTGGAAACATGGGATCCCGACGACATAGTGTACGTGACGGACGCGCGACAACAACTGCACTTCAAACAGTTATTTGCAATTTTCCGAAGGTGGTATCCCGGGGTGCACGTTAGATTGCACCACGTGTGGTTTGGTACGATCTTGGGTCCGGATGGCAAACCGTTTAAAACGAGGTCCGGAGAGGCGGTTAAATTAAGTGATTTACTTGATGAGGCAGAAGAACGAGCGATGGCTATTGTTCAGGAGAAAAACCCCGAATTACCTGAGGAAGAAAAACGCCGTGTGGCTAAGGTGGTTGGAATTGGAGCAGTTAAATATGCTGACCTAATGCAGAACAGACTATCCGATTATGTTTTTAGTTGGGATAAGATGCTTGCTCTTGATGGCAATACTGCCCCGTATCTCCAGTACGCATATGCACGAATAATGAGTATTTTCAGGAAAAGCGAATTGAGTGGAATTCCAGAGTGCGACCGGTTGTATCCCAAAGATGAGATGCATCAAACTGAAGTCGATCTTGCGCGCCAGTTAATTGAGTTTGGGCCAACGCTTGAATATGCTGCTTCTGAATTCCGACCGAATTTTATTTGCAACTATCTTTACGAGTTGGCTACTTTGTTTGCGTCCTTCTATGAAAGTTGCCCTGTACTGAAGGCCCCGGACGAAATCCGGAATAGGCGCTTTGTCCTCTGTAAACTCACCGCGGACGTTTTGAGGACAGGACTGAACACGCTCGGGATCGAAGTGCTCGATAGAATGTAAATGTTGTTGTACCTACCTGGCCGGTCCAGATTCATCTTGCAACCGTGTTTGGCAGTAAAAAGACTAAACTTCTTGGGTAATCCGAGCGTTTGCGGGTTAGTAAACAACTGGTAAAGGCAACTCACGAGTAAAGGGGATCCCAAAGCATTTATTTTGACGTGACGTTGATTTTTGGTGCCTAAGTATTTGAGGTGTATGTGGAGTTATAGGGGTAAGAACAAGAATGGGCAGACATGAATTGGTGGTAGTTTTCATGTGAAACTGCCTTTTGGGTTCAGTGAGGGTGTTTGTGATAGGAGCAGAAGCGCATTAGTCCCGGACGGAGGATCTGAATTGGACACAGTGTGGGTAGCCGGTGTTACCAAAGGTTTTGTTGATTGCTGAGGCGCTCGTGTTTTAGGATCGGCTTAGAATGAGTCGAATCCTTAAAGGATACCGATGGCGATTTGAAAGGTTATTGCGTGCTTTTGGAGCCCAAAATGTATCAAAAGGGGTAGATATCCTTCTGGGGAGGGCTAAGGAATTGGCGCAGAGTGAGGAACTTCCCATTAATCAAGCCCTTGCCCAGGTTAATATGGAACTGGTGCAAAAGTTGGCAAAATATAGGAGGCTGTGTAGAGGGCTGCTTAATCGCAAAGAAAAGCCTAAAGTGCTTTTGTGCGATGCGGGGCTTGGTGCGTTAGCGCGATGGCTTCGCGCTTGTGGCCAACGAGCGCTTTGGAGGCCGGGGGTGGACGACAGTGAATTGGTATCATATGCAGCGCAGACTGGCGCCGTATTGATTACCTCTGATAGTATGCTCTCTGAACGGCGCGTGGTGAGGATGGGAAAGGTTCAACTAATTTGGGTGCCTCCAGACATGCCGGTCCTCAACCAGTTAACTTGCGTATTGGTGGAACTGGATCTGAGACCTCAACAGGCAAGATGTATGAGTTGTGGTGGCGAGCTAGTGCGCGTAGATAAGAACTCAGTTAAAAACAGGATTCCCCCGAAAACATGGGTTTGGCGTGATGAATATTTCATTTGTACAAGCTGTCACAAGCTTTACTGGGAAGGATCTCACTGGGAGAAGATCACACGAAAGCTAGAGGCAATCGGGGTCACACCGAAGCTCATGACCGAGGGATGATTGCGCAACTTTTCGAAAGGTGCGGTCGCCTACCTGCCCGTTTTTTCTGCCTTTATACAATTTTCGCAAGATGCTGTTTTAGATGGGGAGGTGTGTAAAAGGCGCGCGGTAAATGATAAGGTATTCCTATTCCCATGGAAGTTATGGAGTGAATGGTTGTGCGGAGCGTTTAAGGTTCAGACTCGGAAAGGCCGTTTTGGGTAACCACGGGTTTGGATTCTATCGTGACAATGTCCGGTTCAAGATTTGGAGCGTATGCTTTCAGGGTAATTTTACCTGGGGTGCGAGTGGATCGGATGAATACTCTATTTATGCCGCATTCGGTATATAGGTATGGGTGGTTAATGGAATTGGTTCTGCCGCTATTATAGCCACCCCGCCATATAGCTGGTCCTTGGAGTTCAAAATCTATTCTAGTCTCTATCGTTGGGCATCGCCTCCCTTGCTCATCAACAACTTCCACATCCACGAACGCGATGTCTGAACCGTTTGCAAGCAATCCCCCTGGACGAGTGTGGGCAGAGAGTTTAATTCGCTTTGGTGGACCTGCGGAGTGCAATGTGTGTTTGCAAGCGGGTTTGTTATTTGTGTATCCCACCGCGGTAACTTCACCGGGCTGGAACACGACATTAGTGAAGCCATAGACATAACCGTTAAACGGGTTTGTGTTCTTTCCGAGGGATTTGCCATTCAGGAATAGTTCGACAGCCTCGCAATGGTTAGCAGCCACATAGATAGTCTTGACTGTATTAGTAGGGTATGACCAGTGGCCAATGATGTGGATGTCAGGGGTATCGTTTTGCATCACACGATAGACAAAGTATGCTTGTTTAGGAATTCGGACGGCGTCGACTTTGCCACTAACACGGCATACTTCGCTGTCTGGTTGGCGTCCATGCTGATTGCTGTCGGAGAACACGATCGAGGCATAACCAGACCATTTTGCTTTAGCTGGATCAGTGTTGGTGATGATTTTGGATCGGTATGCCCAGAACCGTTCGGCTGCGGCCAAGCAGAACGTTTCACTATTCCATGCGTAGGTGTCATTAGGCCCTTTTTTAAATCCAAAGTGTGGCGGGGAATAGTCGTCCCAGTATCTTCGCGCAGCTTCATCTCTAAAGTCTTCGGTTTCGAGTATCGGGGCGAGGTCGCGTCGTTCTTCGCTATAGCCGCGGAATAAGTCAGTATAACCTTTCCGGTTATCTTTTGCAGGATCTTCTCCGATCATAACACCAAAATATTCAGCTATCTTGGTGGTTTCTGGATCAGAAAGGCTTCGGCAACCCATGGCACGGTTGCCGTGTGGATCGAACCGTTTGCGTAGTTCAACCATTTCGCGCATGTGTGCCGCAGAAATTCCATTATTTCCTGCTTCCCAGAATAAGATGCTTGGAGAGTTACGATAATAAATTATTGTGGCACGCATAACTTCAATCCGCTGTTCCCATTGTCGGCCTTCAACGTCCTTTTCTTTATCGCCGGCAGGGCAAATTTGTACGATCCCGAATTTATCGCATGCACGCACATCTTGAGGATTAGGCGCAATGTGCATCCATCGTATAAGGTTTGCCTTACAAGCGCGGATCAACTGTGCATTGAACTCGTGTAACCAGTCGGGGTAGGCACCACCGATGGCTGCCCATTCGTTGGCCGAGCGTTGTGCGAACCCTTGTAGATAGACAAATCGGCCATTAATGTATACGCCACCGGTGCCTGATCCGCCTTTGAACTCCACTTTGCGGAAGCCAGTGACAGTTTTGAGAACGTCAATGACATCGTCTTCGTTTTTGAGGATTGTGTACACGGTGTACAGGTGGGGGGACTCAATATCCCAGAATTTGAGGTTTGTAACTTGGCCTGAGGCGAATAGTACCGCAGTCTCGCCATTAACCATGTCATAGGTGTCGCCTTCAAATTTGCCTGTTATTGTCCCTGATTGATCCACGAGGACGACTTCGAGGGTGACAGATTGTTGGGTTCCAGACTCGTTTTTTACCTGGGATTCTACACATATTGTGGCGGAGTGGTTTTCTAGATCGAAGTTTGTGGCATAAATGTAGACGCCGGTGGTTTGCAAATTTTCAAAAAGCGGCAGTGTTTGATATACTCGACCTGTAATGTGTAAGCGTGCGTTTCTATTAAGACCACCGAAGTTTGGGTTAAAGTCCCGTGATTGCCACTGGAAAGGCACACCGGTTGCGGCTTCTTTGTAATCCTGCGCGTTGGTGATGCGGACGGTTAAGACGTTCGTTTCAGGGGCAAACTTCACGTATTCAGACACGTCTAGTCCAAGCGGCGTAACACCATTTTCATACTTACCGACATGTTTGCCGTTCAAATAGAAATCTGCTGCTTGGCGCATGCCCTCGAACTCTAAAAATACTTTTTTGTTTTTGAATTCTACTGGCAGACAGAATTTTTTTCGATAGGTGGCGGGTCCCATGTACAGAGTTCTTTCTCCACTGCGTGTAATCAGCTCATCGAACGAATCCACATCATTGTACGTGTGCGGCAAACTTACCGTCTCCCAACTTGAATCGTCATAGTCGGGATCGATCGCTTCTAGAACGTCTGTTTTTTTGAATTTCCAATCGAGGTTGAAGTTGAAGGTTTGGCGTGGGCTAGGTGGTGGAGTGTAAACTGGGGCGGATGCCACTGGAATTTCACACACTAGGCCACTGATTAGGATGTTGAATAGCAACGTAAAGATCTTGGGAGGGTTTCTACGATGGATAATACATTTGCCACTCATAAGTTCGAGTAAGGTATAACTGCAAGTGTGAACCTGCATCAATCGTAAAATGGCTTAATGTAGGCGGCAAGGACGGCTTTTGCATTACCACATTGCTTGTGGGAACTATTGGGGTTGTTCGAGGCTTTTTATCACTTTATGTTTTTTCAGTTATGATGTTGGAGGTAAGTGCCATGAGTGCCGAAATTGTGTGGGTAAGATTATCGCTTACCATCTTTGAACAGCGTGATGTGAAAAGTATACAGGGTATGTTTCAAAAGTGGCTGGGGTGAGTTTGGCAGTGTGCGCCAGTTCTTGTCTTTTTCCCATTTAGCACAACTTACTGAAAGAGGTGTGCCCGTTAATTTTGGAGGGGGGGCCTTGTCGGTTTGAGTGTTAAGGGAATCTCAGTGAGGCCCGGATTTTATGTCCAGGTTTTAGAAACGCAGGCGGGACAACGTGGTAATGTGGACAAGAAATCAGGCAGCTTTTGGCTGTAATGAATTCGCTTTGCTAAGTAATTTCAAGTAGCGAGCACTAGTGGAGTTGCTGAGGTTTTATTCACTAAGGACTTCGGTGATGCTTTCCTCGAGAGCATCGATGATATGGCTGACTTGGTCTGCTGTGGTGCAATAGGGTGGCATGATTACTATGACGTCGCCGATCGGGCGGGTGAGGACACCACGCTTGGCCATGGCTCGGCATACCCTAAACCCTACCTGATCCCGTAGGTCGAAAAGTTCACGGGTGTGCCAGTCTTTGACCAATTCGACCCCTGCGATAAGGCCCACCTGTCGAATGTCTCCAACGTGTTGGTTATTCCAAAGACGGCTGAGTTCCTTTTGCAGAGCAAGTTGAAGTTTGGCTCGTTGGTGGCGACTCTCCTTCTTGTCGAGTAATGCGATATTTGCGAGTGCGGCTGCTGCCCCAAGTTGATTGGCTGTGTAACTGTGTCCGTGGAAGAACGTTTTAAACTCCGAGTATTCTCCCAGAAATGCCTCAAAGATTTCCATTGTGGTTAAAGTGGCTGCCATTGGTAAGTATCCTCCCGTGATACCTTTTGCGAGGCAAAGCAAGTCTGGCATGACATCTTCGTGGTGGCATGCCAGCAAATAGTCTTTTAATTGGCCTGGTTGGCAGTCAAACCACTCTTCGGGGAAGCCGCATCGACCAAACCCTGTGAGTACTTCGTCTGCAATTAGGAGAGCGGAGTAATGTCTGGTAATTTCGGCAATTTTGCGTAACCAGCCTCGTGGCTGAGGCACCATTCCCGCTGCACCTTGTATAAGTGGTTCGAGTACGAAGGCACTGTAAGGGCGGCCTTGTTTCTTTGCGTTTTCGAAAGCGCGTTCTACTTCATCCACGCATTCCCAATGACATTGCCGGTACAGTCGTGCGTCAGCGCGTTCTGGTTTTGCACGATTAAATCGACATCGATAACAATATGGAGACATCACTGCATCGGTACGGAAGGTCAGTCCTCGGAACGCGGCATGAAACAGGGGAATGTGTCCAAGGGAAACCGCTCCGATTGTGTCGCCATGATACGCTTGTGAAAGCGAGAGGAAGCGAGGTTGCTTGTTTAAACCAGATCGGCGGGCGAATTCGTATGCCATTTTTAGTGCGACTTCAATTGAGGTGGAGCCGTCGTCGGAATAGAACACTTTGCACAGAGGTTTTGTGGATTTCCGGTGTACTCTGAATTTTTCAATTGGCGAGTTGGCTATGCGAACCAGTTCTTTTGCAAGAAGTGAAGCTGGTTCATTGGCCAAGCCCAGCGCTGAGGAGTGAGCGATTTTTTTAAGTTGGGCCATTATTGCTTTGTTAATTACTGGGTGGTTGTGCCCGTGTAAATTCGTCCAGATCGAAGAGTTACCATCGAGGTACTTTCGTCCGTAGACGTCATAGATGAACGGTCCACGGCCCCGCACAATTACAATGGGTTCTTCGCGCAACCAGTCACGCATTTGCGTGAATGGATGCCAAACGTATAGGTGATCTAATTTAGCCAGCTTGTGCATGGGTGAGATGAATTACAAATTGCTTTCCTTGAGTGCAAGTGCGAGTCTGCGGATCTGATTGGGGGTGTGAGCGGCACTGATTGACACCCGTAGGCGTGCACTACCGTGCTTGACTGCGGGAAACCGGATCGCGGGTACATAAAATCCACGTTGGAGTAATTGATTTGAAAGGGACGTGGCTCGCTGTTCATTACCCACAACGATAGGGACAATAGCAGCAGGCATAATTGGCCGATTAATCATTTCACACAGGGTTGACACGTTGGTTTGCAGGGTCGCCCGCAGTTTATTGCCTTCCTCAGATTGGATTATTTCAAGGGCTGCTAGTGCTGCAGCTGCAATTGCAGGTGGCAGGCCGGTGGTGAAAATGAAAGAGCGGGCTCGATTTACAAGGAATTCTATTAATGGCCTTGTACCACATACGAAGCCGCCGAGGGCGCCAAATGCTTTACTGAGGGTGCCCATTTGGATTTCTACTCGAGAGGCTATCTGAAGCTGGTGCGCCAAACCGCGGCCGTTTGGGCCAAGCACGCCCGTAGCATGGGCTTCATCAAGCACTAAAATTGCCCCGTATTTTTCTTTCAATTCAACGATTTCTTTTAGTGGTGCCAGGTCACCGTCCATTGAGAACACTGATTCGGTTAGAATGCCCACTTTGTGTTTGTTGCCACCCCGGATGTGCGAGGTCGCCCACCGCAGCTTTTCTTCGAGGTCGTCAACGTCGTTGTGAGCGAACACCCGGATTGTGGCTCCGCTGAGCCGCGCTGCATCTATCATGCATGCATGAGCCAGGCGATCAAGAATCAGCACATCACCAGGGCCAAAGACACTGCAAACTATCCCTAGCATTGCGGAATACCCGCTGGGGAATACGAGAGCTGCTTCGGTTTGTTTAAACGCGGCAAGATTAGATTCGAGCTGATCTATGACACGTGAATGACCTGAGATCAGCCTGGATGCACCTGCACCGAAGCCGAATTTTTCGATTGTTTTGACGGCGGCTTCTTTGATTTTTGGGTGATTACATAAGCCGAGGTAGTCGTTTGACGAGAAATTGATGAGTTCATGGCCATCGAGATTTATCGTGGGGCCTTGTGGTGAATCCACTACACGTAACTGCCGCCAAAGTCCGGATGCGCGGATTCGGTCTAATTCGGCTTGGAGGAAATGATTAAAATGGAATTCTGGTGAATGATTCACAAGCTCAACTCTTTAGAATGGCTCGTTGGGATTGAACACCCATTGTCCATTGATCATTACTGCTGTGACTCGACCAATATGATACAGGAGCGATTCATGTGGATCGGCTGTTGGTACGTGATCGGGCACAACTACCAAATCGGCTATTGCCCCCGGGGTTATTGTCCCGAGTCGTTTTGCCCATTTAAACACTTTACATAATGTACCGGTAGCCATCATTACAATTTGTTTGGGTGGTACTTCTGGATGTGCGTCTGCAAAAGTACGCATTTCTTCAAACATATCAAGTTTCGGGGTTGCACTGCCTGTTTTTGGTGTGACGGAAGCAAGGCTATCGGTGCCAAGGCAAACGGGAATCCCAGCCTTTGAGAATTTATGCCACTGGAATGGGTGGTGGTTAAAGTACTTGTGGCTTCTGGGACAATGAACCACAGGAACGTAATTAGCAGCCAAGGTTTGAATATCGGAATCTGTCACGTAATTTGCGTGGATTAGTATAGTGTGTTGGAGCTTTGGCCAGTGCTTCGTTAAGTGTTGAACTGGAGTCACTCCGCCGCAATCGTACATGTCACGTTCATTCCTAGCTAGCCATTGATACATAGGGCCATCTGCGTGCAAAAACATTTCGAATTCCCCTTGTGATTCGGCTACGTGTATCATTGCTGGAACTTCGAGATCAGCGGTGGCGTTGGCTAACGCGCGTAAAAGCTGTGGAGTGGTAGCATACGGGGAGTGGGGACTTACCCCTACAAATCTTCCTTCACTCTGCCACTTGAGTAGGGTTTGTCTAACTTGGGCAGCGCTTTCATCAGGAGCGATCCTACTTTTGATTCCTGTGACTTCTAAAAATGGGATCACTCTCAGCGGGGTGACGTCTAGTATATCCGGGAAAAGCTCAGGAACACTTACTACGTCTAAAGTTGTTGTGACGCCGCTTTTGAGCAACATTTGGCATCCTGTGATCCAAGAGCGCAGGAATTTGTCGGGAGTCCATTTGTTTTTTTCGCAAGTTATGGCTTTGACCCATGAGTGAAACCCTTTGGAAGGGTCGAACATCCCTACCATGCCGGTAAAACAAAGGTGAGAGTGGGCGTTTATTAAGCCCGGCAATAATATTGAATGACCTACGTCAAAAATTTTTCTGCTGCTGAAGGGAGCGTCTCGGTGCCACGTTCCGACTGCCTTAATGCGAGAACCCCAAATTGCAATATAACCATTCTCGATGTGGGCGCCGTTTCCTAACACGATCCGGCGCGCCCGAATGATAATCTCTCGCATTGCGTGCTTAACTAAGAATATTAAATTCCCTCTTCACGTAAAATTCTTTTACCAATCGACGCAGCTCGCTGTTTTTTAGCCAAACGCTTGTTGTGCCGGGTGCGAATCTGTTGCTCAATTTTTTTGGCGACTTTGTCTATAGCTTTGTAAAGATCGGATTCTGTGTCCTCCGCAAACAGGTCACGGCCGGGAATGCTTAAGCGTACGGCACACTTGAACTGTTTTTTCGGAATTCGAGCATGATCGTGCTCAAGTATCACCCGGGCATCAATTATCTGGGGATCATAATGGTCGAGTTTTTCTAGTCGGTCCCGGACATAGTTTTCAATGGCCCCTGTCAGGTCGATGTTATGCGTCGTAATGATTAACTTCATACTAGTAAAAATTTTGCCTCTAATTTGACGAAAATCCAGCGTAGTTATTCAAATGAAGGCCATGGTGGTTAGAAGGCAATTCATGCGTTCCGATCAGTAGGACAGCAATTGCGAGGAATGTGCAAGGAGAATCGCCAAGATGCAGGGGCCATGGATTTATGATTTTCCGATGACCGTGTGCTGGATCATAAAAAGCGTCTTTGCGCAAGAGCGACGAAAGTTTACTTTTGCGTATACTGAGGGTATAAGAGCCAAAATTTCCCCTGTCTTATGATTAGACCTATTGGGACTTTGGTTTTATTTGGTTTGTTGTTGCAGGGTTTATTGCAACCCTTAACACAAAGGATTACCAAAAAGCGGGTTTGTGTGTACGACGTGCAAATGAGGTGGCCAAGCTCGTTTCGGTTCGTCATGCAAGGCAGTGTTTGCAGCGTTTTGGCATCCAATAAACTGCGCGGCCTAGGCTGGTTAGTCTCTGCGTAGTAAGGGGAATTTTACTATGCAATCGCTACGTTACACAAATAATTTAGGCCAAACATGGGGTCTGGAGTCCACTTTACTTTTGTGGTTTTAATTACTAGCTTTTGCATGATGAGTCGGGCTTCACTCGATTTGAATACATGGCAGACGTTATCTGTCGGATTTTCCTGTGAGTCCTCGATTGGGATTGAAAGAGTGGATTAAAAAGTTGAAGCAACCACCCACCGTGTTTTTGTTGGTTGTGGTGGGGGTTTTTCTTTTGTGCGTGGCACCACTGTCCGGTGTATACTCGGTGTATTACCCAGATGAACGGCATTATACAGACGGGGCTTTGCAGATGTTGGCTACAGGTAATTGGTTGGTGCCGCACACAGCCGAGGGTGAACCGCGTTTAGTAAAGCCACCGATAACCTACTGGCTTACGGCTTTGAGTTTTAAGCTGTTTGGAGTCAACGTTTTCGCAGCGAGGCTGTCATTTATGATTTTATGTGCACTGATTTTGGTTTTGACTTATAGGTTGGGAACAGAACTCTCTAACAAACATGAGGTGGGATTATTAGCCACTACCATTTTGGCTGGGCATCCGCAGTTTATTTTGACGGCTTCCCGTTCCATGCCGGATTCTCCCTTGTTGCTTGGCATTACAGTGGGGTTGCTAGGGTTTGCTCGGATTATTTTTTTGGGGGGAAAGCGAGGCGATTGGTGGTTGGCATATGGTGGGGTGGCGATTGCTGCGTTAAGCAAGGGATTATGGGCGCTTGTATTGTTAGGATGGGTGATGTGTTACGTGGTGGTGAAGGAGAGATCGCTTTGGGCAATTAGGAAGTTGTTTTATTGGCCGGCTTTGTTCGTGTGTGGAGTAGTAGCGTTATCTTGGTTCGTTTCCATTAAGTTAAATCCTGAGGGCTCTGGCCTAGAAAGTTTTCTAAATGATCAGGTTACGGGACGAATAACCCATTCGTGGATTGTGTCAGTGGGGTTATTAGTAGTTGGTGTATTGGCAGTAGTGTTTAACTTTCTACCTTGGTCATTACCGGTCTTGGAGAGTATAAAAGCGGGGCGGTGTAGATCTAATTTGAGTGTACTTTCCCAGGAGGAGCTTGTGTTTCTTCTTGGTTGGGCAGTTGTAAACGTGGTGGTTGTGGCTTTAGGGAATAGCGCGTCACTTCGGTATTATCTTATTTCAGCGCCAGCTTTGTCGGTAGTAAGTTCGAGTATATTGGTGGCTTCTGTGCAATCCCTTAAGTTCTGGACGCTTCAAAGGGTTCTATACTTAACGAGTTGGGTGGTCGTCGGCGGCATTTTGGGATTAACCGGGTTCTATTTTGTGCGAATGGTACAAGCCGGCGGGTCAGGATTGCGTGAGATTATCTTCGGTTTGTTTACCTTAGTTTGCATAGGCATGGTCTGGTTTGTTAACGCTTCGCTGAGGGTTTGGATGCCGTTTAGGATTACATGTTCTATTTTGTTTTTGTTCTCGGTGCTTGGTATGGCTCCTGTGGTTTCAGGTGTTCAAGACAAGGCCGTCCAGATTGCTGGAACCCTTAAAAGGTTAAAAATTTCTCCTTGTGAGTCTGTGCTTTTTGTAGGCAAGGCGTCGGTTGCCTCAAGGGTGCGCGTGTGTACAGGTGGGGGTTTCCCCATCCGTGGAGTAAAGGTGTTGGATCCGACAAACTTTGATAAATACCGAGTGGTAATTGGCGAGGTCGAGGTGTTGCAGCCTTTGGTTGATTTGGGGTATCGATTATATCCCGCTGGAGTCGGAGTGGAGATGGTAACACCTCGAGATTGGCCCTGGACGCGGCTATGGCACCCGTCTGAGTTTTTCAAACAAATAATACGGTTTGAGCAATACTTTGTTGCGGTTAAAGAGCAAAAGTAGTTTGTTGCGGGTACTAACCTTGGTGTTGGGAATTGTACCGAAGCGATTTTACTTATCAAATGTTATGGTAGGATTCGGGTGGGTTTACAGGGGTTAAGGCTGACGTTGCTACGTAAAGGCACTTTACTTTGCTGACGTGAAAATCAGAGTCATCGGTTGGAACGACAATGAACGACAGGATTAAAAAAAATCTTTTCGTGTTGTGTGCCTGTTTACTTGTGGGTTATTACACTGCTGTTTTTGGTGAGCAAACGCAACATGGTAAAGCATTCTTGATCGATGTGTTAGAGGAAGGGCTTCCGCAGCGCTCGGTTATTTCGATTTATCAGAGCCGCAATGGATACCTGTGGTTTGGCACGCTCAATGGATTGGTGCGGTACGATGGCGTGAACTTGGACGTGATAGACGAAGCTGTGCTACCGGTTTTGGGGGACGCGCGCATAATTCGAATTTTCGAAGATAGTAGGACGAACTTATGGGTTGCTACTGATGGGGGGCGTGTGGTTTGCATTAAACCGACTGGGTTTTTGGGGTTCACCCTAAGCAAAGTAAACGATCGGGTTACCTCCATTGTGGAATCATGTTTTGAGCGAGTGTGGTTATACACTGCGCATGGTGAACTTTTCCAAATACTCGGCACAAATGTAACTGTTTGGGAGTTTGGAGCTCAGTATTCCAGCATGTACCGAGGTCTAATGGTGGAAGATAAACAACTGCTCTGGATAGGGGTCGATTGGGGAATGTATGGGTTTGATGTGGGAAGTACTAACGACACACGTGAGATAGGTGTGTTGCGCTATGTGATCCCAACTAGGAAGTTGGATTATATGGTTTCCTCGCGTCAGGGTGGTTATTGGCGCTTGGCAGATGGGCGAATACAGCGCTGGAATACCAACGCGCTCTTGCGTGATTATGGGCCTTATCCATGGAAATATTCAGGCCGGGTCTCCACTGCGATTGAGGATAGCCGTGGTTGTTTGGTTGTGGGGACAATCAATGAAAACGACGGGGTCTACTGGATGCAGCCTGATGGCAAATGGATTCATATCTCGGTGGCTGATGGTTTGTCTCATGATGGCGTTTTATCTCTATGGCAAGATTTGGATGGGATACTGTGGGTAGGCACAGACGGCGGCGGTGTAAACAAAATCCGTCCTTGCATTTTCCAACCGGTGCCAGAGTCTCGTGAATGGGTTATACAGTCCGTATGTAGCGATTCGGAGGGCAGGTTATGGATAGGCTTTGGAGGCGGTGGGGTGATGTATTGGGACGGGAGAAACACGAGAATGTTTGGTCCCAACCAAGGACTTTGGAACCAAGCCGTACGATCTATAGTGGTGGACAGGGATGGCCAGGTATGGGTTGGTACTTTGGGTGGGTTGTTCAGGTTGCGGGGTGATCGATTCGAGATTCAGCTTTTGCCGGGAGCATTATCTCCCTCGGTCAATTGCATGTATTTAGCACCCAATGGAACCCTATGGGTAGGGACAAGTGTAGGGCTTTATGTGAACCGTAATGGGGATTGGGAGCGGTTTAACTTGAACGGTATGCCCCCACTTGCAATCACTGCAGTGGCAATGGATACCAGCACAAACCTTTGGTTGGGATCCCGTGGGGGAGGCGTGCTCAAGGTGGGCCCTGATGGGTCAATAAAGCTGTGGGGCATCACAAATGGGTTGCCAAGTCAAACGGTGACTGCTCTGGCGACTGATGGGGTCAGTGGGGTTTGGGTGGGCACCACGGCTGGTTTGGCGTTGATCGACCACGACATTGCTCGGCCAATCCCAGTACAACAGGGAAAGAGTATTTTCCCATTTAGAGGTGTAAACTATTTGTTGGTGGACCCACAGGGCTGGCTATGGATTGGTTCGAGTGTGGGTTTAGTGCGAGTCGATCCCCGTGAATTAGCAGCATTTGTTAGGGGGCAAACAGACTTTGTACATGGAAGGCATTATACTCGTGCAGATGGTTTACCCGTAAGTGAATGTTCGAGTGGCTCACAACCGGCTGCTGCGATTACACCTGATGGCACTTTGTGGTTCCCTACTATTAAAGGGCTTGCGAAGTTGGAGCTAGCTCGACTTCGAGTGAATACGAACCCGCCCCCTGTGGTAATTCGGTCAATTCGTCTTGATGGAGTTGATGTGATAACGAATTGGATTTCTGGACTTGTGCCTAGTGAGGTGGTAGTGAAGCCGGGTGTGGAACGAGTGGAACTTGAGTTTGCAGCACTTAGTTTCAACAGGCCTGATGCGATCAGGTTTCGTTACCGGTTGGAGGGACTTGAGAATAAATGGGTGGAAGACAGTGGCAATCGCCAAGCGCGGTATTCACGGCTGGCTCCAGGACGATATTTGTTCACTGTGACTGCATGTAACGAGGATGGGGTGTTAAATCCGTACGGAGCTCAAGTGTGGATTACCGTGGAGCCCCCGTTCTGGCGGCGCTGGTGGTTTATGGCTGGAAGTTGTGTTGCTGCAGTCGCGGGGTTGGGTGGGTTTGTGTATTGGATTTCAGCTATGAGGTACAAACGTCGTTTGCGTGCTCTGGAGCAACAGCGTGCGTTGGAACGCGAGCGTGCACGGATTGCACGTGATTTGCATGATCAGCTAGGAGCGAATCTTGCTCAAATTGCGCTTCTAGGTGAGTTGATTGAAACGAGTGCCGAATTATCAGAAGAAGTTGCGACACACGCAAAAGCTATTACAGAATCAGCCCGTCAAACTTCAGAGGCTTTGGATGAAATTGTTTGGGCAACCAACCCAGCTCACGACACACTAGAAAGTTTGATTACTTATGCCAGTAAACATTTCCAAGAGTATTTAGGTGCGGTGGGGATTGCAGCAAGACTCAGTGTACCATCCGGGATTCCGTCGGTGTATTTACCCCCTGAAGTCAGACACAACGTGTACTTGGCGTTAAGGGAAGCCGTCACGAACGTAGTTAAACATTCAAGAGCGTCCGAGGCATGGATGATTGTGGTGGTCCAAAGCGGGACCGTGACGATAGAGATCCGGGATAATGGTCGTGGGTTCGACCCCGAAAAGGAACTTTTGATTGGCCACGATGGGCTTAAAAACATGAACCGCAGGTTGGCTGCTATTGGAGGCGCGTGCCGAATTATAACGGCGTCGGGATCTGGGACAAGGGTAGTGATCCAGTTCCGCATCTTAGGAAAGAAAAATTAAAGTGTATAGAGTTTTGCTAGCTAGTTGGCGGCCCAAATCTGAAATAGTCAAACTCAGCCCATCCATCTGGGCCAGAGGTGCTGTTTCATAGGGGGAATTCCTACCCATATGCACCTATCCACGCCCTGGGAACGGGCAAGATTGGAAGCACCACGGGATTGAATTGGTCGAGATTTGGCTTAATAGCGTATGAAAATTTCAATATGCCTCGGGTGTTTACTTCCAAGCGAAGTCTTCCAAGGAATCCAATATTAGTTGCTATTATACCTTCTGGTTCATTTGATCTGAGTACAAGGCGTATACCTGAATTGGTGGACCTTAGCACGAGGGTCGTGGGCTGTGGAGTTGCTAACACGAGGCCGGTCTTTTCACCGATTTGTTTTGGGCGAAATTCTACCAAGGTTTCCACTACGAAGGCGTGGGCTGGGAATTTTTGAAGTAGCAGTGCAGGAGGTTGGGTTAATTTGCAGTTGGGAGCGTTTTGTGTGTAGAGTCGGGGCCAACCAGGCCGCGCAGTCAAAGAGTACCACCCAGTCTGATGGTTTGGCTGCCAATGCTACTGCAATCAAAGTATGGGCGTGTCAAAGTCGTCCCTTGTTATAGGAGTTTGTGGAGGTGCGGTGATGTTGATTGGTTTTTTCCAACGTAGGACAGGTTCTCCGATCCCATTGTTGTCCTAGTCAATGCCAATTTCAGGCCAATTATCTTTTCATTGAACGGGTTGTAGGTGGAGAATGCGACCGCAGGCACCCACTTCTTGAAAATGAATAAACCACCATGAGCCTTCTGGTGTATCGACCAGCGTCCCTGAGGTGGGCCATTGATTGGGGTGATTCCTTGTTTCAATACGATTTTGTCTTCCTAGGGGCCAAACACGTGTTTGGATCTGAAGGCTACTTGCCACCGGTGGGCATCCCACCAGCCGGCGCCATAATATAGTACCACCGGTCTTTTTTAGGAATTTTGGGCTTCGATTATCGAGTGGTGGGTAGGGGCTTCAAAAAATGATTTCTCCATCGCCGAGAAGTTTGGAGGCGTCGGCAGCCATTGGACAGACTCGGAGTTTGTGTCAAATGTCCGGACGCGACCAGGCAAACGTATGCACAAGGTATGCGTGTTCATCGTCATCCAAAAGCGGGGATGGATCAATCAGTCCTTTTCCTGCTTGGACTAGGTGCGGCTCACTCCAAAGGCCCCTGATTTGGTTGGCGGTCGTTACGTAGATGCTTTCGTCCGGTGTAGCAAAAAACACCCAGAACTTGCCTGCGCGATATTGGAGGCTTGGAGCCTATACGCCACAACTGCGTTGCACGTCTTTGTAACGTAGATGGTGGGAGGTTTTAAATAGCATGGCCAATAAGGTGCCAGTTGACCAGGTCGTTCGAGTGCGGGATTGGTATAGGCTGGGGGTGCAGTTAAAACTGGAGGACACCAGGTAATAATCAGTGCCGACCCTAACAACGTCTGGATGGGGGTAATCCACACATAGAATCGGATTTTGGTAAGTACCGTCTCCCTGGTCAGGTACCCATGAATACACACAAGGTGGCGCTGCGAATCTCCCGTGTTGGTTTAGCTAAAGTAGTTGTTGCGCAAAGACGCACATTTTTTTAATGATTATTCAGTTTTTGGGGTTCGATGTGGGGCACAAGGATGTGTAAGATCCCGAGTGACACCAGATACATCATTGAACCCCATAGGAACACTGGGAAATAGCTACCGGTGCGTTCAACTACTAATGGGATGGCTTCGCTCATTATTGCTCCGGAGAAGTAGGCTGTGAACCCGCTCAATCCCACAATAGCTCCTACCACGCTGCGTGGCATCGTATCAGAGATGAAAGTATAGGTGTTAGCGGACCACCCTTGGTGCGCCGAACCAGCGATACCGCAGATTATAGTAGCCAACAGAGGGCTGGGGGCTACCGGTGCTAGGAAAAGTGGTGTTATTGCGAGGGCACAGGTTAAAAGGGTTAGTTTACGGGCAGCGTTTAGTGAATAGTTGCGCTTCATCAATTGTCCAGCTAACCATCCAGCCCAAACCCCACCAAACGAAGCAATGAGATAAAACAGCCCATTTAACCACCCATTTTGTTCAAGGCTGACATCAAATTGTCGTTTTAGAAAGTCAGGTAGGAAGAATTGGTAGATATTCCACACCGGGCCTGCTAAGCAACCTGTAATAATGGCGGCCCAGACTGGGCGGTATTTTAGCAAGGATAACCACGAGACTCGAGTCGGTTTAGGATCCTCGCTGGATCGTCCAGAGAGAACATAATTCAGTTCCTGAAGTGTGATCCAAGGATGGTGTTCAGGAGGTTTATATAAGATGATCCATGCTACCACCCACAAAATTCCGAGTACCCCTGTTAAGTAAAAAATTGTGGGCCAGCTAAGCCATTTATATAGGTACGGCAGTGAAGTTAGACAAAAGATTGCTCCGATATTGGTTCCGGCGTTAAACAGGCCAGTGGCAAGCGCTCGTTCCTTGATAGGGAACCATTCTGCAACAATTTTAATGGCGGCGGGAAAATTGCCGCCTTCAGCAAGGCCTAGTGCCACTCGGGCAGCTATAAATCCAAGCACAGTTCCTGGCACTGTAAACGACCATGCCCCTAGGTTTATACCTATTTTGGAGTCTACGGGTATAAAAACGCACAAGCCGTGGGCAGCTGAGGCCAAGCTCCATGCTAACACTATGAGTGGGAACCCAACCCGGACGCCAATTACGTCCATGAATCTTCCGCCTAGTAGATAACCGAAGGCGTATGCCAGTTGGAATGAAGCTATCACGTGCCCATAGTTGCTCAGGGTCCACCCTAATTCATGACTGAGAGGAATCTTTAAAATTGAGATGGCATTTCGGTCAACATAGTTTATCCCGACAGAGAAAAATAGTAGGCTACAGATTATCCATCGGAGCCCAAGAATGTTTTTGGAGGGTCGATGCTCGATTGGGGAGCACATGATGTGGCTAGTCGACTTGGTTATAAGAAGATTGCAATTCGGTAGAACCTTGCTGCAGTGTTCCGATCCAAAGGGATCCTAAAAGTACCTTCGGTATTAGGTGGGTTGGTGACCAGAATGGTCTCCCAATGGGTTAAGTTTGAGGAGGTTTGGATATGATACGCGAGACCAGGAACCACGGTGGTGAAGGATATTCCAATTTCTCCCCCCGAAATCCGGTAAGATGTAAGAATGGGCTGAGGGATCGGAAGAACGATTACTTTAAAGGTTTGGGTTGCGCTTGCGGGGGGTTCGCCATCGTCAGTGACTTGGACGGTTATTAAGTTCGTAGAAGGGGGCCAGGAGACTGGAATCTGCCAAGTAAACATTCCAGTACAAAGATCGATGGTTGCACCAGATGGAGGGTTTATTAGCGAGAAGGTAAGGTTTTGAGCTGGTATGTCTGAGTCATAGGCCACACACGCATTAGAAACGGTCTGCCCTGCAAAGGCGTGAAGGTCTGGGATGGGGTTGATAACAGGGTTAGAATTAGGTGCATTTGTGGTAGTAATTAACACCCTTACGGGGAAAGGACCTGCAGCAATTTGCCAGGCTCGATTTGTAACGGTTACTGAGAAGTTAGCTAACCCGGAGTACTTACGCGCAGCGATAAATTCGGCTGTATACCCGTCGGACTTAAGCGATACGGTACAGTTTGAGCCGGGGGATATGAGATAATCCAAGTTAGTGAGCCCTCCAAACATTTTTCTCAAGTTTAGGGTTGTCTTGCCATTCCGATCGCAAAGTGCGTGATGCGCAGCTTTCCAATCCAGGTATTCTTCCAGCATGGTGTATCCAAGCGCGTTGGTTAAATTGCGGTCATTAGGGTTTAATGGGTTGAGGCCCATGGCTAGTTCCCAGTAATCTGGCATTCCATCTTTATCAGTGTCGGTGGGTGCGGGTTCGGAGGCCAAAGTTGGCCACCCGCCAGCTTGGTCTGGAAAGTCGATTATCGAGCCAGTGCTACTAAACACATTGTGTGCTATGCGAGTGTCCAGACTATCACGTCGCCATGGCAATGCGCCTCCGAAGACCAGTACCTTCAACAATGCATTGCTTGGTGTATCAGTAGTAATCGGAGGGGCGTCAAAGGCTTTATTAGTGGGCGTGTAGGATCCAGAGAACATGCCCCAGCCGTTGTTGGTGGGGTTAAATCGCCCATCGAGCGTGAGATCAATGATGTTATGTTCTTGAAAGATCCAGGTGGTGGTGCCGCCTCCTTGGAACGCATAGTTGTAGGCTTTATTTGGGCCAGCTATCAACGCATTAGCTACGTAATTGATTCTGGCGAACTCGTTGGTATCACCACTGTAACCAGCACGATTACCCCAGTTGTAAATTACGTTGTTCCGGAAATCTAAGGTCCAAAGTAGGTTTGGGACTTGGGAACCTACGCGTGGGCTTCTGCTATTGTGGTGTGCATAGAGGTTGTGATGCCATGACCAGATGGTTGGTGAGTTAGGCGTCAGAAGAGACCCATAACCATGGGCCCCTTTACTGTGAATGGAGTTGTTGAGTGATTCGGTGATAAAGCACCATTGAACGGTTAAATCTTGGGGGCTGCCAGTGGCAGAAAATGTTTCGTCTACCGACCAAGAAGTAGAGCAATGGTCCACGATTATGCGTTGTCCCCCGGTGATCCATACGGAGTCGGCTTCCTGGAGTGCATTTGTTCCCAATCGCACCCTGATATGTCGTACGACTACGTCATTGGCACTGATTTCCAAGGTATAGTTGCGGAGGCAAATCCCGTCACCCGGTGCTGTTTGACCAGCAATCGTGATGTTTGTCTTGTTTATAGTCAGACGTGATTTGAGGTCGATGTAGCCAGAGACGGCAAACAAGATTGTTCTCGGTCCGGTGGCAGAGGCAATTCCATACCGTAGGGTACCAAATCGGTTTGGATCACTTGAGCTTGTGTAGTCATACAAGTTGGTTACGTAGTAAACGTCGCCACCGCGACCACCTTTTGCAAATGCACCAGCCCCTTCGGCTTGCGGGAAGGCCGGTTGGCCGTGGTGTGTAGTGGCACTCCAAAAAAGTACCCATAGCACGCAAGTGAATGTTATCTGAGGTGTTAAGCGTTTCACTTTTGAGGGTGTAGCGCGAGGTTTCATAACGCTTCCTTCCAAAATGGTGCAAATTTTTCGTGAGTGTTTTGCTTAGTAATGCCGGATCACCTGGTTTTTCGTTTTAATGGACCTCATGCCAAAAACTCCTCCAAGGCTAACGCACAAGAAAAGTAGTGTTAACGTCTATTGAGATGTGGATAAATCTTCAGTCTTCATGGATCCAATAAATTAATCGGATTCCAATCGTCATGACTACCGAGAACGCGCTTGATGGAAATTTGTCTTGCTTCGGGATCTGATAATTGTTTGGCCCATTTGACCCTTGCATTTGGTGAAGCTCCGGGGCCTGTAGATCGGTATTCCGCAAACCGGGCGGAGGTTTCGCGTTCCGGTCGACCCCAGTTATGCCAACCCTCCGGCCTCACGACTTCACTCATTTCGCATTCCAAAAAGGTAGCTGATCCATGGTCACGCCAGGGCCGTCCCAAGTAAACCATTGCGTTTGGGGCCCCGGTAATTTTGCATTTATGGAAAACAAACCCCCATGTTGTTTCCTTTGGAGTGGAGGGAGCTGTTATATAGCCGTTCCCACGTGCGTAAATGTGGCATTTTTCGAACCAGGCGGTAGCTCCGCCAAAAATGAAGTCTACGTGTCCTGCGATAAAGCAGCTTTCAAAGTATTGGCGACCACGGTTTAAGAGGACGGTGTCTTGCCATCCTAAAAATCTGCAGTTCCGAAATGCTACTCTGTCGCCGTCTACGCGGATTGCCAGGGCTTGGCCTACTGGGCCAGCCGAATTCTCTACAGTAAGGTTTTCCATTGCAAAATCGTCGGCGTCGATGCACATGGTAGGCGTGCGAAATGTGCCAAGTGGTTTCCCATCCGGGCCTGGAAGCATCGCGTGCAAGTCATAGGTAATCACTGTATTTGTGGAATTTTCGCCGAGTAGTTTTACGAATCGTTTTTCACGCTGCACATAAACCAGTTCTCGATAGGTTCCGGGTTTAATTAGGATTACCCACCTGTTAGTTTGGTTTGTATTTTGAGGGGCTGCGTTGATAGCTTCTTGGACGGATTTGAACTGCCCTGAACCATCGGCTGCCACAATAGCATTATAGTGTAGCTCTGCAGACTTCACTCCGATGGCTAGAACCATTAGCCACAAAATGTATGCCGTGCAACGCATGCAGGGTTTATATAACTTACCACGATCCGTACCAAAATACACCTTCACCCTGGTATACCTAATTGAATTTTTCTGCAAACTTTTTTGAAAAAAGTGTGTGGCTCGACCGATAATGGCTCGCTTGATAAGATTGCGTCTAGACTTTCGAGGTAGCACTATATTGAGGGTGAAGCGACGGCGTGTGTTGTTGGCTATGGGATGGTATGACTACCGGGTGCACCGGGGAATAGAGAGGTACGCCGTCGAACATGACTGGCATCTTTATCCTGACGTTACAAAGGAAAAGGTGATTCCATGGGGGTGGGATGGCGACGGTGTACTTGCGTGGCTTGGTGCAGGGGATGATTTGGCAGAGTTTGTAATGCAGTTGCGGAAACCCACAGTTGACTTTAGCTATCGTCGGAAGCACTTGCCCTTACCAAGGGTGTTAGTGGATCATCGGGAAGTTGCTCGCATAGTGGCTGAATATTTTGTAGGCCGCGGTCTTCAGAATTTCATTTATTACAGCGACGTTGATAATTGGGCGTTCAATGAAAACGGCAACTGGTTTGATGAGTTTTTAAGGTTTTACGGATACAGTTGCAAGTGGCTAAAGTGGCACCAGTCCCCTGAATTTACTGGGGGTAAATATCAATGGCGTGAGAAAATCCGCTGGCTAATCACTTGCCTACGAGCGGTTCCGAAACCGGTAGGAGTTTTTGCCGCAAACGACGACCGGGCAGTCGAAGTACTTGAGGCTTGCGAGTTAGCTCACTTGAGGGTACCAGAGGAGGTAGCAATTGTTGGGGTTGATAACTCGTTGCTTGCAGGAGATGCAATGAAGACCCCTATATCTTCGGTAGATACAAACCTGGAGTTAGTGGGTTACATTGGTGCTGCATTGTTGGATAAACTGATGAAAGGTGGACAACCTCCATCTGAACCAATACGTGTTCCCCCGCGCGGATTAATCACTCGAAAAAGCTCAGACATTTTAGCTGTACCACACCAAGGAGTGGCTCGGTCACTGCGGTATCTTTGGCAGAATTTTAATAAGCCTATCACAGTTGATGATCTTGCGAAAGTTGCCGGGATGTCACGCCGAAGTTACCACGAGGCCTTCGTAAAACATGTAAGGCGAACACCAGGAGAAGAAGTTCAAAGAGTGCGAATTGAGTATGCGAAAAAATTGTTGTTGGAGACCAATCTGAAGCTCGAGGTAATAGCTTCAGAAAGTGGTTATTCAAGTTTGAATAGTTTTGCTGTCGCTTTCAAAAACACCGTTGGAATGGCCCCGGGTAGATTTCGCGCCAAATTTGGCGTGGGAGTGGGATTGCGTAGCTCGTACGCATAAATTTCAAATTTAATTGCAAAATCATTTAACCCGTCAAATTTGCTCGTGGGTTACCTCGTGGGCGAGAATGTAAAATGAGATGTTGTAGACACAATGGAGTTTGGTGTTGGAACGCGTTTGTGAAGCGTTCACTTTGCAAACTAGTCCGGCAAACACGCGCATGAATATGAAAAAGCTAATGATTCTCGGAGCAGGTTTGCTTTTCGCATCAACCGCATTAGCCGATTCTCTGTTCTGGACGGGGATTACTGGTGACGGAAACTGGTTGAACGGAAACAATTGGACAAACGCTACCCAGGGGCAAATAGGCGGTCCACCCGGGGAAAACGATCGAGCATATTTAGGTGAAAGTTTATACACCTTTTTGACGTTGGGGAGCGATCAACGTGTTGGTAGCCTTTATTTTTGTGCCACTAACAATGATTATGCTTTGGTGCTTGGCCCAAACGTAACGTTGACCATCCTGGGACCATTAAGGGTAGGGACACTGGCTGATCCTGGGGGGGCAATTCAACGCATGCATAGCGTTGTTGGGGGAGCTTTGGTTGTGACCAATCCAGACGCTTCTATTTCTATTGCTCAAGGTCAATATTCAGCAAACGGCTCAAAAGCCATATTAGATTTATCTGGGCTAGATTTCTTTGTAGTAAAGGCCCGTGGCCTGGGGATTGGTTCCGTACATTATGAGGTGCCGGTTGCGCAACGTAATGCAGGTACGTTGTACTTGGCAAAAACCAATCTCATAGCCCTTTCGAGTAGGTTGGATCGCGCGGTTTGTATTACTAACCCCGTGGTCACTAATTCCTTGGAAATGGTATATGTGGGAGCGGGTAACAACGCCGGCACTCTTAGCTTCCTTTACTTAGGGTTAAGCAATGCCTTCTTTGTGGATAGTATGGGCTTTGGTAAATCAAAAGCTTCAGCCAACTCAGCAGCCGTAATGATGTTTAACCCTGTGTTTATTGGGCAGTCTCCAGTGGCGTATTTCCGGGGCGCCGATGGGGATCAATCCCGTATCACATGGTGGGCGATCGGTGACATGGCTGATGCTGGTTCTTCCGCACAGTATGCTGTGGGGACAAACAATTTTACCGGAGGTTACGTAAACGCGCTGGTCGATATTATGAGTTTGGGTCGGGATTGTTCCGCTTCGCAGACTGCTACGGGTGGCGACCGAATAAATCGTGGTGTCCTACAGTTTGATAACGGTATCTTCGACGTGAACGTATTGATCCTGGGTAATCAATCCCTGGGTGGGGGTGCAAATACCACACCTAATGCAGGTTATGTTTTCATTACAAATGGATCTGCAATTTTGCGGGTAAATGAAGAGTTACAGTTGGCTTATACTAAAGAGAATAGTACAAGCGCACGTAACACGTTCGGCCAAATCATAGTTGATGGTGCCACCTTGTGCCTCAACCAAGCTAACGTCGGCCAGTATTCTGTGTCGAACGCCGTGATTTGCGTCTTTAACGGCGGTAAAATGTATTTGACTAATACGATAGCATCGAAAAGCAAGCCTCTTGGGAGGCTTGAACTGGCAGACGCTACTTTGGGGGTTGAAATTAAGGACACCAACCCGAAGATTTGGGTAACCAACCTTGTAACAGGCGGTTCTGCCAATACGATCGAAATCACTGCGGCTGCGACATTTGACGTTTATCCAGTTGTAATCCCACTCATCAAGTACGTATCACTGCAAGGAAACAGCAACAATTTTGTGCTTGGTTTAACGCCTCCCAATGTCCCAGGTGCGTACTTGACTAACAATCCAAATACTTCATCGATAGACCTTGTTATTCCCAACGATCCAAGGCCAGTGATAGCCACTCAACCGAGTGGTTTTGCCGGGCCGGTTGGGTCGACGGTTGTGCTCTCGGTCATAGCTGCAGGTGTCGGAGAACTCTCATATCAATGGTATAAGAATGATACACCGTTGGTGGACGGAGGAAATGTTTCTGGTACTACTACGTCAACGCTTACCATTCTCAACGCGCAACTTGAAGACAGCGGAATTTACAAAGTGGTGATCAGCAACTCTTACGGAACGGCGGTAAGTATCCCGGTATCGGTGACGATTAGTACTGGTTATGTACCGCCGACTATTACTGGTTTGAGTGACCAAGTGGTTTTGCAAGGGCAAACGGCTACATTTACAGTCTCAGTGACTGGGGTTCCCACACCCTGGATACAGTGGTATAAGAACGGTTTGCCAATTGCCGGGGCTAATTCAACAACCTTGGTAATTTATAACTGCCAATATCCTGATGATGAAGCTGTCTATTCAGTGGTAGCAACAAATTTAGCAGGAGTAGCAAGCAATTACGCAACCTTGACAGTTATTGTGCCGCCTACAATCATCTCGCAGCCCTCGAGCGTTACATTACCAGTTGGTGGTACCCTGACGCTCGCAGTAAACGTGAATGCGCATCCGGCCCCAGCTTATCAATGGTACAAAGGGGCCGACCCAATCCCTAACGCTACAAATTCTTTTTTGGTCATTGCAAACGTTCAGCCCGGCCATGCGGGAGTTTACAAAGTCAAGATATGGAATGACGGAGGCACAGTCTGGAGTGATGACGCGGCGGTGGTTGTCACTTCTATCTCAGTGTCCTGGACAAACCTTGCGCCCAGTGGGGCTGGAGATGTGTGCCTGGACACTCTTTTGCGCGTGAAATTTAACTCCGACCAAGTAACGCTTGGTACGGGAACGCTGCGAGTTTATGATAGCACGGGAACGCTTGTTGAAACGATCGATCTTTCGCAAAACGCACCTAATAATGCTCAACTGCGGACTATTGGCGGTGGTACGTACTACGCTTACCCGGTAATTATCCGAAGTAACGTTGCAACTATTTATCTGCGATCAGGGGTACTTACCTCCAATACCACCTACTATGTGCTGATAGACACGGGATTCTTTAAGGACATGCAAGGTGCAAGTATTGTCGGGGTAACGGATCCGAACACTTGGAGGTTTACAACAAAGGTTGCTCTTCCAGATCCATATACTACCACCAACATTACAGTGGCGGCAGACGGCTCAGGTGATTTTGCTACCATTCAGGGCGCCATTGATTGGATACCCGTTGGTGCTGGCTTGCCATACACCGTCTTGATCAAGCGGGGCGTTTACGAGGAAATCAACCGTATACCTTCAGGTAAGAACAATATCACCTTTATCGGTGAAGGGTGGCGTGAAACGGTTATCACTTACGCCAACAATAACTCATTCCAACTACAGAATGCCAGCACCTCTACCCGGGTTATGTTCTACATCGGTGGCAATGACATAGTCTTCAAAAACATTACCTTTACAAATAGCACACCCCAAGGTGGGTCTCAGGCAGAGGCAGTCAGAGTCCAGGGGTCAAGAATATTGTTCGATAATTGCAATCTTTGCAGCTACCAAGACACGGTTCTCATTAACACAGCAATGGCAAGCGCAGGATATTTCAATAAGTGCCTGATACAAGGCGACGTCGATTTCATTTGGGGTTCGGGTATTGGATATTTCAAAGATTGTGAAGTCCGGGCTATGCGGCGTCCAAACAATGCCTCGGGTGTTTACACGCAGGCAAGAACAGATTCTTCTACTTACGGGTTTATATTTGTGGATTGTTGGGTGACTGCTTCGGCTCCCGGTATGACAAACTGGAGCCTCGGACGAGACGCGGGGAATTCGTATCCATACGGAAACGTTGCTTGGATAAATTGTCGCATGGATTCCCACATAAGCGCTGCTGGCTGGACGGATGGGGGATTAACAGATAAAACGACGCTTAGATTTTGGGAGTACAAGAGCACTGATCTGAGTGGTACAATCCCCATCCCTACCGAGCAACGCGTTTGGTGGTCTAGACAACTCACTGACGATGAAGCGGCGTTTTTGCGTGACCCAGTGAACGTATTTTCCCCGGTGAATTGGATACCGGCACTCCCAGCATACATAGCGACTCATCCGGTTGACCAGGCTGTATATGTGGGGCAGACATTGGTGCTCAGGGCAGCTATAGGTGGAGTACCCAAGCCAGCATGCCAGTGGTACAAGGACGGCGTGCCAATTCCAGGCGCTACAAACGAGACCCTGATTATACCGAGCGCCCAGCTTGGTGACGGGGGTGTCTATTCAATTGCCGTAAGTAATCCATATGGGAATGAGACCAGCCAAGGCGCGACCATTACGGTTTTGCCACTTCGTCCACCTGTAATCGGATCCATCGCGCTTCTTTCAGACAAAACGTTGAGGTTCACTGTCAATGGCATACCCGGAATTCCATACCGTGTGTGGGCTTCAACTAACTTAGCATTGCAACCTATTACCGAGAAATGGACTTTGATTCAGAATGGAGTGTTTACCTCGAATTCTGTAGAGGTTATCGACCCGGCAGCTTCAACTTTGCCTCAACGGTTTTACATAATCACTACTCCTTGATTAGTTTAATGTTTATGGCTGGGTAGTGGGTGTACCCATCGCTCAGCTCATGAAGTTGAGGTGCAATTTTTTGAAATAAAAATGCAGAAAATCGGAATAACACTCGCATAAAGCCGGTGTATATTAAATTCGGGTATGCAAAGGGTGATAAAAGTAAGGTGCGATGAGAAAGGATTCACGCTTATCGAGTTGTTGGTGGTGATTTCCATTATTGCCATTCTAGCAGCGTTATTGATGCCGGCGCTTGCACGCGCAAAGGAACGAGCATTCCGAGTTTCATGCATGAACAATTTCAAACAGATCGGTACGGCAATTGTAATGTACCAAAATGATTACGAGGATTACTTCCCGCTATGTAATTGGCCAGAAGGGCAAAATCCGTGGCAAACTTACGAAGCGTGCCGCGTGCAGGGGTCAATTATCACCCGTGGACCGTACAATCTCGGGTTGTTGCATTATACAGGCTTTATAAAAGATCCTCGGGTTTTCTATTGCCCCAGCGCTGGAAGGATAAGTGATTCATGGCGGTACGATTACTATGCAGCTGCAGGGGTTTGGCCTAGTGCACCGGCTGGCGATGATAACGTGCGCACCTCATACAATTATTATCCCCAGCGCAAGGAAACAGAACGCGTGGGCAGTTACGAACTTCCCAAGCTTGTGTATACACGGGTCAAATATGCTGTAGGCGAATTGCAAAATGTGGCACCAATGAAATCTGCTGCGATTAACTATCAGAAGTCCATCTCGACGGATCTCGTACATAGTTTAAAGGCCGCGCCGCATAAAGATGGGAGAATAGCCGGGTTAAACACACTCTTCCCTGATGGCCACGTAGTATGGCAGACAGCCAGGCGCATGCCGGAGGCTTTCGATGACAAGCTTTGGGAGAATGTAGGTAGTAACCCACAGAATTTCCGGTACTTGATGAGCTTGTGGAGGCCATAACCGAGCACTGACGTTAGGTTGTGCGGTCTAAAGTTCACCGCCCTCTTCTCGAAACAAAAAGTGAGAAGGGGGCGGTTTCGTTTATGGTAGGTTTTTGCCCGTACGGGTAGTATTCTACTGGGACCGCTGTCCAAGCGATTTTGCGTTACAGAAAAAGCTTACAAAGGTGCCCCGGGTGCGGGTAAGAATTGGAGGGGCCGGCGGAACTAAATCCATCCTACCTCTTGTTAATCCGAGAAAACTTTGAGCGGTCGCACTCCCTGTCTATAAAAGGTCAGCGTGCGTTCATAGTAGAATTTTGTTCGTCCAATGTAAACTGCTTGCCGTTTATTAATACGTTCACCGACTGCAAATTGCGCACGTATTTGATTACGGGACCACCGGAACTCACTTCAAGATCCACGTTTTCCAATTTTAAATTCTTAATCGGGCTATTGGTGAGACCTATAATTCGACCTGCGGAGGAGGACTTTTTTACTTTTAGGTTGCGGACGGTCACATTGCGGATTTTTGGTGTGCCTAATTCAGGTGGCACAAACTGCCTAAACTGTTCGGGTATCCACATCGAACCAAGTGCGTCCATGTTAAAACTGAACACTCGATCGATGCCCTCTCCAATAATATTTTCGTAGACGATGTTTTCCACAACGCCTCCTCGGCCCATCCGAGTTTTGAATCGCACAATTTCTTCGCATCCAGGGTCAGCTCGACAGTTATAAATGTGTACGTTTTTTATGCCTCCGGAGGTTTCGCTTCCAAACACCACTAGTCCTGCAGCTGGGCCGACCCTACAGTCGCGAACTATGACGTTTTCAGTCGGTCTGTTTACGCGTAATCCATCGGCGTCGCGCCCACTTTTCATACAGATGGCATCATCAGCGCACTCAATATCGCACCTCTCGATTACTACATTGCAACTTGAATCGATGTCGATGCCATCGGAACTAGCTGCTCTGATTGGGGATTGGGGTGCGCGCACTGTTATGTCGGCGATGTAAACTTTGTCGCAGTAAGTAACTTGCAAGTGCCAAAACGGGGAGTTGATTAAATGGAGGCGCTGGACGGTGACATTGGTGCAATTAAGAATATGAACCAACCGTGGTCTGGCTACTTTAAAGTGGGGGTCCATGTGGTCGGGGTCACTTTCACGAGCAGTCCAGTATTCTTTCCACCAGCGTTCGCCGGAACCGTCAATTGTTCCAGGCCCTGTAATTGTAACATTGCTAAGACCTATGGCGTTGACTAACCCGGCAGGCCAAACCATTTCAAACCCAGCTATCCGGCTTTTGATCCACGGGTAATCGTTTGTGTCAGTGGAACCCTTCAAAATGGCACCCTGGCAAATTTTTAATGCCACACCTTGTCTCAGAAATATTGGGCCTGTCACAAACACACCCTCGGGTATTATTATGGTTCCGCCACCTAATTCCGCACAGTGGTCAATTGCGCGTTGGATGGCCAAAGTATTAACCGTTTTGCCATCATTTATTGCTCCGAAGTCCTTGATGTTGACCTGGTTGGTTTGGGCACTCTCAAGGCACGGCTTCGCCAAAAGGAAAAGAGCCAGGGTAATACACACCCTCCTAACCCACGCAAAGCCTTTCCGAAAACGCCTCATAATTTAATTGATGGGAGATTATCGCAACTTTGACCTGGGAATAAATAACCAGTTCTGGCTACTGGGAGTGTGTTTAGAAGGGTAATTTCGAGCTCGCCGAACCGGATTTGTCCTGGTTCATGTGGTCGATTTAGCTACCGTTAAGCGTGGAATAGGTTTCGAATGATGCTTCTGAGCGAGTACGAGGCCAGGCTTTTAAAGAGAGCATCAATGAAACGCCATAGTCTTGTTTGCCTTCGTAAGTGTCCCGTACCCGGAATGCAAGAGCGGCTGTCCAGCTGCGGAGGTCGCGTTGGACAGTATAAACGTGTTCTTTTACTTCCCCGCTGTTTAGGTCGAAGTAGTGTGAAGTTCTGAACGACCAATTTTCGTCAAACCGATATTCTACTATGTTGTTTAGGGCATGCGTACCAGGTCCAAGTCCGGTAGGCCAAGGGTTTAGGTCGTCACGGAGGTAATAGTAAGTAATTGCCCATGCCCAGCGTGGTCCAGGCAACATCAAAACTGTATTTCTCACTAGGTTAAATCTGGATTGTTCAGTGTCATATCGCAGGTCGTTGTACAATTTAAGCCATGGCCTGGGCACAATCACTAAAGAAGAGTACAAATCTGAAAATGTGTTTTGGCCCGGATTCGGATCCAGTCGCCAGTCAATGAGCAGTTTCCATGAGAAAAAATCTTCTACGACGCCGGTCCGCTTTGTTTGGAGGGTATTAGCGAGGCCTAGTCGGATAACGTTTTGCGAATCAATAGAGTCAATTGCAGAGTACTCGGGAAATTCGATAGGGGTCAGCATTTCTGAGGCAATAGCATAATCAAATTGTGGGAGCCTATCCGGTGTGCGATTGGGTTCTGGAACAAACACATAGGTGACGGATGGCTCAATTATGTGTCGCAACCCGTCGAGTTGAAGAAGTCGATTTGTAAGGGTTGGCCAGGAACGCCATAACTTACAGTTTAGTTCCACGCCGGTATTGAACACGTTACGCCACTCTTCGGTTGTAACAGCCCCCGGCCCTTTGGTTTTACTGTACCAAGTGACGCGATCACCCATTTTGGGTGTCACGTTAAGCCACTGGAACAGCGTGAAAGGCGCAGAGATTTGATGGAAAGTGTCTGCGCGATTGCCTTCGTATCGGGGTAAAAGTGGACCGTTTGTTTCGGCAAACCTTCGGTGGAGATATGCAACGCTACTGTAGCTTTCGTAGTAGATTGGGGTATTAAAAATTCGCTGCGGGTATGCCGAGAACCGTATTTCAGGCAAGCGCTCGACAGTTTCCTGAAAGTCGTTTAAGCGCAAGCTTGCGCCTGCCGCCAAGCTGAAATTATCCCATGATTGGACGGCTTCGACGTAGGTAGGCGGTTTAGGGTTATCCCTGTATTTGCTTTCGAAAAATTCCCGCAACAGGCCTGAATCGCTTTGGTAAGAGAAGCTAGCACGCATTTCGCTATTTGATGCGGGCGTATAAAGGAAATTTCCGTAAGCGTAATGCCGGTCGCGGTCATACTGGCGACCAGTCAAGTCAAGTTCGGGTTCTTCATCCGAAAGGTAATAGTATCCTCCTGATAGAGTGAGCCCGGGCACACGATCCCAATCAAAGTCAAATCCAGTGCCGACCCCACGTTTGAGACGGTAATCCAACTTTATGGTTGCGTCCATGTTAGTGTTTATTGCCCAGTTGTAGGAACCGAGCAAGAACGGGCCGAATGCGCTTCTATATCCTGGTGTGACACTGAAGTGTGAAGAACGTGGCGCCAACTGACGGGTATAGTAAGGTGTGTAAAGGATTGGTATCCCACCGAGATATAGCACTGCGTTGTAAGCAACAATCTTTTCACCGGAAATGATTTTGATGTACCGTGCGGTGAGGTAAGTGTAAGGGGAATCCACATCGTCGGTCGTAACAATAGCGTTAGTGGCTATGTAGATTCGGTTGGTGATGTCTCCTGTGAGATTTGCTGCGGCAACAAACACAGGAAATTTCCCGGTACGAAACTGGCGCGTTTCCATTTGGCGGGTTTTGAAGTTGTATCGAACGGATTCAGCAACCCAAACCTGTTGGCCGTGATAGATTCGTACGTTTCCTTCCGCTTGTGCTTCTCCTGTGGATTGATCCAGGACCGCCTGATCTGCAACCAGTGTGGAATCACCGTATCTGACCACGACCCCGTTAGTTGCCACAAGCACATGGCGTTGGAGATCGTAACCCAGGATGCCATGGGGGGTATGGACTTCCCATGTCGGGGGGATTTCCGTGGCGTTGCATGGGATTATGCTTAGCAACCACACGTAAATCCCAACAAGCGAAATCCCTTGGGCTGCGTGTCTTGATAATTTACTTGCCGGACGCTTACAACTCACAGGTCAACAGGTAAACAGAAGGCTTCAAATGTGCCAAGCCGTAACTCTAGCATTTTTACATGAGTAAACCCAGTCTTAGGGATGCCGCTTAAACTGGTTATCGTAGCCCTCGCAATTATTTCTGGAATACGAAGATTTCGGTAAGCTTGGGTGCGTTTTTATTTGCCATCCTTAATTATGCCGACGGTTTTGAATCTATAGTTGATATACTTGAAGTGTGACTCAAGTGAACAAAGTGTTTCTAGTTCTGACGGTGCGAAAAATGCAGAGATATCTGGATCGGCCTTGATTGTTTGCAGGAAGTGCGCATCGTCTCGGCCGGCATGTTTCGCAGCCCATGTTTTCATGGCATTCCGCTGTACAATTTCATAGGCTTGTTCTCGGGTGAGACCTTTTCTTATGAGAGCCAGCATGATGGTTTGGCTATGCCAAAGGCCTAAGGACTCATTCAAATTTTTGGCCATATTATCTGGATACACATTTAACCCGTCCATTAATTGGATTAACAGGTGGAGCATGTAATCTAAGAGCGCGCACGAATCTGGGAAAATGATACGTTCCACCGAGCTATGGCTGATATCGCGTTCATGCCAAAGAGCAACGTTTTCTAGTGCGGCCCAGGCATTTCCTCGCAGTACACGGGCCAGTCCAGATAATCTTTCCCAAGTAATCGGATTCCGTTTATGTGGCATAGCGCTGCTGCCCTTTTGGCCTTTGGTAAAGGGTTCTTCAGTTTCAAGCACTTCAGTGCGTTGCAGGTGTCTAAATTCTATCGCCCACCTTTCGATACTTGTCCCAATAAGAGCTAGGGTGGTTTGGAATTCAGCGTGAATGTCGCGTGGCACAATTTGGGTGGATATCGAAGCAGGGCGCAGTCCGAGTTTCTTACAAACATAAGTTTCGATTTTAGGTGACAAGTGCGCGTTAGTGCCGACTGCACCGGAGATTTTGCCTACAGCAGCAATTTCTCGGGCCCGTTGCAGGCGTGCAAGCCCACGGCCGAACTCATCGTACATAACAGCCAGTTTAAATCCGAAGGTTATTGGTTCTGCGTGGATGCCATGTGTACGGCCGATGCACGGTGTATTCTTATATTGTTTAGCCCGCCTAGCGATTACAGGGAGAAGCTGTTTGACATCTTTTATCAGTAGGTCTGCGCTTTGGGTCGTTTGTACAGCAAATGCAGTATCTATTACGTCGCTGCTGGTTAACCCATAGTGTAACCAGCGGCTAGCCCGATTGTTGATTTTTTCCGCTACAGCAGTGGTGAAAGCAACAACATCGTGGTTAAGCGTTTTTTCAAGTTCACGCGCGCGCTCCAATAACTTTGGCACATCTTTCATGCATTCCTCAATTCCAGCTTTGAGGATTTTAAACTCTTGGGCTGGAATAACTTTCTCCTTTGCCAGGGCTTCTGCTGTCAATAGCTCAACTTTTAACCATAGGCGGAGTTTGTTTTCCTCCGACCAAATTTCACGCATTTCTGGTCTACTGTAGCGGGAAATCATGGGCGACATGATAAAAAGGTAGGTGGGAAAATGTCGAGAAAATGACAATGCCCTCTAGATTAATATGTGGTTTTGATTCCAATGATTGGAGTGTATGGTTAGACGCCCTGCCCTTACTTGTTGTCACCGAAGCACTCCCGTATAAATTCTCGAATTATCGAGAGTTCTGCCTCACCTGCGATTGTGTGGTCTTTTGGTAACTCAACCCATTTGATGTTTAAGCCGGCTTGTTTGAGAAGGTTAATCTGTTTACGAACGTAATCGCACGGAATCAACGAATCGTAAGTACCATGGATTGCGAGGATCTTTTGTTGGCGTGCGACTGGAGAAAGTTCTTTGACCAGTTTCTCGGGCGTGCAAACAGCGCCGCTTACGGAGATTGCACCGGCTAGCTTGTGTGGATACCGAGCGGCAACCTCAATACTCATTAACCCCCCTTGGGAAAACCCACCAATTATTGTTTGCTCGGGGGAGAATCCCTTTTCTCGTTGGTGGTCAAGCAGTTCTGCAAGTAGCCGATAGCTTCGCCTGACACCAGGTTCAGGGTTATCCGGAAAATCAAACCAGGAATAACCCCCGAAGTACTCGTCTGGCGCGTTCACTAACAAATAATTTAGCCATGGCAGATGCATTGCGCCTGGCCACCAGAGGTAGCCCTCATAGCTATCCCCCAGTCCATGTAACATTAGCATTAGACGTTTCGATTGCCTGTCTTCAGCTGGGATGAATAACGAATCCAGCATACTGTTTGGGAATGCTGTTATCAGAAAATTTGCTAGTTGTCAGCAATGAACCACTGCATTATTTCGGTATCCAGGGCTAACCGGGCTGTTGTGCCGGGTGAAAGAACACGTTGTCAGGTGGGCAGAGCCATTGGGTCCCAATTTGGTAAGGAATTGGTGCTTTGACTTGAAAAAGTGTTTAGAAAACCGCATTCTGCACGCTAGCTACAATCAGAGTTATGGGTGGCGTTCCAAAATCACAATGGACTCGAGCGGGGACAGTGGAAACAGTCATTGGGCTAGTTATTTTAGCCATTTTGGTAGCAGTAGCGGTTTGGGTGTTAGCTGTGCAAAACAAATTTAACCCTGCTGTTAAGGCTCTTTCACAAGGGCAATTTTACGGTCAGTCGTGGTCTGGTAGTGAAACACCCACTAGGGACGGAGGGGCGGCGGATACTAAGGGGTTTGAACAAATCGCGCCCGATAACCTTAAACCGATTGGGGCGGTAGAGCAGTTTGGCCCGGACACCCTTTCTGATAAAATCGATGGGAAGGCTGAGTTGTACCTTGCCTGTGGATTTGAAAGCTTGCGATGCCAACGGTTCGCTTTACGAACCGACCCGAACAAGTGGATGGAATGGTTCGAGTATGACATGGGTGATCAGTACAACGCTTTTGCTGTGTACAGTTTGCAACGGCGAGAAAGTGCTGTGCCCCTACATTTTGTACCGTATGCCTATCGCACTAAGAACGCGATCTTTTACGTTGCAGGTAAATCTTACATAGAGGCGGTGGCGGCGGAGCCAGACCCAACTTTAATTGAAGCAATGATTGAAATGGCAAAAGCTCATGTAGCGACTTTCCCGGAGACGCCCCAAGAGCTACCGGAGTTGAAGTGGTTCCCCTCCGAGGGACTTATCCCCCACAGTCATACTTTGCAAATTACTGGAGCGTTTGGATTCGAAAAGTTTACGCGCGTTTTTTCTGCCAAGTACAATGTAGAGGGGCGTGAAGTTAGAGCATTTATCACACAATGCGATGATTCAGCCAGCGCAAGTAACCTTGCAGCTGAGTATTGCAAGTTTTTATTGGACAACGGCGGCCAGCCAATTTCGTATGCCAGCCCGATGCCGGAACTTAAGATAATTAAATTTTATGATGGAGTAACCGCAGTTTTTGTGCAGGGTAGGTTTATAGCTGGTGTACAGGGTGCCGAGAGTGCCGAAATCGCAGTGCAGTTAGCGGCCCAACTTCAACGTCGTCTGTCTAATTGGCCATGAACCAGCATAATCAACACGGGCGATCTTCGAACGACCATTCTTATCAAGTAGATTGGGAAGTACTGAAACGGCGCGATTTCTTGAAGAGACTTGTAAAGGCGGTTCTTGTGTCGGGTGTTATTGCGGGTGGAGCAAAGTGGTTGTATCGAGGCTCAGCGCTTTCAAATCAAGAACCAAAGCGGGTTGAAGGTGGTTTGCCGGATTTTTCTGTCTCTGGAGTTGGTCGGCGTATTGCGATTGTAACTGGAGGTGACAGGGCGAAAACTGTTGCTCGTGCTATAGAGGCTTTGGGTGGGATCGATAAGTTCATCAAAAAAGGAGACCGCGTGGTAATTAAAGTAAACGCTGCATTTGCTACCCCGCCTAGCATTGGTGCCACTACGCATCCCGACGTCCTAAAAGCTGTAATTAAGCTTTGTTATCAGGCTGGAGCTGAATCAGTGGTCGTAACTGATAATCCTATCAATGATCCTCCTACCTGTTTCCAATTCACAGGCATCGCCCAGGCGGCTGAAGAAACGGGCGCCCGGGTTGTGTTACCTCGACCGGAATACTTCGAACCAGTGACGTTGCCCGGAGCAAAACTTATTCTAAATTGGCCTGTTTTAGTTGGTCCTCTGAAGAACGCAACAAAACTTATTGGGATCGCCCCCGTAAAAGACCATCATCGAAGCGGTGCGTCTATGATAATGAAGAATTGGTACGGTTTGCTTGGGGGACGGCGTAACATGTTCCACCAGGATATCCATACCATTATTACCGAGCTTGCAATGATGGTTAAGCCGACTTTGGTGATTTTGGACGGCACGTTTAGCATGGTCACTAACGGGCCTACGGGTGGGTCACTGGACGATCTAAAACAAACAAACACAATGATTGTAAGCACTGATCAAGTTGCCGCTGATGCGGTTGGGGCTACACTGTTGGGGCGGCCGCTGTCGGCTTTACCGTTTATCACTAGGGCCGCAGCAGCAGGGGTAGGTACGGCCGACTACGAATCACTTAACCCTATAAGGGATTCGGTCTCATAACCTTTGATTGAGTGGATATGAAAATCGTATTTGTTAGGCGCATCTCCCAGGTGTTTTTCTTCCTGTTATTCATCTGGTTTTGTTTCGTATTGGTTCTAGGCGATCGATGGTATCAGTTGCGAGGATGGCCCGTTAACTGGTTCCTTGAACTCGATCCATTGGTCGCGATTGGTACTGTGCTCACCAGTGGTCAGCTTTACGGGGGACTACTTTGGGCGGTTGTTACCCTGGTGTTAACTGTCTTTCTCGGACGCGTTTTTTGTGGGTGGGTATGCCCATTTGGTACTATGCACCAATTCCTCGGTTGGGTATTCCACCGCAACAAGCGTACCCCTGAAAAAGCAGAGTTGAACAAGTACAGGCCTGCCCAGGCGATTAAATACTATATCTTGGCTGCTATGATTGGGGCTGCTGGTACCGGCCTAGTCTACCAAATCACTTCCTATCTGGGCTCACGGAAATGGGGGTGGATTACTATAGCCACAGTGATTGTTATTTGTGTCGGGTTACTTGTGGCTTACAGATTTCGAGTGTTACCATCGTTTTTAAAACGACGATACATCATGCGGGGGCTTGGTTTTGCAGTTGCAGTCGGCGTACTCTCAGCAATAGTGGGCCGTCGATTATGGGGAGACGGATTATTGCTCACGGGAATTTTGGACCCTATCCCGCTGGTATATAGGTCCGTAACGTTGTTTGTGCTCGGGATAGGGGAGGGTTTGACTCAAATGGAGCGTTATTATGTGGGTGCTTGGTTAATAGGGACTTTCTTTATCGCAGCGCTGTTGTTGAATGCCATCGCACCTAGGTTTTACTGCCGGTTTATTTGCCCCCTCGGGGCATTGTTTGGCCTGCTTGTTAGGTGGACTCCTTGTCGCATCGGTAAGACTCAGCCTAGATGTTCACAATGTGGGTTATGCCAAAAAGATTGCGAGGGAGCAAGTGACCCCCATGGCCGGTTCAGAGTCAGCGAATGCGTGCTGTGCATGAACTGTTTGCATGCATGTCCGCGAGAGTTAATTAAGTATGGACCAGATCGATCGGCCAGTGGTGAGTTTAATACTCCTAAGATAGATCGACGTGGATTTATCATAACCTTGGGTGCCGGTGTGTTATCAGTCCCTGCTTTACGATTAACGGGATTGACAGGTCCCAATTGGTCCCCAAGGGTCATCAGACCGCCGGGCGCATTAGCTGAGGCTGAGTTTCTGAAGCGATGCATTAAATGTGGTCAGTGCATGAAAATTTGCCCGTCAAACATTATACAGCCTGCCTTGCTTGAAGCGGGGGTAGAGGGAATATGGACTCCAATTTTGAATTTCCGGATAGGTACTAGCGGGTGTCAGTTGAATTGCGTAGCGTGCAGCAATGTGTGTCCAACAGGGGCTCTACGCCCATTAACAGTTGAAGAGAAACTCGGGCGGGGCCAGTTTGCCTCCCAGGGTCCCGTCAAATTAGGAACGGCTTCAGTGGATCATGGCCGGTGTTTGCCCTGGGCGAAGGATACCCCATGTATCGTGTGTCAGGAGGTGTGTCCGGTTACACCCAAAGCTATTTATGTCCGTGAAGTGTACCGAGAGCTTAGGGATGGGTTGTGCCATGTCGTCCAAGCTACAAATACCGAAATCGTAGTTGATGGTCCACAGCTTACCCCGGGTAAACTAGGCTCGGGTGATTATGCAGTGCGCCTTTTGGATGGGCCGGATCAGCGGCATAGGATGATTATTAATAACACAGCAAATGTCATTATTATTTCACCTTTGGATGGATGGGATGTCCCACCGAGTAAAAACACGCGTGTTGCTATTGAACTTAGACTACAATTGCCGTATGTTGATCCTAATCTGTGCATCGGATGCGGAATGTGTGAACATGAATGCCCGGTAAGCGGACTCCGCGCCATCCGCGTTACCGCTGAAAACGAATCGCGTGAGAAACGACATGCATTAACCATTTGAAACGACCCTGTGCAATAAGGAGGAAGCTATGATGCGACGATTAATTGACCGGCGTGAGTTTGTGCGGATCCTCGGTTTATCGGGCGCGGCTTTAGTTGTAGGGAGCAAAGCCGGTTTTGCCCAGGCAGGAACCACACAGCAAGACTCCACTAACGCTCCCACAAATCGACCCTCAATTCAACCGTCCCAGAAAGTCCCTAAGCGGAAGTTTGGCAAAACAGGGATAGAGGTACCGATCCTGGCCTTGGGTGGTATCTTCGATATACCTACCAATCAAATCGTTCTTGAACGCGCGTATGAGTACGGCGTCACGTATTGGGATACAGCTTATTCGTACCAGGGTGGTAGAAGCGAGCAGGGAATGGGAATGTTCTTCGAGCGTCATCCAGAGCGCAGAAAAGAGATATTTCTGGTTACAAAGACGGGGGCACGAAGTCCACATGACATGACAGCCCAATTGAACGAATCCTTGGAACGGCTTAAAACTGATTACGTCGACCTTTATTTCCTGCATGGTATTTCGGACCCTAACGTACTGTCCAACGAGATAAAAGAGTGGGCAGAGAAGGCTAAAGCCGAGAAAAAGATCAGGTTTTTCGGCTTCAGCACCCACGCCAACATGGAAGTTTGCCTTGAAGCAGCAGCTAAGTTGGGATGGATCGATGGCATAATGCTTACTTACAATTATCGCGTGATGACTACCGATCGGATGAAAGCAGCAATTGAGGCTGCTGCAAAAGCTGGCATCGGCTTAACTGCAATGAAAACTCAGGCTCAACCACCGCGACGGAGAGGGCAACAATCTCAAGAGCAAGGCCAGGATCCCCAAGAGGCCATGCTTAAGCATTTCACAGAACGCGGTTTCACCCCCGAACAGGCAAGACTAAAAATCGTGTGGGAGAACGAACACATAGCGAGCATCTGTTCTGCCATGTATACAATCTCCGTATTGCAGGCTAATGTAGCAGCTGCGTTGGATAAGACCCAACTTAGCTGGGTGGATAAAGCAGTGCTTTTTGCGGAAGCTGAGCAGAGCAAGTGTGAATACTGCGCAGGATGCACCCGATTTTGTGAAGCAGCAGTGCACCACGCAGTACCCATTGGCGATATAATGCGTGCCTTAATGTATAGAAACAGTTATGGTGACGAGTCTTTGGCTCGAGAGACACTATCCAGCTCTGTCAGCTTAGCTTGGTGGAAAATTAACCCTGCGATTCTAAAAGCAGCCGAGCAGGCCTGCCCAAATAGGTTGCCCATTGCGAGTCTTGTTCAGGAAGCCGCCACGCTCATAGCTTAAGTATAAGCTCATAGCGCAGATTTTTAAGACGCAAATGTTTCTTTTTTTGCGCGAGGGAGAGAGGGGTATGGGTCGACAGCATTTTTTGAAGTGAACACCCACTAGGACCCCTTGAGCGCACCCTCGTATTGCGCTGAGGCAGCTAAAACAAAGATTATTAGGCCTCTGCGGAATTTGAGCTTGGGAAACGTGATACTCTTATCTTTGAACGCGCGCGCTAGCTCCTTTCATTAACCTTTCCACTTCTTCTTTTGTGGCCATGGAAGTATCCCCAGGCGTAGTCATGGCCAGCGCACCGTGAGCTGCGCCATATTCGACAGCTTTCTGGGGATCTCCTGTGGTCATTAGTCCATAGATCAGCCCACTGGCAAAGCTGTCCCCACCCCCCACACGATCGTAGATTTCTAGGTCGATATACTTTCTGCTCTCGTAGAAGCGGCCGTCCATCCAGCAAATAGCGCTCCAATCATTTCGTGTTGCTGATTTCGCGACGCGTAGGGTTGTGGCTACGACCTTGAAATTCGGATACAACTTAATGGCAGTCTCTATCATGCGTTTGTATGATTCCACTTCGATGTTAAGTAAGTGCTCATCAAGTCCCTCAACTTTTAGCCCCAAGCACGCAGTGAAATCCTCCTCGTTGCCAACCATGACATCCACAAACTTTGCAATTTCTTTGTTTACCTCTTGAGCCCGAGCTAGACCACCTATGGCTTTCCACAAGGAAGGACGGTAATTAAGGTCGTAAGACACTACTACACCATATTGCCTAGCCTTTTGAACCGCTTCGAGGACTAATTGATGAGTTGTGTCACTTAGCGCCGCAAAAATCCCGCCGGTGTGAAACCATCGAACCCCAACTTTTCCGAAGATGTAATCCCAATCGAAGTCACCCGGTTTAAGCTGGCTTGCTGCAGTATGACCCCTGTCGGAAACACCCAACGGTGCTCTAACACCAAACCCTCGCTCAGTAAAGTTCAGTCCGTTCCTCACGGTACGGCCCACGCCGTCGTACGGTACCCATTTAATAAATTCAGTGCTGACCCCACCTTGCAGAATGAAGTCCTCTATTAGTCTGCCCACATCGTTATCAGCAAATGCTGTACAGACTGCTGTGCGCATGCCAAAACATTTTCGTAGACCACGTGCTACGTTGTATTCGCCCCCACCCTCCCACGCGCGGAACCACCGGGCACACCTGATCCGCACGTCACCGGGATCCAGTCTTAACATGACTTCGCCAAGTGCTATCAAATCGTATTTGCAACTATCAGCTGACCTAATCTGCAACGTGCTCATGCCTGAAAATATGGGGTGATCAAGCCATCCCCAGCAAGTGGAGAAAGTCGATACTCTTAACCCGGGTGAACTTCAATCATCACACCGGGGCGCTTCTTAAAGCGTGCAGGATTTATTCGAGGGTTGTAACCGCCGACTGAGTTGAAATGGCTATTTCAAGAGTCTCTTACTACAAGACCTGCGTTGTAGTAGTTAAAACCGCAATTTCTGAGGATGTCTTTGAGGTAATTTGCAGATGGCCTGCAGCCTATTAGCTTTACCGCGGTGTGCTGACTGGTTTGTATAATGGAATAACCCGAATGATTTTAGCGTCGACACGCACTGCAAAATGGGGACACTGAGGCCTTACGCCTTTGCGTCTAATAACTAGCTCAGCAGTATAGCCAGGTGCAAGTTATTAGGACCAGAGTGATTGGCTTTCCAGAAATCGGAAGCAACAAATAGCTTTTGGGGACTTATCGCCGCGAGTGTTTGTGCACGAACCCATTGTTTTAACTGGGAATTGGAAATATAGTAGGCTTGGTACACCAGGAGAAATATGAATTTACTGCAAGAAATGCCACATCGATTGGCAATCTGGTTATCAGGCAAGTTACATTGGGTTATTTAGAGGTGCTTGTTCTCGTTGTGTACAGTGTAGTAGTTGCTTGACTTATGCTGCGGAGTTGGTAGGCGTGGAAATCAGTGGAATTTGGAAAGGTTAGCACAGAACAGCGCCTTTTTAGGGTCCAGAGACGCCCCTGGAAAGTGGTTTTGGTTTCTAGTTGGCACTCCAGACTAAAGAATTTCTTACTCGGACTGTTGTTCGTGGTGGTTTTGTCTGGATGCACTTCAGGTAGTACACGGACCCGATTAGCTACGACAACTATTCCATCGCCAAGGCTAGGAGAGCCTTCCCTGCAACAAACCCAACTGAAGGGTCCGGAGTCCTTGCCCGGGCCGCTGACTAATTCGGTATCAACATGGCTAGCATTCTCAAGATGGTGTGTGGAGAATGGACTAGGAACGCCTGCAATTTTGTCCTCGCGCCCATTAAGGCTCGCAACCCTTACTGGACTTGGTGAAGTCGTCGTGGAAGGGGGCAAGCCGTATATGTTGTTAGGAGGGACGGCGGTGTTTCTTGCGTATCCACCTCGGGTTGTGAATAGTGAGTTGTTATTGAATGGGTTGGATTTGGAAAAAAAGCTCCGCCCATTGGCATGTAGCCGTCAGAATCCACAACCTATCCGTACTGTGGTTATTGATCCTGGGCACGGCGGTCGAAACCACGGAGCTACCAATGTTTGGGACGGCTCCTTAGAGAAAGATTTGACTCTGGATTGGGCGTACCGATTGGCTGAGCTCCTAGTAATGCGGGGATATCGGGTTTTTTTGACGCGTACCAATGATCAGGACCTCTCTATCGCAGCTAGGGTGGGGTACGCAAATTCTATCCATGCGGATCTATTTATTAGTCTACACTTTAACTCGGTGATCCCGGACCAGGGACAGGCGGGCATTGAAACATATTGTCTAACGCCACAAGGGTTACCCTCCACGTTAAATCGTGGTTTTGAGGATCCAATGGATTCTGCATACCCTAACAATGCCTTTGATGAATGGAATCTTTTCTGGGCATTTCGGATTCACCGGTCTTTGGTGACAGCCACTGGTGCACCAGACCGTGGAGTGCGTTATACTCGGTTCATGGCAGTATTGCGGGGACAACGATGTCCTGCTGTATTAGTCGAAGGTGGTTACCTTTCCAATCCGACGGAAGCTCGGAAGATTTCAAATCCAGCTTACCGCCAGCGGTTAGCAGCGGCAATAGCAGACGCAATAAACCAGTGACTGCACAGGCGTATTGAGTGGAAAGCACTCGCTGGCGGGCGTTTTGTGCCGGTCCCGGAAAATCTAGACAATTAGCAGTACAACCGCCCGATAATTGTGTCTTTCAGGAGATAAGGGCCAACTCTAAATTTGGACTGTCCCGTTGGCGGCAAAAATACCTAAGCCTTCATTGGAGGAAGCGTGGCACTAAATGGGGGAAGATTCTTGTCCCTGGCCTTTAAAAGGGACAGAATTGGGTGGGTAGTTAATATTAGTGGCATGGTGAAGAGGCACTTTTTGCTATTCATAATATTATGTTTGGCTGCGTTGTTGGTAGGTTGTGCAACCTACACTGAGCGTGCGCGGCCTATTATCGCAGCGTGGTCTAGTGGGGATCTCAATAAGGCCACGCAAGAGGTGCTCAAGCGAGCGGACAGGGGTGTGGGTTCGAAGGATGAGTTAGTATGGCTTTTAGAAGCAGGGGCGGCGCTCAGAGCTCAAGGTGATTTTACCAACAGCCAACGGTATTTTGATCGTGCGGTTGCAGTGGCCCGGAAGTTCGACGAAGGTCCAGATATAATGCTAGCCCGTGAAACGTTCGGGATATTTTCTAACCCAGAGACATTACCATACCGTGGGCGTTGGTGTGAGAGAATCATGCTTCATACGTATCGCGCTTTAAATTGGCTTGCATTGGGTGAATTGGAACGGGCTCGTCCTGAATTGATAAAGGCATATCAATACCAGCAGGAGGCTGTTTATGAAAACGCGAAGCGAATTGAAAAGGCACGCGAAGCATTGAGGTCGGATCCGAACCGCTCAATAATCGAACGTACCATGGAGGATCCTGAGTTTCAGCGTAAACTCCAATCATTGTGTCCAATAGAAACCGAGTTTGAAGTGTATGCAGACTATGTGAACCCATTCACTGTGTATTTGGATGGCCTATATTTCATGTATGCGGGAAGTGGTGGATCTGATTTGGAGCGGGCGACTAAATCTTTAAGACGCGTGGCAGCACTTCCTACGTGTACGGCGCTGGTGAGAGGTGACTTGGACCAGCTGGAACGGATTGTTCGAGGTGAACCCCCGCAGTCGGTTACATATGTGATTTTTGAAACTGGCCAAGGCCCCATTTTAGTCCAGGAACGCATTGATATCCCAATAATCTTTTTGGATGTCTCCTATGTAGGCGTTGCGTTGCCTAAATTACAAACCCGAGAAAACCATTTGGCGCATCTTAGCATACAGTCGGGCGAGCTTAAAACAACCACTGTACCGGTAGCCAGCATGGACAGTATATTTGGACGTGAGTTTCGGGACGAATTAGATGTGATAGTGGCAAAGACACTTATATCGGTAGTAGCCAAGGGTACAGCAGCCTATTTTGTGAATCGCAGAGCCCGGGAGCATTCGGAGGATCTTGGTATGTTAGTGCGTGTGGTGACAGCTCTTGCCCAGATGGCGGTAAACATAGCGGACACACGGTGTTGGACTACTCTACCCAAAGAATTTCAAGTAGCGCGGGTGCCCACACCCTCAAATCGTCAAATAAACATCCATGCCTCAGGACATCCACCCGTCACAATCAATCTGCTGGACGGGACAATCAACGTGGTGTATGTAAAATCCGTAGCGCGGGATCTCCCGCTCAGGATACATCAGTTTGTTTTGCGATGAAGAACATACCTTTACTATTGGTTGTATGGATTTGGGTAGCCGCTGTTGGTTGCCAGACTACGGTTAACACAGTGGAGCCTGCTCAGCCATCGGCTCAGGCCCAAGAGTTGGTTATTAAAAAGACCCAGACCGACCCTTCTTTAAGCCAACGAATTAAAGTATTGCGGGTGATTACTACTACAAGCCCGGGCGGTTACCTGAATGTCCAAGTCGACTTGCGGAACGCCTCGCAGTCATTGGTCCGATACACCTATAAAGTAGAATGGTTTGACGAGAAAGGCCTTCTAATTCAAACCCCTGCTGCAGGAGCTATCCCTAGGCAAATTGAGGGGGGCGAGATCCAATCCATTGTTCTAACCGCTCCAACACCTCTAGCAAAGGATTTCCGGATTAAGTTTCAAGAGCCAACAAACTAACCTGAACGTACTATGCGTAAATCGGAAATAGTATTGGTTGTGATTAGCCTGATTATAGGTGGTGCCTTCATCTCCGGTTGCGCCACGCGTGCAAAATACGTTTCGCCAGATAGTGGGCGGTTGATCGTGACCGTGGAGGACGTTAACATCCAAGATTTCCAACAGGCGGCTGATGCAATGATCGCCTCGCTCATAAAGAATTTTATTGATGCTGGTCGATTGCGGAGTAGTGTGGAGGGTGAACCTGCCTTGTTAGCAATCAGTAGGATTCAGAATAACACCGGCCAGCAGATCGACACAGATCTTCTGGTGAAGAAGATCCGCATAGCACTGAATCGTACGGGCAAGGTTTTAACAATGACCACATACGCATATGGTGGGCCAGAGGATCCATTGGCGGCTGAGCAGGCTTATATAAGTCCGGCACGGCGCGCGCGGCCGGATTACACTTTGTCTGGCAAGATCATAGAGTCTACCGCCCGAGCCGGCCGGGTCCGTCAGGCCGCGTACGTGTTCCAACTGACACTCAGTGACGCCAATGGCGTAGCGGTTTGGGAGGAAGAAACTACCATAGTCAAGCAAGGGACCAAGCCTGCTATTGGGTTTTAAATTAATTCTGCGTTTTTCCCTTAGCGGTGCCACGACACATGAAATAACCAGCGGCTCAATAAACCGCTAGTGATTGTACCCAGCGCTAAGACTACGAGCTGTATTGACCCGACGGGAAGATCCAGCTCAAATGCAATTACAGTACCACCGGTTCCACAAACGGCGGCGAAAAGTAAAGCCAGCGTAACAAACGTTTTTACGCTTTGGCTTAAAAACCATGCTCCTAGTACTGGGCAGACGGAGTAGGCGAAAACAAGGGCTGGGCCCACAGTCACGGAAGCCACGCTCATTACCACACTGGCAGTAGTGAGGAACAAGGTTTCGTAAACGGTAACATGATGTCCAATAGCTAAAGTGAATTCAGAGTCGATACCGACTGCAAAGAGGGTTCTGTGGTTGGCAATTAGGAAGGCTGATGCGATGCCCAATGTGGCCATTAAAATAATCAAGTCCCACCCAGTTACAGCTAGGATTTGGCCTTGGAAAAGTTTAGGCACGTGATCTAGTGCATGTGGCCCAAGGGCAATCAGAAGCAGAGAGCCTCCTACACCCAACACATAGACGGTTCCAAGAATTACCTCGATTGGGAGTCCTCGGAGGTGTCGTTTTATTCCAATCCAAAAGGCAATTGGTATGCTTGCGATTAGGGCGCCCGCAAAGGTTAAAGCCCAGATGCTGTCGGTCTGTCCCCCTTGGGTTTCCTTTTCAGTAAACCTCAGTAGTGGGGTTATCCATAAGATAAGCAGTCCACCTAAGAGTGAAACTTGAGGCATAACTAGGCCCAAAATCAGTAGCCTTCGCAGGAATAAATGCACCCCAATCAGAGCGGTTCCAACTCCTACAAATAACGATACCAACAGCGTTCTGAGGAAGTACTCGTCAGCGGGGTTCATGTTTAGTGGTGTTTTTGGTTTTGACGTCTCTCGGGAATGATTCTTTAAGCTCAATTGTGTTGAGCGTTCCATTTGAAATCTCCCACACTTTTGAAGCGGCGCTTATCAAATGTTCTGGATTGTGAGTTGAACAAATGATGGCAACCTCGTTAGAGCCAATCAGTTTTTTTAATGAGGCTACGACCTCTGCGGTAGCTTCGGGGTCTAGACCCGTTGTTATTTCGTCGCAGATTAGAATCCGGGGATTGCTAACTAATGCCCGTGCCAATAGCGCCCGGCGTTTTTGGCCGCCTGAAAGGGTATAAAATGGTTTTTTGCTGAGTGCTTCCAAACTAAGCCTTTCCAATACGGCCTGAATTTTTTGGTGTCCCCCAGCAGGGATAATACCTGGAAAGCTTCGACCATGAACGATCCCCATGCTTACAATTTCACTGACGTTTGCTGGTACGAGTGTCTCGATTTCTGGTGATTGTGGCATATAACTGATTTCCGATAACGTTAGGCCTTCTCCCAAGACTACTTCTCCGGAGACAGGGGTGAGTATGCCAGCAAGAGTTTTTAATAGGGTGGTTTTACCTGCACCATTGGGCCCAACTATTACTATTAATTCGCCTTTGCACACCGACTCGTTGAGCCCGGAGATTAAGGCTCTCCCATGATACCCCACCGCAAGATTTACAAGTCTTAAGTATTGTTGAAGCTCAATTTGCTGATTTAGTAAGTTCGTCATGTGCAGTAACAAGCCGATCGATAATCACATCGAATAAGTCGAAGTATCGATAAATATTGGGCTCGCCCCCTACCATTACAGGGACAGACACAACCTTCCCCCCGACTCGAGATGCAATATTGTTCGCAATTTTATGCGGACGAAAGTTTTCAATTAGGATGAGCTTTGTGCCAGTTTGTTGCATGGTTTTTATAAGTGACCGGGTGTGACCTGGGGTGGGTTCAATACCTGGTTTTGGTTCGAGTGTGCCCACTATTTCTAACCCAGACCAGCTTGCGAAATATTCGAAACTCTTGTGGTAAGTGACAATGCGAGTGCCTTTTAATCTGCTTAGGCGTTGTGTCCAGTGTTGTAGTTTTCGGTCCAGCAGATTGTTAAACACTGCCAGGTTCGATTTGTAGATTGCAGAATGAGAAGGGTCTAGCTCACACAATTTCTTGCAGATTTGCTCTGCCATGATGCGGCCATTAGTTGGATCTAACCAATAGTGTGGATTGCCATAAGGATGGACGTCGCCCTCAGCCCTGGAAATGTTTGGCTCAGGAACCTCCAAGAGTGTTATTCCGGTTGACATGTTTAAATATCCTCGGCCCCCAGGCCTTATAACATTGTTTCTTGAGTTTTGCACGAGCGGGGGTAACCATCCTTCTTCCAGTCCAAGCCCTCCCTCTAATAAAAGATCTGCATCCCGCAGCAATCGCACATAGCTCGGGCGAGGATCAACAAAGTGTGGGTCTTCGGTGCCACGACATAGGTTTTTTATTTTTACGAAGTCACCACCAATCTCAGACGCGATTGATCCAAAGTCCGGGATGGTGCTGACGATGGTTAGCGTCTGCGCAAGTAATTGCGTGCAAATTACACTTAATAAGATCGATGATGTGTAAGAAACAGGTTTCATGAGTTTCCCTAGGCAATTTGTTGCTAGTTAAAATTTGTGAGCACCATGTTCCCCAAGCGAGAATTCCAATTGAAACCACATTGAATGGTCTTCGCCAAGATGCTTGCGATCGTCATAATTATACTGCAGGCGCAGTAGAGAAAATTCACTCAAATAGTGGGTTAGTGAGGGTGAAATCCGCCATCGTTCCACACGTTCAGGGTCTGGCCCGAGTATGTTTTCGTACCGTGCAATTTCAACAGGTGCTACATATTCACCCCTTAGAGATGCAACCCAACCTTTTTTGAATCCCCAGGAAACTTGGGTATACAGCCCCCAATCTTTTACAGTTTCCGATGGTATGTTGTAAACATGGCCGGTTCCAAATACATCATCTTCGCCTGAGTCAAGGGTACCATTGCCGTTTAGATCATTTGAGAATTCATCTACCTCAGCTCGGCGAAGCAGTGCTTCCGTGGTGAAGCTCACAAACGGATACCCACCATGCTGGGTCCGCAGTTTCCATTTCCAAGTTAGATCAACCCCGTAAATTTCAGTTCGGGTACCATAACCGGCGTTGTTAGGGCCAAAAGCGGTAGATGCACCTAATAGAATCGTATGCGAGTCAGTGAGGTCGAACGATACAGCATACCTCGGCACAAAAAGTAGATCTCCAAAGCCACGAAGGTCCCGGTGGGCCCTCGGTCTCCCTAGGAATAAGGATGATTCAGATTCTCCCAAGAAACTATATGCGCCGTCACCGCGACTGTCTTGAACGGTGAAGAAAAGCTCAGAGTAGAATGGGGTGGGTGCCAACCACGAAACGCGCATTCCTGCGGCGTTTAATCCATGGGGACCAAGCAGTCGTGATAACACAAGCGGTGCATCCACAAAGTCCCACTGATGAGAATGTCTACTATTGTGTCGTCCAAATTCCGTTAAGAACTTCCCTGCTTTCAATTGGAATCCTCCTGGTATTGAGAATGTTTCTGCGTATGCTTCCTCCCATTCAAAGTGAAATTCACCGTGGGGATCGGTATGGGTGCTAAAGATCCCGGTACCCTGAAAATACGGGTCAACCGCGCCCTCTAAAGCTAGTTCTACATTTTGCAAAGTAAAGCCCCTTCGTTTGGGATTATGCGCACCCGGATTAAGTTCTGCTACCTCTGAAGTGGTGCTCCACCCGACCACAGAGGCCACTTCCAGCGAGAGACCGATGTAACCCCTCCCCCAACTATATTGGAATCGGGTGGTATCCCCAGTTGGGCTTACAGCTAAGTTCGTTTTAGACCCTGTGGATTGGATTTCTGCCAAGTGGGCAGTAGGTTGGTTAGAGCTCATCGCACCACCCTCAAGAGTTCGGATCGCCGATTCTAATTGATTAATCCGCTCTTGATACGTCCGAAGAGTTAATTGCATTTCCTGTGTGAGTCTGTTTAACTCGCTCCTGAGCCGTTCTACTTCTTCCTTGGTAACGGCGTTTGTTTGAGCTGTTACGAATACGCGGCCAACGGTGAAAATAACTGTTATCAATCCGATGGTTTTACGTGGTCTAGGTAAATTAGCGATTTTCATGGTGTACTTTTAGGTTTTTGAGTTTTCGATTTCCTTGACAGCCGAGGCTCTGGACAAGTAAGGCTCGCTTAGTCGAATGAGGGCTTGTATTTAGAAGACGTTGGTTGACCCTAAACCGATTATATTACTCGCGGTAAAAGCGGTGTTAGATCTGAGTGATAGTGCTATCTGCAGATGTCGTTAACGCATTTACTGCAAGAACGGAGGCCCCCGCGGGGAATGTAAACTTGCCTTTGTAAGAGTGATTAGCGGATTTAATGGTAGGTTGATTTCTGTGAGAGTAAGGGCGAAAGTCACAGGGACTACTAGGACGGTCGCGGTATCAGTTTGATTCTGCAGTAGGGTGCAAATTAGACATGTTTGGGCAGTCTCCTGAGTGCGGTCGTGTGAGTGAGAATGGACAGCTGGACTAAACCCCGCGATAAGAAGGATTAGAAAACCTAAGCCGAAAATTGCGATTAAGATCTTTTTTATGACCGCCTGCACCTTCCGCAGCACAAGTTAGGGGATTTAGACAGACACTGTCAAGCGCGATATCGTATTTATCCTAACTCTGTGATCGGGGAAAGAGTGATTTGCCTGGGAGAACCGCACCGAGCACTTATCTTACATAGATGTCTCTGGCAATTTTTGATCCTGAGCGTAACAATACAATTTAGGTCGGTGGCCGTAAGCACGTGTCCTGCATCTCAACATCAAAAGTTTGTGTGCCACGGGTATTTTATTGAGAGTGTTGAGCGATGCGTCCTTTTACCGACTTTTTCTGATTGGTAGATTGGCCTTGGGCGTGCCCTTAAGGTCGCCCATTTCGGCACGGAAAATTGCCAGTAACCCAACCAACTGTTAGTTTTTCATGTTCAGTGCGGTAGTTCTTGACAATTCTACAGAAGCCAAGTTTACGCTTGACTCACGTAGCCATGAAAGCTCCGACAACTTGGGTTACTTGCCAATTTTTACGAATATCACTCTGTGTGAGCGTGGTGGCGACGTGGATGGTTATTAGGTGTGAAGCAACCAACACTAACACAAACGTTGTTACAGTGAAACTGCCCCCAGCAAAAAAAGAGGGAGAAATCTCAGTCGAAGCAGCCCTAGCAAAACGCCGATCAGTTCGTAATTTCTCAACGGATCGGCTGACTTTGGCTGAAGTGGGGCAATTGTTATGGGCAGCTCAGGGAATAAGTTCACCAGATGGCCGCAGAACGGCACCATCGGCAGGAGCAACTTATCCTTTAGAAGTTTATTTAATTTGTGGGGCTGTATCCAATCTGCCTCCAGGTGTGTATCGGTATCAACCCGAATCTCACCAACTAGTACGGATTGTAGAGGGGGATAAAAGAAAGGAGCTTGCATTGGCATGTTTTAACCAGCCGTGGGTTGAAAATGCCCCGGCGAGTTTGGTGATAACGGCAGTATACGAACGCACCACGAAGCGGTACGGGGAGCGCGCTGTGCGATATGTGCATTTGGAGGCTGGCCATGCTATTGAAAATGCACATTTACAAGCTGTGGGGCTTGGTCTTGGAGGAGTTGTAATTGGTGCTTTCCAAGACGAAGCGGTAAGCAAAATACTTTCTTTGGGCCGGCATGAAAGCCCTATTTGCATTTTCACGTTTGGTAAGCCACGCTATTAATGAAATCCCCATGTTAGGTTCTGTTGTCTCAAACCCTTAATAAGGAGGGTGGACCAAGGGTATATGCATACTCGTGGGCGTTATTTTTATGCGATGGGCTAGAATGAAAGAGCAGCGGTATGTGACTGTGGTGCAATGTTTGAGTTCGGTTCAATGGAACCGGGGTGCAATGTATTGGGGGATGAGTTATCGATGTATGCCGAGTGCGTTTGAGGGGGATGGAACTGGGGCGGTGAGCATGTATCCGTTACAGTTGGCTGGGGGTAAGGCGGCTGCGTTGGCAGGTTGGAACAAACAATTATGGGCAAGAAGAGGATGAGTGTGCGATATTTCATTGTGGTAATTGGGCAAGGGGCATGATGAGTGGGATGCAGATGGGGACGGCCCCGATTTTGGGCAGTGTATTAGGTAGGGTAAAAGGTATGGTGCATGAGTGGGGGCTGAGATTGGAGCGATGACGTTTTGTCGTGTCACCACGGCGGACAACGAGGGGGAGATACTAGCATATGTAGGAGATGGGGAGGTAACGGGTAAGGATTTAGATACATTTGGGTGGTGAGCTGTTGTGCGGGTGCCGCGTTTGCATGTGTTGATGCGGTATGTCTGTGGGCGTGGATTTTAGTATCCTGTGGCGGTAAGCTTGGCTCCCGTGGTGGCTATTCGGGATGGGGCTGTTGGTATTTACCTCGGTTGAGATGTCTACTACCTAAGAGTCTGTTTATGAGCTGAGGGAAGACTATCACTGATGTGCAAGGGTATTTTAAGAGGTGTTACACAGAGGTACTATCCACTATTTGAAAGATTGTTGATGCGTAGCCCGGTAAACGGTTCCGGAGAAAGAGAAACCCATAGGTTTGAAACGTTGCTGTTATTGGAAAATGTGGCTTTTGTATATCGAACTAATCGGGTTACTGCTTAAGGTAAGTTGAAAGCTAGGTTTACTGAAGTTTTCCTCAAAAGGCAGTTGGAAGCATGGCTGTTTCGGATTATGTTAAGCTCTGTAAATTAGTTTGTGGAGGAATACGGTGGTAGGTGACCGTGAGACAAAGGAGTTGGTGACCGCTCCAAGGATAGAGCCAAAGAGTTTTGACCCTCGGAGGCCTGACTTTGCCCCTTATGGTTTTACTTGTGAAATTTGGAGACCTGCGCGGATGCAACGCGCGGATAGGCATAATGAAATAGAGCTCAATTTTATTCAGGCGGGGTCACTCATTTATTTGTTGGGGGGGCGCAAAGTTATTGTTCCCGCTGGTAAGTTAACAATTTTTTGGGCTGCCTATCCCCATCAAATAATTGATTACACAATGGAGCATGAATACTTTGTGGCCACAATTCCATTAGCGTGGTTCTTACAGGCTGGGTTTCCAAGAGAGTTTGTGGACGCGCTTATCCATGGTCAAATGTTGCTTGATCCCAGTGGTACGCTTCCAGAAGTAGAAATCCAAGCATTCAGACGATGGGTTCGTGACATTGACCAACAGGACCCTTACCGTAAAAAACTGGTGTTTTTGGAGATGGAGGCGCGGTTGTTACGACTGGCGCTTGACGTACGTAATGAAATGCAAAATGGCGGTGTCCGGTCTGGTAAACACTTGCCTGTACAACTTGGATGCGTCACTAATGCCGAAAAAATGTTGTGTTATATGGCGCAACATTATACGGAACGCTTAACTTCAGAACAAATAAGCAGGGAAGTTGGTTTACACCCGAATTATGCGATGTTTGTGTTTAAGAAAACATTTGGTATCACGTTGAACGAGTGCCTCACTCAATTGCGAGTGGCCCATGCCCAACGTTTGTTGGTAACCACCGACATGAAGATTCTGGATGTTGCACTTGAGTCGGGGTTTACATCGCTGAGCCGATTTTATGAGGCGTTCAAAAAAGTTTGTGGCTCTTCGCCGACAGAATACCGCAAGAACCATGCCTTATTCTAGTGCGTTCGCAGGAGGTCTGAGTAGCTGTTATTTTATCGTCGGCGCCAATAGCGGTTTAACCCCCGGGATTAATTCTTTGTTGAGGTTGTAGCAAATCGTGTAAGATTCTTTCCATTGTTCACTGGAGGTAAGTCCCCAAGCACATACGAGCGGGAAATTTGTGCCATCCTGCATTCCTTGGCTTTCACTATGAACGCAGCTCTGTTCGAGGCTGGGCTGTTGCTTGCCCTGCGGTATCCTGCGTTACAAGAAATCACATGACCCAGAAACCCTTGGAAGATTTGAACCAAAGGAGCATGGGGCCGAGACTTTGTATCCTGCAGAAGGGGGTGATGCCGGCCTTTGTTTTGGCTTGGGCGAGCGACCTTAGGATTCAGGCTAAATTCAGCCTCAAAACAGGATGAACCCAAAAGATCAACCGCGTAATATGATTTTGGTATTTTGCGGGCTTAGAGACAAAACAAATCAGCGCCATGAAAACATTAACTCGTTTATTAACATGTGCAGCGGTAGCCGCTGTCTCAGTAGCTCAGGTTGCGTCGGCGGGGGTTCTGTTCACCAACATCGTAGAAAACATAAAAGGCATGGGTGTGAGGGTAAACCCTCTTGGTGGGGCAAACCCAATATACTCACAAACCTACCCCAGAGCTTATACGAGGAACAATTCCAGCGGTGATGTAGGTAAGGCGTGGATCCAGTTTGATTTGAGTGGCAGTTGGGACTTGTATGGGAAAAGCAACCTGGTTGCCGCAAACCTGTGGTTGTGGTGTTATAACGGTACCACGTGTCAGTTTTGGGTTGCGAGTTTGGCGGACGAGGCCGGGCTCGAAGGTTGGGACATGTGGGACCTTTGGTGGACCAATGCACCAGGCAACGATGTAAATTCTGGATATAAGTTCGACTATACCAAGTGTTATGGTGGTACGAATATTTGGGAGAGGTGGTCAACTAACCCTCCGGGTATTGATGTGAGTATCCCAGGTCACCCCGATTACAATCAATCAGCCATTTATATCAGTCCAGATATCAGAAATGTGCTTGCAGCAGACACAGACGGTAAAGTGACGTTCATGATTTCAGGATCGCCAGTCAACAACAACCAAAACTGGTGGGTAGGCATTGCCGGCACATGGACGAATGAGCCGATTCACCCTGGCACCGGCCTTCCAGTACGCGCTTCGCCACGGTTAGTGCTTGTATTTGATGTTCGAGTCGCCTTGGCGGGTGGCGGAGTAATTTGCCCGGGCGGTCAAGGAAAAGAAATTTACATGACAGGAACAGACGTAGGTTGTGACTACCTGCTTTACCGGGATGGCGAATACACTGGTCAAACAATATCCGGAACTGGGTCTGCAGTTAGCTTTGGAACGTACAATGTCCCTGGTGTTTACATGTGTGTCGAGTCGAACGTGACTACGGGTGTTACCCGGACCGTGCCTGGAACTGCGGTTATAAGTTACGCGCCGCCACCAACAGTTCCCGTTCAACCTCAATCAGTAACTGCGGCTACCAACAGCGTTGCCGTATTTTCTCTATCGGCACAATGAGTAGGATTGACATATCAATGGTATCGCAATGGTGTGGCTTTGACTGACGACGGGCATTTCTGGGGTACTACGACCACACAACTTATGATTAACCCGGTGCTACCGAGTGATGCTGCGACCACGAGCGATGGGTACTATTGTATGATTGTGGATGCGTGTGGGCAGGTCGTTTATTCAGTGACGAATGCACTGACAATTCAGTGGCCACGCCCGCTCGTATGGATTGGAAGCCCGACAAATATTTGGGATATTGCAAACACGGTCAACTGGTCCAACACGGCTGCTGGAACAATGACCGCTTTCAATCAAGGAGACGATGTCGTACTAGATGACAGGGCGCAAAGTACGAGTGTGTTGCTGGCGAGCCCATATATTAGCCCAAACACAATTACGTTCAATGCAAGTGGCACAATGGGCATCGGATCACTTCCTGGAATCTCCCCGGCGGGCAATATCTACGGCCCCAATACGCGTTTAATTGTTAATGGTGTGACACCATATAGCAGGCTTGTCATTTCGAATGACAACAGTTTTGGTGGTGGGACGATTATTAACGATGGATGGGTGACTATCTTGCGAAATGGTTCTGTCGGATCGGGTACTATTACGCTTGCTGGTAGTGGTGCCTCTATACTTGAGGTGCAACCGACTGGTGGAACGTATATCGGGATTCCGGGAATACATGTAACTGCTGACAGTACGCTTCAGTTTAACGGCAGCGGTGCATACGCATGCGTCATTGTTGGGCCGATAACGGGTGTACCGGGCAAAAAGCTGACGATCAGCAAGCTAACTGGAACCTCATCGGATAACTTCCGCGTCTATCACACCAACTTCACCTGTGACGCTGACATCGAACTGAACATAGGTAGCGCCAATTTTGCCCCATACAACGAGGGAGGCACACAAATTTACAATGGTGTGATCTCAGGTTCAGGTGTGCTTTTCACACGGATGGGTGGCGGCACTATAATCTTGAATGGTGCAAATACGTATAATGGCGGAACCCGGTTAAGCATGGGCATAACTGGAGTTGGCATTGATTCAGTAGGTGTGGATTACGGTGTTACATCCGGGCCGTTCGGGACCGGCCCAATCACAATCGAGGGTAACGTCGCTCTGTTCGCCAGTGGTGGGCCGCGCACGGTTGGCAATTCGGTTGGCTATACTGCAAGTGGCGGCACGCTGACTTTCACTGGCACGAATGTGTTGACCATGGCCGGTACGTTTGATTTGGGAAGCGGCGGTATCACTACCGCCACCAATCGTACCATTTCAGTGGCCCCCGGCGCCGAGGCTATCATTTCGGGTGTCATTGCCGACAGCAGCGGTCTCGGCTGCGGCCTCACAAAGTCTGGCGCTGGCACGTTGTATCTTAACGGAGCCAATACCTACACCGGTGAAACAATAATTAACGCCGGTGTGCTCGCTGGCACAGGCAGCATCGCCGGTTCAGTGGTGGTTACAGGTGGCGCCCTGGGCGGCGGTACGCCCTCGGCCATTGGCACGTTGTCGGTGGGTGGAAATGTCACGTTCAGTGGCGGCGGGGCTTTCATCCGCGTCAACCGTTCAGGTTTGCAATGTGACAAGGTATCCGTCGGCGGGACGTTGACCGCCACTGCCCCCGGCACGATTACAGTGACCAATCTTGGCCCCGATCTCCAACCAGGAGACAAGTTTGTGTTATTCCCCGGCAAGACCGTCATAGGCGGGAGTGCATTGACAGTCACGGGTGCGGGGATGCTCTGGACAAACAAACTCGAGCTGGACGGTTCCATCGAAGTCTTGGGCGTTGCGCCACCGCCGGTGAATCCAAACCCGACCAACATGAGTTTCAGTGTTAGCGCAGGCACGCTGAATCTGTCCTGGCCAGCGAGCCACACCGGCTGGAGACTGCAGGTGCAGACCAATGCCCTTAACGTGGGCATCAGCACCAACTGGGTTGATGTACCTGGCTCAGAGAGTACAAACCAGGTTGCATTCCCGATTAATCCAACAAACGGCACGGTGTTCTTCCGGTTGATCTACCAGCTTCCGTAGCCAAACTGTTAGACGAGCATACTCAGGGGGTTGTGCGCTAAGGGCGAAGGCGCCCAGGACAGGTGCCTTCGCCCGTGCACTAAACAGGTTGCGCTCAAACCATTTGGCTACCGCAAACACGAACACTGGCTGGTCGGCGTTGGTGTTGCGACAATTGTGCTTGCGCATGACGCACGTTTCAATCGCCGTGGTCATTGAGACCGTGCTTTGAAGGAACTGTCCGGGCATAGTGAAAATCGGGACGTTAGAATTTAGGTCAAAATCCTTTAGGAAACCGGACGAAGTGGTCCGTCAACCATGCTAAAATGATCATAGAATGAATTGCTCGACGTCAGTATGTTTGGGGGCAGCGTTTAACAAAATCTCCAGCCTGGCCAAGAAAGTCGTGTTGTCGCTGGCAATTTTGCAAACGTTTTGGGCAACATGTTGTTCGTGGGCGCAGGTTGTCACCAACACAGTTACGGTGAAAAATTGCCAGGGTATGGGGGTGGCAATCGATTGGAGTACAGGGGCCTTGTCACAACGTTACGACAAGGCAAACACGCGGAACAACGGGACCAACAGCGCCGGAAAAGCTTGGATTCAGTTTGATCTAAGTGAGGTATGGGCGCGATACGGGCGAACCAACCTTGTATCCGCCACACTCACACTTTGGGGCGAGAACGGCATCAGCCGGCAGTTCAATGTGGCCGGCCTGGCGGATAATCCCGCGCTGGAAAATTGGAAGATGTGGAACCTATGGTGGACCAATGCACCGGGTAACGATGTTACAAGTGGTTGGGCATTCGATTGGTCGAAGGTGTACGCCGGCACAAACTTATGGGAAGCACGCGGTACTACAGGCATTGACCTGGCGCGGCCAGACCTCGGCACTGACTTCGACCAGTGCGCGCGTTACACCAGCCCGGACATCAGCGCTTTTCTAAAGACCGATACGGATGGCAAGGTTACCTTCATCATCTCCGGCTCGCCAAATAATAACAACCAAGCATGGTGGATCGGTACAAATGGGACATATGCTAATGACATAAACCTCGGTTACACCTCTACAAATCCGGCTACATACGGTGATGTCATCCGAGATTCGCCAACACTTACATTAACATTTGTAGGCACCCCATCGCTGAGCGCACTGCGCTTTACCAATGCGGCGGTGATTGGCGAAGATGTGATACTGCAAGGTTGCGACGGCCCACCAGGGGGTGCATACGAACTACTCAGTACATCGGATTTGAGCGAACCAATCGGTGCTTGGGACAAGATCGGCATTGCAAGATTCGATCCCAACGGCAATTTCTGTTTCACAAATAGGGTTGGGGCGCAATCGGCACGGTTCTTTGTTTTACGTGTGCTTTCGAGCGAGCCGGTGTACCCACCAGAAATTACCCAAGAACCGAAGGACCTGACTGTCGGTGTGAGTCAGCGAGCTGTTTTCAGCGTAGTGGCTACCGGCACTGAGCCACTCATTTATTACTGGTATCACAACACAAACACCCTGGTTAGCGTGGGTACGAATAACACACTTGTGTTAGAGAATGTGCAACTTACGGACGCCGGTTATTACTCAGTAACAGTATCGAACTTACTTGGTGTAGTTTCGAGTCGCTTTGCCTTGTTGGAGGTGATCGAGCCACCTGTGATTGTAACCGAACCGCAGGATTTAATCGTTGGAGTGGGGCAGGAAGCTGTGTTCAGCGTTACAGCCACCGGCACACCGCCGCTTACGTACTACTGGTATCGTAACACAAATACTTTGCTTGGTGCCGGTGCAAATAACACACTGGTTCTCACCAACGTGCAGCTCAGCGACGTCGGGAAATACCATGTTACAGTGTCAAACATCGCGGGTATTGTTTCGAGCAGGTTCGCTTCACTCACAGTCACAAACCAACAAACAGGTTCGCCGATTATCCTTACCCAACCGGCAGATGTTAGTGTCGGCGCCGGGCAAACCGCCAGTTTCAATGTCACGGTTTCCGGCGCGTCGCCGCTGTATTATCAGTGGTATTACAATACGAACTTTGCTCTGCCGAACAAGACCAACGACACACTTGTATTGACCAACGTTCACTTGAGCAGTGCAGGGAAATATGTGGTGGTGGTCACAAACCAATACGGCTCAGCTACGAGTGTGTTCGCTACATTGACAGTGACGCAGACCGTGCAACAAGTCCTGGCATTCCCAGAGGCTGAAGGCTATGGGAAATACGCGACTGGTGGGCGCGGCGGTGCGGTTTATGAGGTTACAACACTTAATCCGACCGGGACCGGCAGTTTGGGCGCGGCACTTTCCGCTTCTGGCGCAAGAACGGTTGTATTTCGTGTTGGGGGTACTATCACCGGCAACTTTACCATAAACAATGGAAACATCACTATCGCAGGTCAAACTGCTCCAGGAGACGGCATCTGCATCAGGGGCAGAGTAACCATAAATGCCGACAATGTGATCATACGTTATATACGGGTCAGGAACGACCCCAACATTAATCCAGATAGCGACGCAATCTCGTGTCGGGGCCGGCAAAACATAATTCTCGATCACGTTTCTGCAAGTTGGAGCACGGATGAGGTGCTCTCTGTTTATCAAAACACAAATGTGACGATTCAATGGTGCTTGATTAGTGAGCCATGCGCCAAATTCGTTGGCGGCACAAACACCGGTCACCAGTTTGGCGGCATCTGGGGTAACGAATTTGGCACCTACCATCACAATCTGTTTGCTCATTGCGCCAGCCGAACGCCGCGTTGGGCTTCAGGCTGCAAACGCAACGATTACCGGAACAATGTGAACTACAACTGGGATTACCAAAGTTGTTACGGGGGTGAAGCATACCAGGATGAGACATGGAATTTCACTGTGATCAACATGATCGCCAATTATTACAAGTACGGTCCGGCAACCGATTCCGGTGTCCGTGACCGTATAGCCGAGCCGTCAGCAAGGAGTGAGACCGACAAAGGCGAATGGTATGTGGCGGATAATTACGTGCACGGCTATCCTGCTGTCACGGCCGATAACTGGTTGGGAGTTGATGGAAAGAGTTATATCCGGCGTACCGAGCCGTGGCCGGCAATGGCAGTCCATCAGCAATCTCCCGGGGATGCCTACATAGCTGTGTTGGCACATGTGGGATGCACAAAACCCAGGCGCGACGCAATTGACCAGCGCATTATTCAAGAGGTTATGACCGGTACAGCGACTTACGGGAACGGCGGCATTATTAATACGGTGAACGACGTTGGCGGTTGGCCTACCTATGCGAATGGCACGCCGCCCACAGATTCCGACCACGACGGTATGCCGGACGATTGGGAAATTGCCCATGGATTGAATCCAAACAATGCGGCGGATCGCAACAACATCGCGCCAAATGGTTACACCTGGCTGGAAAATTACCTTAACGAACTGGGTGCGTTTTAGCATGTCTCGACACCGAGCCGAAACAGAGTCGAGTAACTCAAATTCAAAGAGCTTATGAAAACGACCAGACAACAAACTCATCCAGGATTCACACTGATTGAATTGCTGGTGGTAATCGCAATCATTGCAATTCTGGCCGGTCTGCTGTTGCCGGCGCTAAGCAGGGCCAAAGCCAAAGCACAGCAATTGCACTGCATGAACAACACCAAGCAACTGGCACTTGCGTGGATAATGTACGCAGACGATAACGAGGGTAGATTAGCAGGTAACATCGGCGGAAGCGGCGCACGTGATCCCGGTAACTTGAAGAAGACTTGGGCTTTGGGTTGGTTGTCTCTGACCGAGAAGGCCGACAACGACAGAGTGGATTACTTGATGGAAGCCCAGCTCGGGCCCTACACCAAAAAACCTGAAGTGTATAAATGTCCGGGTGACAGATCCATCTGGCGCGACCGCGGCGGCGCTTTAAGCGGACCAAGGGTGCGAAGCGTATCCATGAACGGATACCTGGGCGACCCGACAGTCGGTATCCAGACCCCCGGATACGCCGTGTTCAAAAAAATGGCAGCCATTCGGTTCCCAGCCAACACCTGGGTGTTTATAGACGAACGCGAAGATACCATCAACGACGGCTTCTTTTACGTGGACATGACCGGTTTGAACAACCCGGCAGCGACCATCATCGGTGACTATCCGGCCAGTTACCACGCTGGTGGTGGCGGGCTGTCTTTCGCAGACGGTCATTCGGAAATCCACAAGTGGCGGGACCCGGATACAACACCACCAATTCTACCCAGCGGCAGGAAATACGGCGTCCCCGACCCATACAACGAGGACATGGCATGGCTGATGCCCCGGTCAACGGTGAAGCAGTGATTGGAATTGAGGATCAAGAAAGGTGTTCAAGGTTGAACCTTAGGATTCAGAACATTTAGTCCGCAATAAGAGGAGGAAAAGTTGGCATTAGCGCAATAAAATGAGTGCAGGTTTGTATAAGGAGAACGTTTCCCACAGCAAATCAGACAACAAAAAGCCATGAAAACTACATACTTAATATCTGCACTAGTGGCCCTCGGGTTAGGGTGCCAAAATCTATGTGCCCAAGTTACCGTGGCTGTCAAAAACAGCCAAGGAATGGGGGTGAGGTATAATTTGGGCACGGGGGTAGCTTCGCAAAGCGGCAATACGGATCCTTGGAAGGCATACGCGCGTAATGCGGCCGGTACCAATTACCCTGCCACCAGTGGAGCCGTGGGTAAGATTTGGTTGCAGTTTGATCTAGGCGGCGTGTGGCAGAGTTATGGTAAAGACAACCTTCTGGAGGCATATCTTGTACTTTGGGGCGAAAACGGGCCTAGCCGGCAGTTTGATGTTTCTGGGTTACGCGATGATGCTGGACTTGAAAATTGGGATGCTGCCACGCTGAGCTGGGCTAATGCGCCTGCTAACGATCCTTTAGGTGGTTACCACCTTGACTGGAGCAAGATTTACGGTGGGGGGCCGCTTTGGGAAATGCGTTCCCCAAACACAGGGGTTGATCTTGCTCCGCCATCTGGTCATCCGCTGTACGGAAACACAACCTATGACCAGTGCGCGCGTTACACCAGTCCGGACATTGGTGCATTTCTCATGACGGATACGGATGGCAAGGTTACCTTTATCCTCACCGGGTCGCCGATTAACAATAACCAGAATTGGTGGATTGGCCCGGCAGGCAGTTACGATACTGGGTATCCATACCGGGTGCCGGATCCTTACACTGGCGACGTGATGAGAGATTCGCCGACCCTTTTGCTGACGTTCGTACCCGAACCAAGCAGCATTGCATTGGCTGGCCTTGGCTTAATTGGAGCCGTGTTGTTGCTGCGACGTACGGCGAGACCCGAATAAGGTTTTAACAAGAGAACTGAAATAGATGTGGCATGTGGGTTTTGCTCACATGCCACCATTATTTTTTGTGTAGGTTGGGATCCAACATGTCGCAATAGGTCGCAATGGTGCAGTTTGTACTGGAGTAGTTTCACTTCACAGTAATGCCAGCTTACCAGGATGTTTTGAGGGGCTCGTCGTCCCGGTGCGACCTGGCCATTGCGGTGCACCGCGCAGAGCAGGACGCGAAACCCGCCTTGCCCCAAGCCAGGCGTCAGCCTGTGCGTCGCACGCAGACATTGGGCAGGCAGACGACAGACTTGAACGTCGCCACAACTAAAACGTGGGGAATATCGGTAGTTAGAGGCATTCGGCAGGCCAGCAAAAGCGCAAGCTGCTATCGGCGGTAATAGGTTGCCGAGATAATGCCAACAGCGTTTGGAAGCGGCGTTCTGCGAATGCCGTCCCTTTCCCTTCGCATTGTGCAGCACGGTTCCCCCAACTGTGCCACCGACACGATCTCCGGTCATAGACCGGCGCTACAGAATGGAGTCCATTTTGGAGTGCGATGATCGAGAACAGCCTTCGGTTCAGCCCAGGCATAGCCGAACGGCTCCAATATCATCCGGCATCTGGCGCATGTGGAACTGCGCCCCAGAGAAGCACGCGCCGATATGGCTGCAGGCATTCGCATTCTGTGCGCGACAGGGCACTTTGGGGTGCGGTTGCGCAGACGCCGCTTTCAATTCGGTTGGAAGGACGACTTCCACGTCGGCCAAAGTGGATTTCTTTCTGGTTCTTAGATCCGCCGATGGGTTTTTCAATCCGCCGTCTTACGCCGGCGGCTACGGGGTTGGTTTGGTTGGATTGATTGGATTTTGGTTCGTAGCCGGGCTCGTAAGAACGCGGAAAACAAGATTTAACCCGAAAAGACTAGGGCTGCACATCAACCCCGGCGCGCAGTGGACTGGGCACTCCACATTAACTCTGCATCTCAGCGGTAAACCAGGAGGGACGGCTTCCATGTCGGTCTGCTCGTTTTGGCGAATTGGGACAGTGCTTGGCTCTGCCGGCAAGATGCCGGCCGCATGTTAGGGCAGCCAGGTTTTCATGCAAGACCATGCTCTCGGAAGCCCACACAAGGTAAGCGGTTACAAAGTGTGCCGCGGCTGCAACTGCAAAATCTGGGGAAACCAATGACTTATTGATATCGTTTTTCATGCATCTGGGATGTGTAGGCTGGTCAATTTGATTGCGGGAGTATTCTGCATCTTTCCATTCGAGTGGCAAAGTCGCCAAGAAAATCCTTGCGCCAGCGGCTGACGGTTTTTGCACCCAGATGATGCCCCTCAGCAAAAGCCGGGTCAGGGTCATCAGACCACCAATTGGGATACACAGATGAAGGTTCTCTTTTCTGGTCTGGACTCGGCAATACGGCAGTGAATTCACCGCAGAGCTTTCGGGTTGGTTCGTTAGTGCACTCTATCACATAACTCCACACCTTCGGGTCTCTGGGTGTAAAGCGGAACCACAATCTGCCATTGTTGACCTCGACCGGTACACTGACACGATTGTCGAATGTCACCTTGAACCCTGAGTTGGTTGGAACGTCGAATGGTAACGGTATGTTGAACTCGACCACACCAAAGATTTCGACTTGGTCGTCTTTGGTGGTTAATCTGGTGAAGTTGGTCTTGGCTGGGGGACCGATCTTTTTGAATTGTCCGCCCCAACCAGGCGCGGAAGGGTTTTCCGGGTCGCCACATAACAACCACGCAACACTTGGGCTGTCGCCCATTTTGAGTTTTCCTTGCAACAGTGATTCAAAAAAGTTTCCCATGGCACCGCGGTCCTTTATGTAGCGGGTTACAAACTCTTTGTTCCCCCAATCTACGGTTTGTTCTCCGCCGACGAACCAGCCGCGGTAGGTTGAATTGGCCTCAATCATCCAAAGATCGGGATGGTGCTCCATTATGTAGGCATATGCATTCACACTCCACATCTTGTTTGGCCCGCCTATGAAATACACCCGGAGCCGAGGCAGGATCTCTGGTGCATCGTGTAACGCTTGTGCAAGGTCCTCCAGGCCACCCCAGACAAGCACATATAACGGTTCCGGTGTGTCACGCCTTGCGCAGCGTATCAACCACTCTGAACCCTCGGTCGGTGAGCTGACACCGGCGAGGCCTGCAGATACAGTCGCACCCTGTTTGGTTATACTGCGGAGGTACTCGGGAGCAGGATACTTATCCGACCATGCTCGCAGCTTCGGATAATCTTTCTCGTACAGGTCGATTACCTTGAGAATTGCTTCCTTTCTACCCGCGCTTCCACATGGTGACGAGATTATTCCTTCGAGTTCAAGGCAATCGGAATAAACAAAAAGGTGGACTAATGATTGGTAGTCGTCCGGATCGCTTCCTCCTGCGTCAGTGCATACGACAACCCTGAAACGGTGGCCGCCTAATGCGCCGACCGGTGTAATGCAACCAGCGGCCAAGTTTTGGTGTGACTGAAAAACGCTCGTGAGCAATACCGAAACTGCCAAAGCCAACCTCGCTACGCAGCCGCTCACTGGCCACTTTTCAGAGGTGCGCATTCTCACCCGGGTTGCGGGTAAAACAAAGCGGTGACGCCGTAAAACAGGCTGCATGAGCAAATCCTAATTCAAAACCTTTAAAGGTTCATCCCTTTTTGGCAGCGAAAATCACCCGTTTTCTAAGGCGAAGCCGCCCGGAACAGTGTGAACTTAAACCTTCTGACTTTTGCTCGTGCAAATAGGTTAGCGGCTGGGACAACTCATTGCCCGCTGCCTTTTGGACGACGACATACTCGCTGTTGGGTTTATATATCAAATTTTGGCAGGGTTGGTGGGCGTTTTAGGCGGCCCCGGGAACATTAGGATTCCGGTCTAATTGCATTGAAAAAAGGAAGACGACGACCCGCCAGTTAAGTAAATTTTCATAGGAAAAGTTAGGTTTGGGCTATGAACCGTAAACGAACAAATTGGCGTATCTTTTGTGCGGGCGTGAAACTGGTGCCGTTAACCCGCAAGTCTCGTCAGACCAGTGGCTTTACCTTGATCGAGCTATTGGTCGTGTTGGCGATTATCGCCATCCTTGCGGCATTGCTATTGCCGGTTTTGTCAAAAGCCAAAGAACGTGCAATGCGCGTTAGCTGCAACAACAATCTCAGGCAAATTGGGTTGGCTATTTTCAGCTACGTTGCCGACCACGAAGATAACATGCCCCCGAACCGGGTTAACGCCACATCAGGTTCGGTTTGGTATCCTTACGAGTTTGGGCGTCGAGTTGTCAACCAACACCAGTGGGTTGAGGGACCGCATAATCTGGGTTCGCTTTGGGCAGTCGAGATTATTAAGGACGGTCACGTTTTTTATTGTCCTAGCGCCCGAAGATATCCGGGCAGTGCGTTTACCAGCGGCGGTGACACTGCAAACCCGTTTGTTTACGAAACCTATGCCCAAACAGACAGTTGGCCGTGGGGCCGAGACCCAACGGGCTGGAACCCAGAGGTTGTCCGAACGGGTTACAGTTATTTTCCTCAGTCAAAGGCCAAAGAGCGCGACGCTCGTGGCAACATTCTATATGCCCAAATGAAACAAATTAAAGTAGGCGGTGTGACTTACAACCTCCTGAAATTCAGCGAACTGGATATTTCCAAGGCCATGTGTACAGACTTGGTATATAGCAGCATTCGCGAGGCGCAACCACACCGTGAAGGCGGGCTTGGTGGAATAAATGCATTGTTTGGGGACGGGCACGTCCGCTTCCAAAGCCAGCGCAATGTACCGGAAGCATTCACAGGCCCATTTGCAGACTGGAGCAATTTGGATCCGATCGGCATTAGGAGGATCATGCGAGGATCATGCATATGTGGCAGCCATGAGCCAAAGCTGCACTTTATGAATCCGAATTCACGGGTGAATGCTTAGATTATCTTCGAGCGCATTGTATCCAATCGAGTATGATAATGGAATATTATTTACTCTGTGCGAATAAACGGGGCAGCAACTGCATAGCTAACTTTCTGGAATTTGTGAAAGTTGTGGTACAAAAGCCAGTTTGTGAACCGTTCTTGTTTGGCGAGATGGACACTCCTTGGAGAGCGTTCCGCCCACGAGCTATGGTGTTGTGTTATGTTCATTGGGCAATATGATAGGGCAAATCCCGACGCACTATTTTGAACCACACCTTTTGCGCTTCTACCTTCTTGGGATGCGACAAAGGCCACGGTGATCAGATATGCAGCAATTTACTTCCACAACCCGAATATACGGAATATACGAGAATATTCTGTCCTAAAAACAAGAGCTGTCTTATGGTGAACATATGCGCAACGTAGTTACTAAACCTCAAACAATCGCCGTCATATACGGTAATCGGGATTTTTTCCCCGATCAGTTGGTTGCCGAAGCACGTGCTGATATTGAAAAGGTGTTTGGTCGGCTTGGCATCAAAGCCATTCAGCTCGGCCCCGAGGATACAAAGCTTGGCGGGGTTGAAACATTGGCAGATGCCCGCAAATGCGCCGAGTTGTTCAAACAACATGCAGCCGAGATTGACGGTGTGTTAGTTGTACTGCCGAATTTCGGTGACGAGAAAGGCGTTCTGGAAACACTCAGACTGTCTGGGCTGAATGTACCGGTACTTGTGCAGGCGTATCCGGATGATCTCAACAGGCTTGACCCCGCACACCGCCGCGACGCCTGGTGCGGCAAAATTTCCGTATGCAACAATCTTGTCCAGGCGGGGATCAAGTTTTCGCTCACCCGTAAACATGTCGTGCGCCCAACGGACGAATCATTTGTGGCCGACTTAAAGAACTTCCTGGCCGTGTGTCGTGTGGTAAACGGCTTGCGCGGTTTGCGGCTTGGTGCAGTCGGCGCGCGGCCAGGCGCGTTCAACACCGTACGGTACTCGGAAAAAATCCTTGAACGACACGGCATCAGTGTGACAACGGTTGACCTATCTGAAATCCTTGGTAAAGCAGCTCGACTCGATGCCGGGGCGCCTGCCGTAAAAGCCAAGCTCGCTGCGATCAAACAGTATGCTCCTGCGGAAGGTGTGCCGGCTGAAAAGCTCGTTCAAATGGCCAGGTTCAGCGTTGCGCTCGAAGATTGGATGGCGGCAAATGACATTGACGCCACCGCAATACAGTGCTGGAGCGCGCTACAACAGAACTGGGGCTGCAATGTGTGCACCATCATGAGCATGTCGAGCGAGAAATTCATGCCCAGCGCGTGTGAAGTTGACGTAACCGGTGCGCTCACAATGTATGCAATGCAGCTTGCTGCCGGTTCGCCTGCTGCACTGGCGGATTGGAACAACAACTACGGCGATGACGACGACAAATGCGTCCTGTTCCATTGCGGTAACTGGGCCAAAAGCTTTTTGCCCGATATCAAAATCGCCAACGCACCTATCCTGGGCAGCACGCTCGGTGTTCAAAACACCTACGGTGCGCTTGCCGGGCGTACGCCAGCCAGTCCATTCACATTCGCCCGAATCACCACAGCCGATGCGGATGGTGCAATCCGGGCTTACGTGGGCGAAGGCGAATTGACCAATGATCCGCTAGACACCTTTGGTGCACGCGCCGTGGCGCATGTACCCAAGCTGCAGGAGCTGATGCGTTATGTTTGCAAGCATGGATTCGAGCATCACGTGGCAGTGACGCAATCGCGTACGGCATCGGTTCTGGCCGAAGCGTTCGGGAACTATTTGGGTTGGGATGTTTATCATCACAATTCATAAATCCGAATTACTGTGTTGGCCTCCGCTCAGAGGTCATGGGCAAAGGGCAACCGGCCCCGCTGCCTCGCCGGGTCCGGCTGCACCTTCTTGTGGAGCGGCCAATTACGATGCTTGTGGAAGCTTTACCCGGCTGGTAGCTGGGCGAAACGGGCTGGTAGCCCGTTCCACCCCGGCCAATCCAGTTTTTCGGGACAACCAGGAGCTAACGGAGATAACAAAGACGAAAGCTGAATTTTCGCTATTTCTCTCTGTTGAAATTCTATGACAAACCCAAAATTCCAACTCAAAACTGGCACACCGCACCACAGCATAGTGCGGCTTATGTTGATTATCTGCTGCTTGCTGCTACAGTCACTACTGGTTTTTGCGGCTGCACCGTTCAAACCGCGGATTGTAGTTTTGACTGACATTTCCCCTACCCATGTCGAGCCTGACGATATGGAATCGCTCATTCGACTACTTGTGTATGCGGACATGTTCGAGATTGAGGGGTTAGTGGCCACAACCGGCTGGAGCAGCGCCGGTGGTACAGCCGATTGGATCAAACTTATTCACCAATGTATTGATGCGTACGAGCAAGACTTGCCCAACCTCATGAAGCGGTCGAAACAGAAAGGACACTTGCCAGATGAATCGCGTCAGCGGATCGGTTACTGGCCAAGTCCTGGCTATTTGCGGTCCGTGACGGTAGTTGGCAGTCAAAAGCGCGGCATGGAGTACATCGGTGAGGGAAACGACTCGCCAGGTAGCGAGCTTATCATTAAGCTTGCTGATGAGCCGGATGATAGGCCCATTTGGGTGTTGGCGTGGGGTGGTGGAAACACTTTGGCTCAGGCCGTTTGGCGTGTGAAGAAAGACCGAACGCCGGAGCAACTCCAGACGTTCCTCAAGAAAATCAGGTTCTACACGATTACCGACCAGGATCGCGGATACCAACGCGGGACGCCTTATGAAATAAGCTCGCATCAGTGGTTACGCCGTGAATTTGAAGGAGACCTGGTTTTTCTCTGGGACGAATCAGCGTGGACTTTTCAGAACGACACGGGCAAGCGCAACTGGAAAGAATATGAGACTCACATTCAGGGCCATGGCAAGTTAGGCAGCATTTATCCGAAGTACAAATACGGTGTGGAAGGTGACACCCCGTCTTTTCTGTACGTCATGCCCAACAGTCTCAATGATCCGGAAAATCCTGGTTTTGGCGGTTGGGGCGGGTACTTCGAGTGGGGAACCGGTCCAGATAACGTTACCAAGGCTTACGTTAACCACCGAGGTACCAGGGCATACGATGTGACGCGGAAATACGCAGAACGATTTTATCGGGCGATATTCAACGATTTTGCGGCTCGGATGGACTGGGCGAAAGACGGCAAAGGCAACCGGAATCCCGTCGTGATCGTCAATGGTAACCGTGGCGTTGCGCCTATCAGGCTCAGCCCCAAACCCGGCGCTCGCATCGCCTTGGACGCATCGAAAAGTCACGACCCAGACGGCGACAAATTGAATTTCTCGTGGTGGGTGATGTACGAGGCGGGCACGTACACGAATCAGGTCACGTTAAGTGGCACAAATTCGAGCCGTGTGAAAATTGAAATCCCGCCGGACGCAAACGGTAAAACGTTTCATGTGATTTGCGAGGTCACTGATAATGGTGAACCGCCACTAGTTGGGTACCGGCGTGTGATTTTTGACATCAAATGAAAAGATGGGCTATGAAGGCTTACTACTCGCATGGCACAGTTTATCAGCTTGTGAAGAAATTAGCTATAACAATTGCGGTTTTCGCTGGCATCTCAACGTTTCTTTCGGCTGCGGATTCAGAGTCGCGGGTTAAACCGCGTGTGATTGTTATCACAGATGGTGAAATAGACGATCGCAGCAGCATGGTTCGATTCCTACTTTACACTTGCGATTTTGATGTGGTGGGGATCGTTGAGGTGAACTCGAGGTATCAGAAGCGGGGGCATAGCGACAAAAAGTGGATTCAAGCACAAATTGATGCCTACGAGAAAGTCTTGCCGAACCTCCGAAAACATAATCCTGATTATCCGGATGCCGATAAGTTGCGCAGTGCGATGCGCGTCGGAAATGAAAACCCCAATGATCTTTGGGTTGTGCCGCCCGATATGGAAACCAAGAACACGCCTGGCGAACAATTGATCATCCAGACCCTTCTTGATGATGATCCTCGACCTGTGCATGTGCTGTGTTGGGGTGGGGCCAATACAGTGGCTTCTGCCTTGTGGCGGTTGAAGTTTACGGGTGAGTACACCAGCGAACAGTTCAAGAAGGCCGTTTCGAAAGTGCGTATTTACTGTATCTGGTATCAGGATGGTGGTGGATCGTGGATTCAAAATAATGTCCCCGAAGCCTGCATAAATGAGGCATACAAGTGGGACAATGTTTGGGATTACGAAAGCTATGACAACGCGCGGAAGCCAGGTCGGCTTAGTGCCAATCCATGGTGGATCCAAGAGTACATGAAACCCGCCTGGTTGGAGAAAAACATCAAGGTAGGACGCGGTCCACTGGGTGCGATGTATCCGCAAAATTATGTCAGTGAAGGCGACACACCGTCGTTTTTGCACCTGGTTAATAATGGGTTGGATGCTCATGAGGATTACACGCTTGGCGGTTGGGGCGGCCGTTCAGTAAATGACAATCCGGCCTTCCCCAATCATCTCACCGACAAACACCTCACTGATGATGGAGATCCCCACAAGATGTACTGGCGTTGGATTCCGGCCGCCCAGAACGATTTTGCTGCTCGAATGGCCTGGTGCGTTAAAGAGTTTAATGAGGCAAACCATCCGCCTGTGGTGAATGTGGATGGTCCCTTGAGACGATATGTAAAGCCTGGTGAAGTAGTTATTCTGCGGGCTACGGCCACGGATCCAGATGGTGACCAACTTACATGCAGGTGGTGGCAGTATGCTGATGCAGATTCTGTCAGGGCTGTGGTCAGGATAGATAACGCGGATACATTTGACCGGGCGAGCTTTGTTGTACCGGACGAGCCTGGCAAGGAGATCCATATAATTTGTGAGGTCACTGACAACGGAGGGCCACCGTTAGTCGGGTACAGACGCATTATCTTTAACATCAAATGAACCTGGAGATGCAATGAAAGGATTTTTGCCATCTTTGTTGATGTCTGCGTTATTGTGTTGCCTCGCTAGGCTGTTTGGGGGCGCAGGTGTGTGTTATGCGAACTCGCCGGATTTCAGTCTAATCGGCTTTGCAACCGTTGGTGGACATACCACAGGCGGTGCTGGCGGCAAGACAAACATCGTTACCAAGCCTGAGGAATTCCGCGCGTGTGTTGCGGGAGATGAGCCACTTGTGATACTTGTCTCCGACACACTGGATTTGGGCTCGAATACGGTGAAAATCGGGTCAAACAAGACGATCATCGGGGTGGGCACAAACGCTGGTTTCATTGGCCACCTTTATTTGCAAGGCGTTAGCAATGTCATCATGCGTAATCTGAGCTTTGCCAATCCAAATGGTGTTGGTGATGGGGACGGCTTAACATTGCACTCGTCGCATCATGTTTGGGTAGATCATTGTGATTTCTGGGATTGTGCAGATGGACAGTTCGACATCACGCATGGTAGCGATTTTATCACGATATCATGGTGCAGGTTTAATTACACAAATACTGCCAGTGATCATCGGCTTTCGATGCTGATCGGGAACAAAGACACCCTTGCTGCCGAAGACGCTGGTAAACTACACGTGACGCTACATCACAATTGGTTTGGTGATCTTGTTCAGGATCGTGCCCCGCGGGTGCGATTCGGCCAGGTACATGTGTTTAACAACTACTACAGTGCGACAAATTCCGGCACCTGCATTGGGGTGGGGTGCGAAAGCCAGGTATTGGTTGAGAGCTGTTATTTTGATGGTGTCAAACGCCCGTGGCGTTACCGGAGCAGTCCGGGCCGCCCCCAAGGCCAGATTCAATGGAATGACGATAACGTGTTCACTCATCCGAAACTGGTGCTCGAGTGTACGAACACGCCAGTTTTTAAGCCCCTTTATGTGTACAAGCTCGACCCCGGCAGACAAGTAAAAGAGATTGTCACAAAATATGCCGGGGTCGGGAAAGGCCCTTTTGCATGTGAATGACCCGTATGACTGATCTTGAACTAGAGCTGAAATCTGTACGTTACCGGCGGGCAATCTTGAAGTACATCAGGCATGCCAATGCCGGACACACGGGTGGTAGTTTGTCGTGCGTGGACATACTGAACGTGCTGTACAATCGCATTCTGCGGATCAGTCCCGACACCGTGTCCGACCCGAACCGCGACCGTTACGTGCAGAGCAAGGGCCACTCGGTTGAGGCACTGTATGTTGTGCTGGCAGATCGCGGTTTTTTCCCGGAATCGGAGCTGGAGACACTCTGCCGGTACAAGTCGCGGTTAATTGGTCATCCGACGCGGAAGGTGCCCGGGATCGAGATGAACACCGGCGCACTCGGGCACGGCCTTTCAATCAGTGTGGGGATGGCACTGGCAGGCAAGATGGATAAAGCAAGCTATCGGGTGTTCACGTTATTAGGCGACGGAGAACTTGCTGAGGGCTCGAACTGGGAAGCTGCAATGGCAGCATCGCATTACAAGTTGGATAACCTTATAGCAATCGTAGACAAAAACCGCCTCCAAATAACGGGTCCAACCTCCGTGGTAATGAACATAGATCCACTAGCAAATAAATTTAACGCCTTTGGGTGGAAAGTGCGAGAAGTTGACGGACATTCAATTACGGATCTTACCCGTGTTTTGAGTATGCCTCCCGAACCCGGTGTGCCTACGGTTGTGATTGCTCATACTGTGAAAGGGAAAGGTTTAAGTTTCATGGAAGGAGATCCAAAATGGCACCATGGAGTTCCAAACGATGAGCAATACCAACAAGCGATGCAGGAACTTGAACACCAAGAGAGAGAAATCTTAGCGAAGATGGCTATGCTGGAAAAAAACCGCTTGAATGCATAATAATCACTAGAAGTAATTTTATGAGTGCTCCAGCACCAAGTGTCTTTTCTGAGTTAGCGCAGCAGTACATTCACCGACTAGGATTAGCACCGGGGGTACCAAATCTAGACGCGTATTCTCGGACGCTAATTGATTTGGCGAGTAAGGATCCCCGGATTGTGGTTGTTACTAGTGATTCCAGGGGGTCGGGTAAGCTTACACCATTTGGTGAAAAGTTTCCGGACAGACACATCGAAGTAGGGATTGCTGAGCAAAATCTGGTTGGGATAGCTGCTGGATTGGCGGCAGTTGGCAAAAAGCCGTTTGCTACTTCTCCGTCGTCGTTTTTGACTGCCCGCGCGGTTGAACAGATTAAGAACGATGTTTGTTATTCTGATGTACCTGTGGTTTTGGTGGGGATTAGTGCCGGGGTTAGTTATGGCGCACTAGGCAGTACGCATCACTCCTTGCATGACATAGCACTCTTGCGTGCCATCTCAAACATCACAATCATAGTCCCCGCGGATAATGTGGAGACCGAAAAGGCCGTCAGGGCAGCGGCTCAGGCTGAACATCCAGTTTTTTTGCGGTTTGGGAAAGCACCAATGTATACATTACATTCGGAAAATGTAGATTTTAAGCCAGGCCGCGCCATTCGAATTCGTGATGGTAATGATATAGCGTTTATTGCTACTGGTGAAGTTGTGGTTCATTGTTTGTTGGCAGCTGCTTATCTTGAGGAGTACGGAGTCAAAGCCCGTGTGGTTTCAATGCATACGATTAAGCCTTTGGACATAGATGAAATTTTGGCTGCTGGTAAGAGCTGCCGAGCGGTAATAACTGTCGAGGAGCATAGTGTGCATGGGGGATTAGGAGAAGCAGTTGCTGCTGTACTACTTCAAGCTGGTATTTGTGTGCCATATTATATAGTTGGCATTCCCGACGAAGAAACTGTTACCGGTAGCCAAGCGGATATCTTTCGCCATTATGGGCTAACAATGGAGTCTTTGGCTGAAAAAGCATTGCTGCTATTGGGCGAATCGGTAGGAATCCTTTCGCACCAAGTTGGATCCAAATGAATTTAGCGGGCATGAAGACAATTTTAGCCATTGACCAAAGCACTTCTGCAACAAAGGCGGTATTATTTGACACGCAGGGCAAAGTACTTGCAAGGGTTGCTCGTGAACATAAGCAAATCTACCCGAGCCCGGGGTGGGTTGAACACAATCCTGAAGAGATTTGGGAAAATACGGTTTATGTGAGCCGGGAGTTGAAGGCCACGCATCCAGAGGCTTTCAAAGAACTTTTATGCGTCAGTATCACAAATCAACGCGAGACTGTGGTGGTATTTGAAAAGGGAACGGGACGTCCACTGTACAACGCGCTTGTATGGCAATGTCGGCGTGGTCAGGCGATATGTGAGCGCCTTAAACAAGCAGGATATGATGAGATTTTGCGAAGAAAAACAGGTCTAGCGATAGATACTTATTTTTCGGCTCCGAAGTTAAGATGGCTAATTGAAAATGAACGGGAAATTTCTGACGCGTTGAAGAGTGGGCGGGCTCTGATCGGGACCATCGACGCGTACTTGATTTACCGTCTTACGAAATGCAAGGTTTTTGCCACAGATTTTACAAATGCGAGCCGGACTTTGTTGTTAAATGTGGTTAATTTGCAATGGGACAAAGAGTTGTGTGAGATGTTCAAGGTTCCATTAGCGTCGTTGCCTGAGGTTCGCGAAAGTGCTTGCACGTTTGGTGAAACGGATATTGATGGAATCCTTTCACATCCGGTGCCGATTTGTGGTGTAATGGGAGATTCGCAAGCGGCATTGTTTGCGCAGCAGTGTTATCAGCCAGGTACAGGCAAGGCCACCTTTGGAACTGGCACATCCATTTTGGTGAACATAGGTTCAGAATTTCGCCTTTCAAGAAGTGGTGCAGTAACGGCACTCGCTTGGGTATTAGACAAGGAACCCACGTACGCATTTGAGGGTTTAATTAATTATTCAGCGGCGACTATTGAGTGGTTGAGGAATCAATTATCGCTGATTAACTCAGCGGCGGAAGTGGAAGCCTTGGCTACCGAGGTTCCGGACAATGGGGGAGTGTATCTCGTTCCTGCGTTTACTGGTTTGAATGCCCCATATAACGCACCTTTAGCGCGGGCAGCAATTTTAGGAATGACTCCTGCTACTAGGCGGTCGCACATCGTAAGAGCAGCGCTCGAAGCTATAGCTTACCAGATCCGAGATGTTATAGAAATGATGGAGTCGGAGGGTAATTTGAAACTTTCAGTGTTAAATTGTGATGGTGGCCCCACGAAAAATAGGTTTTTAATGCAGTTTGTAGCGGACATAGTGGGATTGGAACTTTTAGTTTCCGAGCTGGCAGAGGCTTCTGCGCTGGGCGCTGCAATGAACGGGATGCTTGGATTGGGCATATACCCGGATATTAAGTCATTAGAGGCGATTAAAGTGTCGGGAACAATTTATCGAAGAAAGATGGACAGCGTGGCAGCTGACAGGTTGTATGCCGGCTGGCTCGACGCTGTCGCACGATTAATAAAATAAAACTGCATTAAACCGATGAAAATGTTTCGCATGTCAAAAATTGGTTGGAGTTGGTTCAGGCCTGTGTGCCTGAGCACCCTCACTGGGGCTATGCTGTTATCTCAAATAAATTGTAAGAAGTCTGACACGGGTGCAGATTCCAGGAGAAAGGCTCCCGACCAGAAGCCAAAAATCGCAGTGGTGATTTCTACTTTGAATAACCCGTGGTTCGTTGTCTTAGCAGAAACGGCTAAGATGCGTGCCGAAGAGTTAGGGTACGCTGCAGTGATTTTCGATTCACAAAATGACACAGCAAAAGAGGCCGCACATTTCGAAAACATCATAGCGGCTGGGTACAAAGCGATCCTATTTAATCCAACCGATGCGAATAGTTCGGTAGCGAACGTACGCAAAGCAAAAAATGCTGGAATACCTGTGTTTTGTATTGACCGTGAGATTAATGCCACGGATGCTGCCGTCTCGCAAATTTTGTCCGACAACTATACGGGGGCAATGCTCATTGGCCAATACTTTGTAAAGACGGTGGGTACCAACGCTAAATATGCAGAGTTGCTAGGCTTGGTGGGCGACAACAACACTTGGAATCGATCGCGCGGATTTCATAGCGTAGTGGATCGGTACCCTGGGCTGAAGATGGTGGCTCAACAATCTGCGGATTTTGACCGGGCAAAAGCGTTGCAAGTTATGGAGGCGATATTGCAGGCACATCCTGATCTAGATGCAGTGTTTTGTGGAAATGATGCTATGGCGATGGGTGCATATCAGGCGTTAGTGGCTGCAGGAAAAGACAAACAAGTAAAGGTGTTCGGGTTTGACGGGGCAGAAGATGTAATCCGATTAATTTCTGAGGGGAAAATAATGGCTACTGGTATGCAATTCCCCCGCACAATGGCTAGAATGGCAGCTGAGTTTGCGCATGAGTATATGCAAGGTCGACGAGATTTCTCTCAAAAAGTGCCCGTGCCGGTGGAACTTGTTACTCAGGAAAACGTGCATAAGTTTGTGCCCTATGGACGGAAGGATGAACTTAGTCAGAGTGCATCCAAACCTAACGCTGCCAATTAAGATAGCTAGCATGTCGGTATGGCTAGAGCTTGGAAAAGATTGTTGGTAGCTGTGGGGCTGTTTGTGATAGTGGGAGTGTTTATTTGGAGATTTCCCCCTGTGCGGTTTATCTCTCGGACCCACGCCGCTGCGCAAGCAGCCGCACGCGCTTTTGATGCAGGAAGATTTGTGACAGAGTTTTGGACTAATCAGCTTTTGCCCGCCTGTAGTCGGGCGGCGGATGTGCGCGTAGTGGTCGAATTGCTTCGTACCAACCCCCCGGAAGCTGAAAAAAAGTATGCTCGCAAGTTCGGGTTGGGGCAAAAATGGTATTTTTTCGTGTGTGGGCTAGCTAAGGTCGTATCCGTAGATAGAGGGGAAATATTGTTGTGTGTGGACGAAGATGGGAAACCAGAAGTGAAAGTCGAATGCGGTCCTGTCTTTGGCAACACGGTCCGTGATGGGTGTGGCTTATTAGACGTAAGCAAATTTCCAAATTCGCAAGATTTCAATATGATTTCGCTGGAGATTAATCGGCGTATTGAGGCTGAGGTATTACCTAGGCTATCCTCGAACATGCCGGGTGCTGTGGTCAAGTTTGCAGGCTGTACTGAGATAGACCCAAGCGAGCCCGGGTTATTGCCTCTCAAGGTAATACCCGTATGGGTTGAGCCCTAGGGACACTGTTTTGGAAAAATGGAGCGGCCAATCCTTCAAGCGGTAAATATTACAAAGGTCTTTCCCGGCGTACGAGCGCTTGACGGGGTATCAATAGATGTATACCCAGGTCGGGTCCATGCAGTGGTAGGTGAAAATGGAGCGGGTAAATCCACTTTGATGAACATCTTAGCAGGTGTACTTAAACCGGATTCTGGGCAAATATATATCGACGGGCAACCAGTGTGCTTCAGTTCGCCAAAAGATGCGCAACAGGCTGGTATTGCAATTATATTTCAGGAATTGAGTGTAATAGACGTTCTGAGTGTAGCTGAAAACATATACTTAGGTCGCGAACCTTTAAAGGCCGTAGGGTTGATAGATCGAGACAAATTAAATTCAATGGCTGCTTCCATTCTTGCGCGCTTGGATCCAGGAATAAAACCCGATGAGCTGGTTGGTAATTTGCGCGTAGCTCAGCAGCAGATTGTAGAAATTGCCCGGGCACTCTCTATTAATGCAAGGGTGATTATAATGGATGAGCCTACGTCTGCACTCACTGCGCAAGAAACACGAGCTCTTTTCGACCTGATTTATGATCTTAAGCGCCAAGGGGTAGCCGTAATTTACATCACCCATCGCATGGAGGAGTTGCAAGAATTGGCTGACGATATTACAGTATTACGCGACGGCAAAAGAGTTGCAACGGGCCCTGCCTCTGAGTTTACGATTCAAAAACTGATCCAACTAATGATTGGGCGAGATGTAGAGGATTCGTTCAAATTCGTGTCTCGGGCAACTAAAAAGCTGATTTTCACTGCCAAGAACATAAACCTACGAGACCCTCAAAGGCACTATAAGAAAATCGTTGATGATGTTAGTTTCGAGGTACATGAGGGAGAAGTTTTGGGAGTATTTGGATTGCTGGGCGCCCGCCGAACTGAACTTCTTGAGACAATTTTCGGTTTGCATCCAAGATTCGGCTCAGGAGACTTGTGTATTAATGGTAGGTGGTTTTTTCCACGATGTCCTAGGGAAGCCATTGAAGCGGGGTTGGCACTAGCTCCTGAGGACCGGAAAGGTGCGGGGTTGGTCCTTGAGATGTCTGTATGTGAAAACACAACGTTAGCAGTATTGGATCAATTTACTCGTATCGGTTTAATTAACAGGAGAGCGGAGGGGGAAGTTACTATGGGATTCGTCAAGCGAATGGGTATAAAGACACCTTCTATTTATCAGAAGGTAAGAAACCTTAGTGGTGGCACACAGCAAAAGGTAGTGCTGGCAAAGTGGCTTTCCACAAAACCGAAGGTTTTGCTTTTAGACGAACCTACGCGAGGTATAGATGTCAACGCACGCCGTGAGATATATCAACTGATAGGTGAGTTTGCTGCATCAGGAATGGGGATCGTCTTGGTATCTTCCGATTTGCCTGAGGTCATGGTGTTATCGGACAGGATTATGGTGATGTGTGAAGGTCGTAAGACCGCTGAATTCAGCGCATGTGAAGCCACTGCTGAAAAAATAATGGAAGCAGCTTTACCATGAGTAGGTCTGGAATAAAAAATATAGCAAAAAGATCGAGAAGTTTGGGGGATCATAGGAACTTACGTTCCTGGGGTGTCTTATTGGTAATGATCATTGCTTTAAGTTTGTTATCGGACCGGTTTCTGACCCTGCCAAATATCAAAAACATCCTACTGCAAATATCAGTTACTCTTTGTTTGTCTGTCGGTATGACGCTAGTGATTTTGAGTGGGGGAATTGACCTGTCCGTTGGCGCTATTTTGGCACTTGGAGGAGCAATAGCCGCTGGATTGTTGAAGACAGGTTTAGATATTCCCGGTACAGACCTGCACATGCAGGTCACAGTTTCAGGGGCAATCTTGGCTGCACTGCTAGTGGGTACTATCTGCGGATGGATAAACGGTATCACTATTACCCGACTTCAGCTCCCCCCTTTCATCGCTACGCTTGCGATGCTGAGTATAGCCCGCGGATTGACCATGCTATGGACCAAAGGCTTTCCAATCACAGCACTGGGCCCTGAATTCGGATACATTGGTACAGGGACACCGCTCGGCATCCCAATGCCGGTGTGGATCTCGCTAATTATCGCATCAGTATTCCACGTCATAGTTACGCGCACACCTTTTGGGCGTTACATTTATGCAGTGGGTGGCAACGAACGGGCAGCAGTTCTAACGGGTTTAAACGTTGAGCGCATCAAATTGTGTGTGTATTTAATTGCGGGGGTACTCTCAGGAGTCGCTGGGTTAATTGTTACAGCTAGGTTGGATGCGGCAGATCCGAACGCAGGATTGGGATACGAGCTTGACTCCATCGCTGCGGTGGTGATTGGTGGGACATCACTTTCCGGTGGCCGCGGATCGGTGCTTGGAACAGTGCTCGGTTGTTTGATTATTGGAGTGCTAAATAGTGGATTGTTCCTCCTTAATGTTTCGCCTTTCTGGCAACAGGTCATCAAAGGCGTTGTGATTCTGGTGGCTGTGGCTTTGGATAGATGGGGTTCTCGGCGAGCTTAATTTGAGGGAAGGCTTTGAGCGGGACGCATTTTAGGAATGCTCGTGGAAGCACGCATTCTGCATAGCGTGAGCATGATCAATCTTTGGTGGGGGAGAATGAAAATTGCACTTCTTTTGGGTCTGATGGCAGCAGTGAGATCGGCTTGGACTGCTCGTTGCTGCTTGGAGTGAGATCATACGTTACCTTAAAGCTCTTTAACGGCGAAGTTCAAAAGCAGCATGATGGATTGCCAATCCCTTTGATTCAAATTCAATCTGAAACTCGGTGGGAACAGCTAATAGTTCTTGGGGGGGGTCAACAGGGACAAACCTTCTATCGGCACCGAAGACTTCTAAGATCTGTTGAAAATATTCGTCATGATCCGTGCGTACATATACCCTGCCGCCGGGGACAAGGACTCGGGCTGCTGCTGTCGGAAAGGTTTCGTTAATTAGGCGGTGTTTTTTGTGTTTCTTTTTAGGCCATGGATCGGGAAAGTAAATGTGCAGGGCGTGGATTGAGGAGGGTGGTAGGAGGTAACGCACGAAGTAACCACATTCGATCAGGACGCCCCGAATATTTTCGAGTCCGGCCCGCCGACCTTTTTTATCGAGTTTTTTTAGGCGTCCGAGGAGTCGTTCCACTCCAATGAAATTTCGCTCGGGATGTAACGCTGCATATTTAAGAAGGAAATCGCCATCGCCGCACCCAAGATCTACTTCTACAGGTTGAGACCGGGGAAAGATTCGGTTCAGTGGAATCGGCTCTGTTATAGAGGCCAGTTCCAATATTAGGCTAGTTTCTGGCGAGTTAGGGTGCGGCGTTGTTCGAGGCGAGCACTCAGACACAGTTTTTTGGTTTTCGTTTACCATGTGTGAATAGGGTTGCTAACGTAGAATCAGGGATAGGTCAAGTGGGTATTACTTACCCACAAGAGCTGGTGAAACTACTGGATCTCTAAATAGGATGGTCGGGGCGGTGAGATTTGAACTCACGACCTCTTGTACCCGAAACAAGCGCGCTAGCCAGGCTACGCTACGCCCCGACCCGCTTTATACATTGCTCAAGATTTTAACATTGGCAATCGAAAAATGAAGAGGGTTAGCTTATTGCCAGGGTGGCGGAGCCTCGTCTATGTCAGGTGAGGAGTATCCGGTAGGTCTATATCGCAAAGCTTGTGGTTCAATGGGTTCGGAGGGCAGAAGTAAGGGTGAGATCACGGAAAGTTCTGCAATAGTGGGAATGCCCCCCGGAACATGCATTGAGAGCGGTTTAAATCTCAAATGGGAGGCGTGGTATGTTTTTGGGAAGCGGATGGTTTGTGGATTAAAAGTCGAAGAAAGTGTGCCACGAGCTACTTCCTGCCACGTGCTTCCGTCCTCACTCAGTTCGGTCACGAAATCTTTAATGTCCCCAAGGCGGAACCTATCGTTCTGACAATTTAGTAAAATTAGCCCGTCGATGGGAATTTTATCGGGGAACCTGAATTCTATGTAGGTTACTTCTTGCCGGTTAGTTAAATTTGTTTGTAAGAAACGCGCCTGCCAAGCGGTGTTAGGGTTACCGTCCATTAGTAACCCTGCCTCTGGCGGTATCACTTGGGCTCGGAGAAGTTTCATTGTGAAGTTGTTGAACCATAATGACCTGAGTTCATCCAGGGAGACGCTGGGCCTGGGGTTGAAGTTGCGACTTGCGGCGTAAGTGACCAATGATTTACGAAGTTGGCGTGCAACAGGTCTGTTATTGAGCTGATTAATTATGTCAAATGAGCAAACCAACAAGCGCCCATTAGCGACTCTGGCTTCAAAAATAGGGGCTAATCGCCAGTTCCGATTCCAGTCGTCTATGGCGACTACAATTGGGGTCACAAGCGATTTAAGTTGGCCAATATTTATTGCCCGACAACGAGAGACTAGCTCGGACCATTGCCACTCGTAGTATTCTTCCGTGGGGAATGAAGCTAACGCTGGGTGGCTTTTATTGCAGAGCAGACCCAACATGCGGTTCCATTGCGGGTTCATTTGCCGATTCCAGAAAATCGGTACGGGGTCAAGGGGTGGGCACCACCAGTTTAACATGTGAATTGGTGGCACAAATACAACGCGTCCCCCTGTGATTAGGTGTTTTTCCGCTTCATTCCAATCTTGTGTGAGAAATACGTTAGATGGCACGTTTGTATCAATTTCGGCGGGGTAGACCCAGATGGGCCAATGATTTTGGGAGACAAGCGTGCGCTTCTTACCAGGGTGGGCTTTTGAGAGGTGGTTTGGTTCGACGAGTTCAAAAAATTGCACTTTGAAAATGTACTTAGCGGGGGCGTGCACGTTTTTAAGTGGAATTGCTATTGTGCAAAGGTTGGTTTCCTTTCCCAGACGAATAGCCCAAGCGAAAAACTCGCCGGAGGCGATTGGCAGGTTAGCAGTGAATTCGCTTAGTGACCATTTGACGACCAGATTGGTTACTGGGATTGGTCCGAAGTGGGCCACCCCTAATCGCGCGAAAAATGTGTTTGTGGTTGTCCATATGCGATTTGTGATCCAGGCTAGTGGAACGATGGGATTGCAGAATTCTCGCCATTCGGCGGGAGTGATATACCCGCGTGGATCCCAAAAAGCGTCCAATACACCTACTAGGGCAGTGCCTTGCCCAAGGTAATCATGGAGATCTAAAAGTTGATATCCAGCCAACCCAACCGTGCGGGTGACGGCTTCGATGTCTTCTTTGTAGCATAGGGCCTGGAATTTCCCGGAGGCGAATTGAAATTTAGGTGCAAGGGGTAAGAGTCCAGCTTCCTGAGCGGAGCCTCGGAAAATTTCGTAATTGCTGGGCCGGAGGTATCCTGTGAATTTCTTGATGATATCGAAGGATGGGTAGGCACACCATTGGCCGAGCTCGTGTACAACTACTGGTTGGAACACGTTCGTCATCGATCGTGTGTAATCGATTCCGAACCAGCCTCCGGGTCCACGCACGCGGCTTCTCCCAAAGCGCTGCACTACTATGTAATCTGATAATTCGGTGGGACCTGGGGCATCGGGCTCTGTAAACCCGGTACCTGGGGTGTAAAGACGTTGAGGATCAAGGATTCGAAAGTGCTCTGCCCAAAGAGGCAGTACATTTCTCCACCGGCCTTTGGGTTCGTTACTTGCTGAGAACATTACAAATGAAGGGTGGTGGCCGTATGTACGTAAAATTCGTTCGGTTTCAACGTATAAGTGACTCTCCATAATTGAGCCGGGATTAAACTCGTTCCACATTCCGGGTTCGATTTGAAGATAAATTCCGAGCTCATCTGCTGCAGTGAATGCAGCATCAGGTGGACAAAAAGAATGAAACCTAACGTGGTTGAGTCCCCATTTCTTACAAATGTGGAATATCTTACGCCAATATGCGACATCGGTGGGAGGATATCCCGTCAACGGAAAATCACCTCCATGGTGCGTCCCCCGGAGAAATATTGGGCGGTTATTGAGGAGGATATCGCGACCTTCGACTTTTATTTCGCGGAACCCGAATTTCCGACGAAGCGAGTGTGTACCAGCTGAGGAATGTACGGTGGCTACCAATTCGTACAACACGGGATTGAACTCGTCCCAGTAGGTGACCTTTTCAGTGATCGGGATGCGTGCTACCACCGGCACAAACCGTTGGTCTCCTTTGATTGAGATGTTTTTGGACGTAGCACCCATTATCTTTTTTGTGTTTGGATCGATTACAGTGAGGTTTAGCTGAGCTTCGTTGGCGATTTTAGGTTCTTCGGAGGCGATCAGAACAGTTGTGTACACATCAAGGGTGTGGAAAGTCGTTTCGATCTGGACATGGTCAATCCAGACTTTTGGCACGGCGTGCAGTTCTATCCGTCCTACGATTCCGTTCCATGTCCCTCCTAGTGAGTCAGACACTCCATGAGCATCAGGTCGATATGGCAGGATCATTCCGTTATCCACTCTGATTGTAATGGTGTGTTTGCCTGGTGATAATTCACCGAGATTAAACTCGTGAGGTGTACACAAAGAATTATTTGTACCGATGGGCTGATCGTCCACCCAAACTGTAGTTTGCCAACGAGCCCTTTCTAGGAATAAGCGCACATGTTTGCCTGCCCAGCTTTTGGGGATGGAAATGTCACGCTGATACCAAGCAACTCCCAGGTAGTGTTTTGGAGGTTGACTAGTAAAAGGCACCTTTACCATAGCCGGATTAGTGTATGTCTTGTATTCCTCACGGAGGTACCAGTAAGGGTCATGAAGGGTAGAGACCCAAGGTGTCCGAATGCTTATGTCATCTCCGTAGCCCTGGGCTTGGAGAATCCCGGGTAATTTGATCTTGTCTGGCAAAGTATGGGAATACCATTTCTCCTTGATCCCGACATTTTCTCTGTCGAGCTTGAACCGCCATACCCCAGCCAGGTCAATGATTGTGTCAGGCTCCGCGTGGGGTACTGATCCAGAACAATGAGGCACCTTTAACAATGGCATCGAGAGTACAATAATGGCCAGTGACAAAGCAAAATGCGAAAAAGACGGTCGGAAGTCGGGTTGCCCTGAATCAGAATGGTAGAAATTGTTCTCTGTCATGATTGCCCCAAATTATTTTGCGCCTTCCGGCGGTTCAATCGCCAAAAGTGGTTACGAGGTTACGCAATGCTTTGCAACAATCGAACTTGCATGTGAGATTTCGAATCAGTGAGGTGGGTTTGTGGATGGCGACAAGTGGCCTAAGTTTGGTTAGGGCACGGTTTTAAATGCGTTGAAATTCTGGATTTCTTCTGGTAAAGACAATTTTGGTGAGACAGTGGCGGGTTTTAAAAGCGCGTCCGTAGCTCAATTGGATAGAGCTTCTGACTTCGGATCAGAAGGTTGCAGGTTCGAGTCCTGCCGGACGCGCCATTCACATGTACGGAACCTTTACGGGGGATAAACAAGATGGATTTTGATTTAGAACGCTTTTTTTTGGCGCGAGGATGTCAGATGATTGCCGGCGTAGATGAAGCGGGTCGGGGTCCCTTAGCTGGTCCGGTAGTAGCCGCTGCTGTGGTATTCCCTGTGGAGTGGATACTCAATGGATTGCCGAGCGAGCTTGCTGGGGTGCGTGATTCAAAGCGGTTAACAGCAAGTCGCCGCGCCCAATTATACGATGTGTTGGTCAATCACCCCTCGGTGTGTCACGCATACGCCGTGGTAGACTCTGCTGAGATAGATCGTATCAATATCCTGCAGGCTACGCATTTAGCGATGCAGAAAGCAGTGGCTAATTTACCGGTGGTTCCGGATCATGTGCTTGTGGATGGTTTGAGTGTGTCAGGATTACCCCAGCCTCACACACCTCTAGTGGGCGGCGATGCCAAGAGTTTTTCAATAGCTGCTGCGAGCATTATCGCGAAGGTAGTGCGAGATAGACTCATGAGTGAATTTCATGCTCGATGGCCACAATATGGATTCGATAAGCACAAAGGCTATGGCACACCAGCCCATTTAAGGGCATTGGCACTATTTGGCCCTTGCCCAATTCATCGTAAATCGTTTCGGCCAGTAAGGGAATGTTGCCAACAACGCCAACTTTTCTAAAACGGTCGCTCATATGGAGAGACTAAGAGACTTTTTGAAAACCCTGCTTCCGAGTTTATGGGGTAAGAAAAGTATATTGAGCCCTAAAGCTGAGTTGGGCCTTCAGGGAGAAAAAGTTGCTCGGAGGTATTTGCAAAGATTGGGAATGCGATTTCTTGCTAAGAACGTGAGAACACGGCGCGGGGAGATTGACCTAGTGTTTCGGGATAGGGATTGTCTAGTATTTGTAGAGGTGAAAACTCGGTCGTCGGAGGATTTATTTAGGCCTGCTGCGGCTGTGACTTACCGTAAGAGGCGGGCTATGAGGCACGCTGCATTTGATTACTTGCAGATGATTGGTTCGCCACCAATAAAGGTTAGGTTTGATATTGTAGAGGTAGTGATTCGCAACGGGCACATAACGGAGATTAGGCATTTGCCGAACGCTATTGTATTGTCTTACCCATAGTCTTTGGGGTTGAGTTTTTCACGGGTATCAACTGTCCTCCTTGAGCTTGTCACATGAGCAAGTACTACGGAGGCTCGTCTTCAGTTCAAAGGTGAATGGCAAAAGTACATCATCAGGGAAACCAGCGTTTGAAATCCTGAGAATCCGGGATTACCTCCTTTACACAATAGGTCGCTTAATAGGGTCGTTGTGTCAGCGAATGATGATTGTTGCGATAGGTTGGGAGTTATATGAGCGGACAAGGTCTAGCTTGGCTCTGGGGTTAGTAGGTTTGGTTAACATGGTTTCGCTAGTGGGGTTGACAATGCCTGCTGGGCATTTGGCCAATAGTTATAACCGGAAGCGAATAATATTTTGGTCCACCATCTTGATAGGATTAGGCAATTTGGGTTTAGCTTTTGTTTCTGCAATTCGCGCACCGGTACAATGGTCGTATGCATTTTTACTTTTAGTTGCGGCGGCCCGGACTTTTCTATGGCCCGCAAGTGCTGCCTTTGTAGTTAGTTTAGTGCCGCAACAGCACTTTGCATACGCAGTGACTTGGAATACAGCTACGTTCCAGCTTGCAAGTGTGATAGGCCCGGCTGTAGGCGGTGCGTTACTAGCTTTATTTGGACATTTTTGCCAGTCGCCGGCCGCCCTTGTTTTTTTCATCAATGCTATCGGCAGTGTAATAACAGCTACGCTCGTAGCTTTAATAAAAACGAGGCATTTCGTTCAAAATCGCGAGCCGATGACCATTAAAAGCCTGGTCACGGGCTTCAAATTTGTTATTTCACATCGATTGATCTTAGCAATGTTAACACTGGATTTATTTGCTGTTTTATTTGGTGGAGCGGTGGCATTACTGCCTGTGTATGCACGGGATATACTTCATGTGGGACCGGTAGGCCTTGGACTCCTTGAGTCTGCCACTCCGATTGGTGCTATAATTTGCGCGCTTATTTTGGCGCAATTGCCGCCTTTTGAACGAGCAGGCATTACATTGTTAAGGGCGGTTGCGGTGTTCGGACTAAGCATAATTGTGTTTGGTTTGTCGAGAAATTTTTGGGTGTCGTTTTTAGCACTCGTCATAAGTGGGGCGGTAGACAATATTAGCGTTGTTATCAGGCATACTTCTGTACAATTGTTGTCACCTGAAGATAAGCGTGGACGGGTGTCTGCGGTTAACAGTTTATTCATTGGTACTTCAAATGAGCTGGGTGCGTTTGAGTCGGGTGTTGTAGCACACTATTTTGGGCCTAGGTTTTCGGTTGTTTCTGGAGGGATAGCCACTCTGTTGGTGGTATTAGCTGTAAGCTGGATTTGGCCAGAATTACGGCGGTACGGTCGGTTGGTAGCAACCACTCCGGGATCCGGCAATAGTGGCGCATAAATTCTTTCTAAGAGCAGCGTTGGCTAAGGACACGCGTTATGTAATTTTGGAAATATGAACGCACCAATAGTGCTATTATTGGCTTCGGGATTAATTTTCTTGGTCACGTTAGGTGGGGCTTTGGTGCCGGTGTTTTTCCGGCTGGGGCATACACGCCTACAAATGGGCGTAAGTTTCTCAGCTGGTTTGATGTTTGGATTAGCGATTTTAAGTATGCTCCCTCATGCAATGCTGTGTGTTGGGAGTATCCAAAGCGTACTGAATTTGATGGTGATTGGATTTTTAGCAACCTTCTTTTTGCAGCGCGTTTTTCATTTTCATGCGCATGAAATAAATTCCCCCCAGGGCGGCAAAAAGGACGACAGCCAAACTCATGCTGTAGGTCATACGCTTTGTGAAGATCAGCATCACCAAGTAGTATGGATTGGGGTCTTGCTGGGGTTGACACTGCACTCCATTATGGATGGGGTAGCGGTTGGTGCTTCAATTTCATTACAGGAACTTGGGCATGGCAGCACTATTGGGGTAGGCACCTCACTAGCAGTCTTACTTCATAAACCTTTTGACGCTTTTGCGCTTTCCACGTTGCTAGTTTTTGCAGGGGTTAGTGATCGAAAGCGCGCAGTGGTAAACCTTTTCTTTGCAATGGTTACACCCGTAAGTGCAGGTTTGTTTTTCACGGGGGTAACACAATGGATTCAGTCTAATCCTGCGTGGTTAGGTTATCCATTAGCTTTTTGCGCGGGGACTTTTTTGTGTATTGCATGCGCGGATCTTTTACCTGAGTTGCAATTCCATCAGCACGATCGGGTTAAACTGTCGTTTTGCTTAATCCTAGGTGTAACGGTGGCAATTTTGCTTTCTACCATATGTCACAGACATCATTCACATCTGGATCTGCATGAGGGTAAACACCCGTCGCCTAATGCGGAGGTACATTAGGGGGGTATAAACGCTTAAACCCAGACTTGCAGGCGAAGCATTTTCATGCCACAAATCCGATCGTGTCAACCACAGCGCTAATTGAAATTCGAAACATACGGTTACAAAAGGTCGAGGCATTGCGGGGGTTAGGTTTAAACCCGTATGCCACACGGAGTGCGCGTACTCACTACGCTGGTGAAGTAATTAGGAAATTTGCGGATTTGCAGGGGAAAATTGTAACGGTGGCGGGACGCCTGATGTCCTGGCGCCAACATGGCGCTTTGACTTTTGGGCACATCCAAGACCAAACTGGCCGAATACAATTGTTCTTTCGAAAACAACTAGTTCATCCAACTGACCCCAAGCAAGGTACACTTGGCTATGGAGAATTAAACCTCGTTGACATTGGAGATATAGTTGAAGCCACTGGTGAAGTTGGGAAAACAGAGCGGGGTGAGATTTCCGTAATCGTACATAAGTTTCGCATTTTGACTAAATCTATTCGGCCATTGCCGGACCAGTGGAAAGGGCTGAAAGACAGGGAGTTGCTCCTGCGCAAACGGTATTTACACACAATTTTAGACCGCGAGTCATTTGAACGGTTTGGCAGAATTTCAGAAATGATTGGGGCAATTAGGGAGTTTCTAAATAGCCGCGGATTCATGGAGTTCCATACGCCCGTGATCCAGCCTCAGTACGGAGGTGGCACAGCCAAACCGTTCAAAACACATGTGAATGCGCTTGGTTGTGATATGTATCTGGCTATCTCTCACGAATTGTATCTGAAGCGGCTGATTGTTGGGGGCTATGAGAAAGTCTACACAATAGGCAGATACTTTAGAAACGAGGGAATCGATCGAAATCACCATCCAGAGTTTTCAATGGTGGAGACGATGACCGCATACGAGAATTATCTTTACAACATGGATCTTATTGAGGAGCTGTTCAGATATGTTGCGAAAAGTGTGTTTGGCCGCTTCGAGTTTACTGTCCGAGGTCATAGGGTCGATTTTGGTCAACCATGGAAAAGGATATCAATGGTAGAGGCTGTTAAACACAAGACAGGTGTAGACTTTAGTGAGTTCGAGTCCGTGGATCAGGCAAATGAAGCTTTAGGAAGATTAGGTATCAACGAATTGCAACCCTCTATTGGAGAAGCACTTGTGCGTGCCTTTGAGCTGGTAGAGCCCGATTTGATTCAACCGACCATCGTATATGGACATCCTGTCGAGATTTCGCCTCTTGCCAAACCTATGCCTGAGGATCCGCGTTTTGCAGAACGGTTCGAGGTATTTATAGCAGGAATGGAATGCGGAGATAATTGGACTGAGCAGAACGACCCAGTAGCCTTGCTTGAAACCTGGCGTAAATCTTACCATGAGGAGGAACGTGATACTGGGAAGTTCCATACATTAGACTTTGATTTTATCGAGGCGCTTGAATATGGAATGGCTCCTACTACTGGTATTGGACCGGGGATTGAACGAATGGCAATGATATTTACGGAACAGGAGAACATCGACGACGTTATATTTTTCCCGCTAATGCGGCCGGTGGTTTCTCAAGTCAACGCAATGATTTATGGTTTAACGGAAGGTCCGCCAGCGCCAGTCGAGGACCTGGCTCTCACCGTAAGTGAATTTTGTCAGCTTTGTGCAGACTCTAAGATAAAGCCGGCCAGTGATTCGATCTCAATAAAACCCCATATCCGCATTTGGTATGGGAGTGGGGAATCGAATAAGCCTGCAGTGTCTGCCCATGCAGAGGTTTTTGGGTTCCTATCCAATAGCGTGCTGCATTTATCCGGGTTTAATATCGACGGAGAAAATGTTGGGAATGAGCAGAAATTGAAAGAGGTTTTGGGGTCGAGAGTTGCAGAGCTTCAACAGAACCTCCATAGATTCTTCCCCGGACTCCAAATACAGGTCCATGCAGTGACGATTTTGAGGCATCGTCGCAGCAAATAAAACCGGTTCGGTTTTAGTGTGTACTATGATCAGTGGGGAGTGGGTTTGTAGAAAGGAGGCACCGTAAGTTCCCCCCCAAGACTCGCAGTTCAGAAACTATGTGTGAATGCCGCCTTATTCAGCAATATCGTTTGATCGTTTGAGCTGTGGCGTTGGAGTGTATACTTTTGCGTGGTATGGGTTCGGGAGATCGGGCTATAGGCGAATTCCAAACCTCTTAATGCGTGAAGAATGAAGAGCTGAAAGAATTTCTAAACGGGTGATAAGAGAAGTAAAGTGCGAAGCGGCAGAGGAACACTCCCCCAATAGGGGGTCCACGGAGGTGGGTATAATAGAGGTTTGTGAATGTATTAAGACGATTCGCGTTCAGGGTCAGTAACATTTGAAATGGCAGGAAAAGTGCTTGACGCTACAATAAATAGTGGGATATTTGGGGTGAAACTACAAAAAGCTGGGGTTTATGCGCTGTCCGAAGTGCGGGTCGCTGGAAGATAGAGTTATTGATTCCCGGCTCACGCGAGAGGGCCAGGCGATCCGGCGTCGGCGTGAGTGTTGTGGATGCGGTTACCGCTATACTACCTACGAAAAGATTGAACGTGAGGGGCTCCGAGTAATCAAACGTGATGGAAGGCGAGAAGATTTTTCTCGGGAAAAATTGATTGCTGGTATTCAAAAAGCATGTCAGAAACGACCTATTAGCCAGGATGTTATTGAGAGCATGGTAGATAGAATTATAACGCGGCTTGCAGATAAATACGACCGAGAAGTTCCGTCCACAGAAATAGGCAAACTAGTCATGGACGAGCTTCGCAAATTGGATGAGGTTGCGTATGTGCGATTTGCTAGTGTGTACCGTAGGTTTGAGGAGGCAACAGATTTCGTGCAGGAGGTAAAAAAACTAGGAGCGCGCAGATGATACTTTTGGATGAAGGAACATTGTTTTTCGCAACCCCGGGAGGAGAGACACTCCCGTTAAAGGCTGATATGATCCAGATCGAAATTTCCAGCCAGGATGCTTCGTTTAAAGAGTTGGTTGATAACGCCATAGTGGCAGTGTTCCACTATTTTAAGCATGATTTAGGCCGAACTGTAGTTACTTTTGGCGAGTTTAGTTTGGCCTTGGAGCAGGTATTGCGAACTTTAGGTGTGAATGCAGAAGTCGTATGTGAAGAGACGCCAGATGGTAATGAAATTGATTTACGCCGGATTGCTGGTCGGAGTTACATGAATGAGTTAGTGTTTTTCACGCAATTGCGACCGGCAATTCGGTCAGCTATGGAAGCAGTAAAACCGGGAGCTGGTGATCCAGTGTTTTTGCGGTTTAGAGGTTTGAGGCAATGCATAAAGATGATTTGCGGAGTGACTCGGTGGAATGCGCGGTGTGCTGAATTGCAACGTGAAATTCTTGAGTACATTAACGCCAGCGTAGTCGCCGAAGCACATGGGAGGCGATGTATTTTAATGGTAGGATAAACCTTGGTTTCAACAGCTTGCACTATGAACAAGACAGTGTTTCAGCAAATCATCGATCGGGAGATCCCGGCAAAGATTGTATACGAAGATGATGTAGTGGTCGCATTCCATGACATAAATCCACAGGCACCTGTTCATGTTCTTGTAGTGCCCAGGAAACCAATACCCAGATTGGCCGAAGCCAAGCCCGAAGACATTCAGATCCTCGGGCATTTACTTATTAAGGCAGTGGAGGTGGCGGAAAGGCTAAACATTAAGAACTCGGGATTTAGGATTGTAATTAACAATGGGCCGGATGCTGGGGAAGCAATTCCACATTTGCATGTGCATGTATTGGGCGGCCGGAAAATGGGTTGGCCCCCAGGTTGATTTAATTAGTAGTGACCGTCGGTAGATACCATGGGTGGTTTGCTTGACGCAAGTTGTCTAGTGCATAATTGGATGTAAAAGCAGGGGCCACAGCCTAAAGCCAAATTTTGTAATGCAGAAAAAGGTGGAAGGAAGCTCGGGGCCGTCAAGACATACGGTTGTGAAGTAGAAGCGCAATCCGCTTTACAGGTCCGGAGAGTAACAGGTAGGCTAAGCGAGTTTAAGCGTGTGCGTGAAAGCGGAGGGGTGGTTTTTTGTTGTTACTACAAGGTCTTTCTGCTAGTTAGTGAGGGTTAGTGGGCTAGAAACGTTAGCTCAAGTATGGATGGTCACTCATCAAGACTCGGACAAGACTATTTTGAGATGACTGACGAGCAAATTGGGTTGGAGGTTAGACAGTTTTCAAGGGCTGTTGTTGCGAAGATAGCTGAAGAATACGCGACCTTGCCATATGAAATGCAGGTGTATCGGGAGCATTTGCTGGGGCAAACTGGTAAGATGTTAAGGAGTTCGTTGGTTTGGGGGACGGCAAACTTAACTGGAGGTGTCACAGAAGTTCATGTGCTTGCAGGGGCAATCGTCGAGTTAATTCACCTTGCAACGTTACTCCATGACGATGTTTTGGATGGGACCCAGATCCGCCGGGGAAAACCCACGATTGCGGTTTCCTTTGGGACAAAGGCTGCCGTGTTATTGGGTGACTGTTTATTTGCCAGGGCGGCGGAGATGACATCTCGACTGGGTACTATGGAAGTGTGCAGTCTGGTTTGTGGCGCGACGGAGAGAATATGCGTTGGGGAACTGATTCAGGACCAAAATATTGGGAATTTTGGAATTTCTGAGCTAGAATACCGCTGGATAGCATCGCTCAAAACGGGCGAATTGTTTGGTTTAGCATGTGAACTTGGGGCAATTTTAAACAGGGCTAAATCCTCTGTTCGGCGTGTCTTGCGCGAATTTGGTGTGACGTTTGGAACGGCATACCAAATGTACGATGATTGTATAGATCTTCTTGGTAAGGATTTCCAGGTGGGCAAAACGTTAGGGACTGATTTTACAAATGGCATTCCGACTTTGCCTTATGTACTTTTTTCCAGTAGGGCATCAGAAGAAGATTTGGAGAGGTTTAGACAGTTATGGGATACCCGGACTTTTGATAGGCTAGAGTTGCTTGCGCTGCTGAACCGTTATCGAGTATTTGAAAACGCGAAGGCGATAATAATGGATGAGCTAGAGCGGGCTTGGACTATATTAATGGAGGAATTCAAAAGGCCTACAGTTTTGGAGCGGTTCTTAGAGTTCCTGCGCAAACATGTTTCGGATTTGCTGCAGTGCACAACGTTTGCATAACGTATCTGCAAAGTTTTTATATGGATCAGCCGGCACTCGGGCATGGGACAAACAATGATTGGGCGTTGATTAGACGGACGCTTGATGGTGACCTTTCAGCGTATGAAGAGCTCGTGAAAAGGTACCAGAGCGCTGTCTACGGACTTATATACCACATGACAGCAAATCATGAAGATGCGGCGGATCTGGCTCAGGAAACATTTATTAAGGCTTATAATGCTTTAGGATCGTTTAAAGGAGATTCCGGATTTTTTACGTGGCTATACCGTATAGCCATAAATACCACACTAAATCACCTAAAGCGTCGAGCACGACAAGGGGAAATGTATTTGAACGACTTGTCCCCTGAAGTCTTAAATGACCCATATGTTGGACCAGTGGTCAGCACGTTTACTCCTGATAGAGAGGCAATATTATCAGAGCTGCAAAAAAAATTGAACGAGGCCCTGTTAAAATTGTCGGAAAATCATAGAGTAGTGGTTATTCTTCATGAAATTCAGGGTTTAACGCATGAGGAAATCGCGAAAATTTTAGGGTGCAACGTTGGCACCGTCAGATCGCGATTATTTTATGCGCGGCAACAATTAAAAGCGTATTTATCCGATTATTTAAGGTGACGGCCTATGCAAGTCCCAGAGGATAATTTTGCGGAATTACAGAAGCTATTAAGGCTTAAACGGTACGAGGCCCCGCCAGGGGGGTTCTACGAAGAGTTCCCCAACCGGGTCAGAAGGGCCATTGAAATGCACCGGCATTCTGTCATAGAGGAGTGGAAGGCGGACTTGAAGTGGGAGAGAAAGTTTTTTGCTTTCGTAGAGGCAAAACCGCTGGTGATCGGTTTAGTTGGCGGGGCAGTTTGTTTATTAACACTTATGGCAATATTGTATTCGCAGCGTGTATCGGTAGAACCTCAATTAATTATGACACCTGGACCAGTTGCTCAGCCTATTGTGGGAGTGCCACCCAGTGCTGAGGGTACCACCGCAAAAAGTAGGGATGGAGTGCAACATCCTTTAGTTGTGACAAATCCTTTGCCAGCAGCAGTTCAAAATCCTTGGTTAAATCTGCAACCTGTTATGTGGCAGACGCAGGAGAATTTTAGGTGATTCAAGAACTTGGGTTCATAGTCATCGTTTTATCATGATCAGGGGCATTGGATCGTTTTTTTCGGCTAATACGAGTTTGTTGCCATCCACCTCCGCATATAAAGAGAGTTGAGCCCCCTCTGCACTGAGGTTTAACTTGTACTGCCTATCATCCTTTTGCCATCGTCCTTGGAAAGTAATAAATACATTCTTTTCAGAAGGAGCGGGTTGTAGAGCGATTGGTGTGCGGGTGCGTGAGATCCCTAATTGTCGGGAAATGAGTTGCTCAAGGATTGCATGGTTGAAGTTCATATCAAGTCTAGCTTTCTTATCTGGGGTAGCTATTAGGCGAGTGCCTTCAAGCATAGGCATGAACAGTTCCCGGATCATTCGTAGCTCACGCGATGTTACATTAGTAAGGTTTCGTCGTAGCATTGCGAAAGTTGCTTTGGCATCGAGAATCCATTTGCCGAGAATAGGTTCATTCTTGAATTTGGGTGAGATTCCAGTTTCTAAATATTCCCTCAGGTCGTCGAGGTAAGGACTTATGGTTTGCCAGGTTTCCGTGAGCAGAGTTTTGTTTTGGAGAATTGACCTGGTACGATTGTGCGAAATTATATCCCTTAGGGGTGATTGATGGAGTATTAAGTTTGTGAAGGATGAATCGCTTAGAATGTCCTGCACTTCAGGCTTTTCGATGAAGTTTAGAATAGCAGGATAATGGCCAAGTCGTTCGACCAACGCGGGGGTCCCGTAAAGCATACCCATTAGGTCACACACTTTATAGAATTCGTTTGGAAGCCTTATGCATGCGCTTGTGAGAGTATAAACCTTTGTCGCTGCAGCGTCTTTGCCAAGTTTGTTGAGAACTCTTATTAGGAAGCCATCTCTCTCGCCAGCGCTTACTTGGATTGTGAAATAGGCAAACGGATATAAATAGGCCATGATGAGAATGAAGTAAATGGCGGCATTGAGCATGCCTAAGCAGATCCCCAGACGTTTATTGAGCCGTTGCCAAAGGGCGTGGCGGAGTTCACTTGCTTTATATTTGTAATAGATTTCGACTTTCCATGCCACAAAGTTGCCGATTATTTTGAAGAGTATCAAAACGGCTATGAAGGCTATTACAGATGGTAGGGCGACACTTAGCACGTAGTTTTGGATTCCTAAAACCGATAACAATTTTGCAGTCAAAGGACTGAGTGTTTTCGAAAGGATTGCACCCGCTATAATCCCTAGAAGTGCGAAGGCTGCACGAATCCCACCGAAGCTAGCCCCCGCAAGAGCGCCGCATACAAGCATTATAAGCGCTAACAACCAAATACTCATGTGTGGGATCATATCAAGCCACAGTTTAAAAATCACGCCGAAAATATAGCAACTGGGGAAATCGACCAGTCCTTTGGAGAGGCGTGAGGGAGAATAAGTTTGCACTGTGTGTTATCTGGTTGTTGAAATGTTCTATTTCACGGTCCTTTTGGGCCGTGATTGAGTTCAAAAGTGAATCGAGAGGGTATAAAGAGTGAAGTTAAGAGAGCGAGTGTACGCGCCTTTTAAAAGTGTGACATGGAAGGCACTCTAAAAAATGAGGTGGAGAAAGCGGAATTTACTTTATCCTTGTTCAAGGTTGTCTGGTCAATCAGGGCATTTGCAAGGCCTTAAGGGTGGGTAAGGTAAAAAGCTTTGTTTTGTACTTGCTATCGGAGGGGGTTAAGGAACGTTAGGCTGCAGTTTAGTTGGGGTCTAAGTTGCGCGGTTTTATCCCGGTCAAATTTGATTAGATTTTTATGAAAATTTAAACTGCCGGTCGCCCTTGAAGTCGTGGGGAGGCAACCGGCAGTTAGTCTCTTATAGAATTCCTATTTTTTAGTATTTTGGCAGGTCACTCCAATCGTATGGTTTCGCAGAATCCCAGAATGACGGTTCTTTTGCCGAGATGTCGGGGATCGGTGTATTCAAGAAGTCGGTAGATGCCGGTTTAAAATCATTATTCTTGACAATAGTAGGTGTAACAAAAATAAGGAGGTTTTTCCTGCTTGCAGATTTGCTCTCATGTCTGAATGCCAAACCAATAAGTGGGAGATCGCCTAAAAGCGGGACTTTTGTATATTGGTTACCCATGGCATCGGAAATTAATCCGCCCATGACAAGGGTATTCCCGCTGGGGATAAGTACCTGTGTTTCGATGCGTCTGAAGTCGAAGATATCTGCTTCGTAGGTTTGGTCTCCGACTACGCGTTTTGCAATTCCTGCCCAGCTGGAGACTTCGGGTCTAAGATGTAGCCAGATGTAATCGTTTGCTGAGATACGAGGGGTTACAATCAACACAGTCCCAACGTTTGTATATTGCACTTGCGAACCGCCTGCCACATTAACAGTGCCGGGGGTGATCTGGAAGATTGGGTAGGTGCGCGTTACTGAGAGTTCAGCTGGTTGGTTATCAAGCGTGACAGCTCGCGGGGTGGAGATGACTCTGGTTTCGTTGTCCTTGTTTAGCATGGATAGGACCGCGCTTAGACCCTGGGCATTCAAAAAGCCAATGTCAGGAGTAAACCCGCTGCGGGTGTTTAAGGCTAAGCCTGCTCCTGTATAGAATTCAGCTGATGTTGAACGAGAGTACCTAGCGCCACCTATGCCAGGCACTGTCAGCGTGGTTAAGCTGTTACTAACATTCATCGTTGCGTTTCCGAAAGTAAATGCCTGGCCTTCTAGTGTACCAGCCCAGTCAATTCCTTTGATCGATTCTGGATTACGTCCTGTCTCGACAATATGGGCTTCTATTAAAACTTGTCTTGTTGGGGTATCCAGCCTGGCTATTAGCTCTTCTACAGCGGCGAGCTCTTTTTCGGTTGCTGTGACAATTAGTTGAGCGGTCCTGATGTCTGCCACAACACGGCTGCGTTTATCGGTGAGTACTGTTTGGACGGCTGTAATCATATTGCTGACGCCCGCATACTTGAGTTGGATTACTTTTGTAAAGAGAGGATCAGGAGCAGCAGGATCTTTCTTTGTGATTCGAGCGATTTGGGTTTTTGGGTCCATTACAAGCTGAAGGTCGTAGTTATTTAGGACGGCTAATAAAGCTTGTTCTGGGGTGACACCTTCCCAACGTACCGTTAGCATGGGTTGTGGAGCGGGTTGACCATCTGGCCCTACTTGGCCATATGGGACTTTATAATCGAGGATGTAGTTGATACCTGCAAGTCGTGCCAAGTTATCGATCACGGCTGTGAGAGGAGCACTAGCGAATTCGATAACCTGTTGATTTGTGGTTTGGGATGGTGTTGGTGGCGGTGTAGGGGCCCCACTTCTTGTGGATTCATAAGTAGGAGTCTGGGGTTGTTCTGATGAAGTTGTGGAATCTGCCACAGCTGCAACAGGTTGAGCTTGGTTTTCCTCCGAAGTTATCGTTTGGACATCTTGGGAATATAGCCATGGGAGAGTTGCTCCCCCGAGGGATAACATACATGCAAATAAAACAGAAGTTCGCTTCATAATCATTCCCCTTTAAAAATTGTTTTAAGGTAAAGCATCGTCGGCCTTAATTCGAACTGTTGGTTAATATCGCTGTATCTTCAGTTCTATCTGTTGAGGCGGTGAGCCGTAAGTGATAATGACATAGTCATCACCGATATGTTCACATTTTATCCTCACTTTTGTAGAACCGGCGTCAACCTCCATTTCTTCACCTTCTGTAAAGGCTCGGTTATTTATAGTGGCTACTCGCTTGCCTCCAGCAAATGAAATACCTGATAGGACCAGGCGAGGCCTTTGAACTGGGGTTGTTGTCTTAGGTTCCTTTGCGATTGTTCCCCGGCGTGTTGAATTGGGATAGAATGGATCGACACCGGTTCCCGGAGCATCGTCAAATACCGACGTTGGAATTTGAGACGGGGTAAGCCAAACGTTAGTTATTGAACTGGTTTGAGAATTCGTTGTACCAACTTGGTTAGCTTGGGAAGCTGTTTTACCTGAAGTTATAATGAGAAGGGTCATGCCTAGCTGGGCAAAAAAAGTTTTTCGCTTTGTTGGCATTTTTTGTACCTGGCTCACGGTTTTACAAGGCTAACCACTTCAAACCTAAAGTTTATCTTTTCACGATCTTCTACAGATTTAGCTCCTGCAGTCTGAATAATACTCAAATTCTCGATTCGCATCAAGGGAAAACTGTTTTCAAAGTCGGCAATAAACTTGCCGAGATCGTGGAAATATGCTGTACCTCCCAAACCGATTTTGACCTGTGAATATGGAAACTTTGGGAACATTGACATTTCACCGGAGGTAGTTTGCCCTAACACGATATCTACGTTACGGTGTCTGGTTTGAAATGTTTTTAAGGTTTGGAAAAGCCATAAGTATAAATCTCCAGTAGCCATGCTCGATTCCAATTCAGCGAGTTTGTTAGTAGCAGCTTCTAACTGGGCAGCGATAACTGTACCTTTGGATAAAGTTTTTCTGATGGTGTCTGCTTGTGATTCCGTTTTTGCAAGTTCATCTCGCAACCTTTTAAGCTTGGTCGTTTGGGCAGACCAGAGCGTAAAATAAAGGATACCGGTTACTGCGATCACCCCTATGATTATGGCAAGAATCTGGGATCGCTTCTGAGGCGATAAGTTGGAAAATAATGTGTTCATTGTCGGACCCGCTCAGGTAATCTGATTTCCAAAGCAAACACAACCGATCGTTTCTTGGTTTCAGGGTCTTCAGCAGGAGGTGAAGTATCGCGAAGTTGGATTTTGTTTCCAGGGCCAAGCAATTGTTTCAAATAAGAATTTTCTTGGAGTGATGCGATGAACCCTACGATGTTCTCGCCCTCGGTCTCATCTTTTGCCCGCAAGATAATAGTAGTCCTTTCAATAGCAGTGGCTGGTTTCCCAGGGATTGTCCTTCCACCTTCGGTGCGAGGTTTAATTTCTTCGGTAAGAGTATACGATTGATCACCTTTAAGTTCGAGCAATTGGATTCCTGACACCATACTTTTTTGTAATGCATTAAGAAAGCTACCCCAAAGAAACCTGTTCGTGCACAATTTAGCTAACACAGCTAGTTTTACCGTGGTTTCGTTCAATTTGCGTTCCGCGGCTAAGATTTGCGTGTACGTGTTAGTTTGGGTTGTAATGGTAAATTGGAGGTTTCGGAGTTCGCGTTGTTTAGTGATAATAGTTAACTGGCGGAGCCCCACAACAAACAATTCTATCGCAATTACTAAGACGGCGAAGAATGCAATGCGTTTAACGGGATCCCGCCGTCGCATTTCCTCAGCGAGTTTTTCTTCTGCTAATAAATTAAGTTTGATCGGCATAGGTTAAAGCACAGCAAGAGCGCAACCTATTGCAGTAATCAATTGCGGCATAGCTGATTCAAACCTAGCCAGTTGTTCTGGTGGTAGTGCGATGTCCATCCCGGTAGCTGGGTTCCATGTTTTACATTCCACAAAAAGTTCACTTTCTAAAATTTGTAAAATCGGTGGTGAGCTTGCGGATCCCCCACAAGCAAAAACTCGGGTTACTTGGCGATCAAATTGGTGTTCAAAGAAATCCACTAGTGCTCGTAATTCTCGCCCCAAAGGTCTAACTACTTGTTCAAGGGTAATTAGTGCTGCTTCAGGCGTTGAGGTTTTGATTTCTTCTGCTTCGGTATATTCGATCTTAAGTACTTTTGTTAGTTCTTCGGTGATGTGTTTGCCACCTACTGGAACGATTCGGCTTAGAACAGGTTCACCGTGGTCTAAAACGCATATTAGTGACGTTTCATACCCCAGGTCCACCACAGCCAACACCTCTTTTGATAGGTTTTCTCCCAAAGTATGCTCGAGCGAATTTATTGGGGTAATCATCCCGGGTACGACACCTTCGGCTTGAAGGCCTGCAGCTCTTATGCCGGAAGCGATGTTATTGACTACTGATGTGGGAGCACCGCCCACTATTACACGCTGTTTTATTGTGGTAGGGGAGCTACCCTGTTGTGGGGACACTTGGGGTGGCAAGCAGTGGCAATCAAACACGTAATCTGTTAGATCCTGTTGGAGATAGACTTTTGGGTTATTTTTAATGATTTTGCGAAGTTCCACAACTGGTAGTAACGGCATTTCCACTGTTTTGATTATTGTAAAAGCTGGTCCAATACTAACGGCTGTGGGTGCGTTTTCGAGTTTTAGAATGTTGGCAATGTTTTTGAGCAGGCTAGCAACGGTTTCAGGATCAAAGGACAAAATGTTCTCTGGCGATTGTACGATGGTAAATCCTGCCAAAGTATGCCTTCCATTTGCAACGGTGATATAGACAGCTTTCGTTGCGAACTTGCCGATATCTACGGCAAGCACTCGTGTTCTTTCTCTGTCCTTGAGTTTCAGAAAAGGCAAATTGATTGCCATTTGCACAAGTTTACTCCTAATTTGCACCGGACACCCTCATATATTATCCGGTTTTCAATCGGTACGGTTATTAAACTTTGCGTTTTAGCTGGGTGCAAGCTTTTTCCCTACGTTATTTTGAATCGTCTTACCTTGCCTGATGTGCTTTATATTGGCATAGTTCAGTTCGCCTTGAAAATCGTTGTCGCAATCACAGGTGCTAGTGGAGTAATTTACGCTCAAAGATTATTAGACCGGTTAGATCCTGGGGTCCACCAGATCTATCTGGTTGTTAGTTCTCAAGGACAGGAAATTATAAAATGGGAGCTAAAAGGCCAGTTAATGGTTAACCCGGGGGTAATCCGTGTCAGGGATGACGATCTGCAAACACCTTTAGTAAGTGGTACGGGGGGGGTCGACGCAATGGTAATTGTACCATGCTCAATGGGTACGTTAGCCCGAATTGCGACTGGCATAGCCGACAGTGTGATTACGCGTGCGGCCGATGTGATGCTCAAAGAACGAAGAAAACTCATTTTAGTGCCGCGGGAAACACCCCTTAACTTAATACACATTAAGAACATGGAGCGAGTGTTGTTGGCTGGCGCTATTTTGCTTCCTGCAATGCCGGCTTTTTATCATCTTCCCAGGAACATCGAAGACCTGACGGATTTTGTTGTGGGTAGAATCCTTGACCATTTAGGAATTGAGCACAACCTGGTTGGTTCGTGGCCGATCAAATCGGGAAATGATTAGGCAAGTAATTAAAGGTGTTCGAGAGTGGAGTGATTTTATAAAGTTCCCACACACAGTATTTGCCTTACCATTTGGGTTAGGGGCGATGGTTGTGGCAGCTAGGGAAAACCATGGGTGGCCGGGAATCCGTACATTCTTGTTAATATTGGCTGCCATGGTTACAGCGCGAAGTTGTGCAATGAGTTTTAATAGAATTGTGGATCAAAGGTATGATGCGATGAATCCGCGCACAGCTGATTGGCAGCTTCCAGCTGGCCGAATTAAGTTGTCGGCTGCCATTACCTTCTGTGCAGCTAATGCTTTGGCGTTCGTCTTCATTTGCTATTGGATCAACTCATTGTGTTTCCTGCTGTCGCCTGTGGCACTTTTTGTGATCTGTTTTTACTCATTTACGAAGCGCTTTACGCATTTTAGCCATTTTTTCTTGGGACTTTCGCTAGGGATTGCACCGGTGGGTGCTTGGCTTGCAGTCCGCGGGACAGAGGTTACCACAATCGAGTTAGTCCAAATGGGATTGCTTGCGCTTGCTGTTGTATTTTGGGTGGTGGGATTCGATGTTATTTACGCCCTACAGGATTATGAATTCGATCGTACCCATGGGTTGAAATCCCTTGTGGTGCTATTGGGGCCTGAGCGAGTGCTGGATGTTTCATTTGTTTCCCATATTGTTATGATTTTATTGCTTGCAGCGTTCGGGGTCCTTTGTGGGTTTAGATTGGGATATTTTGGCGGTTGGGTTATTATATCGTGCTGTTTGTTTATGGAGCATTGGATTGCCAGACACCGATCAAAAAACTGGATTCAGACAGCCTTTTTTAAACTGAACGCTTTAATTAGTACTGTGTTTTTTGTATCAACGCTGGCCGAGGTAGTATTTCGGGGAGGCTTTAGGCTTTGGGATCCTAATTGAGCTTCTCAATTTACTTGTGCTTCATTTGTAAAGACTTACACTGCAATTTAGATTGGGTCATGTTACCGTTTTCTAGAAAAAAGGATCGGGAGGACAGGTACTATTTATTTCCGGGAGTTGGTCGGGAGGCAGCTCGCCGGAAGAGGCGTGTATTTCTAGCGATTGCGCTCACGTCTGGGATTTTGGCGGCGGCTGGGGTAGCGATATTTCTTTTGTGGTTAAACAGACCTTAAGAGTTTGGGTAGTGCCACATTTATCCAAGCTTTGTTCGAACCACGATAAAGTAGATCAGCAAGGTTGCACTTAACGCATAGGCGACGGGATTAACCTGGCGGGTTTTGCCAGCAAAAATTTTGATTACTGGATAGATGGCAAATCCAAGGGCTAGGCCATCGGCAATTGAGTAGGTTAAAGGGATGCCGATGAGAATAATGAAAGCCGGAATTGCTTCGGTTATATCAGACCAATCAATATGGGTGCCGGCTTTCATCATGAGCGCGCCAACGAAGACTAACGCGGGTGCAGTAATTGGGGGATAGCTTCCAATCATTGCGATTATAGGGTTGAAAAACAGTGCCAAGATAAATAAAGCGCCCGCCACCACCGCGGTAAGGCCGGTTCGACCTCCCTCTTCAACTCCTGCAGCACTTTCGATAAAGCTAGTGACTGTGCTTGTGCCAAGTGCAGCTCCTATTATAGTCCCTACGGAGTCTGAGATCATGGCTTGTTTAGCTCTTGGGAGTTTGTTATTAACCAGTAGTCCTGCTTGTTGGCAGATGCCCACCAGAGTACCGATGGCGTCAAATACAAACATGAAAAGGAATACGATTACAAAAGGAATCATTTGAGGCGTAAGTGCCCCGGCAATGTCTAGTTTTAAAAAGGTGGGGCTTAAAGAAGGTGGCAGCGAAACTACAGAATTAGCAAGGGTGAACTGTGTTACAAGTTTCGAGCTTTTGAAAGTTTCCGAAGCTAGCCAGCCACTTTGGGTTGAATCAGCTGCGATTTTTAATGCGGCGGCCATTGTGGTAGTCAGCAGTATACCCCACAGTATAGCACCTCGGATCCGATAAGCTTGTAGCACGGTGATGGTAACCAGTCCAAACACGAATATCAGCAAATCTGGGGAATTAAAATGCGGGTTAAGCTTAACTGCGGTTCCAGGATCTTTGACGATTAAGCCAGCATTTTGGAGTCCTATGAACGCAATGAATAGGCCTATACCTGCGGCGATCGCGTGTTTCATACTGTTGCTGATGGAGTTAAAGATTAGTTCGCGTAGCCCCAGTAGGGTGAGGATTAAAAAGAGGAGGCCTGACAGGAACACAGCTCCCAGCGCTACGCGCCAGGGTTGGTTGAATCCAGCCGCTGCTGCTGCCGGTAAGACTGAAAAAATGAAAAAGAAATTCTCGCCCATGCCTGGTGCCTGGGCGATGGGGTATTTACCATAGAAGCCCATTATAAATGAGGCAATTGCGGCTGATACACATGTGGCTGTGGTCACTGCGCCGAAATCCATTCCTGTTTCGATAGCGAACTGTCGACCTGAAAGTACAGCAGGTTGCACAAAAATTATGTAGGCCATTGTCAGGAATGTGGTTACCCCTGCAAGAAGTTCGGTGCGGATGGTGCTTCCAAGTTTGCTTATACCGAAATACCGATCTAGTTTCTCCATCGGTAATCTCTTTTAATCACAGGACGCTTGCTTAGCCAGATTAAAAACGAAGGTTTTTAGGCTACCTGAAAAGACCGCGGGTTTTATTCAGAGAACTCTTCTATTACGATGGTGCCTTTCTTACCGGTTGACCCAGCCCGAATTTCTGTGAGGAAGACCACTGTACCAATGAAGATGAGGCCGGCTGCTATTAAGCTGATAATTTGTATGGATAGGAAGTGTGTGAGTTGGAATGCTATGATTGGGGCTAGGATCCCTCTTATGCCGGTTAGAAAAGTGTGTGCTGCCATGTAGTCGGCTACTCGATCTGGCGGGGCAAATTTGGTCACCCACAGTCCCCAGGCTACATCACCACCTGATAGAGCTATTCCATAAGCCGCCGAGCCTATTGCCAATCCTAATGGGGAGTTGCTCATGAAGAAGGTTACGATTCCTAGCATAAATCCGATGTTTAAAGCCACCCTGAGCACAAAGAAGTTAGCGCGGTCGAACAGATATCCCCAAAGTGGATTCACAGCCACGCGTGCGATATTTGGGATGACGGTTGTGTAGAGCGCGACTGCACCTAATGTGAGGAGTTCGCCGCTGATTTTTACGCCGTATTTTGGGTTGGCTAAATATTCGACCCGGAGGGGGATCATCATTAAGTTGCCAAACCCAAGAAACATCCATCCCAAAAGCGTCTGGCGGAAAAGGCGATCTTGTTGAATAAACCTAAGGGCTTTAAATGGGTGGAAGCCTCCGCAAGGTGTTAAGGGTTTACTCGGAATTTTTGAGACTAGAAATGCCGATATTGCCATGGCAAGGGCAAATGTCTCCAGCAACAGGGTAAACCCTATTATGTGATTCGTCATGAGTAGGCCTAGGAGATGGCCTGCAATGGCACCAGAGACAATTCTAATAACTGTTGTGTGTGCAAAAAGCCGACCGCGTGTGTCTTCCGGGTAGTTTTCTTGGTAGACTTGTGTCAAAAGCGGTATGATTGAGGCAAAGCTGGCCATTGCCAAGGCTGCTCCACACACAAATACATATTCGGTTTTCCACAGAGATGTTATTAGAAACGTAAGGCTGCCGAACGCTAGGACCTGGGCTGCGGCCTGTGCGGGAAGTGCACATGCGCGTTCTACGGTACTAACAACGATCGGGCTGCACAGTAAGCCTAAGCTAAATCCACTTGCAATAAAGGCTTTGGCCAAAGCCCCTGCTTGGAACTCACGAACTGCAATTGCGAGAAGGAATGTTGAAGCGGCTGTGTCTAGGATACCAGTGAACACAGCACGCCATTTTTCGAGTCGATACGTGATCTGAGTCACGAGATGATTGGGCATTGGGCAAGGAGAGTAATTGAAGTTGTAGAAACTGCAACTAAAACGCGGGTGCTTAAAAGGTTTGCTGAGTTAGTGGTGGCAAAGGCGGATGGAGTTATGACCCTGTTTTTTGGAGTCGCGCTTTTGCGTTTTCGACTACTTTTTTCACCCAATCTTGGTTGTGAATATACCAGTCCACGGTATAGCGGAGAGCTTCATCAAATGGGTAAGCAGGTGTCCATCCGAGTTCGGTTCGTATTTTTGAAGCGTCGATCGCATAGCGTCTGTCATGACCTGGCCTGTCTTTCACGAACGTGATTAATGATCTTGTGCTACCGCCGAGGTGCGGGGCAAGTTCATCGACCAGGTCGCAAATCTTTTCGACCAGTTTAATATTTGGCCATTCGTTGGATGCGCCTATATTGTATGTTTGTCCGACGCGGCCGCGAGTCAGGACTAACCACAGGGCGTTTGCGTGGTCCAAGACGTACAACCAATCACGTACATTCAGGCCGTCTCCGTAGACAGGGATTGGGCGCCGTTCGATGGCCGCCTGGATTACTACCGGGATTAGTTTTTCGGGGAACTGATACGGGCCGAAATTGTTTGAGCAGTTGGTAATCAATGTTGGAAGCCCATAAGTATGGTGGTATGCTCGCACTAACATATCGGCTGCTGCTTTGCTAGCGGAGTAGGGAGAGTTAGGTGCGTAGGGGGTGGTTTCAGTGAAATACCCTGTTGGGCCAAGCGACCCGTAAACCTCGTCTGTTGAAACATGTAGAAACCTAAATTGTTCGACGTCTTGCGGAAGGCATTCTTCCAACCAGTAGACGCGACAAGCCTCAAGTAGGTTGAAAGTGCCAATAACATTGGTGTGGATGAAATCTGCGGGCCCAGTAATTGATCGGTCCACGTGTGATTCTGCTGCCAGGTGCATTACATGAGTTATTTTGTGTTGGCGCACGACTTTGTAGACTGCTTGTTTGTTTCTCAGGTCTACCTGTTCGAAAGTAAATTTTTTATGGTGGAGCACGTCAGCCAAGTTTTCGAGGTGCCCCGCATAGGTAAGACAGTCCAAAACTATCAATCGATCAATTTCTGGTCGGTCGATTATGGTTCTGACCAGGTTACATCCGATAAAACCGGCGCCACCTGTTACTAGGACATGCATGTTAGTTCTACGGTTTTTCCAAAGCCAATTTTAGTGCCTCTAGCCAATTTAGTCTGTGTACGCCAAAAGTCCTGTCAAATCGATCGCAATTTAAAACTGAGAACGCTGGGCGTTGGGCGGGCGATGGGTACTCTGCTGAGGAAATCGGCTCAACGGCAGTACATTTTAGATCTTTTTTTGGTAGGAGCGAGATGATAGTGCGGGCAAATTCGTACCACGTGGTTTGTCCTTGGCAACATAGATGATATACACCAACGAACCGAAGTGGTTCGGGGTTGGAAAACACTTGCTTAAGTGCCAATGTTACACATAGGGCGATCATTCGGGCCCAGGTTGGGGTACCGACTTGATCATTTACGACGCGGAGTGTCTCACGCTCTTGGGCCAATCGTTTGATGGTAAGTAAAAAATTATTTCCCCTGGTGCTGTAAACCCAGCAGAGCCGAAATATGAGGTAATTGCAACCGGAGTTCATAACAGCGATCTCCCCAGCCAATTTTGATCGACCGTAAGCATTTAATGGATTTGGTGGATCAGTTTCCAAGTAAGGTTCAGTTTTTCGCCCGTCGAATACGTAGTCTGTTGAAAAATGCAGTAGCCATGCACCAATGTTTTTTGCGGTTTGAGCGATTAGACCGGGTGTAAGGGCATTGATTTGCATAGCTAATCCCGGTTCTGATTCAGCTTTATCGACGGCTGTGTAAGCACACGCATTCACTATTACTGCTGGGCGGATTTCGGCGATTAACTTAATTAGTGGCTCGGGTTGGGTGAAATCGATATCGGGGTAATCAAAGGCTTCTACTTGTCCCAAAAGCCAAAGTGTTCGATGTAGCTCCCATCCAACTTGGCCATTTTTGCCTAGCAACAGGATTTTGGGTTTTGCGGTATTCATTTTTTGCCTCAATCGTTAATAGGCCTATGTCAGAAGAATAGTCGGTCAGGTGGGATATTGCGCAAAAATAATCCTTGTTGGTCTTTCTCGGATAGTATTGGGTTTGTGACCGGCCAGTTAATTTTTAGGTCGGGGTCATCCCACCTAAGTGTGAGTTCAGAGTCGCGTGAGTAGAAGTCGGAACACTTATAATGGAAGATGGCATAATCGCTAAGTACTGCGAAGCCGTGAGCGAAGCCGATAGGGATAAACAGCTGCTGGATATGATCTCCGGAGAGCGTAACGCTGTGCCATTGACCAAAGGTGGGCGAGTTTTTTCTTAGGTCAACTACCACATCGAAGACTAAGCCTTCGAGGACTGTTATTAGTTTAGCTTGGGGGTGAGGATTTTGGAAATGGAGGCCTCGGATACAGTTTTTTTTGGAAAACGAAATATTGTCTTGGACGAACTCGATTTCTAGGCCAAGAATCGTGAATGTGCGTTTGTTCCAGAGCTCGAAGAAATACCCGCGGGAATCAGTAAATACCGCTGGTTCAAGCAAGAGTAACCCATCCAGAGGGCATTTGGTAATTTTGTAATTCATAGATCTAGTAGGATCCGCCGGAACTGCGGGCTTCGGTTATCACTCGTGTGAGATAGTCCCTGTATTCGCACTTTGGCATGTTTTGAACCAACTTTTCCAGTTGCTCTAGTGTAATGAATCCCCGCCTAAAAGCCGCTTCTTCTGGGCAACCGATTTTTACACCTTGCCTGGTTTCGATTGCGTGGATGTAAGCACTAGCATCGTGAAGGCTACTGCTTGTACCCGCGTCCAGCCATGCGAATCCTCGGCTAAGTTTATGTACCCTGAGCTGACCACGCCGGAGATATTCCTTGTTGACATCCGTTATTTCAAGCTCACCTCGGGCAGAGGGTTTTAACGACTTGGCTATCTCTATTACTTGGTTGTCGTATACATAAAGGCCAGTTACTGCATAACTGCTTTTAGGGACTGCAGGTTTTTCTTCGATGGAAATTGCACGGCCTTGGGAGTCGAATTCTACGACGCCGTACCGTTGTGGATCACTGACTTGATAGGCGAAAACCAGGGCACCGGATTTAAACTCGTCGATTGCCTGGTATATTTCGTTGCCCCCGCAAAATATATTATCGCCTAAAATTAGGGTGACGTTGCTATTGCCTATAAATGATTCAGCTATGATAAATGCTTGGGCAATGCCTTCGGGTTTAGGTTGTTCCCGGTATTCAATGGAAAGACCCCAAACAGATCCGTCACCGAATAGGCTTTTGTATCTGGGAAGGTCGGTAGGGGTTGAGATAAGACAGATTTCTCTAATCCCGCTCATAATGAGAACAGTGAGCGGGTAATAAACCATGGGTTTGTCATAGACCGGTTGTAGCTGTTTACTTGCGACGAGGGTTAACGGGTACAGACGTGTACCCGCTCCTCCCGCAAGGATGATGCCTTTCATAGGCTTCATATTTTGGCGTGATCCTATACCTTTTTGGCCAACATATAAAGTCTGGTTCTGAAGGGTTTGGATGGTGTAGATGTTATTTTTCTGATGGTTCCCCGCATCTGAAACGTTCCTGCAATATTTGCCGGAGTTGAATTGCGTTGCGAAAGGCGCAACCACGGAAATCGTTGTTAAAGTACGCCCACACCTCTTTGGGTTTAGCGTTTACTATGCGCTCGGCCCAGCGCTCGAGTTCCTCAGAGGTGTAATCATGCCGATACCATCGCGAGGACCCGTGAAAACGAATATAAAGTTTGCCATTGCAACTGATTAAATCGTTTGGCAACCGGGGAGCACTAATAGAACAGAAAATAACGCCGGCTTGATCGAGAACTTTCCACACAGCATCAGTCCACCAGCTTTCGTGTCTGAACTCGATCACGTTTGTAAAATTCGGATCCAACTGGGTAAGGATGGCTTCTAGTTTTGCTTCGGAGTATTTGAAGCTGGGAGGTAGTTGGAAAAGGACGCAACCCAGCTTATTTTGTAAGGGTGCGATTGTGTCGTAGAATTTTTTTATTAAGCGCTTGGTCCCTTGGAATCGTTTTCTGTGGGTAATGTCCTGGTTGACCTTGATGGAGTAGACGAATTGCTCTGGGGCGACTTTGTCCCATGATTTGACGGTGCTTTTTCGGGGCCAACGATAAAACGTGGCGTTGATTTCAACGGTATCAAGTTGTTGTGCATAGAACTGAAACCATTCCTTGGTTGGAATGTCGGTAGGATAAACGATTCCCTTCCAATGCCAGTAGAACCATCCAGCGCACCCGACTCTCAATTTTGTAGCGGGGTGATTTTCGCGTGGCATATTTCAAATGGATTGATTCCACCTTTAATTCTAAGAATGCTCCTGGGTCAGCGTCCAGCACTTGTAAAGTCCGAATGCCCCACGCGATCAAAATCGGATTTGGCCGTCGACTAGTTCGACTACTCGATTGGCCCGGGCTGCCACGGAAGCGTCATGCGTGGCTAATATTAAGGTGACCCCTTTTTCGCGTTGTAGTTCTCTAAGTAGGTCTAGGATGGCCAAACCTGTTTTTGAGTCTAGGTTACCCGTAGGCTCGTCTGCCAAGATTAGTTGTGGGTTGTTTATTAGTGCTCGCGCGATAGCCACCCGTTGTTGTTCGCCACCCGACAACTCAGATGGTTTATGCTTAAGTCGGTGGTGGAGCCCTACGCGGGTTAGAAGTTGTGTTGCTTGGGTGTATGCTTCAGGAGCAGGACGGCGTGCTAGTCTTGCGGGGAGGGCCACATTTTCCAGCGCATCTAGCTCTGGCAATAAGCAGTAGAACTGGAACACGAACCCGACCATCCGGTTTCGGAACACGGCGAGTTCTTTTTCGGACATGGTCTCAAGCTGGCGTCCAGCAAATATAATCTGACCTGAGTCAGGTTTATCTAATCCGCCCAGTAAATGTAAAAGCGTGCTTTTGCCTGCCCCGGAGGCACCCAAAATTGCTAGACACTCGCCTTTTTCAACTGTTAGATCCACTTCCCGCAAAACTTCTACTACAGTGCGGCCTAGTTTGTAGGTTTTAACCACCTTTTGTATCTGTAGGAATGGCCCTGGGTTTGGCAGTGAGGGTTGTTGAATTGGAAAGTTACTCATGTCTCAACGCTTGAACTGGTGCCAATTTCATTGCATGCCAAGCCGGGAGCAGCCCTGCAACCGCACACATGAGGAGCACACTACCGCATATTAGGCAGATATCCCCAGGAACAATTAAAGCTGGGATATCGAAGAATCCATAAACTGAGGCGGGAAAAAGCTCCCAGCCAGTTGTTTGTCGGAGGAAGCGCAGCACATCATTCCGGTGTTCAACAGCGATCAGTCCTATAATTAGCCCGGCTATGACCCCGATTACTCCGACGATTGAACTTTGGGCTATGAAGAGCAGTGCCACTTGAGTATTGGTAGCACCGATTGCCTTCAAAATACCGATTTCCCGTGTCTTTTGAACGACAAATGTTATGAGTGCGCTTGTAATGCTCATAGCAGCTACGACTATTATGAAAAACAGGAGGTAGAACATCATGCTTTTCTCGACCGCCAATGCATTAAGAATGGTGGAGTTTTCCTCAGTCCATGTGACTACGCGATAGCCGGCGCCCAGAATCGCTTCCAGTTGAGGTTGTACAGCACCTGCCATATAGGGATCATGCAAGGTGATCATTAAACCATGGACGCTGTCACCCAGTTCGTACATATCTTGGGCATCTTCCAGTGATACCAATACCACCGCAGCGTTGTATTCGTAATATCCAACATCAAAAATAGCCCGGACTTCGTAGTCTTCCGGGAGAATGGTTGTCTGTTGGTCTGGGCCTTTTTCGGCTTCTTCGTGTGTGCGGCGCATTTTTTGCAGTTCACGAGGCGAGTAAACTGCAAGGCGGTCACCAACGCGAATGTTTAATTGTCTTGCGAGTTCGGTCCCTATGGCTACCCCACGGTTGGCGAGGTCAAATTTGCCTGAGACGACGCTTTTAGGGACGGCACTGATTTGTTGTTCTAGGTATGGATCAACACCTTTGATCCAGGGTGCAGCTGCCCGTGGCTGTTCGGTCTCAGGGTTTGCAGGCTGAGTCTCGATCAACACTTGCCCCATTACGAATGGAGCGACAGCCACAACGTTTGGGTTTTGTTTGATCAAATCAATCAAGACGCTGTAATTGTGAATTGAGGCGCTACCCGAAGGATATACTTTTAAATGGGCATTGAACCCGAGTAGCTTTTCTCGTAATTGCCGGTCGAATCCCGTCATCACGCTAAGCACGACGATTAATACAGCTACGCCAATCGTTACACCCAAAATAGAGATCGCCGTCACGGCCGAAACGTATGTGCGTTTCGGTCGCAAATACCGCAAAGCTAGAAGTAGTTCGACCGGGACGGCCATGTTCGGTGGAGAGCCTAAGTGGTCTTAACTCTTGTGTCAATTCAGGCAGAGAGAAATAGTGCAAAAGGAAAAGGAAAATCGGGCGCGGAGGAACGGCTACCAAAATAAAACAATAAGTTTGACCTAACTTAATCCACTGGCGATAATGCATTTGAAGCATCTCATATGCCCAAGTTGATTATCTTAACTGAAGGGATCGGGAAACGGGAGGTCGAATTGAAACCGGGTCGCACGACTATTGGGCGAGCGGAGGATAACGACGTGGTTTTACCCGAGCCGTCTGTGTCTGGTCATCATTGTGAGATTGTAATTGCCGATGGCCAGGCAAAGATTCGGGACTTGAATTCTACCAATGGCACGTTGGTGGACGAGGTACAAATCACAGAGGCTGTATTGCGATCGGGGCAAACAATTCGACTGGGGATGGTAGAACTTCGCTTCGAAGATCCTACGGCGCCTCAACCACAACAAGCTGTTGCACGGCCTGGATCTAGAACATCCCCGCTGCCTCGCGGGGTTAATCTTGGGGAAATTGGACAGGCTCGGAGTGCACCTGCCAAGGGATTTGAACGCCGTACAAGTAAATTTGATCGGTATTTCCTTTTGGGGACTGCGATTGTGATGGCGTTAATAGTTGTACTTTTGATTGTGATCTTTAAATACGCTGGTACTCGTTAGGTTTCCGGGGGGATTATACCCTATTGCCTGTTTTGATAGGTGGAGGTATAAACGAATTGTGCTTGCGTGCATAAGGGACATTGGCGCGATTGCGATAAATACATTCCTAATTTTGGGATGTGTGGTAATAAATGTGAATGCCCAACCAACAAACACCAACATTATGAAAATCGAGATCACCAGCACGGCGTTTAAGCATGGGGGATCGATTCCCAAGAAATACACTGGCGAAGGCAAGGATGTATCACCGCCATTGACCTGGAAGAATATCCCCTCAGCTACGAAGAGTTTGGTTTTGATTTGTGATGATCCTGATGCACCAAGAGGTGTATGGGTGCACTGGATTGTATATGACCTGCCGGCGGAGGCCACGGGGTTGGCTGAGGGTGTGCCAAAATCGCTGGAGTTGTCGAACGGTGCTAAACAAGGTGTGAACGATTTTGGTTTGGTGGGGTACAATGGACCACTGCCACCCCCGGGAAAACCCCACCGGTATTTCTTCAAACTTTATGCTTTGGATATCCCCACCTTGGGCCTAAAGTCGGGGGCCACGAAAGCAGAGGTGGAAAAAGCCATGCAGGGTCACATTTTAGGACAGGGTGAGTTAATGGGTACTTACCAAAGGTAGTTTATATGTAGGGAGGCGCATAATACCAGAGCGTGGGGCAAGCGGATAATTTTAGCTCGCTCGAAAGGATTGCCTTTGTTATCAAGCGGCGGCGTATGAAAAAGGTTGCTTTGCTTTTTGCTGGACAGGGTGCGCAATTCGTGGGCATGGGTAGGGATTTGGCTAAGGAATTTGAAACTGGCGCCTATTGGTTTGAGAAGGCTGATTCCCTATTGGGTTTCAAGCTCTCGAGTGTTTGTTTTGAAGGGCCGCTTTCCGAATTGACCAAAACCATAAATACGCAGCCTGCAATTTTTGTAGTGAGCTGGATAGCATTTCAGCTAATGAAAGAGCATTTACCCGGGTTTGAATTTCACGCGGTGGCTGGATTATCTCTGGGCGAAATTACCGCGTTGGTGGCAAGTGACGCCCTTGATTTTGAGGAGGGGCTGCGGTTGATTTATTTGCGGGGAAAATACATGCAAGAGGCTTGCACTGCGACTGTAGGGGGGATGGCAGCGATAATTGGTTTGGATCGGCAGACTGTGGAAAAAGTTGCTCAGGAAGCGAGTGTATTTGTGGCCAACTACAATTGCCCTGGTCAGATCGTGGTTTCGGGGCCGGCTGCCAATATTCCTAAAGTAATTGAGCTGGCAAAAGCTGCTGGTGCAAAGCGGGTTGTCCCATTAGAAGTTGCGGGCGCATTTCATAGCCCTCTGATGAACCCAGCGGTTGAGAAGCTCGCCCCTATCGTACGTAAGCTCAAAATACGGACGCCTAGGGTCCCAGTGCTATCGAATGTCACGGCTAAACCTCACGGTGATCCAGATCAAATTCGCTCACTGATCTTAGAGCAAATAGTGTCACCGGTAAAATGGGAAGATTGTGTGCGGTATTTACTTGAAAATGGCTTTACACGGTTTATTGAGCTGGGGCCTGGCACAAACCTGTCTGGGTTTATGAAGCGAATAGCATCCGCCACCCAGGTGGAGGTAATGAATGTAGGAGACGTGCCTAGTTTACGTTCAACAATCGCCACATTCCAGGCTTGCGCACAGTAAGAAACTGTCTTAATGGGATAAACATTAAGTCATGAAAACGCTTGAAAATCAGGTTGCAGTTGTGACGGGAGCAGGCCGTGGGATTGGCCAAGCTATTTCGATTAAACTGGCTGAGCATGGGGCTGACATTGCAGCTATTGACCTCAAATTGGAGTTCTTGGAAGAAACAGTGAATCGTGTTAGGTCATTGGGGCGCCGTGCATGGGCAGTGGCAGCAGACGTGTCCAATGCGGCGAGTGTGGAAGCGGCCGCTCAACAGATTATCCACGAAGCAGGCCGGGTAGATATATTGGTTAACAACGCTGGGATTACAAAAGACGGGTTGCTTTTGCGCATGAGTGAAGCTGACTGGGATGCTGTTTTGAATGTGAATCTGAAGGGTACATTTTTAGTAACCAAGGCTTTTGCTCGTATGATGTTGAAGCAGCGAGGTGGACGAATTATAAACATTGCCTCGGTGATTGGGCTGATGGGCAACGCTGGGCAATGCAATTACGCTGCTAGTAAAGCCGGTGTTATCGGATTCACTAAATCATGTGCGCGAGAATTTGCTAGTCGCGGAATAACTGTGAATGCGATTGCACCCGGATTTATCCAGACAGCCATGACTGAAAAGCTTACACCAGATCAGAGACAGGCTATTCTTGGACAAATTCCGATGGGATTATTAGGTGAGCCGAATGACGTGGCCGAAGCGGTTTTATTCCTTGCGAGCCCGGGTGCTCGATACATAACTGGACAAGTACTTGCAGTTGACGGTGGCTTGACAATGATGTAAAAGCACAGCCGTTTTCTTAGGTTTCGGTTCCGGCATCGCTTGTGTCACTGGTTAGCCGGGAAGGTTTAAAGCTTGACTAACTTTGGAGCGTATGGTTTAAACCGCTCCGCAAAATAAAATATTACGAGCTATGACAGAGAAGACTGTAGAGCAACGCGTAAAGGAGATCATTGTTGAGCAGCTCGGAGTGAACGCCGATCAAGTCACTCCCAATGCCCGTTTTATCGAGGACTTGGGTGCGGATTCACTGGACGTGGTCGAATTGATAATGGCCATGGAAGAGGAGTTTGGATGTGAGATCCCTGACCAAGAAGCAGAGAAACTAGTCACAGTTGCTGACGTGGTCAGGTACATCGAGGAACATAGGACGAAGTAATGCATATACGACGGGCCGCGTTACCTGAGCCTCTCCCAACCCAAAAACCGAATGGCACACTTTCCGTCAGACCGCCGAATAGTTATTACTGGGATGGGTGTAGTTACCCCGTTGGGGTGGGAGGTCGAAGAGTTTTGGCGGCGCATCCTGGCAGGTGAATGCGGGATTGACCGGATCACAGCCTTTGATCCAAGTGGGTTCGATTCACAAATAGCAGGGGAAGTAAAAGGATTTGATCCATCCCCAGCGTTTCCCTCGCCGAAAGAATTAAGACGGACAGATAGGTTCTGCCAGTTTGCGGTTTACGCAGCGTGGAAGGCTATTAAGGACGCTGGGCTAGAACCAGACAGGCTCGATTTAGACCGAATTGGGGTATATATAGGTTCAGGGATTGGGGGGTTGGCCACCACGTGCCAACAGCACCTCGTCTTATTGGAGCGGGGCCCTTCTAAAATGTCTCCGTACACAATCCCGATGCTTATTTCAAACATCGCATCTGGGTTGGTGGCAATTTACCACAATTTCAGGGGGCCAAACTATGCTACATGTTCAGCATGCGCCACCTCGGCTCATGCAGTGGGGGAAGCCTGGCGCGTAATTAAAATGGCAGATGCCGACGTAATGGTGGCGGGCGGGGCAGAGGCCACAATAATACCGATTGGTTTGGGTGGTTTCTGTGCACTGCGAGCTCTTAGTACACGCAATGACGATCCAAAACATGCTTCCAGGCCTTTCGATGCTGAACGGGATGGGTTTGTAATGAGTGAGGGGGCTGGGGTTGTGGTCTTGGAAGAGTTGGAGCATGCTCGTAGGCGAGGTGCAAAAATCTATTGTGAAGTAGTGGGATACGGTGCAACTGCTGATGCTTACCATGTGACAGCGCCTGAACCCGAGGGGCGGGGGGCGGCCCGGTGCATGCGGATAGCATTGGAAAGAGCAGGCATAAGACCGGAGGAAGTTGACTACATAAATGCACATGGGACAAGCACGCCCCTGGGCGACGTCGCCGAAACTAAAGCAATTAAGTCCGTATTCGGCGAACACGCCTACAAACTCATGGTAAGTTCGATTAAAGGTGCGGTCGGGCATCTTCTGGGCGCAGCGGGGGTGGTTGAACTTATTGCCACTGCTTTGACCGTAAAGACTGGGGCCGTCCCACCTACTATCAATCTCGAAAAGCCTGATCCGGAGTGTGATTTGGATTACGTGCCCAATGCTGCCCGCCAAGCTAATGTCCGTATTGCAATCAATAACTCGTTTGGTTTTGGTGGTCAGAACGCCTGTATAGTGGTGAAAAAGTTTGAGTAAGCTACGCAAGCCCCAGAGGGCAGGCTCAATGTATAAATTGGGATTTGGGTGTGGACCTTATACATAGCATTTGCAATAAGGTCTTTACGATTTTGGAGTGACGTTTGTTTAGCTGTACATCTCCTTTTAGTGGGTCCACGGTGGCAGAAATTCTATTGTCGGGCTCCCCTGGTTTTGGCACCAATTTTACGTGGCTGGTTTGAGCTCCCAATTTAGGTTCCGCCCCTGACTGGAAATTTCTTAGCTTTGAGGAGCACCGAACTTAGGTGTGGTTGGAGCTCGGCTTGGAAAAGACCAAGTCACTGGATAATTGCTAGGGTATGCTAAAGTGGATACCCTTTTTGTAAGCCGAGCTGCTGTTTATTAGTGCTATGCGGAGTAAAGATACGGTTATGTGGTTGCAATTTTTACCGCATGGATTAATTCCTTGAGCCCAGCAAGTAGATCTCCTTCCACATGTATCCTCAAGATCCGGCGGGCTCGCTCGGCCATTACTTGAAAATCTCCTTGGGCCTGTGCGAGTTCAACGGCAGCGAAAGTGAATTTTTTCCCAGGTACTGGTAAGTCAACGCTGGGGGTGTAAGTAATTTGGAGGAACACACCAGCATCGGGTCCGCCTTTATAGGCTTGGCCTGTAGAATGGAGGAATCTGGGGCCAAATCCAAGGCATGTGGCTACTTTTTTGCGCTGTAAAACAAGGTGTCGGATTTGTTGGAGTGCTGTTTCTGTGTCGGGATTCATCTCCACGAAAGCTAACAGGGCAAAAAAGTCTTTTGGGTTAAGGAGACCCAAGAAATGTTGGAGTCCATTAGTAAAGCTGGTTTTGAAAGCGGGTCTGAGCACTGGGGCCAGATGAGGTGCAATATAGACTTTCAGATTACCGAATTGTTCATCTGGGGTTCCTGTTTGAATATTACCCGTACGTTCGAATTCAGCGGTAATTTTTCGTGCAGCGGCCTTACTTGCTTCGACATCTGGTTGGTTGAATGGGTTGAGCCTCATTATTGATCCGGCAACAGCAGTGGCAATTTCCCATCGGAAAAACTCTTGGCCTATATGAGGTAGACTGCGAACGTCTATTACGACGACGGGGTGTCCAGCCTTAATAAGCGTTTGGACTTGGGCGTCATGTTCTGGATCGGGTGCTGGAATGAACCTTAATTGTACGAACAACCGATCGTGGTTATAGTATTCGGCAGGCTGAAGTGCTTCATTGACAACAGGGATTATTGCTTTGCCGCCTTTGCCGGTGGATTCCGCGATGAGCTGTTCTAACCAAGCCCCAAAGTAGCGGATCGGTGGCGAACAAATGACTGTCAGTTTATCGAAACCTTCTAGGTAAGCTGCTCCCAATACAAGCCCTAATTGGATGCCTGGGTTGTCCTCAATGGAATTTCGCCGGCAAGCTACCACCATTGGGTGGGTTACTCGGATGAATTCCTCAACGTTGATACCCATTATGGTTGCGGGTACCATTCCGAAGTCTGAGAGGGCGGAGAACCGTCCGCCAATGCTTTTAACGCCGTGGAATATTCGTCTAAACCCGAGTTGTTGTGCTTTAAGCTCTAGAGAGGATCCTGGGTCCGTTATTGCTACGAAGCGGTGGACTGCCTCTTTTTCTCCGAGCTCTTTTTTAACGCGTTCGAGAAAGTAATCCATTAGACAATTGGGTTCTAGCGTTGATCCCGATTTACTGGAGACAATAAAGAGGGTTCGTTTAAGGTCGATTCTTTTTTCGAAGGCGCGGATTTGTTGTGGATCCACTGAATCCAGTACAAGGAGTTCAGGGTACCCTTTTTGAGGACCAAAACTTTTAGCGAGTACTTCTGGGCATAGGCTCGAACCGCCCATGCCTAATAATAAGGCGTGTGAGAAGCTGCTTACTGCGAGTTCGCTCCTGTACTTGTTTAGTTCTCTCACCCGTGCGAGTTGGGTGTCCACTATGTCAAACCACCCTAACCATTCAGACTCGTCGTTTCCGGTCCAAAGTGTACTATCTTTTTGCCAGAGTCTGGTTGTACCGTTGTTGGCTTGCCAATCCGCCAATACGGTTTGAAACCGTTTTTGAACTCGATCGTTCAAATAGCACAGTTGAGAGTTCATATACGTCTGACCCATTCATGCCCACACTTGTCTAAATGGGCAGTGATTGCCGCATCAGACTCGGTTCAAACGTGTGGGTTTGCAATGTTTAACAAACCTGGCAGCTTATCACAATCTCCTTATTGTGGTGGAGAGTGTGATGGGTGTGGATTTTATTCATTTTAAGTATGCTTAGCGAGGGGGCAGTCGAAATTGCAGTGGATTCAGAAGCTAGGTGTTATTGCACGTTTTGAAGAAGGGCTTGAAGTCTTGGGTTGCAACATATGTTGGGGTTTGATAAATGTTTTTAGAAGCCAATGTAGCTCAGCGGTAGAGCAGCGGTTTCGTAAACCGCCGGTCGCCGGTTCAAATCCGGCCATTGGCTCCAGCGGTTTGATTACCATCGTTAAAGACTCCAGCCGTCTTCAGGATAGTCAATCAATTTGCCTTTGGGTTGTATACCAATTTTTTGATTGGCAAAGCATGCTTTTTTAGATGCGATACAAAAGTGCGTGTTTGCACGTGCACGGCTTGGTGATCAGAATTAGCCACAAGCTGGGCAACCTTGAGAGAACAATTATTGATTGAGGAAACTATACTATGGTTACGGGCCTTATAGTAGCGGCGGGACGTAGCACTCGGATGGGCGGGGCAATTGACAAGGTATTGCTTGAAATAGCGGGTGCCCCCATTCTGGTGCATTCATGGTGGCGTTTCGATAAATGTGACTTAGTTGATTCGATTGTGATTGTTACCCGTGCGGAGTTGGTGGATGCGGTTTCTGAAATGGGGCGGACCTATCAGATGCAAAAGCCTTTCAAGGTGGTAGTGGGGGGAATGGCTCGGCAGGACTCGGTGTGGAATGGACTTCAAGCAGTGCCGAATGGCACGGAAATTGTGGCGATTCATGATGCTGCCCGACCGTGCATAACAGAGTGGACAATTAGGCGTACAATTGAAGTGGCACGAGAAAAAGGTGCAGCGATAGCGGCCCAGCCCATAGTCGACACTGTAAAAGAGTCGGTGGATGGAATGGTGATTAACCGAACATTGGATCGCTCAGTGTTATGGGCAGCCCAAACACCGCAGACTTTCCAATATCACATTATCCTAAGGGCTTATTCTATTGTTCAGGAGAAGGCAATAACCATCACCGATGACGCCGCGGCGTGTGAGATCATTGGCGTGCCGGTGTGGTTAGTCCGAGCAGATAAACCAAATCCGAAGCTTACAGTGCCGGAGGATGTCCCTTACATTCGCGGGTTGCTCGCAGAAAAATGATTTGGGGAGTGGTGGAATGTATGAATAAAGTAGTTATTCACGCGGGATTGGTTGAGATTCGACCCTGATTCGGTAATACCTTGCATCGAAGTTAGTTATTGCCCCGGGGTCAAGGTAATTTGTGATTGTGGATCCGGGGGTGATTAAAATTGGGCCTGCAATGTCTTCGAAAGGAGCATTAACACTTAGGTTTTTAGGTGTTGCTGCTTGCACGTAACATTTACTTCCCGAGGGTGCACTCCAGTAAATTTTTACGTCTGAACCGGTGGTTTCTATTGAAGTGATAATTGCTTCACTTGGGGGTGCTGGGGGAGGGGGTTCTGGGGCGAACGCAATCCCTCGGAATGCAGTGTAGGGAGGTGCCGAAGCTATTATAGTAGCAGTCTCGCTACTTGGTGCCATATTGTAACCCGCTGAATCCACAGCAGTGTATAGAACACCGCCGCCACTTGCTGTGTTTGCTCCAGTCGTGCCATATAGATACACGTTGGTTCTTGTTTCAGAGATAGAGACAGTCGCCACCAATCCTCGTATGCTAGGTGCCCTTATCACACCGTTGGAAATCCATTGCCCTTGCACATAGGAGTACTTAATAATACCTGCTCCTGAGGTATCATCGGCGACATACATCGTGTCTGGTTGCTGGGTACCAAGTAAGCTCAAAATTACGAAGGAATAAGGATTAATGCCTGTAGTGGGGATGCCTGGGAGATTGGTCATGGTTACTGGACCACTGGTGGGTAATCCTATTCCTACTGTGCCGATCCTGAATGAGGAAGCTCCTGAACTTACGTATAGTTGATCGAAGAAAATCCCTAGTTGGCGAGTGTTATTGACTGGATTTGTGCTTACTATCGTTGCCATTGAAGAGCCGCGGGTGGTAAAAGCCACTCCACCAGGCGCAGTAGTACGTGTGCCGGCTCCACTTACCCAAATATTAGTGCCGTCGGTGGTGATTGCGCTCCGGGGGTTATTAGCCGAGGCAAAGTTTGTCAGTGCGGTTGAGGTATCAACACTAGCCATGTAGTCTACAATTGCTACAACTCGGGGAATCAAGGCGGACGCAGAGTCAGCTAATACATTCGTTCCTCCAAGCGTAGTACCGTAGCCAATCATGGCTAAGAAACGTTTATCGGGGGAACGGGTGATCAACCCTTCGGAAGTTGCCGTTCCACTTGCAATGAAAGGATAAAGACCAGGACCGTTTGTAGTTGGTAGCATGATAGACTGCACCAGGGTGCCGTTTGTCGTGTATTCGTCGAGGAAGACTGGTGAACCTGTGCTAGTTAGCGGCATTGAGCCGTCGCCTACCCTAAAAATGACCAAGTTACCTGGTGTAAATGGTGCTGCTGTAAGCACTGCAGTCGAAATTTGCACCAAGAACACATTGCTTAGCTTAGTCAATTTTTTCATATCGCTCCTCACTCAAACGCAATATTGATACTTTTTGGAGAATCGGGCAACAGTTTTCGCGGCCGAACTCATGTTTTTCGAATCTCGGGGTGAAATTTGTAATTTGAGTGAACAAACCTAATATGGCGGAGCTTGGTTACATGCTTCCTGAAGTAGCGTGAGGATTTCCTTGGTGCACGCGGGGTGTCTGTAATGAGGCAGTCATGATAACCCTTTGAAAGCAGGTATCTTCGGGGTTATATGGATTTTTTGAACACTCAAATAAATTAGCACCTTTTGGGTTATGTAGGGACTTTGTTGCAATTTTTAAGGGTGGATACTTGTGGGACTTAAAGTAATGACTCCGAATCGCGAGCCAACCATTATGATGCAGCGTTTGTTTCACGCATGGTAGTGTTAAGGGCGGCATCCTTAGCGAGAGTGAAGGGAGAAGGTTTCACCAGGAATATTACTAGCGATTAAGGCTTGGGAGATAATGGGGTACTTACATTTGGCCTGCTGATTCAGCATCGTTTTATTAGACGCTGCCCAGTTAAAACGCCAGGAAGACCAGATTGATTGGATAAGGTTGGCGAGGTTTGGTTCATTGATGGGTGTTGGAGCTTTGTGCCGGATTTGAGGGAACAAAGGTATTGGTTAGAAAGTGTTAAGGGTAGCATTTTCGCGTGGGGGGTTTAAAGATTTGTTGGTTTTATTGGGATGCCTGAAGTAAATTCCGATGTAATGGACGATCAGAAATCGTGTCAAAGTAAAGGCATGCCTTTAGGTGAGTGGTTGGTTCGAACTAATCTCTTGGTCTGGCTTATTATTTTGGTAGCCCAGACCACTTTTAGCGCGCAGGTAGTAGTACCTTTTGGAGCTGTATGGCGCTGGATGAAGGGCACCAATGAGGTGTCCAACCCTATTACGGCTTGGCGGACAAATGAATTCGATGATTCGAGGTGGTTGATCGGAAGCGCCCCATTTCATTACGGTGAAAACCTGTCAGAGGGTACGCTCCTGAGCGACATGCGGAGCAATTACTCATGTATTTTCCTACGGAAACAATTTGTGGTGACAAACGCGGCGCAAGTTTCAGGGGTTAGGTTAATAGCTAATTACGACGATGGATTTGTTGCATGGATCAACGGTGTTGAGGTCGCTCGAGCAAATGTTACTAATGCTGTCCTCAGATATACTAACACCGCTTCTGCAGGACATGAGGCAGGTACGCCAGAGGTTTTCGTAGTTACGAATTCGCCAGCAAGCTTTTTGCGGAGTGGTACTAATGTACTCGCTGTACAAGCCTTTAACGTTAGCTTGTCGGTTAGTTCGGATTTTCGGTTCGATGCCCAACTCGAGATTGACATCTTAGATACGGCCACGCCCGTTATTACGAACGTTTTCCCACCACCGGATTGTGTGGTGGGTGTGCTGACACAAGTCACGGTTTGGTTTAATAAGGGTGTTACCGGTGTGGATGCGGCTGATTTATTTGTAGGGGGACAACCAGCAACTGGGTTGATTGGTGTGCCAGGAACGAATTGTTATGTATTTATATTCGCACAGCCGCAACCTGGATTGATTACGTTTAGCTGGGATGAGGCCCATGGGATTGTGGACTTAACAGGACAACCTTTTGATAGCACTGCTCCTGGATCGGTGTGGAATTATTTTGTACAGGACATTGATTGGCCGAGCCTTGTCCAAGTGACTCCAATGCCAGGCACTGAAGTGAAGCGGCTTACCCAAGTGGAGATCTTGTTCAATGAACCCGTGCTAGGTGTCGATGCCTCGGATTTGCTCGTTAATGGTCAACCGGCTATTGAGGTCACAGGTGCGGAGGCTGGGCCATATGTGTTCACCTTTACTGAGCCTGTGCCGGGGCAAGTCCAATTTACTTGGGCGTCCAACCACGGCATCCATGATTATGCTTCAAATTTGTTTGCAGGTACTAATTGGGTGGTTCTACTGAATCCAGGCTTATCTCACGCCGAGGTAGTGATCAGCGAATTTGTGGCAGGAAATACCACTGGGTTAAAGGATGAGGATGGTGATTATTCGGACTGGGTTGAAATTTGCAACCGCGGTACAAACGCTGTGAATCTTCTCGGGTGGTCACTCACTGATGACCCAAGCGTCCCTCGGAAATGGACGTTCCCTGAGAAGGTCTTATACCCAGGGGAATACCTGATCGTTTTTTGCTCTGGCAAGGACCGGCGGGTACTCACAGGAACAAACAGGCTTCATACGAACTTTAGGCTAGGGTTGTATGGCGAGTACTTAGGCTTGTATAGTCCAGAGTACTCACGAGTAGCAGTATGTGAATTTACCCCTTCTTATCCTGAACAGCGAAACGATTTTTCTTACGGACTAGATCCGAATGGGCAGTGGAAATACTACAAAACCCCTACACCAGGCGCTCCAAATGGCACCAGCGACATTGTGGCAGTTGCGCCTGAACCGCATTTCAGTATCGGGCGCGGGTTATTTGATCAACCATTTAACTTGCTGCTCACCACCACGTTACCTGAGGGAGTGATCCGTTACACCCTCGATGGCGGCGAGCCGAGTTTGCAAAATGGAATTACGTATACTGGTCCGATCCGGATTACTAATACCACTGTGGTAAGGGCGGCCGTGTTTGCGAACAGTAATCTCCCTTCACGGGTGGTAACACACAGTTACATTTTTCTCGACAGTGTGCCTTTTCAGTTGAAAAATCCGCCGGGCTTTACGAATTCCTGGGGCCGGAACAATCCCAACTTTACCATTAACAACGTACCGGCTCCCTATTACTTAGGTGAAGGTGTGATCCCTGCTTATTATGAAATGGATTGGGATCCACTACGCATCGATCCTACTAACTCTGCTTCACCTATTGACCCAGAAAAGTTTGGACGGCTAAGGAAAGGGCTACGTGATCTGCCGGTGGTTTCGATAGTGATGCGATATGAGGATATGTTTGGGCCGGGTGGACTTTATCCTATTTCCTCTTCAGGTAATAAGGCCGCGAATGAGAAGCCGTGTTCGGTGGAAATGCTAATGCAAGATGGGTCAACCTTGTTTGCTGTGTCGGCCGGCATAGATTTGCATGGCAACGCAAGTCGTGATCCACACAAAAATCCCAAGCACGGGTTCAAGTTGAATTTCCGTGGCGAGTTCGGCCCATCTAAACTCGAATGTAAGCTATTTGAGGATTCGCCAGTAACTGAGTTCGATGATCTTATCTTACGACCCGATTTTAACAGTAGTTGGCGGCATTGGTCTGATACTGCCGGGAATGGGAACGGCGCGTTTCAGCGTAGTCGAGCTACTCGTACGCGTGACGCTTGGATCAAACATACTTTTCGGGACATGGGGCATGTGGCAAGTCACACTCGGTATGTCCATTTGTTCATCAATGGTCTATACTGGGGGATCTACGATTTTAGTGAGCAACCCACGAAACATTTTGGAGCGGCTTATTTTGGCGGTACCCCAGACGAATATGACGCATATGACCAGGGCATCTGCAAGGCAGGAACAACTGTCGGTTACAATGCGATGCTTTCAATTACGAATTTGGTGGACAACGCAAATTACGAGCGCATTAAACAGTACTTGGATATCACAGAGTTCATAGATTACACCTTGCTTCATTTTTTAGTTGGGCACCAAGATTGGGGAAATAACAAGAACTGGCATGCGCTTAGACGTCGTGTTTCTGGGCCGGCTGGCACGTTCAAATACTTTCCTTGGGATGGCGAATGTATTTTGCTTGAAACCAACGTGAACCGGGTCCCCAATGCCGGAGGGAGCACGGATGTGCCGAGCGGCTTGTTCACGAAACTGGATGATAATCCGCAGTTTAGGCTCGATTTTGCTGATCGCGTGCATAAACACATGATTGCTCCAGGTGGTGCTTTAACCCGCGAAGCGAATATAGCACGCTGGAATTATTGGATGAGCCTTTTGGATAATGCCATTGTAGCTGAATCATGCCGGTGGGGTGCGTACCGATTAAAGGTTCATCGGTATTCAGAGGGCACGTATCAACTTTACACTCGTGAAGAGCATTGGTTGCCAGAGCATTTCCGTATGACGAACACGTATTTTGCAGTGCGGTCGGAAATAGTGCTGAGTCAATTGCGAAGCGCTGGATTGTACCCAACCATCGATGCCCCTGAGTTTCGAGAGGGTTCGCTCACCGGTAACATCATTGGAAGCGGCCGCGTGCCTGTAGGGTTTACGCTGGTTATGAGGAATCCGAATGTAAGTGGTACCATTTATTATACCACAAATGGTACAGATCCGCGCGTATATTATTCGGGGTTAGTCAGTACTAATGCCCTGGTTTATACCCAGCCACTGGTGTTGACGAGGACGCTTACAATTAAGGCCCGTGTATTAAGTGGTGGTACTTGGAGCGCCCTTAATGAAGCTACGGTTACAGTGGGTGAGATTGGATTACCATTGCGCATTACTGAGATAATGTATAATCCGAGAGGAGGTAATGCTTACGAATTCATAGAGATCCAAAACGTGGGGTCTGCACCATTAGATATTGGTGGGTTTAGTTTCCAAGGGGTAGGTTTTGTGTTTCCAGCGGGGACTGTAATTGCCCCGGGGCAAGTTTTGGTGCTGGCCAACAATGCTAACCCTGCCGAATTTGCAATGAGGTATCCAGGAGTGCGAGTGTTTGGCTATTACACCGGTAATCTCGATAACGGTGGTGAACGAATTGCAATTTTAGACCGGGCTGGGCACGTGGTTATTGCGGTCCACTATGACGATGAGAATGGATGGCCATTAGCAGCTGACGGATCAGGGTATTCGCTGGAGATTATTGATCCGTGGGGTGACCCAAACGCACCTGCGAATTGGCAAACAAGTCCGGTGTTGTATGGTAGACCCGGCTTGGCCCCAAGCCCACCCGCTGCTTCGCCTGTGGTGATCAATGAGCTCATGGCTGACAACAAAACCGCAATAGAAAATGAAGGTACATACCCAGACTGGATCGAGCTATATAACAAGAGTTCGGGTCCTATAGACATTTCTAACTGGAGTTTGACGGATACGAGCGAGCCACGAAAATTTGTGTTCCCGGTCGGTACAGTGATTCCTTCCGGTGGATACTTGGTAGTTTGGTGCGATACAGCTACTAACCTTCCAGGACTTCACACTGGATTTGCGTTGTCGAAGAAAGGTGAGACAATCTCCCTATTTGATTCAAATACAAATCGTGTGGACGCAGTCACTTACGGAGTCCAATTAACGGATTATTCGGTGGGGAGGGTGGGGGAGCGGTGGGCATTGACTGTGCCAACACCGTGCTCTGAAAACAGGCTTGCTACCGTGGTGGGCCAAACAAATTTGGTGATTAATGAATGGTTAGCAAACGCCCCACTCAGTGGCGCAGGCTGGATAGAGCTTTACAATAAGGATCCAAGTTTTCCTGTTGCTCTCCAGGGGATTTGGATCGCTGTAAACGATGCCGTGTGCCGGTATCAACCGTTGTCTTTCATCCCGCCCAAAGGATTTATTAGATTGTTTGCTGATGAGTTGCCGGGTGCAGAGCATCTCGAACTTAAATTACCCGCTGAAGGTGGGGTCATAGTGTTATACGACGCCAATGCAAATGAGGTAGATCGTGTTGTTTACGGGCCACAAGTTGAGGATGTTTCAGAAGGGCGGTTGCCTGACGGCACTACAAACGTAGTAAAGTTCATACATAGTTCAAGTCCGGGGCAGAGCAATTATTTGGGCCGATGGAATGGACCAGTTTTGAATGAAGTTTTGGCCCGCAACTCTCGCGCAGTACTGGCCCCTTGGAGTGCGTATGCAGATTTTATCGAGCTTTATAATCCTACCTCAACTAATTTCTCCTTAAGTGGAATGGCTTTAGGACGTGGGCAATCGGCTGCAGATAAATGGGTTTTTCCATCCGGCACAAGTATTGGTCCGGGTGGATACTTAGTGATATGGTGCGATGGTTCGCGCCCCGCTTCAACCACTGCGTCGGCGGCGTTAAACACCGGTTTTAACCTCCTTGGGGAAGGCGGAGTAGTATATCTATTCGACTCAATGGGCGACGTGGTGGACAGCGTAGCCTATGGTTTGCAGGTGGAAGATATGCCAATTGGACGAGTGAATGATCAGTGGCGGTTGTTGGCGAAACCGACTCCAGGCTACTCAAATGCAATACCGGCTCCATTAGGTGCAGCCACAAGCCTTTGCATTAATGAGTGGATGGCGGCACCGTTAACAGGTGAAGATTGGTTTGAGATCTATAATCGAAGCGAACTGCCAGTAGACATAAGCGGATTTTACTTAACAGATGACCCTTCGGTAGCCGGCATTGTTAAATCGCCTATTCCACCGCTTAGTTTTATAGGAGCGCGAAAATGGGTTTTATTCATTGCAGATGGGGATCCTTCAGCAGGCGCTAACCATGTAAATTTTAAGTTGGACGCGAAGGGTGAAACGATACGGATTTATACACCGCAAACAAATTTAATCGATGCCGTTGACTTCGGGTTGCAAACCCCTGGTGTGTCCCAAGGCCGGTTACCTGACGGAGCAGATCGAGTTGTTGATTTTGTACGGACTCCCACGCCGGGTACCGCCAATTACCTCCTGTTGGAAAAGGTGATTATTAATGAGGTTCTAACCCACACTGACCCTCCATTAGAGGACGCAATTGAGTTATACAATCCTTCAAGTGAAGTTGTTGAAATCGGAGGCTGGTATATCAGCGATAGCTTGAGTGATCCAAAACGGTTTAGAATACCAGCGGGCACTGTTATTCCCCCGGGTGGATACGTTGTCTTCTATCAGTATCAGTTTGGTTCAACCAATGGGGAGGATGACGAGCCTCCTTCGTTTGCGCTTAACTCTGTCCATGGCGACTCAGTTTACCTGTTTGAAACAGATTCAACTGGTAATCTCACTGGCCGTCGCGTTGGTGTAAGTTTCGGACCGGCGCCGAATGGTGTCTCATTTGGACGATTCGTAACCAGTGTTGGAGAAGAATTTGTTTTAATGAGTCGTCGGACGTTTGGCGTGGATAACCCCCGGACTCTGGATGAATTTCGCAGGGGGAGTGGAATGCCCAATGCATATCCGTTGGTGGGGCCAATCGTAATTAATGAGATCATGTATGCTCCGCCCAATTTCGGTACAAACAACCCGGACATTGAGGAGTTTATCGAGTTGTTCAACATTAGCGACGTAGCTGTGCCTTTGTATGATCCTGCCTACCCCACAAATACTTGGCGGATAGATAACGCAGTAAAATTTAGTTTTGCGCCAGGGACAGTAATACCCCCACGAGGCATATTACTTGTGGTACCATTTGATCCGCTGAATAATCCAGCCGCAACAGCTGCATTCCGCGCGCGTTATAATACCGATGCACCGTTAGTTGGACCTTACATGGGGCGCTTAGACAATGCCGGGGAGACAATTGAACTTTTGCGCCCTGACACACCACAGTTGCCACCGCATCCAGATGCTGGTTATGTGCCTTATATTCTTGTTGAAAGAATCAGCTATTTGCCTATCTCGCCATGGCCAACCCAGGCGGCAGGCCAAGGTGCTTCGCTGCAAAGAATTGTGTCCGAAAACTTTGGTAACGATCCTATGAATTGGCGTGCGGCCTTGCCAACAGCCGGAAGGATAAACATTAAGCCTCCAATGGGTAGCGTGGAAATGATCGGTCAAGACACTATTAAGCTTAAATTTATCGTAGAACCGGGTTTGACGTACCAGCTGGAATACAAAGATGACTTGTTGGATTCCGTGTGGATACCTGTTAATCCCTCAGTAATGGTGGACTCTTCAGAGTACATCGTTGAGATGTCTGCAACTAACACGCCTCGTCGTTTTTACCGTCTGGTTCTGCGTCCTTAACAAGGGGGCAGGATTTTCCAGTGAAGTACCGGTGTCGATTTTTTGGGGTGGTTGTGTTTCAAAAGACGCCATAATCAAACAGATTTGTGCTGATCTTGGAAGGGTTTGGCAGTTTTCGAAAACTTACCCACTAGTCGTATACGCGAACTTGGTTGGATAGGCTTGCATAATCCTGAGTTTGGCTTATTTTTAGGCAACATTTGCTTTATGGGAAGAGACGCAAAAAAGAAGGCTTGGCTGCTTGGTTTGGGTTGTGATTCTGACGGTCATATACGAATCACAAAGGGGGAAAATTTTACAATTTTGGGGGGTAAAGAGGAAACGCACGAAGCGATGACCGAGGTGGCAATAAAAATCAATGAGAAGCTGGCTAAGAAGGGGAAGACACTAGATTCAGTGAGTTCAGAGGAATTTAACGAGATCGCTGAATCAGTGGGGCTTAAACCCTTAAACCTGCCACGAGCAGAAGGGAATTAATTTTTTGCAGGCAAATGTTGGAAACGCTCCCAAGCCAGATTCGCGTTTTGCAGCTGACTGCAAATTGGTTGTACTATTTTGAGCAGTCCTAAACGGGACAGGGAACTTTGGAAACTGGTAGCAAGTTGGAACAGTGAATTTAAGTTAGTTCGCTGGTGATGGACTAGGGGTATTTGGGTATTGTCCCTTTTCCCTATGGATTCTAGAAGGTGCAACCGAGTAGTTTCCACATGAGCACCAAGGTGATTAACTTCTCCCCAGGCCGTTTTCGGATCTAGCTCGCGTGCTTCTTTGGGAATGGAGGTGTGCTTATTCGAGACCTATGTCCAAATTATAGCGGTAAATGTGGGTTTGGAATTAGCGATTGGTTTGATAACTTTTTAGCGCTTTGAGAATATAAGCCATATTCTCAGCGATATCGTCCATTGTCCTCATACCTTCCTCGTCATTTAACACATCGCCAGGTTGTAGCCCGATAGCGAAGTTCCAGTACGAACTTCCCACTATGTAAAAGTGATTGATAGCGAAAAAAGACACTATTTCATTGTACACCTGTACTGCCCCGCCGCGCCTAACTGTGACAACAGGGGTTCCAACCTTGCCTTTGAACAAGAACCCATTGAGTCGTGCGACCAACCCGGCTCTATCGATTACATTTTTGACCCAGCCTGTCACCGAACCAAACCAAGTGGGTGAACCAATGACAATCCCATCTGCCTTAAGAAGTTGGTCAAGGACAGCATTGAGATCGTCATCTTGAGCGCAGCGGGCAGTCCCGCGGCACCGAAAACACGCTCGACAGGGGTCTATTTTTAGCCCAGCCAAGTGGATTAACGAGGTTTGGACCCCATGTGATTGGAGTTTATTTGCCACGCGATTGAGACAGATCTCAGTGTTACCGTTTTTCCGAGGCGAACCGTTGAGGAGAACAACGCTTATATTCATACCATTTAAGATATAACGTGAGTTTGGGGCCAGTTAACAAGTTGAAACTTAGAGGGTGTAAGTTAGACCCTAGCCCGCGCACATTTTACTAAGAGGAGCACAAGTTACCATGCAGACTGAGAGAGGTAAAATTGCATGAGTCGCCCCCGCCATGGTACCATTTTTGGAGCACGCATGAGGGGTACTCTACGGGTGCTGTATTAACCCCTGATGCAAATTTGATCGACCAAAATTCTTGTTGATATTGTGCAGGATCAAAGATTAGTTTCGTGAAGGAGCGAAAATGGACAGGAGCCACCGCCTAAAATCGTTTACTCTGATAGAGCTGCTTGTGGTAATAGGAGTAATCGGGGTGCTCGTAGGATTACTCGTACCTGCTTTAATGACCGTAGGGGCACGTCCTAAACAATTAGTATGTGCGAATAACCTTCGGCAGTGGGGACAAGCTACCGCCTTGTATGTGGCTGTGGAGAATGATTTTTTGCCGCCGGAGGGATGGCCGAACCCACCCCCTATTCCCACTCGATCTTCGCATTCAAACGCCTGGTACGTAGTATTACCACGTGTAATGAGAATTCCTGATTATTATCAACTTTCCTGGCGGACCAACCCTGAGGTTGATCCGCCACAGTGCATATGGATCTGCCCGTCTAATCCGAGAAGAAGCAATGGAAACAACCTCTTCCATTACTGTTTAAATGGTTACGTGGACGGACGTGGAGATGCGGATAGGCCTGTCACACTGGCAACGATTGAATCGCCCGGGAATCTGGTTTGGCTTTTCGATAGCAAGAACCTACCGGCCGTGGGGTATTGGAACTTTGCTCACACAAATTTGCATAAACGTGGGGCCAATTTCCTATTTTTGGATGGACACGTTAGCCGATTCAATTGCGAGGTGTATTGGGACTTTACCAGGGACAGGGGGAAACCAACAAACGCTGCATTTCGGTGGTTACCTTAATTGTTATAAATGGAGTGGGTCTACCTTTTTAGAGGCGGATTATTGTTGGTGACGGTATACCCGAAAGAATCCGAAAGGAAATGGAATTTGAACAGTTGCAATCGCAGTAGTGCTGCCTGGTTTGATGTTGGTCATAATTGGTTGCCATGAGGATAGGTCTCTTGACCATTCCACTGAGTACAATCTGGAAGGAGCGGCTTCCCATTGGATGTGAGCAAACCCTTGTTGAACTTGGATTGATACAAGATGGAATGGGACATCGAACGGGTTTGCAAATGCTATCGTCACTGGTAGGTGGTCCGATGCTTTGGTGCTGTCTGAGGCGAGTAACCAGAGCGGCCGATCAGTTAGTGTATCGGTTCGGAATACAAACCCACTGGCAATGTTCGAGTACAAAATTCCGCATGGTAAGATATAGTCGTACCTAGCTGTAAGCGATGTTGCTTGGATTGAGTAGGTCAATGGGCTTAACGTAGTTGGTTCAGTAGGCGTGGTAAGAAACAAACCGGTCGCCGAATTAATAAGTGCTTTAAAAACGGGTGAGTTTGTGTTTGTTTCGTTCAAGTCCCCAGTCAGCAAGTAGGGTCGCGAAGAGTTTGATGTCAGAAATGCCGTCACGAGAAAATTGGAAATTGCGGCCGCTTCGGCAGCTCGCCGTTCTTTGTCTGCAGTCGTAGAGCCCGACTTCAAATGCACAGTGAAGACATGAACAGGCGAGGGAAAGCCAGGAATAATAATCTCCGCTTCGAAGAGATCCCGAGTAAATACGTTTGAGACCCCAAAGTTTGTGAGGCCGGCCCGTGCAAGCCAACTCGTCGATCTGAGAATTGGGTAACGTGAGGCAATTGCGCTCTTTATGTTCCCATCAGTGCCCGAATTGTAAACCACAGTGTACCCCGGCAGATACAAACCAACGAAATTTGTCATTTCATATGCGTATTTCTGAGGGATTTCTTGGAAGGTGATGATATCTGGTTTAAGAAAGGCCATTTGCCTTCCTATGGCCTGGACTTGTAATGAGTTAGTTGTCCAGTTGGTTACGCCATTGCCTTTTACGTTATAGGTTAGTACAGAGAATACGCGTACTGGGTTAGTCTGGGCGATGACTTGAATGGCCCAGAATAAGCCAAGCAAAACACCCCACCACTTTTTTTTGCACCCCCGCCCACCTCCAAGCATATACATGACGTAATAAAGTTAACGTGAAGTTTCAAATTGGCAATACTGCTCGTAATTTTCCTTACATGAGTGTGACATCTACCATCTGGAGTTGCGATAAATATCCTTCAGAAAAGGGAAATCTTCCCAGTAGAAATGTGTAACCTCGGCGTGCGGCTATGACTTTGAAAGCCTTAATTAATTTGAGGGTGACGCTTAAACATTCAGAGGCACTGAAGTGCGGTGATTATCAGTTCCAGGGTGCTTTCAGAAATATTAGGAGTGCATAAATCATGTCTGCGAGGTGCGAGTATGGATCTGTAATCGGCCGATCTACAGGAGGCCCTCACATTGAAAAAGGGGATGACATGGGTTGCTAAAAAGCAAGGAAGGGGCGCTCAACCCTACGTGAGTTAAGATTCGGGTAGGAGATGGGACAAATGACTTTCGAGTCTCGGTTGGCAAGTGCTTATGGATTTTTTTGTAGACTTAGGTGATAGTCCCCTTAGTTGGTCAACGTGAGAGCGACGTTGTTTTCATGTGACGCAGTAAAGGTGTCAAGCTGGTCTTTCATGCGGATTTGGAGTGAGAATGTTCTAGCACTCGTAAAAAGGATGGTGGAGCAATCGCGTTATGGACTGCTCCACCAATATGAATGAGCCTACTTTATTAACGGACCAGGATGCGGAAGAAAGTAGCTGTTCCTGCGTTGGACACGACAAACGTTATAGTATTTCCTGTTCCGATTTGTGGGTTATCGGGGATTACACCTGGGGTCTCAGCCCATGGCCCAAACAGAGTGGGTGCCGATTCCAGCGTATAAGTGTAACCCCTTTGTGTAGGACAAGCTACTACAATTTCGCTACCGCTCAAGGAGATGACCAGGTTTGGACGAAGTGGTGTACCTTGGTTAGCACCTTCGGTAGTTAAGATTCCATATTGGCTTAATGCAGTCCAGTTTGCTGCCCAATTAACCTCCGCAAATGCACCTTTAAAAGGTGCTAAATCGTAGAATCCGTCGTTTGGTGGGAGGATAGGGGTTGTGAATGCGGGGCTACCTGGGGCTGGTCGTGGGTCTAGCTTGCCGTCATTGGTGCGGCTTATACTTCGCAGCTTTGGATTCAAGATCAAGTTACTCTTGCTAGTATCCTCGAAAAGGTAAACCTGTGCATTTGTGGTTTCTGCAACTGGTCTTGCGAACCCCCACCAAAGGTTGTTATCGATTTTGATAAGGCCGTTGGTTAAGAACCAACCTGAGTCTGGGTCTATGTTTATACCGGCGCCGCCGAAGTCCGTGATGATGCTGTTTCGCAGTGTAGGGGCAGCGTAATCGCGGACCAGTAAGGCACGGTTACCGGTGGTGTTAGTGCCGGCACCGATCAACGTTGCATTGTAAATTTCGAATGTAGCGAGCGGTGTGTTGCTTACAACCAATTCTTTTGGCTCGCCATTCCATTCACAAGCGTTATCTTTTAGACCAGGTTCCTGAATGACGAATAGGAACTGGACTCTTCCGCGGTATCCTTGGTCTACGTCAAAGCCATCGTCATCGTTGAAGGCACACACTACGTATTTTAGGTCGACGGTTCCGCCGAAGATTTCCACTCCGTCGTCGGCCGCAGCGTAAGTTTCAACGTGGTCTATAATAGTTCGGCGGCCCACTCCAGCTAGGGTTAAGCCATTAAGCTCTTTGTCGGTTGTTATTTTGAAGCCCGCGTGGCGGATTGAGACGTATCGAAGAATACCTGAGCAATCGTCATCGTTGTCGCCTCCATATCTATGGACGTGTTGTCCTGCGATTTGCAAGTCAGGTAGGCCCTCGAACACGTCGTATTTGGGGTTAGCTGCATTCCCTGCGGCGTCAAGGCTGGTATTTATGCGTGCGTTACCTAGTATGACGAGTCCTCCCCAAAGACCGCGGGCGAATAATGGTAGATCGAATGGGTCGGTTACGTCGTCCTGGTCAGAAGTAAATATGATGGGGCGATCCCAAGTACCCTCTGCGATTATTTTAGCGCCGCGTGTGATGAAGAGTGCGCTAACGGTATTAGGATCGCCAGGATTGCCTGTTTTACCTTTGATTACTGTGCCGGGTTCGATTGTGAGGGTGGCGTTGCTTAGGACGTAAATTTTACCGTTCAAGATGTATTCGTTTGTGGCATACCAAGTAGTGTCGCTTGTAATATTGGTTGACACTTGAATGGTGGCAGCCCAAGAGGTTGCATTTTGAGTTGTTATTGCAACGAGGATTCCAACAACCATACGATTGATGGTGCGTAACTTTAGATTTAGCTTAAACGTGATAGGTCGGTTTGTTTTCATTGCTACTTTATATATAAACGGGAAATTTAACAGTATGTTTGCAGGAGTGTTACAAATTGGGAAATAATGTTAGCTTTAAGTTGTAAGGGTTGAACTAAACAATTACAGTTGGACTGTCAGATGGAGGGCAAAAGAAACCCCGCGCGAAGAAGAAGAGTAAATAAATTCACTGTTTTTACCGTATGTACGTTCAATAGTTGGGTTTAGCAGATTTCTTGTTGCAAGTCTGATGGATGTTCGTCGGCTCACCTTTTGTGACAAAACGAAATCGAGCCGAGGCGCAGGCTGTTCGTAGACGTCCTCAGTGGCAAGGCTGGCAATCACAATCCGTGGCCCTACCATATTAAACGTCAGAGATGCGGTTGTGCCCCAAACAGGGTTATCGTAAGCTAACTCTATATTTAAGATATAGGGGGGCTGATCAAATAAAGGGCGTGAGCTTGCGACGGAACCCAGAATTGCTTTTTTATTTGCAAGTTCGGTAGCCGTGAGTGGGGTTCTGGAGTGAATCCATGAGAAGTTACCTCCCAGGCTCCAGTCTGCTAAGAGAGGGTCTATGAATGAAAGGCTTTTTCGTAATTCTAGTTCTACTCCAAAGACCTCGGCGTGGTCTCGGTTTTCGTAGCTAATTAAATCCCCCACCATTGAGATGAATCGGCGTTCAATGGGTCTGTGAATAAATTTTCGGAAAACGCTTATACTGATTAGTTCGTTGTGCGATGGGAACCATTCTAACCGTAAGTCGTAATTTTCAACCTTGGAAATCTGTAGAAGAGGATTGCCGTCTACTTCGATGTCTAAAATGGGATCATAACTTCGGCAAGCAGCTAGTTCGCGTGGAGAAGGCCTTGCAATGGTGTGTGACCAGTTAAGTCGCAAATTTACGTTAGATGATAAAGACCATATTAATCCTGTCGCTGGTAAAATGTCTGTTTCACTTAATGCAGCAGAATTTGTGCGGGATCCTGTGATTGCATTTTCGATGTAGCTGAGGGAATCAACCCGCAGGTCAGTGTTCTCTACTCTAGCTCCTCCCATCACTTTCCATCCATCCGCAATGGGTAATTCTAATAGGCCATAGTACGCAGAGCTTTCTGAGTCAGCCTTATACTTCGAATCGAAACTGGATATATACCTGCGCCATTCATACAACGTGCTTCCACCGGGACCGGGTCGGGGGTTATATCCCAAGTTAGACTCTGTCAGATATAAGTTTGGGTCTCCATTGAATGGTGCATCTCCCCGGTAATATATCTGTCGTTCTTCGAAAGCTCGGTTCCTAGTGCTCTGGTACCACCCTACTTTCAGTTTGGATTCTTCGGTTGTCCAGGAGCCAAATGGGAGGGAAAAGTCTACTTTATAGTTAAGATTGTCTTCTTCCAAATTCCTGAAATACCGAGTGGGGTCTTGTGGATCTGGTAAATAATTCCGTCCCGTGGCATACACTCCCTCCTCGAGTACCATGTTGAAAAAGCGTGTATCAGGTTCATTTTGGGTGGTGCCTGTTGAGGATATAAGCCATTCCAAAGTTGCAGGACCCAACGTTGGAAATTGATCTTTACCCTTTAGTTGAATAGTACTAAGTGAACGTTCTACCCAAAGAAGTCTATGAGTGAAGAAAGTCCGATTTGGTTCACTTTCTCGAGATCCGACTTGGTACCTGGCGCCTTTAAATGCGTTTTGGTTATGGAAGAAGCACAGACCTATCTGATGATTTTCTGCAAAAGATGTAGTTAGGGTAGCTATGGCAGACCAGTTGACTGTTTCACTGCCGAATCGGTCGGAGAATTCTTGGGATTTTATAACTTCTGACCCCGCAGGTGTATACCTGGCAGATAAACCGTCCTCGTAATACGAGAATTCCCTCCTGTAAGTAAGGCCACCAAACATTCCTAAAGGTTGGCTTAGTAAAAAAAGCGAATCGCCTGCTGCTAAAGAAAAACTATGATCGGGAGGGGGCGCTTTTTCACTGGGGGCAAATTGTGTAACCCCCATGGCCCGGGTTAGTTCATTTAAAAGGTTTGCCTGAGCAATTCGAGACTCATATGTGGGCGAGCCTGGGCGACCAGACGAGTAAATGGGTGGTGGGATGGTAGCATTGGCAACGATTTGCGGTATAGATCGAGAACCATCATCCATAGCAAGCCAATCTAACTTTCCGCCTTGGTATGTTAGAAATCGTTCATTTCCTGTAACTTGATTGTTGTACGAGACTCCAAATCCGACGGTTGCGAATTGTTCTTCTGGAAAAGATTTTGTTACGATATCGATATTGGCGCCTGACGAAGCTCCGGGTTGATCAGGTGTGAATGTTTTTGAAACGACTACCTTTTCAACCATTTGGGCTGGAAATAAATCGAGCGAGCCCGAGGGGCGGTATGGGTCAGCTGAAGGTATGTCAGCTCCGTTGAGGGTGGTTACTATGTACCGATCACCTAAGCCTCTTACCACGGGGAACTTGCCGTCGACGATTGTTGTGCTTGGAAGTCTAGCGATGGCCGATGCGACGTCACTCCCCCCAACCCGCGAAATTTGTTCAGCACCAACCGATTCGATTGCTGCAGTAGCTTGACGGCGTTCAATTAGAAGCTGTCTAGTAGTGGGAGGAGAGGGGGGAGCTAACACAAATCGTTCCCCGGGACCCTGCCTTCCCTGCAAGTGAGTCAGCCCACGTCCGCGTTCTGCTGTCATTCCCGCCTCTGACGCATTCTCAGCTTGCGGCCTGAGGTCTTGGAAAAAACTGCTCCCGTCTACTGGGGGAGGTGCGTCATCAACTACAGGGCGACGTGTTCTACCGAGAAGGTTTTGTTGAGCTTGTGGTGTTTGAGGTATGCGTTGCGTCGCACTCCTGTGTGATTTAGTATTTTCAACAGCTTGTTGTCGAGGTTCCTTTTCCCCTTTTAAGTATTGGAGGATACTCCGCGTTGCGCTTTCAAACTTACCTGTTTTCCAGGCCCAGAAGGTTAATCCGCCAATTATTATGATGTGAATTGCTACTGCTATTAAAAAACTCGTTCGCTCGCCTTCCCGATTAAGCCGTTTAGCCATGCTAAAGTCCCACGTCGAACAACATTTTTAGTGCAATTGTAGTGGAACAGTTGCTATTTACGTCACTTCCCCTTAGCTACTTCTGTTGCAAGTGCCACCTTACTAATTTTGGCGGATACTAATAGATCCAAGATATCCACCACCATTTGATACTGTATCTGTGCATCGGCACGGACTACGACGTTTAAATCAGGAGAGCATTTTCTGAACTCCACTAGTGTTCGCAGCAATTCTTCTTCGGTGACTTCGTGGGCGTTTAAGTAGATCTTCCCATTTCGGTCTACAGTAATATAGTTTACCTTCGAAGGTGGTTCTTTCGAACGGTTACTGGCTGTGGGAAGGGAAATTTCTAAATCATTAACCGTAGGCGCAGCTGTTATGAAGAAGATCACCAACAGGGTAAATGCTAAGTCCAACAGCGGGGTAACGTTTAGTTCGTCTAATCCCCTGAATTTGGTTTTGTTAGCTGTTTTCATAACTCATTATTTACAATTGTGGTCAAGGTTCATTTAACCGTTTTTTCGGTGTATAGGTGGCTGACAGCGGGATTCTGGAAATTTGTTTTTAACCCTCCATTTGCATCCAGAGTTTCCATGTGTGCGGAAGTATTCTTGGGTAACGTTTGGGGTTCTTTGCGTTCCACGTACCAGTACTCGATGGCTGTGGTAAACTCACCCGCAAAGTTTTCGAGCTCTTGCACAATAGAACGGATCACAGTGATCATGAAGTTGTAAGCAAACATGGCAGGTATAGCTACACACAATCCGATTACGGTGGTCACGAGTGCACCTGCAATTCCGGGTGCCATTGCTATTAAGCTCACTGCTTGCACCTTGGCAATCCCAGAGAAAGTTTCCATAACCCCCCACACTGTTCCAAGGAGCCCCAGAACGGGACCTCCAGCTACTGCGGTTGCAAGAACAATCATACCTTTCTCCAAAACGAGCATTTGTTCTCCAATAGCGCGATTTAGCGCCATGCGTACGGATTCAAAAGAATCCCTGCTGACCATTGAAACATGTTCGTTAAAAAGAGTGCCTCCACGGGGAGAGATTGGCTTTCTTGGCCCTTTAGGGATGCCAGAATTAGCAGGGTTTTGGAGCAAAAATCTAGGTAGAACATGTTTCAAATGGAGCATGAGTTGTTCTGCTCCCACTTTGTAGACTTCAAATGCGGGAGCGCCCTCAAAGGAAAGTCCTTTCCTAAACAGTTCAAGTGGATCGCGGGTTTTCCGGTACTCTTCAAAGAAACTTTTGTTTTGCCTTATCGCCCGATATAGCCGGCGACCTTTATGAATTATGACCGTCCAACTTAATAGCGAAGTAATTACCAGAAGGAGAACAATGATTTTGTTCTCCATACTTGCTTTGGTGAACGCGAATTCAAGTGCGCTGCCCATCATTGCGTTAATGTGGAATATAGCACTCATAAACTCTTGAACATTCTTAGCTTTTTGACTTTCCTTCTATGTGATTTTGCAAATTTTAGTTTCGCTTTGTTTGCATTAACCTATGCTTTTCTTGTTTCTTTTATGCTTCGAGTCCGTGACAATTAGGTTACAATTCCCTTTGAGGGGTTTCTGAATCCTCTGGGGATAGGGTTCACTCATGTCGCAATCCCACAAACTTACAAAGAAACTCCCTTCATTAGACTCTGGCATTTTGTCTTTGAGGTACCTGGAGCTAAGCTTGTTGGAATTGGTTTTCCACTAGAAATTACTTCTATGTCGGTTTCTGCTACTTTCCCCAATAAAGACAACGGTTTGTAACATTTCAGTTACGGTGAAAGTTGCTCTTTGACTAATTGATCTTTGCATGAATTATAATTTGGAGATGATGAGGCGTGCCCATTTCACTCTATTGTGGGTTTTGGCTGCGATCGTAGCGGGTTGCTCGACCATGCGAACTTCCAAAGTGGATGAATTTGAGGAAGTAAGAATAGATGAACTTCATAACAATGAGGTTTCAACAGGTTTTTTAAACCGGACATTAGTATGTTTTAATGTTCGACGCGAGGTTCAGAAAATCACTGTTTGGACAAATCACTCCGTAGTTTTGATTACGAATAAAATTTTACATTACGTCACAAACTTGGTGGTCACTTTGGGGACGAATTACCAAACTGCCCTCACCACAAACGTTGTTCAACATGTGCCAGGGGTAGAAACCAATGAATTGTCAGAGGCAATTGAAGATCGTTCGCGTCAAGCGCTATCTACTAATGTGAGTATTGTTTTGTCTCGGGGCACTACTTTTTCCCGGGGGTCTGGTCAGACCACACTGGCAATGGTTACACAGCGACAGCGTAGCCAACAAACAACTCTTCCTGGCAATGGTTTCGAAGTGTTGTCACTAGAAAACGAAACGTTGAGCTTTGAAACCAATATGGTAATAACAGTGCACACCAATTTCACTATAACAGCAGTTACCAATCTGAGCATTGTCCCCACAAACCTGCTTGTCGAAAGATTCTATGTAATACTGGAGTACTCACCCCCAGACCTACCGATACAGGCAGGTGAACCTCTGTTACTCCGGGTCGATGGGATTCGCTATATTGCTCAGCCCGCTTCTCCTCGGTCACCAGTAATTCCCAGGCGAGGATTTGCAGTAACCTCTTACCACATCGATCCCCAATTGCTACTTAGTATAGCGAATGCAAAACAGGTAAAACTCCGTATAAAGGGTGTAAATTGCGTGATAGAGAAGAACATGAGCTCTGCAAGTCGTGCTCGTTTGCGCGGTTTCATTTCGAGTTTGTCCCGGACCAACTCGATTACACCTAACTCCTAATATGAAGAAACTCACATACATTTTGTGCGGCTTAATAATACTTCTAGCCGTTGTTATAACCCAAATCCAAGGTAGCAATAAAACAAGGTTACAACAAATTGAAGCGCTTACCAATCAAGTGAACGAGTTGCGACTTAAGTTGAACCACGAGGAGCTTATGACAGCAGTTTGGAGTAATAAATACACTCAGGTTTATGAAACTTTAGAGCGGCATTTGGAAGAACTGTCCAACCTTCGTAAAGCTTTCACAGCCACGCAGCACGAGTTACAAACAGCTCAGAGCCAGCTCCAAAAGGTGATGGAAGAAAACCAGATCCTCAACGGTGTAAAGGACGAGTTTCAGGAAAGAATACTGGAACTCGAGGCTCAACTTAAGCAAGCCCAAGAAAGCACAACTTACTCTTTGTCGCAACTACAACGGTTGTCTGAAGAACACAATAAATTAGCCGTCGCGTATGCTCATGCCTTAAACCAGCTGGACCAACTTAAGGCATCGTTAACGGATGCAAATTTCCTTTGGGCATGCCTTAAGAGTCTGAATTTAAACCAATCAACGCTTAAAACCAAAGCTCAGGCTCGCGGTTTAAGAAATCCGAATGTGGAAAACAAAAGGTAACCTTAATTGCTTGGTGCAATTTGGTATGGTTTTTAGGAGATTGTAGAGCAGGGATGGGATTAAAAGAAAGAGCGATTCCGTTGCTATAGTGTATCAGGACTGGTACCTTACTTGCAGGGGAGAAGATGGAGGGCTTTCCTTGTTATTGTTTTGTTGGAGCAGTTAAGGCGGTGTAGTTTTGGGAGGGGGGTTAGGGGTAGCTTTTTCAGTATCTTGGGGCGATGGGGGTTAACAACACCATAGCTGTAGGATGACTTACCCTTGTTCAGAATAGACGAGTTGGTAAAGCCTTGGGGCAGGGAGATCTGGTAGCTTTCGGACTCGACATTGTATGATGAGGTATGCAATTTTAGTGGTCGATCGCGGTTCGGGTTGGCGGGTTGTTGGTCAGTTGGAGTTTGACAACAGCCAACCGCCATAATTAGAGAATTGCATCAAGTGACGATGATGAAGAACTATACCTCGTCGGATATCCGCAACTGTGCGATTGTCGGCCACGCCTCCAGTGGCAAAACGATGTTAACGGAATCAATGCTCGCGTCAGCTGGCGTCATCACACGCCTTGGAAGCATCGCCGCAGGGACAACAGTTTCTGACTATCGGGAAAACGAACGTGAACGGAAGATTTCCATACAACTTTCGGTAATACATTTCCCTTGGCTTAACAAGAAGATTAACGTGCTGGACACGCCTGGATACATGGATTTCATCAGTGAGGCGCTTAGTGGGTTACGCGTAGCAGATTTGGCTATAATCGTGGTGGATGCGAAGGACGGTGTGGGGGTAGGTACTCATCAAGTTTGGGAGTGGGCCAGTCAATACCAGGTTCCGAAGGTTTTCGTCATTAGCGGATTGGATAAAGAGAACGCGGATTTCACTGCGAGGGTACAAGAGATCAAAGAGACTTTTTCTGATAAAGTATTTCCGCTCACAGAGCCATTAAACCCAGGCCCTGGTTTTTCAAAGCTGCTTGACGTAATGCGGAGCGAGGTTATCGAGTACGCACCTGACCAAACTGGGAAATATACTGAATCACCTGCTAGTGGTGAGTTAGCCGAAAGAGTTAAAACATTGCATCAACAGTTAATTGAGTTGGTAGCTGAGGCGGATGATAGTTTGTTGGAAAAGTTCTTTGAAAAAGGGTCACTTAGCGAGGAGGAATTGAGAGCAGGATTGAAACATGCTTTCCTGAATCAGAGTTTTATCCCCGTGTTTGGGGTTTCTGGTCAGGCAAATGTTGGTGTAGCTCGGTTACTTGATTTTATTGCCAAGTACGGACCTTCTCCTTTAGACCGTCCGGCTACCAAGGCAATTGACATGAGTGATAATGAGGTTAGCGTGGAAGTGAGTAATCCTGAGCCTTCCCTGTTTGTTTTTAAGACTACGATCGAACCCAAGTTTGGGGAGCTTACGATTTTCAGGGTATATTCGGGCACCGTTCAGACTGGCATGGAATTGTTCAATGCTGATAAGCGAGTCGGCGAAAAAATCGGCCAGATGTTCTTTCTTAACGGGCAGAATAGAACTCTCACTGATCGGGTTGTGGCAGGTGATATTGCTGCTACTGTCAAACTTCGTGATACGCATACAGGTAATACACTTAGCAGTTACAAACTTCAGGTTCGTTTCCCGAAAGTGCAATATCCGCATCCGAACATTCATGCCGCCTTGGAATTAGCTAATAAGGGGGACGAAGAAAAACTTTCCCAGGGACTAGCTGCATTGCAGGAAGTCGATCCAACTTTTCATTACGAAGTTGATGCCGAGCTCAGACAAACCATAATTTCGGGCCAGGGTGAGTTGCATTTGGCAGTAATTGTTGACGAACTGAAACGGCGGTACAAGGTTGAAGTTCAGTTGACTCAACCTAGGGTTCGGTATCGCGAAACGATAAAAGGTAAGACTGAGGCTAAGTACCGGCATAAGAAACAGACAGGAGGTGCAGGCCAGTTTGCTGAAGTATGGTTGCGGGTTGAACCCGCTCCCCGGGATTCGGGTATTCAGTTCACGGAGTCCTTGGTTGGACAAAATGTTGACCGGGTGTTTGTGCCCTCAGTAGAAAAAGGTGTGATGCGCGCTGCGAATGAGGGGGTAATTGCAGGATACCGCGTGACTGATGTTAAGGTGGATTTTTACGACGGTAAAATGCACCCGGTAGATTCCAACGATATCTCGTTCCAGATCGCTGGATATTATGCATTTCGCGAAGCAATAATGAATGCAAACCCATGCATTTTAGAGCCTATACATTTGGTCGAAGTTAAAGTACCAGAAGAGTACATGGGCGCAGTGATGGGCGATTTGACAAGCCGGCGCGGGAAAATCTTGGGCATGGAAAGCTTGGGTAAAATGCAAGTGATTAAGGCGCTAGTGCCAGCGGCTGAATTGTATAGATACTCAACCACATTGCGTTCATTAACAGGAGGTCGAGGCTCTCATACCGAACGGTTTAGCCATTACGAAGAAATGCCAGCCGCCCTTCAGCAGAAAGTAATCGAAGAAGCAAAGAAATTGCGAGAACAGCAACACAAATAGGAACACGTGAGTACGAATCCATTGGAGTTGGGATGCACACTTCATAGGTGGGCTCCCAGGGTCGGTTACTGGTTCAAGTTGGCTTGTCCTACTACGGTCGTTTTATGTTTGGTTATACCTGGCTTTTCCGTGGAAATAAATGTTCCACCTACACTGGATTGAGCAGTGGTCGCGCCGCGGGAATTGGGTGGGTATTCTTGGATAAGCATGATTGTAGCGGGTGGGACAAGGGCACCGGTCCCGACCTGTGAAATTAGGGGTTATGTGACTTCGAATGGACTAGTGGTAGCGGAAGTGATCCGGAATGGAACCACGAACATTTTTTATTTAGAGGGGAGAAAATAGTCGCCCGAAATTCCGAGGGGGGTTGGCAGTCAAAGGTAGAAGCCATTGCAGGTAGCGAGAGCTTAGGGCCGGGGTTAATTCGCAAAGCTTTTTTGGAATCGTTTCGGTTCCCCATCAAGAACCAAGGAAATTATTGTCGCGTGGATCTTCATTCGAGCAAACAACCGATGTTTATCGAGTGGGACTGACTTGGCTTACGGGTGCCGCAGCCGATCCCTGTTAAACGTGAAGTGTTAAATCCGTCTGCAACATTTACATTCGAGTTGGGGCACGGTACGGGTACGGGGTATGAGATTCACTGCAGAGGGTTGGTTTGTATTGGGGAGGTTCAACGAAATGTAGATAGAAATGCGGTATTTGAGGTTACCCCTGCCCCGCATGCGCATTTTAATGTGCCACCGGAGGCGGTCGTGAAACTTTGGTAAGTCTTGCAAGCCTGTGGATTTTCCATAGGGAGTCCGGGAGTACCATTGGGATTTATGGCCTTTAAGGTGGTTTGGGTTATTGAAAATGCTTTCAAAACAAGTTGGAACTTTGATAGAGATTCAACGTGTATTTGGAGTTTTACCAGCTGAAGGAGAGGCCTTTTGATCTTACGCCCAATCCCCGTTTTTTATATTTGAGCAGGCAACACCGAGAGGCTATTAATCACCTACTTTACGCGATTTACCAAAGGAAGGGTTTTGCATTGCTTACCGGAGAAGTGGGAGCTGGTAAAACAACAGTGTGTCGTTTGCTTTTAGACCAATTGGACCAAAAATATGCCACAGCACTTATCTTGAACCCGATTTTGACTGGTGATCAACTCATCCGGGCAATTGCTCTTGAATTTGGGTTGGACGTGATTGGCAGGGATCGGCTTGAAAGTTTGGACACGCTAAACAGGTTTCTTCTCGATTTGGCTGAGCATGGGCGGGATGCTGTGTTAATTATCGATGAAGCGCAGGACTTGAGTGACGATCTTTTGGAGCAGGTCAGGCTATTGTCCAATTTGGAGACCAATGACAGAAAGCTGATTCAGATTGTACTAATGGGTCAGCCAGAGCTACGAGACCGACTTCGTGCACCGAAGCTTCGACAGATCAAACAGCGGATCACAGTGTCTTACCATTTATCACCACTTGGATTTACTGATACATGTCGATATATTCAGCATCGGTTAGCGGTGGCAGGTGCACGGGGGGTGCCCTATTTTACGCTACCTGCGATGTGGCGAATTTATAGGCATACTGGGGGCATACCCAGGCTCATTAACGCAGTTTGTGATAAAGCGCTGTTAGCCGGATTTGTACGCCGAACAGTTCGGGTCGATTGGCATTTAGTAGGTATGGCAATCCGAGAGCTAAAACGGTTGTAACTATATGAGTAGTGTCCATAATGCGTTAAAGAAATTGCAGTCAAAAAAGCCTGACCAGGAGCCTGGTCGTGGCCGTTCCTACTTGGATTTATATCCCCAGAAGACACCGACGATGGAATCGTTTTCTAAGTGGTTTGGTCTTGGGGGGATATGTTTGGTCATAGCTGGTTTAGGTATCGCAATCTGGGCTGCATTTTTGTTTCTGAGAACCGGAAAGTATGACAATGGCGTGGGATTAGAAACACCGGCTCAATTTTCAATGGACACTCAGCTAACTGTGTTTAGCACCAATTTCTCAACCCATGCTACGGTGGGCAGCGCTGGAATTGTAAATTGTACTCCTACTCAAATGCTTGAGGATGTTGTTCAACGTACCTCAGCAGTGCTCTCTAACACTTCAAGTAATGTAGATGGATTTACGTTCCGGTTGCAGGGAATTGTTTGGGGATATGGTCAGCCAAGTGCAGTCATCAACGGAAAGGTCCTTAGAGAAGGAGAAAAGTATCGTGGATATTTGGTGGAACGCATTTTGCCAACCAAAGTCATGCTCCGCTCTGAACAAGGGCAATTAATAGAGCTGGAATTCGAGTGAAGAAATCTTATGGGTAAACCATTATTTAACTTGAGTTACGCAACACGGATCCGTGTAATCCCTTTTGTTATTTTTGCTGGGTTGACAATGTTGCAGGGGAAGCTGGGTGCAGGATCCGAATATTGGTTGTACCTGGTTAAAACTCTAATTGGTGCGTGTTGCGTAGTATACATCTGGCCGCGCCTCCAGGAATGTAAGCTTACTTTTACACCTACTGCAGTCGCCACAGGAGTGTTAGTTTTTGTGATCTGGGTTGGTTTGGACTGGGATTGGACTCGAATGCCAGAGGTCTTCAATAAACTAGGATTATCAAAGGCCTATACCACGGACACTGTTTGGAACCCGTTTGCGTTTTTTGGAGGAGATTCCTGGTTGGGTTGGACATTCACTATAGCGCGGATTCTTGGGTCTACCATCGTGGTTCCACCTCTTGAAGAGGTATTTTATCGGTCCTTTTTATACAGGTTTTTTATTCATGCCGAGATTGAGAATGTACCACTTGGGAGGTTTCATTTGGGTGCTTTTCTCTTTGTTTCGTTGGTCTTCGGGTTAGCCCATCGTGAATGGGTAGCGGGCATTATTTGCGGGATGGTTTACCAATGGTTGGTTATAAGGAGAGGTCATTTGGGTGAAGCTGTTGCAGCCCATGCAGTGACCAACTTCTGCTTGGGATTATGGGTCGTGTGGCAAGGTGCATGGCGGTTTTGGTGACATTCCGACTTTAGCTAATAACTGGCGCTTAGGTTCAGTCATCGCTACACCATGAGTGCGCACAAGTTGGAGATAACTACGTTGTTGTATTGTTTTGATTCACAAGGTCGTGTGCTACTTATCAATAGGAGGCGCCCGCCAAATCGTGGGTTATGGAGCCCACCGGGAGGTAAGCTCAAAAGTGAAATTGGTGAGTCCCCGTACATGTGCGCTTGTAGGGAAGCCAAGGAAGAAATCGGGTTACACATTAGGCCGGAGAATCTTCACCTGGTGGGCATTGTTTCAGAGACTAATTACTTGGGATTGGGGCACTGGCTGATGTTCCTTTTCGAGGTTAAGGGGATTGTTGAAAATGTGCCAAGGGAATGTAATGAGGGCGAATTGCGCTTTTTTGAATCCCAGCAGATTTACACCCTCCCGATTCCAGATACAGACCGTGAGTTTATTTGGCCGTTGTTTTGGGAACATAGGGGTGGTTTCTTCGCAGTTCACTGCTTTTGTACAGACGATGGGAAGTATCATTGGCATGTGCTTGAATCGCTACCATCTAAATTGGAATTTGGTAAGTAAGACAGTTAGTTATGAGTTCTGATACCCAAAGGGATTTGCATGATGACGAGTCTTACATGGGTGAGGCGCTTCGCCAGGCAAGGAAGGCTTACGAGGCTGGTGAAACGCCGGTGGGCGCTGTGATTGTTCACAACGGAAAGATCATTGCACGAGCACATAACCAGGTCGAATTACTAAAGGATGCCACCGCGCACGCGGAGATCTTAGCTATTACACAGGCAGCGAGTGCTCTCGGAGATTGGCGGTTGGTTGACTGTACCATGTACGTTACGAAGGAACCATGTCCCATGTGCGCTGGTGCGATAATGCTCTCGCGCATAAAACGCGTGGTTTACGGCGCTCCCGATTGTAAGGCCGGCGGGTTAGGCGGAGCAATAGACATTTCGAAGTTGCAAGGGTTGAACCACAAATGCGAAGTGGTGGGCGGTGTACGGGCTGAAGAATGCGCGCTGTTGTTGCGAGAATTTTTCCGGCAGCTGCGTCACAGTAGCTCAGCCTCGGAAGGTAAAAATTAGACTAGGTACTTGTGCCGCCTTTTTATAAAGTACAGCGCCGAGCGTAGTTGGCGTATAGGATATGAGCTTCAAAAATATTAATTCTCACCTTTGCAAGCCATTACTTTAGTCATGTACTGCTGCTTCTTCCCGGACAGGTTTTTTAAACGGTTAGGATTCTTGGGAATGCTATTTAATTGAGTCGGATGTGGCACTTTGGTGGCTGGAATGTTAAAATATGGCTTTGGGCCGGATTAAGTTTGTTGACACAGGCCAACCAAAGCTGTTGCTATTGGTAAAGTAAACAGTTTGAGCAAGCGCTTCTGGAGTTTGTTGAGGAGAACGATTTGGGTCTGGGCTACACATAATAACGGGTTTTCCGTGTGCGTAGCAGCAGCCTCGAAAATCCATTTGCCCGCCTTTGGTTGCCAGGGGATTATTTTTGCTAAACGCAAGGGTTCAAGATGCAGAAACTGCATCTTGGAAATGCGTGGTCGAACCTATCCCCGCAATTGCTTTTCCTACAAAGGGCTTGGAATACTTGGGTGCGCGTTTGTTTTAAATAGCTAGCTGCTACTAAAAATTTTGTTTCTGAGGAGGGTCAGTCTACAAGTGGATCTGCCTTGAATGCCTCTGCCAGTTCGACGAACGGGATTTGGGCTGAACGCCAAAGCGGGTTATTTGTAATTTGGGTTATTGCGCGTTGGGTGTTATTGCAGACCAAATAGATGCCCCTGCCTAAAACCAAGAAACCGTCAGCTTTAGGTCCAAACCCATCGTAAGCGAAGGCAAAGTCGCCAAAATTTAGGTCGGATGTCTGGAGTTCGTGGAACATATGTTGACCAGTTAAATTTGCAGTGAACTCAGTTTCGGACGGTCCCATATAAAAGAGGATGCGGGGCACATTTTTTTCAATTGCCACTATAGCCCATTCGTCAAAGACCTCGCGTCCATACAACTGAGTCATTCTTTCTGCGCACTGCTTAATAAGTGTGATGGCTTTATCCAGGTTCACGGCACACCTTCGAATTTATTTACTTAAAGGATACTTCAAGCGCGGATCATAACAAGTCTGAGTATTCAACATTTTTGAGATTATAAAGTTTTATCCCCGGCATTTGTAAGCACAATGGCGGCTGAGCACAGCCTAAGGGGATTGGGTGATAGACCCGCCCGGAACCTCAGGTTTTTTCTGCGATTGCTACGGCGATTGTGTAGTCTTTGAGATGGGAAATTGAAATGTGGATTTTTGCGACATCGTTTTCGTGAGCGATTTTAGCTGCTTGTCCATGTAAGGTTACTTTTGGTTGCCCAGTTGTTAAGGTGGTTACTTCAATATCCTGCCATTTGACTGATGTCCCGATTATGCCCGTCCCAAGGGCCTTAGCTATGGCTTCTTTTGCTGCTACTCTTCCAGCCACATGTTGTGCGTGAGCAAGGGGCGCGGTAATGCCCTGGCGAATTTCACTGGGGCGACAAATACGGTAAAGGAACCGCTCCCCTCGGCGTTCCAAGATTTTTTGAATCCGCTTGGTTTCCACTAAATCTATTCCAATCCCTACTATCATTGGCGGTTCAAGGTTGAGTGCTCAGGCTTTATCGGGTTATAACCTGCCATTAAATTTAGCATTTCTTTAACGGCTGTTTCTATGCCCACGAAGACAGCTCTGCTGATGATGCTGTGACCGATATTTAGCTCTTCTAGGAATGGCACCCTTTGCAGAAGTAGAGGAAGGTTGACATAGTTTAATCCGTGCCCTGCATTTACTTGAAGCCCAGCTTCATGGGCCAGCCTTGCAGCCGTCTGTAGTTTCTGGAGCTCTTGTTCCCGCCTTGCAATGTTGTTGAAGTTTTCACAGTATTGACCTGTGTGAAGTTCCACGCACTGAGCACCTACTGATACACTGGCTTCTATCTGGTATGGTTCAGGATCTATAAATAAACTCACAATAATGCCTGCTTCGTTAAGTTGTTCGCGAAACTCTTTTATTACGTCGATGTTTGCCTTCACATTTAGTCCCCCTTCAGTAGTGATTTCCAAGCGGCGCTCCGGCACAATACACACGCTGTGGGGCTTTAACTGTAGGGCTATCGCAAGAATTTCTTTTGAGGCCGCCATCTCAAGGTTTAACCGAGTGTTGATTGATTGTTTAAGCTTCCAAACATCGCGGTCCTGGATATGTCGGCGGTCTTCCCGGAGATGGACTGTGATCCCGTGTGCGCCTGCACGTTCACAAAGCAAAGCGGCGTCTACTGGGTCAGGCTCACCAAAGTTGCGACCGCGGTACCTGGCTTCCCGCAGCGTAGCCACGTGATCTACATTTACACCTAGCTTTAGCATAGTAGTTTGCTTTGATTATTTCTTGTTGTAGTCTGGCGCGTGATCGAGTATGCTTGTGGTGCGGCTTTTGGTTCGTAGTTCAGGTTTGCACCCCTCTGACAAATTGGCAAGTGCAACTATTTCCCACCCGGATAACAGGCAATTGCTCCTCCGAAGAATGGTTATGGTACGCGTAGGCGTGTATTGTGCACTCGTTACTGTTTCGCCTAGGTAGGGCATCGCAGTATCAACCCATTTCCACCAAGGTGATTCGGCTGGTATCTGTTCGATGCCCATCAGTAACCTTGCAAGTTGTGTTATATTCCTTGCTTGGAACAAAACTGCCGGCGTGTACTCCCACGAGTAAATAAAAATACGGGGATTACTTGAAAACTGGGCAAATAGCGCAGGGGGCACTTTTTTACGTTTGCCTTCTACATATGCAAGGCCTACGACGACAAAGTTACCAGGGCTATTTGTGGCATACCGTGCAAACGGCCGCAGGAATGGTAACCCATCCCAAAATAGGATGTCGTTTGTAAAAACAACTTCAGTTTCTAGAGAGTTCCATAGCTTAGCTCGATACTTTTCAAATGTTTGGGTGTGGAGAGTTTGGAGATCCTCTTTGGGATTTGGGCTGGGCCAAGCCAGGTATCCTTGGCAGAGCAAACCGTCCGTTGTCCAATAAAATAATTGATCAGGTATCTGGTTTGGGGGTAGCCCTATAACACTGGATAGGTTAATTAGAAGGGGTTTGATTCCTTTAGCGGCGAGGAACCCTACCAGGGGTTCTTCTACTAAATTGGTGGGTGGGTTCCATGTGGATCGGTCGTTCGGTAACGAGTTTGAGTAACTAATTTGGCAAAACGTTCTTACGAAGTCTTTTTCAAGAGTAATTCGAACCAAAATGTTGGTTGGATTGGAACTGATTGTGTGCGGCAACAAATAGCCAATTAATTGTTTTGCAATTGAGCCTGTAATTTCTGTGGTGACCCAATTCGTTTTCCCGGGCAAGGCACGGGTTAAGAAGGATCGCCCTTGTTGGATCTGCGTTGTGTGGGATTGAATGAGTTTCTGGGGGTCTTGTGCAATTGCAAATACCACCCAGCCATTGGAAAAAGTCGAATAGGCAACAGTGGCGTGAACCTTTTCTGAATCTGGCTTAACCCTAGTTGCTATTGTTTGGCACACTCGAAGTAGATTGTCTAACTGGCTTTGCTCAAGGTTTGTCTTTGTTTGCACTCCAAGCACCACGCTAGCCAGGCAATGCTTTTGAAAACTCAGTTGGGCATAGCCAGTGGACCGAGATACAATGTTTAGGGCTTGGGATAGTTGGTTCGAGAGCTGAAGGGACCCCTGGGTATTTGGTTCTGAGTTTGGTGACGATATTATCTTGCACAATATATGGGTGACCAAGTTCCAGGTCTCGGGGAGATTGATAATTTTTCCGACTGGGGAATTGGTTGTTAATGTGCTTGGCTCGGAAGGGTATTGCCAGGCAAATGAAATGGTAGAGAGCAGTTGACCAGCTGTATCGGCTGGTTGGATTGCGTGTTTAGTCTCCTGGCACATACCCACGCATACAGGTATCATTACCAACCAATAGATCCATGTAGAGAGGTGTCTAGGCATACTCACACTCCATTTGTTGCAAAATGGACCTTAATTTGCAAACCCGCTTTTATACTTCACAGTAGCAAGGCTTGTATTTACCCCGGTCCGTTAGGTGTGTTTACCATTTGCTTTCTGGGGCTAGCCTGTTTATGCTCGGCATTAATGGGTGTACATGGGCTTAAACACCAGCTAAGGCGATGGATATGGATTTTGCTTTTTGTAGTGTTTGTTGTTGGATTTGTCGTTTTTCAATGGTTGCCAGCGGTGGAGACGAACTTGCGTATGCAGAAACGTCTAGACCAGCTAAACACAGAATTGTCTCAGGCGATGGAAGAAAAAAGGGTGTTGGAATCCACACTGCACACCTTGACCCAGAACCCCCGTGCAATGGAACGACTTGCCCGTGAACGACTAGGTTATTCGCGGCCTGGAGAAACTGTAGTTAAATTTGTTTCACCTCAAACTAATGCCAATTCGGCACTGATCAAATAGGGGCCCGTTGAAACAGTAGTTTACACAGTCATTATTTCCTTTTCTTTGTGTGCCAAATGCTGGTCGATTTTTGCGATATATTGGTCATGTAGTTTCTGAATCTCTTTTTCGGCATGCAAAGCGTCGTCTTCTGAAATATTGCCAGCTTTTTGTTCTTTCTTAATTGTTTCTATGGCTTCTCGTCGGATATTGCGGATTGCAATGCGCCCGTCTTCTGCGAGTTTTCTCACCTGTTTTACAAGTTCGGCTCTGCGTTCTTGGCTTAATTCCGGGAAAAAGATTTTTATAATTTTGCCGTGCACTGTGGGAGTTATCCCGAGGTTGGCTTTTAAAATCGCTTTTTCGATGGGTTGCAAGAGAGATACGTCCCAGGGTTGAATTGCGAGTACTCGAGGTTCGGGAGTCGTGATCCCAGCTATTTCTCGTAAGCGCACCTGAGCCCCATAAGCCTCCACCATAATGTTTTCAACGAGCACTGGTGATGCTTTCCCTGTTCGCACATTGGCGAACTCATGTTGGACAAAATGCTCTGTTTTTTGCATCTTTTCCTCGGTTTGTAATAGGATTTCGTCGATGTCCATAACTGCTCACTATTTTACCAAGGTTTTCAGGCGCTGTATAGAGGGGACCTCGGATCAGCCCCCATATTATGGTGGGGGTTGTTAACCGCGTGGTTCTGGTAGTGGAGTAAAACTTCCTATCTTCATCCTACGAAAAACCGGATTTTTTTAATTAGTTCTGGACCCAAGGCGTTCTGAAGAGTTTCAAGCACTTCATGGTACCGATAGGTGGCCAGTTCGCTCAACCAAACACTGCTGTCTACTTTTACATACAAAATACCGTTTTTGAGTGAGGTTGGTTGGGCATGGGTAACTATGTTGGGTTCTAGCACCGTATTCCAGACTTTGATCACCATAATTGCGGTGGTTTTTTGTTCGATATTCAGGTTACGTTTGACCTTCTCAACAATTTCACTAATCGGTTTGTATGCTTGTGAATGGGCAAGCTCGTTTTCTGTAAATCCCGGACCGTACCAACTATCGAGGATGGGCTCGTGTTTTCTGAGGCTTTCCGGATGATTATTTTGCCGGTGTTGATTATCCATCTGATTGGGCTCTGGCGCTTGTGGAATTACGCGGTTTCTTTCACTACCAATATGCCACGTGCTGAAAGGTCGTACTGTCCTGCAATTACAGCACCTGTGATTAAATCTTCCATGTGTTTCAGGAAGTGAATTTTTGCGGGTGAATCACTTTTGTTGATGAGCACGTAAACTTTTTTTTCGCCTGATTCGCGGAGGGTAACCTCGACTTGATCCGGTACTTTGATTGGTGGCTGGAGGTCGCAGAGTTCTCTCAGCCATCGGACCAAGTCTACGTAGAATGGTCTGTGTGAGACAGTGCCAATATAGATAGCTTTCCCCATGCCGAAAGAGTTAATTGTTATAGCCGGACGACCCGCGTAAAAAGACGATGCAAATGTGGCTATTATTTCACAATCTTTTGGTTCAATGATGTCACACCAATACTTTGCCGGGTGCATTTGGGAGGCGGGGAATCCTCCTTTGAAGATGAGGTGGTTTTCTTCCTCGGGGCTAAGCAAATCGAATTCAAGTACCTCTAAACCGAATAGATCAGTTAATTCAAGGGGATATCCTTGATCAGGGGCGATATGGTGTTCATTTACCAAACCGGTATTGCAAGTCCCTATAACTACCCCGCCGTTTTGTACGTAAAGTTTTATGGCGTCGGCCTCCGCACCAGAAAGTAAATGCAGAGAAGGCGCTATGATTAATCGATACTTGCTTAAGTTGTCTAAAGGACGGATGAAATCTGCTGTGATGTTTTTCTCGTACAGAGCGTCGTAGAACAGCCTTATATGGGGGTGGAGAGCGACTGGGGGCAAGTGAAGTCGCCTGGCTAATTCAGTAGCCCATTGATTGTCGTACGTGTAAAGAATGGCAACGGGGGCTCTAACTACGGTGTCCTTTATGGCGGCAGAGATTAACTTGAATTCTTCGCCCAACTGGGCAAGTTCTCGATAGAGGCGGTTTTCGCGGCGCACATGGTGTGGCAGTATACCACCTGCAAACTTTTCAGGACCTATTCGGGGTTGTCGCCAAGGTATGAACACTACTGCGTTAGCACCACGCGCAACACATTGATATGCTAAACATCGTAAAAGGCCTGGTTTTGGTAGGTTATGAATGGCGGAGGTAGTTGGAATAGAGGTGGGTTGGCCCATGATCCAAAAACCGCGTGAGCCATCGGGGCATTTGCCCGTTTCCTGCTTTAGCGAGCGGAGTCGATCTAGTTGAAGCGCGATTTCAGGGCTTGGTATGGAATTATCCAAGGCTACACATCCAGAAATGAATTCGACGGTTTCCGCCAGATCGAAATGGTCTATCCGCGTGGATAGGTGTCCTACGTTTACAGTTGTGGGGACGTTAGGGGTAATTTGGCGGATTGTTTCAATGAGCATTTTTACGAATTGTACGACGGTGTCGCTACAGAATCGTGTCCACTCAAGTTCCAAGGCTGTGTTGTGACATGCTACAGTTCGCATGGGGGATGGGACTTGTTTCCATTCTTGGACGATTTGACCCCACCATCTAAGTCCTAGGAGGTTGTTCAGTTTTTCGAGTGTCTCGTATTTTGCTTCCAGCCAGAAGGCCCAGTCTCGTTTTGTGTCGTCGTTAAACGACACGTTGGAGTGGTGTTCACCTGGATTATTATCAATTTGCCATGCGAGCAGGTTGGGATGATTTCCCAAGGCCATTGCCATTTCCCTGACTAGCCTCCTGCAATGTTCCCAGTAAATGTCGCTGTTCAGACAGGCGGTTTTGTATCCACCGGGATAACACCTAAGTCCATTTTGGTCCACCGGTAAGATTTCAGGGTGTTTCTCCAAAAGCCACAATGGAGGGCTGGAGGTTGGAGTCGCCAATACCGTTTTAATTCCGTGATCGGCAAGGATGTCCATTACACGTTTGAGCCACGCAAAGTCAAACTTGCCATCGGCGGGTTCGCACAGGCCCCAACAATTCTCGCCTATACGCGCCACGGTTACCCCTGCGTCTGCCATGAGTTTTGCATCTTCTATCCATCTGGCTTCAGGTTCTTGAGTCGTTCCGCCGAAGGGATAGACCCATAATTCCGGATGGTAACAAACGCCTATTTCCATAAAGTAAGTTCGGTTCCGAAATCAATTTTAATTCCGAAAATGGTGCTAAGGCAAACCCAAACATATTGCGAGGTTTACCTTTGCGGGTTAGAGAAGGGTAGGGGGACGAGTTCTTTCACAAGCGCCTCCAGCTCGTGGGTCTTGTACGGTTTCGACAGGAATTTGTCCGGTTTATCGGGTAGATGCGTGAAAACCTCTTGGCTCACCGTACCACTGACCACCAATATCTTTTGAGAGGGATTGAGTTTTCGGCATTCGTGGAGCAAGCGCGCCCCGGAAAGCTTCCGCATCGAGTAATCGGTAATGATCAGATCCGGTTTACGCTCCGCTTTCTTGATTGCTATTAAAGCTTCCTCAGGATCTTGAAATGTGACGATTTCGTACCCCAAGGGCTCTAGTATCAATCTGGCTAACTCCAACAAAAGCGGTTCATCATCCACCACAAAAAGCAATGGCGCTTTGCTACCAGCGTTGCCGGAAGGATTCGAAATGTAGTTTTCAGGCACGTCGCCTGTCACATTGTAATGATTGTCTTTTTATGAAAAAACGGCAAGCAGTATCTAGGCGGATTCATTCCAGAATGGTAACGTTAGAAAATTGGTTGGGCCTTCCAACAATAGACAAGTCGGATGTCTAAACCCACCTCGTGTAAGGTGGTTACGAATAATTATTTGGATGGGAGTGTTTTTGGATAATCTTTGCGATTGACTTGGACAAAGTTTTAATAGAGTTTTGCAGCCAGACAGGGTGGTAAAAACAAAAGGAGGTATTTCATGCGCCTCAGTTGGAATGGCCTGCAAACGGTTGGATTTATTGGTTTGGCATTCGCGGTCGTAGTACACGCCGCGGACAGTCCTGCCATTCAGAAAGCCCGAGAAGCAACACAGCGACGGGTTGCTGAGATTGAGTCTGGGAAATTGGTTTCTGCAGAAAGTTGCAGCACTGTGATGCCATTTACTAAAAACTTGCCGGCGACCACTGCCCCGCGGGGTAGGGGTGGAAAAGCAATCGATCCTGCCATGATCGAGAAGGCGCGGCAAGCCACCGAGAATAGAGTTGCTGAGCTAGAAAGTGGTTCTCCAGCGGCCTTGGGCGGCTGCCAAACCCCAATTCAACCTAGCAAGCTTGCTCCTGAGGAACTTGCGCTTGTGCGAGAAGCTGTGGCGAAGCGTGTCGCAGAAATAGAGGGTAGTCAAACAAAAGCCCCTGCCGTTGGATTACATACGGTTGACCCAGCGGCACTACACAAAGCCGGAGAATTGACTGCGAAACGGGTGGCAGAGCTAGAATGGCAAGGGCGGATTATTCGACCTGAATTTATAGCGGATAGGGCAGCACTGGAGAAAGCCAGAGCTGCCTGCGCGGAAAGAATTACACAAATTGATTTCCCGAAACCTATTAAACCACAGTATGTAGCTGACTCAGCTGCGATTGAGCGGGCTAGGAAGGCTACTTTGAATAGGTTGGAAGAAATCGACTTTAAACCACAACCGGTATTGTCAGTGAACCCCGCACTAATACAGCAAGCTCGAAAAGCTGTGGAACAAAGGGTAGAAGAATTGGATTTCAGGTCGCAACTCGTTCCAACAGTTAACCCTGGATTACTCCAAGAAGCCAGGAAGGCTACTCAAGAAAGGGTGGCGCAAATCGACCCACTTGTAACTACAGCCATTCCAAAACCGGTCTCAGCTGCTACAGCTGAGCAAATCCAGAAGGCACGACGACAAGCTGAACAGGTAGTCATGAAGCTTGAAGGCGCTCCAAAGCCTGCTACCAAACCGTTGATTCAAGACACAGAGAAGATTAAACGCGAGGAGAAGAAGCGTGTTGAAAAGCGTGTTAAAGAAGAATTGAAAGTTCAGGTACCGGCAGCAGCCCCCAAGGCAGCCGAAAAGAAACAGCCAGCCGCACCACAGGAAAAGAAGAAAACTCCAGAAAGAGCGGTTTCTCCTCAAAGGGCTGCTCCTGCAAAAGAAGTTACCACACCTGTGATTAAACCCGCTGTGCCTGCAGCACCAATAAAATCCGAGGTGAAGGAGCAGCCGAAGCCTGTCACCAAGCCACCAAAACAACCACCGGCAAAACCAGCAGCTGAAAAAGCAAAGGTTACACCGGCAAAAGAAACAGAGGCGCAAAAACGGCAAGCTGCAGAAAAAGCGGCAAGAGTCCAGGCGGCGCAGAAACCTCCGGGTACGGCTCAACCTCCAGCATCTACCGAGATTGCTCCCACTTTAGGTTTAGAAGTCCCGCCGCCCCCTATCTCTCCAGAAAAACAAAAGAAGCTTAACGAGTTACTCGAAAAATACATGGCAGACAAGATCACGCCCGAGGAATATCACCGGGAGCGGGCGCGAATCTTATCCGAGCCATGAAATACTGAGGGACTTTGGTTTTAGGTAACTGCTGGTCAAAATGGGGATTCCTGTGGGCGGGAGAATTTAGCGCGAAGCGTTAGGGGTAGGTGATTATGCATTATTTTAGGTTTGTGGGCGGACAACTTTGTTGTGAAGGGGTGTCGCTTGCACACATAGCGCGCCGATTTGGCACGCCCTTGTATGTTTATTCCCAAGCTACCATAGTTAACCATTTTCAGAAGCTCCAGACTGCGTTTAACGGTACTGATCACTTGATCTGCTACGCTGTAAAAGCTAACTCTAATCTGTCCATTTTGCGTTTATTGGCGAGTCTAGGAAGTGGATTCGATGTGGTAAGTATGGGGGAGTTGTGCCAGGTGTTGGAGGCTGGCGGTGATGCTAATAAGTGTGTTTTTGCGGGGGTAGGGAAATCCAGTGAAGAAATCCTGTTTGCGCTAAAACGAGGCATTTATTGTTTCAACGTAGAGAGTGAGCCAGAATTGGAACGAATAAACAAGCTGGCTCGTAAAATGCGGCGGATGGCGCCTGTGGCTATTAGAATTAATCCCAACGTAGATCCTCACACGCATGCAAAAATTACCACGGGTACATCAGAGAACAAATTTGGAATCCCGTTTGAACAAGCGGAAGAAATCTATAAGCGGGCCTCGCGCATGCCCAATATTCTGCTGCGCGGTGTGCATATGCATATTGGTTCTCAGATTTGCAGTGTCGATCCTTTCGAAGCAGCAGTCCGTAAGATGATTCCGTTGGTGGCGTATTTGAAAAAAGAATATCAGATCGACTTTTTCAGTTTGGGAGGTGGAATTGGAATTGTTTACGATTCAGCCCTTGCCAGCGGACAACCTCAGTGGTGGGAGAGGGAAGAAGCGAAAAAGATTCTCACTCCGCAAACTTATGCCCAAAGGCTACTACCTTTGCTCAAACCACTCCAAATGCGTATTATTTTGGAGCCCGGTCGGTTTATTGTGGGGAATGCAGGAGTGCTTTTGACAAAAGTTGAGTACGTAAAACGGACACCGTCAAAAACATTTGTGGTAGTAGACGCGGCGATGTCAGACCTTATTAGACCAGCTTTGTATGATGCATATCACGAGATCGTACCCGTTCGAAAGAAACGGGCACGTATGATTAAGGTGGATGTAGTTGGCCCAGTCTGCGAAACGTCTGATACATTTTGTCGAGACCGGAAATTGCCGCGCCTTGTAGAAGGCGACTTACTTGCGATAATGAGCGCGGGTGCCTATGGGTTTGCAATGGCCTCCAATTACAACTCCCGTCCACTGCCAGCAGAAGTGTTGGTTAATGGACAACGGGTTGCTTTGGTGCGTGCAAGGCAACGTGTTGAGGAGTTATGGGCGGGTGAAGCAATCGCACCTTGGTTGAAATAAATTTTTACGTTTTGTGCAACCGGCCTTCGGCGGTTAGCTTATCGTGCAACTCTTCCAGTAAAGATACCTGTGCAGGGTTAATCCTTTGACGGGCTTGCTCTAGTGTCATCCATTCAGCACGATCAACCTCGGGTACCTCGATGTATTTGCCCGATCTAGGTGGCCATTCAACACGGGTAACGTTGCTTTTTATGGTTTTGGGGTCACAGTCGCCTTCGCATGCCCATGCATAAACCACCTTGCCACTTCGTTGGATGATTGGAGTAAGTTGTATGAAAGGACCATTTACTTGGATCCCAGTTTCTTCTTGCATCTCCCGGCGGGCTGCTTCAAGTAAGTCTTCTCCATGGTTCACCTCGCCTTTTGGGATGCTCCAAACTTGAAGATCTTTTTTTGCAAAATAGGGCCCCCCAGGATGCACAAGCAGAACCTCGAATCGCCCTTCCTTGACCCTGTAAAGAAGAATGCCGGCACTTACCTTTGGCACAATCCCATTTTAATCCAGTCCGTGATGGTACGAAAGATATTTCTTCGGGACTGCTATTTGCAACCTACACTCGCAAATTTTGAAATGGAGCGTGTCTGTGAGGTTTTATATGAGTTGCCCCAAAAATTCAATTGGGTATAGCATGGAACAGTCGTATGGAAACTGCACGCCGTTGGCCTATTTCAGTCTGCATGATTGCTGGGGCAGAGGCCCATCGCATCGGCCGCGCGCTCGAAAGTGTCGTGGGATGGACTGCGGAAATTATCGTGGTCGTTAACGAGGAGGTTGACGATGGTACGGACCGGGTGGCTGAGCAGTTTAACGCGAGGGTATTTCGTGAACCCTGGAAGGGATACGTAGCCCAAAAGAATTCAGCGGCAGAAAAAGCTACGCAGCCTTGGATCTTGGGCTTGGATGCCGATGAAGTAGTTTCTGAATGCCTCCGTGAGGAAATAATCCGGGTAATCTCAGATCCCCAGATTTCAGAAAGATTCGCAGCATTTAGTTTCCCGCGTTGCACATGGTTTTGCGGCCGATGGATTCGACACGGAGACTGGTATCCGGACCGACAGACACGCCTTTGGAGGCGCGGTATGGCAAAATGGGGTGGTATTGACCCGCATGACAAATTGGTGGTAAACGGACGAGTTGGTAGATTACGCGGCGACCTGTTACATTTTACCGCCGTGGATTTGAACCACCAAATCGTTAAATATTTGAAGTACGCTGAAATCTTCGCCCAACAGCGAGTCCTAGGTCGCAAACCAGCATCACAGTTTGACCTGTTTGTGCGCCCAATATGGCGATTCCTAAGAAGCTACCTATTCAGACTGGGATTTCTTGATGGTTGGCAGGGACTTCTTGTGGCACAGATAACTGCGTTTGGTACTTTCATCCGATATGCCAAGGTCTGTGAGGAGTTTGAGCAGGCCCGCGTCGGGAAATGAACTTCACCAAAACCTCGTTGTGAATTTTGCTTTTTATTTTACTATACCAAAAGTAGTACCGACGATTGGTCAGCTTGGATTGCGGATGATCCGCCCTCTTACGACGGCAGGTACCAATAAGTTTCCCAAATTTGTAGCCCCCGCCCTGAGGCGGTAGAATCATCCAAATCTCGTAGCCACCGTCGTAAGACGGTGGATTTATCCAGTTTTGCTCCAGTAGCCACCGCTGTGAGGTGGTGAAATCATCCGCCGACTCACGTCGGCGGCTACTAGGATACGGAAATTCCTTGAGAGGTTAATTTGGAATTAATTTTCTTTCAGTGGGGAATCCCGTAAAGCTTGATTCTGGGTAGTCGGGGTGTGGTGTTGATTTGCTGGGTCAGGCCGGGCGTGCTCGACGTAATCCTGGCTAGCGTGGTCGTGTAGGTTAAGGGGCCGGGTATTTCAAATTTTGTTTGTGCTCAGGCATTTTGAACAGTGGCATTTTTGTGTTTGCGTAAGTGAAGCTTATCATGCGATGGGTGTAGCTTTGAATTAGTTGGAGCCCATTTGTCTACAAAATGGGTGTTGTTGCATACACCTCGGGTTTTAGCACGCCAATGAAGGGTAGGTTGCGGTACCGTTCGGCATAATCAAGTCCGTAGCCAACCACGAAATGGTTCGGAATCTGGAAGCCGACGTAGTCTGCAGTGATTGGGACAACGCGCCGTGACGGTTTGTCAAGGAGCACACAGGTTTTGACAGAACGCGGGTGATATGCGTGGATCACGTCGAGGGCAAAATTAAGTGTTTTTCCTGTATCCAGAATATCGTCAATTAGGAGAACCTCCCGGTTGCATAGTTCTAACTGGGGCTGTTTAGTTACGAGGGGTTTCCCAGGAAGTGTATTTGTTCGATAGCTGGTTACGCCCATGAAATCTAGTTTTAGGGGGATATCCAGATGTCTTATGAGATCGGCAAGAAACAGTACGGTCCCATTTAGTAGGGAGATAATAACCAGGTCGGAGTTTTTGTAGTCTTTTTTGATGAGTTGGGCTAGTTGACGCACGCGACATGCGATTTTATTGGCTGGGATTAACACGCTTTGAATTTCCCTGCGCCATTTAGGAGGTACTAGGTCAGGTCTTCCGGCTGTGACTGCGATTCCTTTTGATGATATAGGTGTAGCGGGCATGTGGTGTATGGATTTGAGGTGTTAGATGTTCCGGCAATCAGACTCGTCTTTTGTGGTATATCCGGATTCCTGGCGTTTGAAATTGATCTGGTTCTTTTTGAGGTACGCTTGGTAAAGGTCTTCTGCTGTCATACCCAAGACTTGAGCTAGGCTGACAAGAAAGTGGAAAAGATCCACAACTTCCACCTTGGCATTTTGTTCATCGAACTTTTGGTATTTGGCCCACCATTTCCAAGGAACGCTGTCTGTTAGTTCAGCGATTTCTTGTGACATTGCCCGGCAGTAGTTAAGAATCCATCGGATTTTTTCTTCTTCGGATAGGTTATCAGTTACGACTCCAATCCGTCTGTTGAGGGCCTTCTGCATTTCCCAGATGTGATCGAGTTTATCGAGTTTCTCCATACCACAAGGATAGTCGACATAGCGTTTAGGGTAAGCGAAAAAAACGTTGAAAGTGAGCGTGCTTAGGATCCCCTAATTGAGCAAGGCTTTCTGAGGTGTTTGTTTTGAGACCGGTAGAGAACGACTATGATGTGTGTGATTTTGGCTGCGTTCGATGGATTCTCGAGGCCAGGACTGATGACCGGAATGTGGTTAGGCTCATATGTCGGTTCTAGAATTGAATCACGCATTTAAGTTGGAGTCGGCGGATCGATTGTTTTAGGTGGGTTGCAGGGCATTAAGGGAAACTGCGGACTGTGGGAGTGATGTTTTAGCATGTGTTTGAAGTTACGAAGTTAACTAGGGTTCAATGTAGGTTCGACGAAGAATAAAGCGCGGGTCCCGGGGTAGGTTTAACACCCTAGGGATTATAAAAGTTGTTTAGATGTTTATTGGTGGCGGTAGGGGGTAGGGACATGATGGAACGTTTTGCGCATGATCGGGGGATCTGGTTTCGTTTCTATGGGTTCGGGTTGTTGCTGGGAATAGTTTTTGGTGGGTAACTTTGTGGTTTTATGGCAGAAACGGAGGGGGCTGGTCCCCCTGGTGAATGGTTGAGCCAAGTTACGGCGGTGTACTCCGCACTTTTTGGAGTCCAATATATTTGACGGAAACAAGTGTGGGAGCTGGAGTATGTTACTGGAGGTGGAGGATTATTTCCTGGAGGGCCAGGGCCGGATCTAAAAAGTAGATGGTTAGCGTGTGTTCCATATTTGGTGTGAGGGTGTGTGAGGTTACGTCTGTGTGGAAGCCGTATATGACATTTGTTCGCCAAGAGGGTGCGTTTTCACGGACGGCGACGTTGCGGACCTGTGGCTGGTTAGTGCCGATTTGGATTGCGTATCGGATTTGTACCCCTGGGTATGAGGGTTGGGTTGGTAACGTGCGTACTTCTACGGTAATTGTTGGGTTTGTGACGTTCAGAGTCCATACGGCATGCGGTGCTACATGGTAATCGACATCATTTGTGGAAGAAGTATTTGGATATTTCAGCGGCATGTATGCCAGTGCTCCGTCTGGGCCTAGATCTGGTATGTATGCGCACCAAGCATTGGTACCGGGGACGATTTTGCAATGTAGTAATGGGAGCTTAACTGTGTGTTTTTGAGGTTCAGGTATTGGGTTGGTAGGCTGTGGCGTCCAGTAAAGGACAGGCAATTTAAACACTGGTAAGTTTCTTGGTGCCGGGTCCATAAAATCGTCCCATTTACCCCCGGCGACGATTTTATTGTACACGTGGGTAAGTTCGCGGATTTTATGGTAGGCGTTGGTGGCCGCAGCAGCGTGGATTGCGCAGGCGGGGTTACCTTTTTGGGCTTCGAGCTTGCTTAACTTTGCATGGAGATGCACTAGGTTTAAAAGGGCGGCACCTGCAATCGGGTACTCTACTAATTGGAAGTAGCAATCTCGAAGGTGGGAGGGGACTTCTTTGGCGAGGTTTGTGGTGTTTTGGATTAGCCATTCACATTTTGCCAAGCGTTCCCGGAGTTCAGTCTCCGTGAAATGTATGCGATCTATGTGTTCGGGTTTACCTCGGCTGGCGAGCTGGTAATATGTGGATCTTAGAGGTGTGATGCGCGATGCTAGGACGGGGCCGAAGATCTCGGTGGCGAATTGAGAGATAAATGAATGTGCATTAGTTGGGTGCCATTGTTGTGGATTCCAGGCCAATGCCATAGCGAAGGTGATTTCCCATTCAGCGGGTTTGATGTCACCGACGTTAAACATCCATAAATTTGTTGCGCGGGCGGAAATCGCGCGGTGTAGTTCGAAAGCAATCAATGACGGCGAGATAGTGCTCAACCAGAGGTAATCGGCTGGGGCACCCCAATAAGAAAAGTGGTAATACACACCGTGTCCACCTGGTCGGTGGAGCTCTTCAGGTTTAGCCATCGGCCGAAGGTATCCGTGATTGTCATCAGACCAGCAAATAATCACGTCCTCAGGCAGTTTTAGTCCGGCCCGGTAAATATCGAGCACCTCTTTATATGGGCAAAACATTTGTGGTATTTGGCTGGCGGGTCGGTGGTAAAACGATTCAAGTAAGTGTCTTTGGTCAGTGATGATTTTTTCCAGAAGGGCTACTTTTCCGGTTAAGCTAGGTGGACCAGGCATACCGCTATCGTGAATGCCGCGCATTCCGGTAGTATAGATTACTTCCATGTTAGTGGTGGCTCGCACGCGGTCAGCCCAATAAGTAAGGATTTGGGTTTCGTTGGATCTGTAGTCCCATGGGCCGGGTTTGACGCCGTACTCGTTTTCGAAATTTACGGTCCATTCGTATACGTTATTTCTGAGCATGGGTTCGCAATGGCTGGAGCCGATGACGATGCCGTACTTTTTTGCTATTTCGGCGTTTTCAGGGATTGAGAAGAATGCTTTTGTGCAGGGGTGCATGGCTGGCCAGATGAGGTTTGCGCGGAGTCTGAGCAGTAATTCGAAGACGCGAGCGTAGGTGTTTGGTCCAATGCATCCATGTTTGGGATCTATGTGTTTAGCTGCCCATGGATGCAATCCCCAATCTTCGTCGTTAATAAAGATGCCCCGGTACTTGACTGCTGGTGGTCCTTCGACGAGTTCAGTAATGTCCACTAACACATTTGTGTTTTTAGGGATAGGGACATCTGCCCACCAATACCATGGTGAGACTCCTATGCGGCGTGAGAGTTCAAACACGCCGTAAGCGGTACCGCGCCCATCGGATCCCGCAATTATCAATGCTGGTACGGAACTCTGCCCATTTACAAGCAAATTAATCTGTTTAATAAGGAATGTTTCCCATTGCCCATTAATTCGTTCAAAGATGTTGGGTGCGGTTTTCTCGACCGCTTTAAGCAGAGGATTATTTGAGATGCAGCCGATTACCACAATTGGGCCGTGATTAGGGAGGGTGTTTGTAATGAGAACGTTTGGTTTTGCGCCGCAAATTGTATGGAGGTCAGAGGCTAAGTGCTCTACAGCTGTCTGTACTACAGGCGGGTCAGTGGGCGAAGCCACAAGGGGCACAGGTTTTCCATCTTTAATGAGCGTAAAACCAAGGACCGCATTTGCATTGCCTACAATGATTAACCACAAGACACTCAAAAGGTGTTTTTTCATGGCGTTTCCTTTTTAAGAGTTTGCCGGTTCACGTTCACTTTAGCAAATCCGTTCACAACAGTTTGAGCTTTGGCAGGTCTTGCGAGTCGATGATTCCTACTGGTTGGCCTTTGGAGTTGATCACGATTAGATCATCGATGTTCTTTTCGTTAAAGATGCGGACTGCTTCTGCTGCAAGCGCATTTTCGCGAACACAGATCGGATTGCGTGTCATAACGTCTTTTAGGGGCCTGTTAATGGCGTGTGGATCAGTTGACATTTGACGTCGGAAATCACCGTCGGTAAACACACCGACGAGTTTACCTCGGTTATTGACTACGCTGACGCATCCGGACTTGGCGCGGGTCATTACCAAAAGGGCTTCTTTGACTGTCATGTCTTGTGTGGCTATCGGGTTACGGTCACCTGTTCGCATAATATCGCGCACCTTCAGAAGCATAGTGCGGCCAATTGCACCTGCTGGATGGTACCGTGCATAGTCGTGTTTAGTAAATCCACGGGCTTTCAGAAGGGCCATAGCAAGGGCGTCACCCATAACTAACATTGCGGTAGTACTACTTGTTGGCGCGAGGTTGAACGGGCAAGCCTCTCGCGGCACGCGGACATTTAAGACGATATCGCTGTATTTTGCTAAGGTTGATTTTGGATTTCCGGTGATTGCGATGATTTTTACAGGGAATCGCTTTAACGCAGGTAGCAGATTAAGCAATTCCTCAGATTCGCCGGAGTAGCTAAGTGCAAGCACTACGTCTCCATCGGTTACAATCCCTAAATCGCCGTGGAGGGCATTGACGGAATCTAACACTATTGCGGGTGCTCCTGTACTTGTTAGGGTGGCTGCAATTTTTTTGCCTACAAGTCCGGATTTGCCAACGCCTACGACGATGATTTTATTTTTATTTCTTAGTGTGAAGTTAAGGAGCTCAACAGCACGATTAAAGGATTCGCTAAGTTGGCTCTGCACAGCTTTAAGACCAGCAATTTCGATTTCGAATACTTGCTGTGCTACTTCAAGATGACGCATAGTTGCAAAGGTGCCAATACAGATCAAATGGTTCAACAGCAAAACAAGGGCTGATTGGGGATTGTTAGCTTAGTACTTATGCGGCTCGGTTAATGCACCGAAATTTACATATGGACGGTTGCTCCAACGGTAGTAGTGTTGTACTTTTGTAATCAGCATGACTCAGGTGGATGTATTGCGTCACAGTTCTAAGCCTACAGTGCTTGTGTTGTGCACGGGAAATTCCTGTAGGAGCCAAATGGCTGAAGGTATGCTACGCCACTTAGCTGGTGACATAATCGAGGTAGTAAGTGCTGGATCCGAGCCAGCTGGTTACGTTCATCCTTTGGCAATACGTGTGATGGGGGAGATCGGAATTGATATTTCGAACCATCGCTCTAAACATATTTCAGAGTTTTTGGGTAAACCGATTGAGACAGTAATTTCGGTGTGTGGTGAGGGAGAGGCCCAATGCCCCTTTTTTCCAGGGACAGTTAATCGGTATCACTGGCCATTTAATGACCCAGCCAAAGTAGAGGGCACGGAAGAGTATAAGCTAAGCGTGTTCCGGGCTGTTCGAGACGAGATGTGGCGGGTATTTCTGGCATACGCAGCTGGTCGCCGGGATCAATTGGAATGGGACAAAAAGTTAATGGGTCAGAGGTAGAGTCTGGGAGGACGTCATCAGTACAAGAGGCGTTTACCCATGAACTGTGCCAGTCAGACAAGCGACTTATTACAGCAGGGTGACAGAAGTGGAACTTGTATTTGTCGGGCGGGCAATTTACTCAGTGTGAGTGGGCTAAAAGTCTATTTGACGCATAGTTCTGGAGTGTTTGTGGGCCGCCGATATGTGATTCGTGCTGTTGATGATGTGAGTTTTGATGTTGGGTTTGGCGAAGTGCTGGGCGTGATTGGTGAGAGTGGAAGTGGAAAGACAACGCTAGCACGAGCAATTGTTCGGCTCACTCCAGCCATTAGTGGTCAAATAATAATCGATGGTGTTGATTGGAATGCGCCGGGCGTCCGCATCACGCGTCAAATGAGGAGGAATGTGCAGATGATTTTTCAGGATCCGTTTCTCTCGTTAGATCCCCGGATGACTGTTGCCGAGAGCATTAGGGAAGCGGTTGTTATTCATTTTCCTGGGCTCGGCATTAGAGAGCAAAAGCAAAAAGTAATGGAGTCATTGGAAATGGTAGGTTTACCTGCGAGTATTATGGAGAAGTACCCGCATGAACTGAGTGGGGGGCAATGCCAACGGGTTGCGATTGCTCGGGCGCTTGTGGTTGAACCTCGGTTATTGATCTGTGATGAACCAACAAGTGCGTTAGACGTTTCCGTCCAAGCACAGATCTTGAATTTGCTTAGCGAGCTTAAGCGTAGCCGGGGATTAACCTATTTGTTTATTTCGCATGATTTACCGGCAGTAGCGTACCTGGCCAATAGGCTAGCAGTTATGCATGCAGGACGTTTAGTGGAAGTTGGTCCCACGCGTCGCATATTGGATTCACCCGCACATCCTTATACCCAAGTATTAATTCAAACGCTTCGAAGTGGTGTAGCTCCTTGTGGGGTTTTGGAAGAAGTATCTATGCCAAGTAAGGAGAAGACATTGCTTGCGTGCCCGTACTATTTGCAGTGTTCGAGGCGAGTGGTTGGGTTGTGTAATTCTGAACGACCCATAGCACGCGAAATTGGCCCCCATCATATAGTTGAATGCCACCTAGCGGGAGGGTAAATACGAAAGTGCTCAGGGAAAGTACAGTTTACTCAAACCAAACAGGGTTGATTTGAAAGCAAATAGGGTAAGACTGGGTATACTATTTTTTTAATCGGATGACTACGGCTTTTTTGTCTGTTCCTTCGACCTCGATGCTGTATGTCTCTATATCCGGCTCGTTTTTTAGGGTTTGGTGGATCACCCAACGATCGTAGGAGTTTAATGGGCCTAGCTCGATTGGTTCACCCCACCGCCGGACTTTTTCAGCAGCCTCACGTGCTTTTTGCGCAAGTGATTCTCTGGCTTTTTCTCTGTAATGAGCGACGTCGACTGTAACTTTGGGAGCAGTGGGATCAATACTGTAGAGAATGCGGTTAACGATGAACTGCAAGCTGGAGAGGGTTTTGCCTTCGCGACCGATCAAGCGGCCTGCGTCATCGGATTCCACCTGAAGTAAAGGTGCTCCGTCAACCGTGGTTTCTGTTACGGTTGCGTTGAATCCGAGGTACTTCAGGATATTTTCCAGGATTTCTTTTGCGGGGGTAGCCATAGTGAAAGGTAAGTCAAGAGGGTCTAAATTAACGGTGTTTTGACATCGGCTTTTGGTGCTGGGTAGTCACTGAAACTGTTTGTGTCGCCTTTGTCAGCTTCATTTGTGCAATACTTAGCAGATTTTGGACTGTCCAGTAAAGTGTTAATCCAGCCGGGAAGTTATAAAGAAGCACTAGGAATATTAATGGCATCCAGCGTAGGATTGTTTGTTGGGTTCGGTCCACGCCAGGACTTGGGGGTGTTAGGTGTGATTGCCAGACCATGGTAGCTCCCATTAAGAGCGGTAGTAGGTTGAATGGGATGGAAGTACCTGGAATGTGAAATAGCGTGTCTGGTTGTGAAAGGTCGCGTATCCATAAAAACGCCGCCCCACGGAGTTCAATCGCGCTTTGGATCATTATGAAGAACCCGATAAATACAGGCATCTGGACCAGGATCGGCAGACAACCGCTCATGGGGTTGACCCGATGTTCCTTCATGAATTCCATCATCTTGCGGTTTAATTTTTCAGGGTCGTCTTTGTACTTTTCCCTGATTGCGTTCATTTGGGGCTGGAGTTCTTGTAGACGTTTCATTGACCGTGTGCTGGCTTGTGTGAGTGGCCAGAACAATAGTTTGATTAAGAAGGTGAAGATGATGATAATCCATCCATAACCGAGCTTTAACATATCGTGGAGGCCGTTCATGCAAACCAAAAGTAATTTGGCGAAGAAAGCTGTGAAACGTCCCCCAAGTACATTTTCAAATCCCATCACACGCTGCAAATCGTTGTTGAACTCGGTTCCCAGGCGGGATAACCGCCGGTACTCTTTCGGTCCGGCATAGATTGTTAGTTTGATTTCGTTGCTTCCTCCAGGCGGGATGTTGGAAAGCTGGTACAACACGGCGGCGGGGTACAAATGGCTAGTGTGGTTTGATATGGTTACGTTTTGGATTGTACAGAATAACATTGTGGGGGGCGGATTAGGCATAAGCGCAATTACGAAAAAGCGGTTATTATTGGCCAACCAGACTAAGTTTGTGCAGGGTTCAAGATATTGAGATCGTGGGGTGCCAGGGAAACATCCAAGAAACCTATTAGCGAACCAGGCTTCGTCGACAGTAAAAGTTTTTTTGCCGTCGTACCACATGATTTTAGGTCCTGTGGTTGTATCGTCAGTTAATGGGCCTGTGATTCCAGTGCTTAACCATACGGGCAAGGCAGGGAGTGTGTTTGTACCTTCGTATTCAATCTCAATACTAGCTTGCAAGAGGTACGCGTCCTTGAGTTCGTATACTTTCCTGATTTTTATTCCGTTTTCTACGAAGGCCTCGGCTAGAACTTTGTTACCACTTGCCTTCAATTGATAGGGAATGTCGTAGGACTCGTTATTTCCGATCTTTGTAGCTAAGATGGGTAGATGTTCTCCGTATCGGTTTAGCACTACCGGGTGGAATGTTTGGCCTTTCTTGACCACTGGTTTTTCAGGGTAGGCAAGGAGTTCAACCTTCTTAATCCCGCCGCCGTGTGAGGTAATGTGGTACCTAACCAAATGATTGCTGAGGACTATTACTTCTTCGGGGATTGTATTGGAGTAAGTCGTTGGGAATGCAACTGGGGCGCTTGGGGCTTGGGTTCCTTGGGGCGTAATTGTCGGGGTCTGTGCAGATTGTGCGTTGGTTGTTGTTTGGGTAGCCGTTTGCTGGGCAGCGCGGAGTCTTTCCAAATGTCTTCTGTAGACTTTGGGTGCCATCATTGCCCATACGATGAAAAGAATCGCACAGATAATTAAAATAATTGTTGAGGTTCGATCCATAGGTCAGAATTAGATTTAAGCGGTTGCGTTGTGGTTGGAAGTTGGTTTAAGAGACTTGGATCGGGGGTGTGGCACGGGGTCATACCCGCATCCTCCCCACGGGTGGCAACGGCATACTCGGCGCACCACCAGTAAGAATCCTTTGAAGGGTCCATGCAATGATAATGCTTGGATTGCGTAGTCAGAACAGCTAGGGGTGAACCGGCAACCGTGCCCGGCTCCCATAACCACGGTTAGAAATGGTCGGACTAAAACCTGGTACCCCCGCAAAGCGCCGACCAAAAGGTCGATCACGGTTTTATTAATTGCTGATGTGATCCTTTGCATGTTGGTTTTGGCCATGAGCTAAATCAGCCCTTCCGTGGTCTGTGGTTATGTTAGCGCTCGGCTTAAATAATCCAGCTGACGCAAGGGCATTTAGGTACTCTGATTCAATTTGCCGGAAATTTTTTTCTGCGATTGAGGGTTTTGCGATTAGCACAATATCGACCGGCCTGCACAGTTCGTGCTGGTGCAGCCTAAAAACTTCCCGGAGAAGACGTCTAACCCGGTTTCTTTTGACAGCCCCGCCTATTTTGCGACTGACCACCACTCCTACCCGCGAGGTTTTGGCGTCGGGCGTCTCTAGCCAATTCAAAATCAGACTACCCACGCTTAGGCGTGAACCTAATTCACGTATCCTTTTGAAATCCCGCCCGTATTTAATCCGTTTATCTTTCCCGAGCGTCAGCTTTTTGCGTGGGGTTTCGTCCATTTCAGAATCATACTGGGGTTAGCCGTTTCCGCCCTTTCCGGCGCCGACGACGTAAAATCCGTGCTAAACTACCGCGTTTTTTTCGCGCCAAAAAACCGTATTGGCGCTTTCGCCGAATCTTTGATGGTTGATATGTGCGTTTCATCGTTTTCGATGTTCAAAAATGACGTTTTACCCAGGTACTATATGCACGCCAACAAGTTCTATAGTTTGTCTTTGAAAGCTCAAGCTTATCAATGATGATATGCATGTCAAGCAACCCAGCCAAATTAGTTTTACCACTGCATGCGCTTTCCAGATGCTGGGCCTAGTCTCAAGCGATTGTTTGCTTTGTATCCGATCAAGTTTTTAAGGTAAAACCCTCCTATGGAGTGCTTGGATTACCGTAGAAGATGTGCAAGTTTGACGCGAGAAGATCTGCCTCGGGTGAGGTGCGGCAACTTTCCTCAGGAATTGGAGGATTTAAGGTAAAGGGTGATAATTTGTTGGAAGAGGCCAAACTGATGTTGTTTAAAAGGCCTAGCTGGGAATTCTATTGGGGCTCCGGTGAGCAGTTTTTTCTCAATTCCCGCCTGAGAATTTTCCCGACCACGGTTTTTGGTAATTCACTGACGAACTCAATTGATCGTGGCACTTTATAACTGGCTAGGTGTTGTCGGCAAAAAGCTGTAATTTCATGGGGTTCAGGATGGGCTCCTTTACGGAGTACGATGTAAGCTTTGACTAACTCGCCTCGTAATGGATGGATTTCGCCAATTACGGCGCATTCTTCAACACAGGGATGCTTGGCTATTACCTCTTCCACTTCGCGTGGGTAAACATTGAATCCGCCGACAATGATCATGTCCTTTTTTCTGTCGACAATTCGGAAATATCCGTCTGGATCCATTGTTGCAATATCACCAGTGTATAGCCAACCGTCACGAATTGTTTGGGTGGTTTCTTGTGGTCGATTCCAATAACCGGTCATTATTTGTGGTCCTTGGATTATCAATTCACCTTCCTCCCCAGGAGCTAAATCTGTAGTACCTGTTTGGAGGTCAACTATTCTGCAATCCGTATTTGGAATTGGTAGGCCGATCGACCCGATCCTGTTTTCGCCCTCCCAGATCGGATTGACATGGGTGACGGGAGAGGCTTCTGTTAAACCGTATCCCTCGACTAATTTTGCACCAGTGACGGAGACGAATTTCTCATAAATTTCTCGGATTAGCGGTGCTCCTCCGGACACGCTCACTTTTACTGAGGAAATGTCAATTTTATTTCGTTGGGCGGTTCGGGCAATGGCCATGTACATGCTTGGCACACCTGGCAAAAGTGTAACTCGGTATTTGTGTATGGCGCGGACAGTTTCCAAAGGATCGAACTTAGGCAATAACACCATTGTAGCGGCCATGTCCACTGCTAGGTTCATGCCCACGGTCATTCCGTAAGAATGGAAGAACGGCAAGACACAGGCGACCGCTTCCCGCCCAGGCTGTAGCGCGTATAACCAAGCCCGTATTTGGTCAACATTTGCCACCAAATTAAAGTGGTTTAATATGGCTGCTTTACAAATTCCTGTGGTACCCCCGGTGTATAGCAACACTGCAGGATCATTAAGTTTGGCTGGATAAGGCTTGGTTTTTGGTGCGGTTCTAAGTTCGACTTCGAGTTTGTAGACTGGCATCTGTATCGCAACATTACAGTGGGGTCGACACTTGAGTGCGACGACGGGACGCAGGTAAATAGGCACGTAGTGTGCTACTGAGGAGACTGCAACTCGTTTCACGAAGCTACGTATTAGAACGGGTGCCACTTTTCCCAAGAGCGGTTCAGCTGCTATGAGTGTTTCTGCCCCAGAATCGTTTAGTTGGAACTCCAGCTCATTCGTACTCAATAAAGGGTTCAGTGGTACTACTGTTCCGCCCACAAATAACGTACCGTAAAAAGCCATTATAAATGATGGAATATTGGGCATTAGAATGGCGACACGATCTGATGGATTCACTCCCACTGCCTGTAGGAAACCGCCAGTTCGAACAACTGCTTCGATTAGGTCCGAATACTTAAGTTTTGCCCCATAGAAAATCGTGGCTACTGATTCTTGGTATCGTTCCGCAGCGCACTGCATTAATTCCCAGAGTGTGGCTTGCCGAATAAGAATTTGCGGTGGCACTGCTGAAGGGTATTTTTTCAACCAAGGTTTGTCGTGCATAGCTGTGTGCCCAAAAGTTTTCCCTTGAACGTTTTTGGACAATGTTGCCTGGGGTATCGGAAATGGCAACCACATATGTGTTCGCTTTTGGGTGGCTACAGCCCCTTGTAACAGTTTGCTGGATTAACGCAGCTTATTTGGTTTCTCTGAAAGGTTTGCGTGTGTGTATGGTTACGATGTTTCCCATGCAAACCCCGGTTTGGGTGCATTCGAGCTCGGGTGCAAATCGTGGTTGTCTTGGGGAACTTTCCGAGCAAAATACTCCTGTGAAAGTGCGTGGTTTCTTGGCAGGGATAGAAATACTTCGCAATATATTAGTGGCTGGTGTTAGTTTGATTATTTGCCACCTGTCCAATGCAGCGGGGCAAACCGTAACCCCTCGGAGTAGTAGTACCAACGAGTGGGTCTTTGTAAGCTTCCCGGACTTTTTCAATTTTGATGTACCGGAGCCGTGGCCGAAATGGGAACCTGCAATTGAGTGGTTTTTTTACCAGGTTAAAAAAGAAAATCCCGATTTTGTTGTTGTCGCAGGCGATTTAGTGGATGGACATTGGTGGGATAGCCCCAAATGCATCGAGCATATGGGTGCTATTTACTATGAAGGGTGGAAGCGTCGTGTTGAAAGATATGGGCTCAAATACTATGTGGCAGTTGGAGACCACGAACTTGGTGACGATCCCTGGCCCTCTAACAAAGTTGTTTTGGTACCACATTTTGAAAGGGTATTTGCTGAGCGATTGTGCATGCCTACCAATGGCCCTGCTTCCAAGAAGGGCTTGGCTTACTACGTAGTTCACAAAAACCTCTTGTTAATAGCCGTCGAGACGTTTGAGTTAGTGGATGGCAAAGTGCATGTGGACGTGGGACCCGAACAAGTGACCTGGATGCGGGAGGTACTTGCGAAATATAGAAACGTCCCACACAAGGTTGTACAAGGACACGCTCCGGTCCTTGGTCCTTTGCGGGGGCGTTCAACCAGTTATCTAATGGTGACGAATGGAGTTAACAGTGCTTTTTGGCAACTCATGCAAGAAGCAGGGGTTGACCTATACCTATGCGGAGAATTTCACGCGGTCAATTGCTTAGAGTCAAATGGGGTGTGGCAAATTGTCCACGGGTCCTCGTGGGGACGAGATGAGGTTGAAACAATGGATTACTTAGTTTGCCGTGTTACGCCTGATGCTTTGCATCTCGAGATGAAGAGTTTCCCCATGCGATGTGGAGGCGGATTTATGTGGAATTTGAATAAACCTCGCGGGCCGCGTGAAATAGTCACGATCCCTGAAACCACCAAAGTCAGGGGGCCAGACGTCATCGGTACGTTAACAATCCAGAAAACGTCTGTTGGGAAACAATTCTTGAACCGGACTGGGTGTTTTGCTCGGTGACTTTGGGTGTGCCTGGGCCTGAATTGGCCAGTGATTATCTGCTAGACTTGGGATTACTGGGTATGGGTTTAACTACCTACTGGGACCTTACAAAATGCGCAATCGTGATTTCTGGACACCGAAGTGGTTTGGAAGAGTATTAGCGCTTTGACACGGGAAGGGGTGGGAAAGCCACATACATTACAATGTCCGCTGATTTCGTAAATCCGGGGGAATTGTTGGCATGATTGAAAAACGTAGTTCCCCTGTGTTCAAACCGTGGTTTCCGCTGGTGCACCCCTGTGTAACTCGCTGGTTGGCTTTTTGTCTTGGGGCAAGAATCCATGTGGCATTTTAGGGGTAAGGAGAGGGGTTTATTTAGAGGATGATCTGTGATGGGAACTTTAGTTGAAGAATCGGCTGCTGCTGGTGTTGAACTGTGTTTAAGTTTTACGGGATTTCTTTTTGGACTTAATACTACGTGGGTGCGGGTATGAGATCTCAATCGGTTGGTCAGCTGTTGTTGAGTCCCTGATAGTAGGAGTTTGTTGAGATTGAGGTTTGGATTGCTGGAGCAAGCGGCGCAATTCTCTTATTTGGTCTCGAAGCAAAGCAGCTTTTTCGAACTCCAAATTGCGTGCCGCTTCAAGCATTTCCTCTTCGAGCTCACGGATAGTAGATGTGATATCAACGTCTGCTCCCAATTCTTTCAGAACAAGATCAGCTTTTTGGCGTTTAGTGGTGTAGGACACGAGCGTTTCTTCGACAGCGCGGCTCACGCTTCTGGGTGTGATATTGTGGGCTTTGTTGTAGGCGATTTGTTTTTGTCTGCGGTACTCTGTTACTTCGAGGAACCGTTTGATACTGTCTGTGATCCGGTCTGCGTAGAGAATCACTTCACCATTGATATGTCGTGCAGCTCGGCCAGCAATTTGAATGAGACTTGTCTCGCTGCGAAGGAAGCCTTCTTTATCGGCGTCTAAGATGGCTACAAGGGATACTTCTGGCAGATCGAGGCCTTCTCGTAGAAGATTGATGCCAATTAGGACGTCGAAATCGCCTTTCCGGAGTGCGCGGATGATTTCTACCCGTTCGAGAGCATCGATTTCGCTGTGTAGGTATTGCACACGCAACCCGATCTCACGCAGGTAATCGGTGAGTTCTTCGGCGGTGCGCTTGGTTAAAGTAATAACCAGCACGCGTTCGTTTCGTTCACATCGTTGTCTGCACTGCTCGATTAGATCATCGATTTGGCCTTGCAGGGGTTTGATTGTAACTTTGGGGTCTACCAGGCCAGTAGGGCGGACAATGAGTTCAACCACGTGTTCACCTGCCCAGGAAAGTTCGCGGGGGCCTGGAGTGGCGCTGACATATATTGTTTGGCCTTGGAGCGCTTGGAACTCTTCGAATTTCAGTGGGCGGTTGTCCAACGCGCTCGGTAGGCGAAAACCGTAGTCCACCAAAGTCTGTTTTCGGGACCTGTCCCCCTCATACATAGCTTCTAACTGGGGAAGTGTGACATGGCTCTCGTCGATCACCAATAAATAATCTGGCGGGAAGAAATCGATTAATGTGCAGGGCCGAGAACCCGGCGGGCGGCCTGAGAGGTGGCGTGAATAGTTCTCAATGCCGGGGCAATAACCAGTCTGTTCCAACATTTCTAGGTCGTATTCGGTACGCATTTTAAGTCGTTGCGCCTCAAGGTATTTTCCCTGGCTTTCGAACCAGGCGACCCGTTCAGCAAGTTCCTCTCTTATACTTTGAAGTGCGCGGAGGAGTTTTTCTTCTGGTGTCAAAAATTGCTTTGCTGGAAAGATGGTGATGGCTTCGATGTCTTCAAATCGGTGTCCAGTAAGCGGATCGAATCTGGTCATGCGGTCGATGACGTCGCCAAAAAATTCCACGCGGAGAGCGTCTTCCGTCCACGATGGACAAAGCTCCACGATGTCGCCTCGGACTCGGAAGTACCCCCTTTGCAACTGGATATCATTTCGGTCGTATTGGAGCGCTACCAGCCTAGCTAAAAATTGTTGCCTGTCGATTATCATTCCCACGTGGACTGGAAACATCATGGCCTCGTAATCTTCTTTGCTGCCGATTCCGTAAATGCACGAAACGCTGGCTACAACTATAACATCTCGCCGTGTAAACAAGCTGTTAAGCGTGGCTAGCCGCATCCGTTCGATTTCTTCATTTATGCTAGAATCCTTTTCAATGTACGTGTCGGTTTGCGGGATATACGCTTCGGGTTGGTAGTAGTCGAAGTAGGAAATGAAATACTCAACGGCGTTTTCAGGGAAGAAATTCTTAAATTCGGTGTAAAGTTGAGCTGCAAGTGTTTTGTTGTGGGAGATTACCAGGGTAGGGCGTTGCACCCTAGCGATTACGTTTGCAATTGTGAAGGTTTTCCCTGAGCCGGTTACCCCAAGCAATACTTGGTGTTTGACCCCCGCAAGCAAGTTACGAGTGAGTGCTTCAATTGCTTGGGGTTGATCACCAGCTGGTTTAAATGGTGCCACCAATTTAAACATCTAATTCTTAACGTACGATCACTGGATTTTGCGTCAACCACAGTCTTGCTCGGGATCTTGCCACCGAAAACCAAATGCGGCTAGGTTAAGTGCGTGTATTGTAAAGTTACAAAATCAACCAACGCGCTGCAGCTTATGGCATTTAATGAATTAAATTTCCCTTAATGATTTTTTGTGATTCAGGAAAGACCCGCGCCTTAGCAAAGCAAACATGAAAGAGACCGTTGACCATACAATTTGCCTGTATTTGCGCAGTGGAATCTCCCAGATAATAACCGGTGTTGGATTATTGTTGGTCACTTTTTCAGGACAGACCTTTGGTCAAAAGCCGCCTGGGCCAGACCCCAGAGAATGTCTTCGGCCAATAGACCTTAAATGCGAGAATGATCGGGAACCAATGGGCGTGGATGTTTTGTGTCCCCGGCTGTCTTGGAACTTGAAGGGGAACGGCTACAACCGACGCCAAACTGCCTACCGGATTTTAGTGTCAACCTCGGCTGAGCTATTGGAACAGGATAAAGGTGACCTATGGGACAGTGGGCGCATTGCATCCGATCAAATGATTGGAATCGAGTACGCTGGCAAACCTTTACCTTCTTCCACTAGGATTTTTTGGAAGGTGCGGGTATGGGACGAAAAAGGTCGGCCGGGTCCCTGGAGTCCCATTGCTAGCTGGGTAACCGGTCTATTATCCGATTCAGAATGGAAAGCTAAGTGGATTGGAATTTCCAATGCCAACGCTGCTACGGTCTTATTACGAAATGAATTCGCCGTCCGGCCTGGAGTTAAACTGGCCATCCTGCATGTGAGTGGATTAGGGCAATTTGAGCTAATGTTAAACGGACGCCGCGTAGGAGAGGCAATTTTAATGCCTGGCTGGACCAAGTATGATCAGACATGTTTGTATGAGACTTTCGACGTAACTGATCTATTAACTCCGGGAACCAACGTAATTGGACTTCTTTTAGGTGGTGGGTTTTACAGAATCACAGGTGGAAGATACGCGAAATTTAAAGGTAGCTTCGGCCCACTTCAGGCAATTGTCCAATTGCACATCAGGTACGCCGACGGACATGAGGACGTAATTTGCAGCACCGAAAATTGGAAGGGATGCCCAGGACCGATCACTTTCTCCTGTGTCTATGGGGGTGAAGATTATGATGCACGGTTATATCCCAGGGGCTGGGATAAGCCCGGCTACGATGATTCGGCTTGGAAACAAGCAGTGACATATTTGGGCCCGGGAGGTAAATTGCGTGGCCACTCAGCAAGTGCTCCTCCCATAAAAGTAGTCGAAATATTTAGACCAGTTGCCGTTAAATACATCCAAACAAATGTAGCCGTGTACGATTTTGGTCAGAATGCTTCAATAATGGTGCGTTTAGTCTGTGAGGGGCCTCCAGGATCGAAAATAAGGATGATCCCTGCTGAACTGGTCAGTACCAACGGATTTGTTGATCGAACATCTTGTGGCAGGGGTAAGGCGTGGTGGGAATACACACTAAGAGGTGAAGGACGCGGGACATACACAGCCAAGTTTTTTTATCACGGTGCTAGATATGTTCAGGTGGAACGCTATTCGGCTCCTGAAACCAGTGAGCTCCCGACTGTGGTTTCTCTAGACGCACTTGTGGTGCACTCGGCAGCTGAGCCTGTGGGAGATTTTGCATGTTCGAATGAGCTCTTCAACCGGATCAGACAATTGGTGCGTTGGGCACAAAGGAGTAATTTGATGAGCGTGTTCACGGATTGCCCCCACAGGGAGAAACTGGGATGGCTCGAGCAGTACCATCTCAATGGGCCCGCTTTAAGGTACGAGTTTGAGGTGGATCGGATCTTTGTAAAAGGCATGAACGACATGAAAGATTCGCAATTAACTAATGGGATGGTCCCGACCATCGCACCTGAATATGTTGTTTTCGGCAAGGACAAAACAGATTTTTCAAATCCATTTCGCAATTCAGTGGAGTGGGGAAGCGCCTTTATCATTGTACCTTGGCAACAGTACTTATTCTCAGGAGACATGAGCCTTCTCCAGGACTACTTCTCTGCGATGGAAAGGTACATGGATTTTCTGAACTCGCAGGCCACCAATTACATCTTGGACTTTGGGTTAGGGGATTGGTACGACCTTGGGCCGAACCCGCCAGGTTATGCGCAGTTAACGCCTCGGAGTTTAACGGCGACGGCTTTTTACTATTACAACGCCCAATTAATGGCTCAGTACGCAAAAGTGCTCGGACAAAAGGCAAAAGCCAGGGCTTATTCGCAATTGGGTGAGAAGATTAAGAGGGCTTTTAATAAGGAGTTTTTTGATCCAACAAACAAATGGTATGGGACTGGGTCGCAAACAGCCCAGGCGATTTCTTTGGTATTTGGCCTTTGCCCTCCAGCCCAGAGAACCCACGTGTTCCAATCGCTCACAAATGACATAGTGAGGCGGGGTTTTGCAAACACAGCTGGGGATATTGGATACCGCTTCATGTTACGTGCATTAGCTGATAATGGCGCTTCGCACCTTGTGTATCTAATAAACAATCAGACAAACAAACCAGGTTATGGCTATCAACTCGCATTAGGAGCAACGAGCTTGACCGAAGCTTGGGACGCACGCCCCACTTCCTCCCAGAATCATTTCATGCTTGGTCAAATAATTGAATGGTTTTATCACGATTTGGCAGGGATACAACCAGATCCGATTGAACCTGGGTTTAAACGGGTGATCATCCGCCCAAACTTTTTGGCAGACTTGGATTGGGTCTACGGCCGTTATAAATCCGTACGTGGGGAGATCGTCTCAGCTTGGCAACGATTTGGAGACACAATCTCAATGCTCGTGAAAATTCCTCCCAATACGAGCGCAGTTGTTTGGGTGCCCAGCCGTTCAATAGACGACGTCACTATTTGCGGCGTCCATCCTAAAGAAAACCTAGAGGCAAAGCTGGTTGGCAAAAACCGGGGTTACCTAATTTTCAAGATTGGCTCTGGGGAATATCATTTCACAAGTCGGATCGACAACTCACCCAGCTCGGTTCCTTGCCTCAACCAGGGGACGATTTAAATTCATTGAACAAGCTACATAGGGCTATTTGGTTTGGATCACGCGTTCGGGCTTGTGACAAAGAAAAGCAGTAAGGAGCTCCCCGCAAATGCGCTTTTTTGGCTGAGTGTTCTGAGTTAGATACCTGAGTCTAAAAGCGTAAGTTCCCATAATGTGTTGAAAAGCCATTTAGCAAATCTAACGATTAAATTTCAAATTTAGGATATGTGAGTCGTTCTTGCGTCACTAGCGTTGGATATGCGTTGCAGGAAGGGTCGTTTTGTGCGGGATTAAAAAGTTTGGTGGCGGTAGGTGCCGGCGCATACTTTTTCGATTGGTTTGACCCGTTCCACTGCAAAGTAGCGTGTAAATGGAAGGAGGACTTCTTAAACTGAAATTTGAAAATTGTAATCAGCTTTGTGTGCGGTTAAGGTCCAAGTCGTGTGCATCATTCTGATTAAGAACAGGGGTAATACTGCGTTAATCCACAAAATTTGCATTACTGGGTTGCTAATTATAGTTTGACATAACCCAGACTCAGTCTGAAAATGGCCTCGTGAATACTTTGATTTTTACGAAAGATAGCCAGAGGCGCAGTTTGCGTCGACAATACCCCCGCGGAGCCCATGTGAAAGGGAGTTTAACCGTAGTCACAGCGGTTGCAGTGTTAATGGCACTGCAGGTACTTTCTAGTGGGCAATCATTCCCAATAGCCACTAACCCAGTAGTTCCTGAGCTTAGTGGTGGGGTGGCGTTTGATGGTGTGACATACCTTTTTGGGTATGTTTCTGGCACAAATTTGGTGGGTGTTCGAGTCTCTACTAATGGTCAGCTGATTGGTTCGCCTGTCATTGTAGGTACGAACGTGGGATGGCCACCACGGGCTGCCCTAGCCAGTGCTCGTACAAACTGTCTTGTGGTTTGGTCGGATTTTTCCAAGACCTCCGGTGTGACAATGTTCGGCCGTATTTGCGAGCCCACCAGTGGCACGGTTTACCCTGCATTTCCATTGCTTCCATCACCTGGAACGAATGGGTTTCAGGTTGTCTTAGATGCGGCCTCAGACGGGACAAACTACTTGGTAATTTGGTGTGACACTAAGGATGGGGTTTTTGATGATGGAGAGTTAGATTACGTCACGCGTGTTTATGGCCAATTCGTCACCGGTGCCGGAACCCTATCGGGTTCAAAGTTCGTTGTTGCCGAAGGCCTGAAAATAAGGGAGCTGGCCCTGGCCTTTGGCCGAACAAATTACCTTATGGCCTTCCAGGCCGGAGACAACGATCATAGGACTTTATGCAGAACAATAGGGCTGAACGGTGCTTTGGGACCTTTGACTGAGACCAGTTCCACATTATCTTGGGATAGCAATCCATTGGGGATTGGGTTTGATGGCACAAATTACTTGGTCCTGTGGAATTGTAGTACCAACTATAATGGGCCTGGCGAACTCATGCTTTTTGGACGAATAGTTTCCCCTTCAGGGACACCCCTTGGATCTGAATTGGTTATAGACACTAACCGATGTGGGTTCCCGGCTGTTGGTTTTGATGGCAAAAATTACCTAGTGCTTTGGTCTGTGAATGTTGATTCGCCTAATCCAAGCATCAAGGCCGGTTTCCTAAATAGTTCTGGGAACCCCGTGGGACCGGTATTATCACCCTTGCCCGTTGTGGGTACTAATTCACCTTTTTGGGCCTACCGTGGGTTAATGTTCGATGGTAGAAGATTCGTTCTCTCTGCCACATTCGGGAAATTCATAAGTGATGAATCCGGTGGCATCATAGAGTTTGTGGGAGACGTTTATGGCGCATTTTTCCCGCGTAGTACCACTCCTCCTTACTTTACAAATGTCACTATAGCAAATGGGTTTTTCCAAGGCCAACTATATGTGGTGCCTGGCCTTTACTACACGATTGAGATCTCCACAAACTTAAACTCGCAAGCTTGGTTGCCTGTGGACATTGTCAGCAGTACGCAGACTAATTTGCTAACCTTGGGTGATGATGAGCCGCCCACTGGCAACCTTTTTGTGCGAGCGGTACTAGGAGTCAAGACACAGCCCCGATTTGCGCTTTCCTTTCTCGAATTCGCTTACGGTGGCAATTTTGGATCTAGCTACACGCCGACGCCGTCCTACCCCGTAAATTTGTCCAGTTATTCTGCGTGGTTTCAGGTAAGTAAGGATTTTGAATATCCCCCATATGAATCCGTTTTCTTTACGGGTCCCCCAGGATCAGGTTTACAAAACACGCCTGCAGGCCAATCATTTGGTGGGGAGAGTTGGAGAGGGTATCAATCACCCTTTGTTTACTCTCCGGCTGCGGCACCCGGCGGCACGTGGATAGTTTCGTATAAGGGTTCCAATGTCACATTCAACATACCTGATCCACAGGCGAGTTCACGATTTGTATTACCATTGCCTACTGTTTCTGTAGTAGGCGGAGTGCTCCAAAGTGTGAGTTGGGTGTACAAGAACCCTTCTACCGGCGCCACTCTTAGTGGGCCGCCCCCTTATATGACGAAGGTCTACCTCCAAATCGAAGGGACATCGGGGAGGCTTTATAACTCACATGAAATACCCCCTACAACAGCTTTCCATTCGTTATCGACCTCTGTTCCATGGGCTGATGTTGTCAATTTGACCATGTCATACGACGACGATTTGGGAAATAAGTACATCATTTTCTACCAGAAATGACAAATGAATAGCCGCTTGTGCTATTGAAATAGCAGGGTTGCGAATGATTTCTGATTATTTGGCTGAGTAACATGTCGGGAACCCCAGAAGAGGGGCGTAGTTCAGGGCATATCTTGACATTCTGCCGGTGGGATTTAGCCACACTGGAATTTGGTAAGCCCAAATTGACTGTTCATGCTCGTAGCACGCAGCTGCAGGCAAAGATGCATAAAGTGAGTCGGCGTCTCCGTCCTTCAATTTACAACCGTGTATCAGCAAGGGGAGCGGCTTGTTAAGCGCGTGTTTGGGAATTCCCTTAGAGTTCAAAATGGTAAGCTTTGAGTTCTTTCAAGAACATGAGCGTGGATGGAAGGGACGGTTAACCCAAGCCTTAAGGGGAGAAGGGTTGGACATGTGGTTAAGAATTTCACCCAAATGCGAACGCGTGCATTGAAGTAATAATACACACTTGGAACTGGGATATTTCGCTTCCAGATGTGGTTTTGGTAAGTTTAGAATTTCATTATGGCCCTTGGAACTCTAGGCTTTAGATGGAATGAAGATCGATGGATTTAAGCAGTTCATATCGTTGTTGGAACGCGAAAACGAGTTGATCAGAATCTCGGTGCCTGTGGCCAGTGAGCTGGAGATAACCGAGCTGGCCGACAGGCAAATGAAATCGCCCAACGGCGGTAAAGCCTTATTGTTTGAACGGCCGACGGTTAATGGTAAGCCAAGCCGGTTCCCAATATTGATAAACGCGTTCGGTTCATGGAACAGGATGGCTATTGCCTTAGGTACTCCTAGCATAAACGATTTAATCCAAGAAATAGCCTCGCTAACCAACACGCCGGTAGTGGCCAACCTTCGCGATCTGGGCAAAATAGTAACGGCGTTGTTTAACCTGCGTCACCTCCAGCCACAAGTGGTTACAACAGGCCCTTGCAAAGAGGTAATCCATAAGTTTGATCCACCTATCCCACGGGTGGAGGCGTGGCCACCTGCGCCCACTTTCAATGAACTGACACAGAGTAGTAATTATTGGCCCACGATACTCGATTTACCGATACTGAAGTGTTGGCCTTTGGATGGTGGACGGTTCATTACGTTGCCGTGCGTCATCACGAAACATCCTGAGACTGGTCAACGAAATGTTGGGATGTACCGTATGCAAGTTTTTGACCATACAACAACCGGTATGCATTGGCATCCTCACAAGACCGGGGCAAAACACTTCAATCTGTATAAGCAGCGCAATCTCAAAATGCCGGTGGCTGTGTTTCTTGGGGGCGACCCGGTTTACACTTTTGTGGCAGCGGCGCCGTTCCCTGACGGTATCGATGAACTCCAAATTGCGGGGTTCCTCAGAAAAAGAGCAGTGGAGCTTGTAAAATGTGAGACCGTTGATTTAGAAGTGCCTGCGGACGCGGACATTGTACTAGAGGGGTTTGTTGATCCGAATGAACCTTTGCGGGAGGAGGGGCCGTTTGGGGATCACACGGGTTTTTACAGCGTACCCGAACTTTATCCAGTATTCCATATCACTGCAGTCACATATAGAAAGGACGCTATTTACCCTGCAACTGTGGTAGGTATACCCCCTATGGAAGATTGGTTTTTTGGGGCGACGGCTGCACGTCTTTTCCTACCAATGATAAAGCTTCTCTTGCCTGAGGTGGTGGATATTGCACTGCCGCCGGAAGGTGTCTTCCATAACTTCCTTTTCGTTAGCATCAAAAAGCAGTTCCCGATGCACGCATACAAAGTGATGTACGCCCTTTGGGGATTGGGCCAAATGTGCTTAACCAAATACATAGTGGTTGTTGATGAGGACGTAAATGTGCACGAAACACGTGAAGTTCTTTTTTGGATCGGTGCTAATACTGATCCGGCACGGGACTGCATCATTACTCGTGGCCCCGCCGATGTGCTTGATCATGCTACAACTACACTTGGTGTCGGGTCGAAATTAGGAATAGACGCCACCAAAAAATTCCCTGGAGAAGGCATTACCAGGCCTTGGCCACCCGTGGTACGAATGTCCCAAGAAATCAAAATAAGGATTGATCAGTTATTGAGGGATCTGGGATTGAAGTAAGGAAAGTATAGCGGGGTCCTAGAGGATGGGAATTGAAGGTACGTACAGACGGTTTAGGACGTTGGCACAAGTCGATGGGTCGGAACAAGGGTTGAGGCCAAGCTTTGAGCTGAGTTTGCTATTCTCTGAGGGTGAAAAGCTCGTTGACTTCCAGGGCCAATGTGTAAAATTTGCTTTTGCAAAAGCAATGGGTTAACTAATCTTTAGTGTTGGTTGTCCGGTGGTGTAACGGTAGCACACGGGCCTTTGGAGCCTTTGGTCCTGGTTCGAATCCAGGCCGGACAGCCACTCTTAGTTTAAGACTTTCACTTTGCTCCAGTAACAATGTCGCAAACTCATATCAGCAACATTGGCACAAGAACAAAGCCTGTCGTCTTAGTCGTTTTCGAACGCCTGGTACCTGGGTCACAATTAGTGCAGCGATTGGAGAAACTAGATTTTGACGTGAAGACCATCCGTGATGCGTCTGAGATGCTGGCTGCTGCAAAGGAACTTAAACCGCTGTTATTGATGGTTGATTTGTATTCTTCAATTGTCGATATATGCAGTAGTATTAACCAAATAAAAAGCGATCCAGCTACAAAGCACTTGCCAATAATTGCCTTTTCCCAGGACATCAAACCGGATTGGGAAAAGGAAGCAACGAGTGCAGGGGCTAGATTTGTTTTGCCCGGCCAAGCCCTGCTTATGCACCTGGAAGGGATTATTGACCAGGCATTAGAAATAGAGTGACATGTGGAAACCATCCTGTGTATCACTCCAGTCAATTGCTATTGACCCATGAAGACGCGCGTCAGATTTGCACCTAGTCCTACGGGGTACCTTCACATCGGAGGTGCTCGAACTGCCCTATTTAATTGGTTGTATGCGCGGCATACGGGGGGAACGTTCATCTTGCGAATTGAGGATACTGATTCCAGCAGGAATACTAGCGAGGCAACCGAAATAATTTTGAATGGGTTGCGTTGGTTGGGATTAGATTGGGATGAAGGACCACTTACCGGTTCCCCTGACGGGCCTTCTAAGGGTGATTACGGGCCTTACTTCCAAAGCCGACGCAAACACATCTACGAAAAATACGCGGAGTTACTTCTCCGCAAAGGACTGGCATATGAATCAGAAGGCGCTATCAAGTTCAAAATGACCCGCGAGCCTATCGCGTTTGACGACCTGGTGGTCGGAAGAGTCGAACGTAGGTTACCAGATAAGGAAATCGAAGACCCGGACTTTGTGATTGTAAGATCTGACGGATCCCCCGTGTTTCATTTTGCCAATGTCGTGGATGACTTGGAGATGAAAATTACTCATGTGATACGCGGTGAAGACCACTTGTCAAATACACCAAAGCATATCGCGTTGTTCCATGCGCTGGAGGCAGACCCACCACGTTATGCCCATATCCCATTGATCCTGAACCAAGACGGTTCCAAAATGAGTAAAAGGGATCAGGGCGCTTCATTGAGTACCTACATGGAGGAGGGGTACCTCCCGCAAGCGGTCGTCAATTACCTTTGCCTCCTAGGATGGTCACCAAAATCACAAAACGAAAAAATCCCCATCCAAGAAGTCATTAGGGTTTTTGACTTGCCTCAGATCCTACGCCACAACGCACGATTCGACATGCGAAAGCTTCAATGGCTAAACTACGAATACCTTCGCGAGTTGCCGGATGAAAAGTTTATCGAATTAGCCCGCGACGCTTTTAAGAAAGCTGGTCTGCCTGTGGATTCATACCCAGAAGAATATGTTCGTGGTGCCATTTTGACTTGCAAGGGTAAGGTTAAAGTCCCATCCGAATTACCCGATTACGCAGGATTTTATTTCAAGGAAGAGATAGATTACGATCCCGAGGCAGTGGCTAGGCTCTTTACCTCCGAAACGAAGAAATATCTGGAGCGCTATAAGTCTGTGTTGGAACCCCTGCCTAAGTTCGAAGCGGAGTCCCTCGAACAAGCCCTAAAATCAGTCGCAGCAGAATTCAATGTAAAACCAGCTGCTATTGTGCATCCTGTGCGGCTAGCATGCACAGGCCGAACCGCAGGCCCCGGACTATACCAATTGATGGAAGTTCTCGGAAAGGAAAAGGTCCTATCGCGGTTAAACAAGGCAATCGCTATGGCCGGATAAAAATAATCGCTTCAAGCTATATTGGTTTTCTTTCGTCACGCTTTGCACCTTGTAAAGGCTTTTCAGCCAGGGGCCAATCTTGTGCTATTTTTGAAGACTTTGTAGAAAAGACAAGAGCCTTGCTTGCTTATATGTACGGATTCAGATTCAACGGGTTGGATGTAGGGGAGCAGGCTATTTGCTTCGAACAGCCCCCATTGCCATCCATTAGTTTATACCCTAGGTATTGTACTTGGGATTAATGGAGATGTGGTGTGAAGCTACGTCCTCCCGAGGTTTAAAAGGCGTGTTGACGGCACCGTTTGCCTCATGCTCGACTAGAAAGCCCACTTTTGTTGGTATATGTTGAATTTGAATAATTGGAAAATTCTTGAAATGGTGGGATCATTGGAGCAGGGTTCAGAAAAGTGCGGTGTTCAAACATATCTTCCTTGTTTCCATGTTTTTGTTTGCCGAGGCTCAAGGAGTGAAAGTAACAGGAAGAAATTCTGCACCCTGCGCTTTCCAATCTTATAAATCGCTGCTTTACTGCCAGCGCTTTAAAGGTTGATGGTGGATTTACAAGGTGAACCAGTTGATCCCCGATGTAGGGGAATAGAACTTGATTCGCAAACTCGAGGTTGATGGCTTTCGATAAAAGTGCCGCAATCGTGTAGGAGTGATCCTTACTTTAATTACGCCCCCCGGGTTTGAATAAAGCCGACTACGATGTCGAAATGAGAGGTGTTTAAGTATCGCTCAATTGATTACGGGATTGTGAGAAAATGTTCATTCAAGTTGGGATTTTGTAGGTTCGACAACTCTTTTAGGCTAGCTTTGATTTAAAGTGTTCGCTATAAAAATTAACGATGCGCGAGCTAGTAATAGGAATCGATAGTGGGACCCAATCTACCAAGGTGTTGGTAATAGATACCCGGACAGGACGAGTCTTAGGCCGAAGCGCAGTATCGTATGGTCTTATTCGAGGTTTGCCCCCAGGTGCTAAAGAACAGCATCCCAAAACCTGGATAAACGCAGTGGTAAAAGCGACGCGAATGGCATTGCGCCAAGCCCAAGCTAAGGCAAATGAAATAGTCGGAATAGGTGTTAGCGGACAGCAACATGGGTTTGTCCCGTTGGATGAAAAGGGTGAGGTTATTCGGCCAGCCAAATTATGGTGCGATACTTCGACGGCTGAGGAATGTAAAGAGATTATGGACAAATTGGGTGGCGTGGAAGCTACCATTGCAAAGCAAGGGATCCCAGTTTTGCCTGGTTACACTGCTTCCAAGATCTTGTGGTTGAAAAAGCACGAGCCTGAAAATTACAAGCGACTAGCAACTGTATTGCTGCCACACGATTACATCAATTTTTGGCTCACAGGAAATAAGTGCATGGAATATGGTGACGCCAGTGGAACGGCACTCCTGGACATACGCACCCGGACCTGGTGTAAGGAAACAATAGACGCAATCGATCCTGATTTAATAACGAAATTACCACCGTTGATCCCAAGCGATCAACCAGCCGGTACGTTACGACCGGAGGCGGCCAAGAAATTGGGCCTGAAACCGGGCGTGCTTGTGAGTGCAGGCGGCGGCGACAACATGATGGGAGCGATCGGTACAGGAAATACGCGCCCTGGAATAATCACAGCAAGCTTTGGCACAAGCGGTACTATTTATGCATGTTCTGAAACCCCCGTGGTCGACCCTAAGGGCGAAATTGCAGCGTTCTGTGATTCTACTAACCGATGGTTGCCATTGCTTTGCACAATGAATGTCACAGTAGCTACCGAAATGGTCAGAAACCAGTTCAGATGGAGCCACGATCAATATCAACGTGCTGTGCTCAAGACTAAGCCCGGGGCAGATGGCTTAATTTTGCTCCCATATCTAGAAGGCGAACGAACGCCTAATGTGCCCGATGGCACTGGAGTATTTTTTGGGATCAACACCCGGACTTTTGAACCGGCGCACTTTGCACGTGCTGCCATGGAAGGAGTTACATTGGGAATGAACTACGGACTGCGCCGGTTGCGCGAGCTCGGTGTAACCACAACTCAAATTAGAGCTACAGGCGGCGGAGCCCGGTCTAAAGTGTGGCGCCAAATTATGGCAGATGTATTTAATGCGCAGGTCGTAACCCTTGTTGAGCCTGAAGCTGCTGCTTATGGTGCTGGTTTGCAGGCCTACTGGTGCTGGATACTGCAAAAAGGGCAGAAAGTAACAATTAGCGAAATAACTGATAAGCTCGTTAAACTGAATCCGCGTGAGACTGTTGAACCCAACCCCAAGAACGTTCGTGTTTACGAGGAGCTCCAGGCCATCCAGGATACGCTATCAATGGCTCTCAGAAATACGTTCTCTGTTCATAGGAAATTCGTGCTTAACCTGGTAAAGTAGTTTAGCTGGAGGTAATGCTTTAAAGCCGAATTTAATGCGTGTTTTCCCTGCCACCCACGTGGTTAGTAATAAGAGGGGGAAGAGTCGTGGGCGGGGAGGAAGAATGTGTTTTCCATTGGTGGAGGAGGTTGTTTATTCGCCCCTTGTACTTTCTAAATATTTTGTCCTTTTCTTCAGAGCCGCCAGCTACAAGTGCTTCTTCTCTGGCTTGGCGAAGAAGATCCAAAATAGTTGCTTTTTGGGACTCGGTTAAAGTGGGATTACTCTCACAATAAGCGCGGAATGTCACAGTCATGCGTCGCTGTGTCAATTGTTCCTTAACGAGTTCGACTTGATCCGGTGTGAGGTGCATAGATAATTGACTGAATAAGTTAGATCGCCATTGATCTAGTTCGGGTGACCGGAGTCGAATTTCGGACTTATTTGTAGGCATAGGACTGCCTGCGTTTGTTAAAGTATCGGCGCGGCTGCTAAATACGCTGTTGCTGTCGTGCCATCTGCTGAGCCAAATCAGGTTCGTAAATAAAATCTGTCCTACCGTGTCAGCTTTCCGTAGTTCACTAAGGTTAAGGGTTTTTATCACATTTGAAGCCCTTGTTGCGAAAACTGCCACCTCAGCGGGTGGATTGGTCCACCACAGTTGCCCATGGGCCGGGTACAAAAATGTAATAATTGCAATAGCCGATGCCAAACCCTGCGCCCTAGCAGCTATTAAAATGTGCTTAGTTTTCATTGTTGAATGTCTTTCGGTAGCATTTAGTTCACCGCTTGGGCAAGTGATTTCTGATTGGCGTCTCTTGCATCAAGAGCAAAGCCGGTTAGGTTTTACTTTCACCTTGACCAAGCTGCAAAGGTGTATCAAGGAGGTACAGGGCATGCGTGTTATTTAAAAATAAGTGGGCTGAGTTTTGTAATTGGAGATTTGATAGGCCTGGGTGTAAATAAAGAGTGCATGGTTGCAATATAAGGTCTTTTAATCCAGGCGGTACTGGTGAAGGCAGCAGGACAAATTTACGCGTACTACGGGTCGCTTCGGCTAGATGGTACAGCTTTGAAGCGGATCCTGGCTGCCATCCTTTTCGCTGGAATTCTCCATGTTAGCGGTTACCTGGGTTATAAAGAGGCTCTCCACAGGGGGTGGTTACATTCCTTAGCTGAATACGGTCCTGTAAAAGCGGTGAATCGGTTCATTGGAAGGGTGTTGAGGGTTGCCCCAGTCGCAGCCGTACCAGATACTCAAAGGGAAAAGCCTATCCCCGTTGTTTTTATTGAGGTCCCTCCTTCATTGGCAAGTGAAGTTCCTCCGACTCGGGCCCGGTATTATTCAGATAAAGATGCGGTGGCAGCCAGCCCGATAAAAAGTAAGGTGGATGACCAACCTCGAATCGATGGCACACAAAAAGAAATCCCCAGTTTGGCAGAAATATCCAAGCCAATTGAGAGACAAGTGGGTGTAACACCAGCGGACACACTACACGTGAGGCCTGAGGTAAAAAACGAGGTTAAACAGCCTGAGGCCATTCGAGAAAATCCTGCTACTGACGGCATTGCAATAGGACGTGTGCGAGATACAACAATCGAAGGTACCAGGGAAGCAGTTAGATCCTCCCAGGCCGCAAGGGACCGCTCGGCCCGTCCCCGTACATTACAAGAGGCCTTAGCAAGGATTGATAGTGTGGTATCCGGAGGAAAAATGAAGCAAGACGGGAGCGGTACCCGGCGCCAGTCCTTGGAGGCATCCGTCGACGTGGCCGCTAGCCCATTCGGTGAGTACGATAAATTGCTGATTCAGGCTGTCCGGGACCGGTGGTATTACCTGTTGGATAGTGGGAATTTTTCGTACGAGCGAAAGGGAAGGGTCGTAATCCAATTTAAGCTGCACTACGATGGGCGTGTAAGCGATATGGAAGTACTTGAAAACACAGTGAATGATTTGTTGTGCTTGCTTTGTCAGAAGGCGATTCTAGATCCTGCGCCGTACGGACGTTGGCCAGTTGAGTTAAGGCGATTGGTGCCTTCGGATTACCGCCTTATTCGATTCACCTTTTATTACAATTGATTTCGGGACTAGCAACGATACAAATCTAAAGGAGATATGGAAACTCTAGAACTGGCAGTGTACGTGATGTTGTTGTGTACATCTGTTGTGGGCTTGGGATTTATAATCGAGCGTGGTTGGGCCCTCCGTTGGAATAGGGTGGTGCCTCCAGCCTTGGTTGGCGCAATTGAACAAATTTCGGAGCCTTCCCAAGTCCACCGTTTAAGCGAGGTATGTAGGAAGTATCCGTCACTGTTGTCCGACCTGATTATGGTTTTGATAGAATTGAAGGATCGACCTAGACACGAAGTCGAAGAGGTATTAGAGACATTGGCGCGTAGGAAGGTAGCCCAGCTAGAGCGTGGTCTTGTGGTTTTGGAAATTATAGTAGGCATTGCCCCATTGTTAGGGCTTGTAGGCACAATAATCGGTATGATGTCGGTATTCGGCAACATTGGTCAGACAGGGTTGACGGACGCAGCACGATTGGCACATGGAATAGCCTTAATATTGCGGGCAACATTACTGGGATTGTTGATTGCCATACCTACCTTGATTTTTTGGAGCTATTACACCAAGAAGGTTGAGTTGCTAGCCCTGGAGATGGAAACAGTTTGCCTCGAGGTAATCCGAAAAATTACAAGCGTTAGCTAAGAGGCATGAAATTTTACGTGTACAGGCGTAAAAGAGCCCCCACCATCATCATTGTGGCACTGATAGATATTTTGATTGTGTTACTGATTTTTTTACTTGTAACGACCACGTTTAAGCAACAGCCAGCGATTAAACTCACGTTACCGGAATCTGCCTATGGTGTTAAAGAGCAGGATACGCAAACCCAGCCGTTGATTGTCTACGTTGACAAAGAAGGAAAAATACGAATTGGGAATGATCCTACCCCAATACCAATGGAGAGAATTGAGCGGGACATTCAGGTAACGCTTGCGTATCGCAAAACTAGTCAGGTTGCAATAGCAGCCGATCAACAAGCGCCGTTTGGCGTTGTGATAAAAATTGTAGATACCGCTAAAAAGCTCGGCGTGACATCAGTTCAGGCGTATACACGACCTCCACAGGATCAGAAGCATTAAAATTTGTATTTTGATTTAGGCATTTCCGGTTATCCCAGGGGGACGGCCATGGTTCACTTTTGTCAGCCTTTATTTCAGGTACCAGTAGCGTCTTAGTACGGGAAGCCAAGGTTAGAAAGGAGCATACTAAATCCCATATTACATCCTTGGCCATCCACAAATAGCTGCTTTCTTGTCAGGCTCAAATGAGTAGAGATGAATACAGCATTAATCAGGAGCGTCGTTTATTTTGGATATGAAATGGGCAGGACTTATTTGTGTGGGTTTAACGATAGGGCTGTGTACGCACACTTTAGGAGAGGGCGCGACAAGCGGTGCAATAGTTGGTGGCGCGTTAGGGGCCGCTGCCGGAGCAATAATCGGACATCAATCCCGTCATGCTGGTGAAGGTGCTTTAATCGGAGGCGCTATCGGTACGGTGGCAGGTGCAATCACGGGACATGCAATTGATTCAGTTAAAAGGGGTGAAGGAGGCCAGACCGCAATCGTACCCAGTGCCTCTACGTGCGCCATGGTTCCACGCCGAACTTTAACGATCCATGACGTAAAGGCTATGGCTGCAGCAGGCGTAAGCGACGCGGTAATTATCGAGCAGATAAAAGCCACCGGCACCCGGTTCGTTTTGACGGCTGATGATATAATTGATCTACATCAAAGTGGGGTGAGCGATGTTGTAATTCGATTTATGATTGACACTGGTAGGGGAAGCAGCACCCAATGTTCAGGGGCGGTTGCTTCTGCTCAAGCTTCTTGTTGCGAGGTTGTGGTTGTGCCTGCGGTGGCTAGAACTCAGGTAGTAGTGCCCCCCTGCACACCTCCAATGGTTGTTTGTCCAAGGCCTGTAGTTGTGGTGCGCCCGCATTATCACAGGCCGGCTATACCTCGGGTGATTGGCAGGACGCACGTCACGGTTGGAATTTCTGGAACTTGGATTTGGTGAATAACCACGTTAAAAGGTTGTGTGATAACGTGAAGGAGGTATTTGTCTTTGCAGTGAGCCCATGGTGTTGCTTTACGTTGTGAGATTAGGTTACAAAGAGGCGCAAACTCCATGGAGGGGAGGATGAAGGTTGTGCTCACAGAAATGCGCAGCACTTTAATCACCAGCCTGGCCAAGTACCTGATTGTGTCTACCCTTCTGAAAAGCCGGTATGAGGAGTTTGGGCGACAGCGGGTTGGTTTGAAAATTAGCGGTGGAGGATGAGAAGCAGGCGTGATATAAAAAATGGGGTGGACCAGTTTTTGACAAGGGTACGCGAAAACCTTTTATTTCGCTGCAACGTTAATTCAGGTGAGACGCTTTTAGTTGGTGTATCTGGGGGCGTGGATTCTGTCGTTTTGTTGGATGTTTTGTGCAAGCTTAGGGAGGCATTGAAGATTAGATTGGTCGTCGCACATTTTAATCACCAGCTCAGAGGGAGAGCAGCTGATGTTGATGAGGATTTTGTGCGTGGCTTAGCCATAGAACGTGGGTTACCTTACTGTGTGGGGCGAGGGGATGTGTACGGGTACGCAGAAGCAAGCGGTGTTTCAATCGAGATGGCTGCCCGCGAATTTCGCCATGGGTTTCTGGCCCAGGTCGCTCAGCTTTATGGCGCTCAAAAGATTGCATTAGGACATCAGTTGGATGACCAAGTGGAGTTGTTTTTTCTCCGTGTTTTGCGAGGAGCAGGGGGAGAGGGGTTGCGGGGGATGGAATGGGTGTCACGTGCCCCAGTACCGAGTACATTGGATTCGGCGACAAAGAAGGGACGCATTTGGCTAGTCCGACCTCTCCTTAGCTTTAGAAGGGAGGAGATTGAAAGATATGCCCAGGCTGAAAAACTTCGCTTCAGACTGGACGTAACAAACTATAGCGAGGAGTACTTGCGCAACCGTATCCGGCACCGAGTAATCCCGCTGTTGAAACGGTTGTTTGGAGAAGCCTTTTATGAAAATGTTTCAAGGGTTATGGATATCGTTGCGGCAGAAAGCAGGTTTGTAACTAAAGTTGCTCAAGAGGAGCTCAAGAGGGGATTGTTCAAACGGTTTGATTCATTCCCATTGGCTGTTCAACGACAGTTGCTAAGATTGCAACTAATTGAGGCGGGTGTAGAGTACGATTTCGAAAAAATTGAGCGTTTACGTATTTCAGAAGGCATTTGGATTACGTTTCCGAGGGGGATAAACGTTATGAGAGACGGCCATGGAAGGATTACTGTGGTGCCAAGCCAAATCCGCTCACAGCCTATTCCGGGGACGGCGATTACAGTGGAATTAAACGCTCAAACAGGTGTGGTTGATTTGCCTGGGTTAAGCATCCGATGGACCTTCATACGACCTAAAGATGTGCCCTCAAGGTTTAGTCCTGGTGAATGCGAATATTTTGATGCTGACGCGGTTGGTAGGCGCCTGGTAATCCGGCACTGGAAGCCAGGAGATAGATTTATGCCTATTGGATTTCCCTCGACCGCAAAATTACAGGATTTATTTGTAAATTGGAAAATTCCACTCGAGCGTCGTAGGCAGCTGTGGGTTGCAGAGAGTGAAAGTGGGGAAATTTTTTGGGTGGAAGGATTGAGGATAGGCGAGAAGTTCAAAATTACCTCGAAAACACGGCGCGTTTTGAAGTGGGAGATAAATCGGAGTGTAGCAGATCATTGCTCACCTGACATTATGGTGGTAAAGTCGAATTGCAATGTTTGGTGACAAAAAAAATAGACTGGATGAGTACCGGGGGGGATCGGCTGGGTTTAACCAGACACGAACGCTGTGGATTTGGATTGCAGTGTTAGGGTTGGTGATATTCATCGCTTTTGCTCACAAACGTGCAAATACCGCAAAGGCAATGCGGCTTAACCAAGCGGAGTTTTTGGAAGCAGTTGAATCAAACATAATTGTGCGCGGTACGATATATTACAATCTCCAAGGCGTTTTACACGAAGTTGAAGGCGAACTTTATAAGGTCGATTCGGCTGGGAATGTAATCAAAGACCCGCAGGGTAAACCGGTAACAGTGCCGTTCTACGCCAAGGTGCGTCTGCCTGAGGAGTTGGAAGCAAATATTTTACAGACAAAGAAGTTTGAGGTGCATGAGGTCGGAACTTTTTGGACAGGCATTCTTGCGTATGGGGCTTTGGTGCTGCTTGGATTCATTATGTTATGGTGGTTCGTCTTTAGACAAGTACGTGCAGCTAACCGAACTGCAATGAATTTTGCAAAAAGCCGAGCCCGACTTTTAACGAAAGGTAGGGACCGGATTACGTTTAAAGACGTGGCAGGTATCGATGAAGCGGTTGAGGAAGTTAGAGAAATAGTAGAGTTCTTGCGAGACCCGAAAAAGTTTCAGCAGTTGGGTGGCAGAATACCAAAAGGAGTTTTATTAGTGGGACCACCAGGTACCGGAAAAACTTTGCTGGCCAAGGCAATAGCCGGTGAAGCAAACGCCGCTTTCTTTAGCATCAGTGGATCGGATTTCGTAGAAATGTTTGTAGGCGTGGGTGCAAGTCGCGTCCGAGACATGTTTGAGCAGGCCAGAAAACATACCCCATGCCTGATTTTCATTGATGAAATCGACGCGGTAGGCAGAAGCCGCGGATACGGACTCGGTGGGGGCAACGACGAACGTGAACAAACACTGAATGCATTGTTAGTTGAGTTAGATGGTTTCGATACGACTGAAGGCATAATTGTTATAGCTGCCACCAATAGGCCCGATGTGTTGGACCCGGCTTTGCTCAGACCAGGGAGGTTCGATCGACAGGTATACGTTAATCTGCCTGATGTCCGGGGGAGAGAAGCCATTTTAAAAGTCCATGCCCGACGGGTTAAGCTATCCTCTGATGTTGACCTAGCCTTGATTGCAAAGAGCACGCCTGGGTTCTCAGGGGCTGAGTTGGCAAACCTTGTGAACGAGGCCGCTTTGTTGGCGGCCAGACGCGGAAAAAAGGCAATTGAGATGGAAGACCTAGAAGAAGCTCGCGATAAGGTTCGTTGGGGTCGCGAACGTCGTAGCCTGGCAATGAGCGAGAATGAAAAGCGGGTTATTGCTTGGCACGAGGCAGGGCACGCACTGGTCAATGTCCTTGTGGGGAATGCAGATCCACTCCACAAAGTAACGATTATCCCACGCGGTCAGGCTCTCGGAGCGACAATGTCGCTACCTAAGGACGACGTATTCAACCGTAAGAAAAAGGAGTTGCTGGATATAATTACAATGACCTTGGCGGGCCGAATTGCAGAAGAGATTGCCACGGGCGACGTTTCCACAGGAGCCGCAGCTGATATAAAGCAGGCGACTGAAATCGCGCGTGCTATGGTAACACAATGGGGAATGAGTGATAAATTGGGGTTGGTCCAATATGACACAACGGAAGAATACGTGTTCTTGGGACGCGACCTAACTCGAACAAAACAGTACAGCGAACAAACCGCTAAAGAAATCGACGAAGAAATTAAATCGATCATTCAGTCCTGCTACGAACGCGCTCGTCAGTTGATACTTAGCAACAAAGATAAATTAGAGATAATTGCAAATGCTTTGCTGGAGTTTGAGACATTGGCAGGGGAAGACGTAGTAGAAATAGTCAGAACAGGCGTTTTACCGGAAAGACTTAGAGCTAAGAAATCTGTCCCCGCCACTGGGAATCCAACCCAGGAAAATCCTATTTTCGAAGGCTCAGAATTGGTTTCGGGTCTGCCTAAACCTGCAGCGACTTCAGCATAGAGGCAAATTATTGTGGGCTTGTGATTTCGTAGAGTCCAAGATAAAGTTCAATCAGCAAGGCTCCCGTAGCTCAAATGGATAGAGCAGCGGTTTCCTAAACCGCGGATCCCCGTTCGATTCGGGGCGGGAGTACCACCTCTTATCACAGGCACACAATGAATTATACCCCGTCCCCTCACGTCAATACCTATGAAAACCTAGCATGAATGCACATGCGTTGTGACTCGTCATTTAAACGATCCCCTTTTGGTTCGGGCTTTAAGCTCTTTTGGGGCAGTATAATCGCATCAGTGGTGGCTATCTGCTGCTTGGGATTGGTTGTAGGGAACAGTACTGAGGAAAAGGGTGGGTTAAGTTCGAACCAGCCTCCAGTAATTACATCCGATAGCGTGTCAAACCAAGTTCTTGGATTTATAGGAGATTGTACGGAAACTGCCTCTTGTGGTGTGGTTGAATCTAACATATGCGAGACCCCCCACTTTATCTGTCCAGGAACAAATCTGGTTAATAGCGGTTTTGAAGTTCCAGCTGTAACACGAATGCCGACAAACGTGTGGTTTTCCCCAACGCTTCGTGAGTTAATAAAATTAATCCAAGCTGATGTGGATGAGGCAATTTTGAAGAGTTATATCCGACATGCCCCAGGCCCGTTTCACCTACAGGTAGAGCACATTATATACCTGCGTGACTTAGGTGTCTCAGCGGAACTAATTGATGCAATTCTGGAACATGACAGTAAGTTAGGCTTTAGTGGTTTTGGGAGTGCAGCGCACGTGAGTTCTTCTATGACAAACGTTGCAGAACCTAGTGAGCCCGCTGTTTCTACAATAACTAATGTGATCGTTATTACCAATGTGGTGGAGCAGCCAGTAATTACTCATCAGTATTTTTACGAGGTATTGTCTCCATATGGCACATGGGTTTTTATAGACCATTGGGGTTGGTGTTGGCGGCCTACCATAGTCGTCATCCACCGCGATTGGCGGCCTTACTGCCACGGTGGTTGGTGGGTATACACGAGCTTTGGGTGGTATTGGCATTCAATCTATAAATGGGGCGAAATCACTTTCCATTACGGTAGATGGTTCCACCATCCTGTCTGGGGTTGGTGTTGGTGGCCCGATTATCAGTGGGCACCCGCATGGGTTGTGTGGAAAGTTCACACGCGCCATTGTGGTTGGGCGCCACTGCCCCCTGGAACTAGATTCCATCCGGGAAAAGGGTTGCACCGAGGTGATACCCCACTGCGCCACGAAGGAGATTTAAATTTACATCCTCACCACTTTACTTTTGTGCAATGGGAGGATATGACCCAAAAAGATCTTCCTGGCCGGTGTTTACCAGGACAAGGAAATGAACACCTCGCCCGTGATGGCCAAGCAATTTTTAGATACGAGGTTGGACCGGATGGTGTAATCCGCCATCGCGGCATCGAAACAGAGTTTACAACCAGATTTGGGCCTCCAACTGCACATCCAATCGTTCTAGAAAAGATACGGGGAGACAAAACTGATATCTTGAAAGCCAAAGTACTCGTTCGGCCTATCCAATCTGACAGGACACCAGTGTTGATCAAGTCTAGCCACGGCACCCCCAGATTAGACATTGGCGGAGAAAAAGACGGGGAGAAAGCAGAACAAATTACTCAAGGCCGAGAAAATGTAGCAACTATTTTTAAATTAACAAAGCGGTCTTCACTAGCTTCAAACTCTGCATTAGGTGGGAGTTCCCAGGACTACCCCTCTGAAAACATCAAACTGCAACATCCCCAAACTGACAACCTCGGTCGAAAAGGGGAGCTACCTCCAGTCAGTGAGCAACTAACTAAAAACTTTTCACCCAAGCTTGAAAAAGGTTCTCCCGAGGCATATCGAGACAGCAATCCTACGATCACCCCTGGACCAAAACATGGGCCTGATAACCCAACATTTTATGGAGAGCGGGAAAATGCAAGAAAGCCCTTCTCACCTCGACATGATGATTTAGGAATTGTTAGGAACACCGGTGGGAGCGCGACGTGGAATGCTACAAAGCCGGTAAATAAAGAAGCAGAGATCGGAAATAGAAATAAAAGCACCACGCCTTCACCGCCCAAACCTACTGTACCAGTCAAAAGCAGTGAGGGGAATCTTCCAAATACGGCGAGAAATGTAACCCCAAGTGTTCAAACAGGGCCGGCAACAAAGGCATCGGGACAAAATGATTCGAATCTTGTAACGAAACCACGGCAACCAATCCTGGTTTCGGAAAAAATGCAGAACTTAGGAAGTGGTGGGAAAGAAAAAGAAATGGATTTCACCAGTATTAAAAGTAGCGGGCCAAGTTTCTCTTCAAAAGTGGTAGAAAGCTCAAACTCAGAGCGTCTTACCCATGGGGTGCCAGTAAGTAGAAGCGTCCAACAACCCAGAGGGAGAAGAAGTGGAGAGGGTCATTGATGGGGGTAATGCTAACCTAAACACGCCGCGCGGTTTAGATCATCAGCTCAATAAGAAAGAGGCGAATCTGTAGTTGGGAATGCTTGATTATGCATGCTAGTTGGTTAGGATTTCCCCACGATGACTGAAAGTGAAATACTTGAGATTTTTAGGCAGACGGGGGCATTACAGGAAGGACATTTTATTCTTCGTAGTGGACTTCATAGCCGCGTGTATTTCCAATGCGCCTTGGCTTTGCAGTTCATGCCTGTAGTTGAGCAGTTTGCCAAAGCATTATTAAGCAAGATTGGGCCTATTGAAGTCGACACTGTGATATCTCCTGCGATGGGGGGATTGGTAATAGGGCAGGAGGTAGCACGACAACTAAGATGCCGATTCATATTTGCCGAAAAACACGAAGGAACCTTGCAACTTCGCCGGGGGTTTGTCATCCGGCCCGGAGAACGCCTCTTGATAGTTGAAGACGTGGTCACATTAGGTGGTCGGGTATGTGAAACACTTCAAATCGTAAAAAACCATCAGGGTGTCCCGGTTGGAATTGCAGCTTTAGTGGACCGTTCTGGAGGTGCGGTAAAATTCGAAGTCCCTTTCTGGAGCTTGTTATCACTAAAAGTCGAGGCTTACGATCCAAATAACCTTCCACCCGATTTGGCTTTGGTGCCCGCCGTAAAGCCCGGTAGTTAAGGGGGGCAAAAATTTAGCACGAGCGACAATTTATCACGCTCGTCGATTTGGTAGAGAGACAAATTGACTCGATTTTGCCCTGTTCTTACAGGAGGTAACGGAATTGCATGGAATGTAAGTGACTGTCAATCAGGGGTTTGTATTGGGTCATAGAGGTTGGCACTCGAATTGCGAAAATACCACAGCTGAAAAAAATTAGGCTTATGGGCAGAGTGTTAGGCATAGACTTAGGAACGACGAACTCGTGCATGGCGATTTATGAGGGTGGCGAACCCATTGTGTTGGAAAATGCCGAAGGCAAACGAGTGACGCCATCGGTGGTGGCTTTTACGAAGAGCGGGGAGCGGCTAGTAGGTGAGGCAGCCAAACGACAGGCTATTACTAATCCGCGCAACACAATCTATTCAATTAAACGGTTCATGGGGCGCAAATATGACGAGGTACTCGATGAAATAAAACGAGTACCTTATAAGGTGGTTCGTGCTCCCAATGGAGATGCATGGGTGGAGGTGGAAATTGACGGGAAGCCGCGTCAATTTAGCCCTCCTGAGATCAGTGCAATGATTTTGCAGAAGCTAAAGTCAGACGCTGAAATGCGTCTTGGTGAAAAGATCACAGAAGCGGTGATAACAGTTCCCGCTTACTTTAACGATGCTCAAAGGCAGGCCACTAAAGATGCAGGCAGGATTGCAGGGCTGGAAGTGTTGCGAATTATAAATGAGCCCACGGCTGCTTCTTTAGCATATGGACTCGATAAGAAAAAGGAGGGTAAAATCGCGGTTTTCGACTTAGGGGGTGGTACTTTTGATATTTCAGTGCTCGAAATCGGGGACGGTGTTTTCGAAGTAAAAGCTACAAACGGTGATACCCATTTGGGTGGTGATGATTGGGACGCCCGCATAATGGATTGGATAATAGAAGAATTCAAAAAGCAGTATGGGATTGATTTACGAAACCAGCCAGATGCATTGCAAAGGATAAAAGAAGAAGCTGAGCGCGCAAAGATCGCCCTTTCAAGCACCACCGAATACGAAATCAATCTCCCATTTATCACCGCGGATGCTACGGGTCCGAAGCACATTCAAATGAAGCTTACGCGGGCTAAGCTCGAACAATTGTGCGACGATTTGTTTGAGAGACTAATTCCGCCCGTGATGGCATGTTTGAAGGATGCTGGGTTGAGACCTGAGGATATAGACGATTTGGTATTGGTGGGTGGGATGACCCGGATGCCGAAGATCGTAGAGATCGCGCAGCGGATTATTGGAAAGAAGCCGCACCAAGGGGTTAACCCGGATGAAGTGGTGGCTTTAGGTGCAGCCATCCAAGGTGGTGTGTTAAAGGGCCAGGTTCGCGATGTTCTTTTGCTTGACGTGACGCCGCTATCCTTGGGAATCGAAACACTGGGTGGGGTATTCACCAAGATCATTGAAAGGAACACTACGATCCCGACTCGCAAGTCGGAAATCTTCTCAACGGCTACAGACAACCAAACAAGCGTAGAAATTCATGTCTTGCAAGGTGAACGGCCGATGGCTAAAGACAATAAGAGCCTCGGTCGGTTCATCCTGGATGGAATTCCTCCTGCCCCACGAGGAGTTCCGCAGATTGAAGTAACTTTTGACATTGATGCAAACGGGATATTACACGTCAGTGCACGGGATTTGGCAACTGGCAAGGAACAGAAAATCGTCATCCAGCCAAGTAGTGGTTTGACAAAAGAGGAAATTGAAAGAATGCGTCGTGAGGCTGAGATTTATGCTGAACAAGACCGCAAGCAACGAGAACTGGCAGAAGCTCGTAACGCCGCTGATTCGGCGATTTATCAATCGGAGAAACTGTTGCGAGAATTTAGCGAGAAGATCTCATCGACTGACCGTCAGCGAATAGAGCGAGCTATAAATGACGTCAAGGAGGCAATGAAAGGAAATAATGCCTCCGAAATTCGGGCGGCTACAGACCGGTTGAATCAGACATGGCATGAAATTTCTACTGAGTTGTATAGAGGTGCTCGAGCTAGGCAAACGGATTCATTTAGCAGTTCCAGCTCTAGTTCAGGCTCAAGCGGAGGTGGTTCTACAGGTTCAGGCCGAGTTGTAGATGCTGAGATCGTGGATGATGATAAAAAACAGAAGTAAGATTTTAAGTTCAGGCGCAGGGTTGGTTGCCGGTGACCGGTTAACTAACTCTGTGCATGCATTAGCTCCGAGTACCCTGGTTTGGTACTCGGCTGAGGAAATTAGAGTTGAACAAGACTGTAACTTTTTGAAGGAGTGATGCATATGGCGACAGTTGATAAAATTAAACCATTAGGCGATCGGGTGTTAGTCGAACCGATCGAGGAAAAGGAAGTTCGTAAAGGCGGGATAATTATTCCCGACTCGGCCAAGGAGAAACCGCAGGAAGGGATAGTGCGGGCCCTTGGCACAGGCAAGCTCGATGAGAAAGGTCAAAGAATTCCCTTTGAAGTAAAAGTGGGTGACCGAGTGTTGTTCAGTAAGTACGGTGGTACCGAAATCAAGATTGATGATAAGGAGTACAAGCTTTTGAGCTCGGATGACCTGTTGGCCGTAATTTCGGATTAATCGGATTTGAGAAGTCCTAAATTGAACATTGTTAACTAGAAAGGAGGAAAATTTATGGCTGCGAAGCAACTCATGTTCTCTGAATCGGCCCGCCAGGCGTTGCTGCGGGGCGTAACGAAATTATCACGCGCCGTAACGGCGACGCTGGGCCCTCGTGGGCGGAATGTTGTAATTGACAAGAAATTTGGTTCTCCATCCGTGACCAAAGACGGTGTCACGGTGGCCAAGGAAATTGAACTGGAAGACCCCTTTGAAAATATGGGGGCCCAGATGGTGCGGGAGGTCGCAAGTAAAACCAGTGACGTTGCCGGGGACGGTACGACTACGGCAACAGTCTTAGCAGAAGCGATCTTCCGCGAGGGCTTGAAATTCGTTGCTTCGGGTGCTAACCCGATTAGCATCCAACGCGGAATAATGAAAGCTGTGGATGCTGCGGTGAAGCACCTCGACAAGATTGCCAAGCCCGTCAAAGATAAGGAGGAGATCAGGCAAGTTGCTACCGTCTCGGCAAACTGGGACCGGGCAATCGGTGATATCATTGCCGAGGCGATGGATAAGGTTGGCAAGGACGGGACCATTACAGTAGAAGAAGCCAAGTCTATTGAGACCACCCTTGAAGTAGTAGAAGGGATGCAGTTTGACCGTGGTTATCTGTCTCCGTACTTCATCACGAATACGGAGACAATGGAGTGCAAGCTCGAGGACGCTTACATCCTTGTTTACGAGAAAAAGATCAGTAGCCTGAAGGATATCTTGCCTTTGTTGGAGAAGATCGCTAAGGCTGGGAAACCATTGTTGATCATTGCAGAGGAAGTTGAGGGTGAAGCCTTGGCAACACTGGTGGTCAACAAACTCCGTGGCGTACTGCAATGTTGTGCTGTTAAAGCCCCCGGTTTTGGTGATCGTCGGAAAGCAATGTGCGAAGACATTGCTATTTTGACCGGTGGGCGATTCATCAGCGAGGATCTCGGAATTAAGCTGGAAAACGTCGAGCTCTCAGATCTCGGCCGGGCGAAGACGGTGGTGGTTGATAAAGACACAACTACGATCGTTGAGGGTGCCGGTAAACCTTCCGAGATCCAAGCTAGGATCAATCAGATCCGGAGGCAAATTGAGGAGACCACCAGTGATTATGATAGGGAGAAATTGCAGGAGCGTCTAGCCAAACTGGCTGGTGGTGTGGCAGTGATCCATGTGGGCGCTGCTACAGAAACTGAAATGAAGGAGAAGAAAGCCAGAGTGGAAGACGCCCTGCATGCTACCCGTGCCGCTGTAGAGGAAGGCATTGTTCCTGGTGGTGGCGTGGCTTTGATCCGGTGCATCGAAGCGGTTGAGAAGGTAAAGGGCGACGATCCGGATGAACAAATTGGCATCGATATCCTTAAGCGCGCCCTCGAAGCTCCAGCGCGAGAATTAGCTAACAACGCTGGAGTTGAAGGGTCGGTGATTGTCGAGGAAATCAAGCGTCGTTCAGGTGCCGAGGGTTATAACGTGGTCACTGGCAAGTTCGAGGATCTGATAAAAGCTGGCGTGGTTGACCCGAAGAAAGTTACCCGCTCAGCGTTACAAAACGCTGCCTCGGTTGCGGGCTTGATGCTTACAACTGAATGTCTCATTACTGAACTGCCAGAGAAGGAGAAGAAACAGTCCAAGCACGAAGACCACGACCTTGAGTACTAATCTTCGGGTCGGGTAATAAGTAATTGGGCGCCGGGAGGGGATACTCTGCCGGCGCCTTTTTCTTATTTGTACATAATTAAAGATGGCGTTACCACCGGCGTCGAACTCCTTTGAAACCAGACTAACTATTCCGCGTTTAGGGCAGCAAAAAGCCCATACCAGTTGTGCGAGAGTTGAAAAATACAATCTTGGGCTTTTACATCCAGGTATTTGATCCCAGCAGTGTATTTGAACACTCTCCTTAGCCTTTCAAAGTTTCGAGAATAGGGCGAGCATATTATCTTGCAATTTTGGATTCTCGTTCCAGCAAAAGCCGTTTCCACTTTTTGCCAAGTGCGTAGCCGCCCAGGGTGCCGTTCGAATAAATGACACGGTGGCAGGGTATGACTAGTGGGATTGGATTTTTCTTGCATGCTCTAGCTACTGCCCGGGCATACTTAGATGAGCCAGTTACCGCTTTTGCGAGTGCACCGTAGGAAATGGTCCGACCGGGTGGAATTTTCAGCAAATACTTCCATACTTTGCATTCAAATGTTGAGCCGGGAGAAAGATCTAAGGGAGGTACTTCGCATGGTGCAATTCCATTTAAGATTGTGTGAATTGCTTTTTTGGTAATGCAGTGCCACTTCTTTATTTTGGAAGGACATAGTTGGAGGTCAGTTAGCAATGGAGGCCGGAAACTAGGAAAAACGATTTTCGCTAATCCTCGATTGCTGTAGGTTGCGGTAAACGTGCCAAGTGGCGTGTGGATAGGCAGCCGATAAGTATCCTCTGACATACTTACTGTAACGCCCATAGGTGGCTTTTTAACGGTGGAGCGCCAGGAAAAGCCCAATTAAAATTAGACTGAAAAACACTAGCATTATGAAAAACCGCATTTTGGTTATACGTCTTTCACGTCTTAGCAATGGCGGGCCTTCAATTGACCCAGCTGCAAGTAGGGTGGTGAGCTTCGGATTTGGAGGTGAATGGGGAGAGAAAGCGGTCTTAATTTTTGTGATTAGGGCGACCAAATTAATTTTGTAATGCCCCATTTCGTTGACAATAAGTGAGTCAGAATTTTTTTCTGGTTTGGTTGTGGATAACTGCTTGCTGAATGGTGATCTCGCCTCGTGCGAAAAAGTAGGTTCTCTCTTTGGGGTGAAGTTCGTAAGTCTAGGTTGGGGCGCATCACCTTTCAAAGGTGTGGGTTTGGAAGACATTTCTAGGGACCGAATTCGCAATTCCAGATTAGCAATCTGCTGCTGGAGTTCGGTTTCGAGTTTTTTTAATGTATGGTTTTTGGTGTCCATTCGGCAAAAGTTCAATCAGATTTATTTTTATTGCTGTTGTGAATTGCTGCTTGGAGCAGCAGTAAGCCGATCACAAATAGGGCAAACGCAGTTGATAAGAAAGCTGCTCGTAGTTCTAATTTGAGTTGTATTTTTGAATTTAAGGAGATTGTGGTCAAGGCTGCGGCTAAACTTAGGTTTACCGCTCCAGCGGTTATCCATAATTTGCTGCGACGCATTGGCTTGGGAAAGTTACCTTCTCAAAAACAAAATGAGTACAAATGCCATCAATAGAAACGTCAATATCAAAGGCCAAGTGAGTGCTAAACCGATTTTCCATAGATGTTTGAACGGGTGTTTGAGCAGAATTTGGATCGGAGAGGTTGCCATTGGAAATGTGCTTTTATTGAGAGCTTCTTCTGGATTGTCCAGAAGTGGGAATTTGCGTCGGGCTGCTCCCCATTCCAGTCGTGCTTGTTCAATTATTGCAAGGGCTCGAGCTAGTTCAACATGGAGATTGTCTGCTGTCCAGGTAGATTCATTTATGGATTGGACCCTTTCAAGTGCCTCTCTCAAAGAATACATACTTTGGGAGATTTCTTCGGCTTCTCGTTCCGCTTTAATTTTTGCTTGGTCTAGGAGCTCAAGTGCCCGTGTAATTTTTTGGATTACTTCTTGCCGGCCCAGTTGGAAATCTGTGCGTTTCCGTTTTAATTCTTCCAGTGCAGCGCGTTTGCGATCGAGCTCCTCTTTTAACCGCTGTAGTTCTGCTAGTTCCTTGTGTGTAGCAGTAACTTGGGCGTTGATTTCCTCTAAAGTTGGTGCGGGTTCAGACCGAGGTTGTGCGCTCAAATCCAATCCTTGGTCTGCGGGTACCTTTGGCTCTGGACCCCCGTTAGCTGGGTGTTCGTTGAACATAACCCGAATTTAATCCTTGTGGTTACCGCCGTAAAGGTCTGAAGGTCGAGTCCAAAAAGGGTTTGGGTCTGGGATAGAATCTGAGTGAACCTCCATCTTGAATTTGGTAGGGTGTAGTTTTAGGTTCAAGTGCGCATATGGAAGATCTAGTGATTATTGGGTCGGGTTGTGCTGGCTTGACTGCAGCAATTTATGCAGCCAGAGCAAATTTAGCGCCATTGGTAATTACAGGTACATTGCCAGGTGGACTTTTGACTACGACCACGATAGTTGAGAATTTCCCAGGCTTTCCTGAAGGCGTCACAGGATCGGAGTTAATGGAGAGGATGCAAGAGCAAGCGAAGCGATTCGGAGCACGGATTAAGTACGCTGTAGTACAGCGTGTAGATTTTGCAGGGTCACCGTTTAAGGTATGGACAGATGCAGAGGAGATACATGCGCGGGCGGTGTTAATTGCTACAGGGGCATCGCATAGGAAGTTGGGATTGGAAAGTGAGAAGCTGCTTGAAGGGCGTGGAGTCTCTTACTGTGCTACGTGTGATGGGGCTTTGCCAGTGTTTCGAAATCAACCGTTGGTTGTGGTAGGTGGGGGTGATTCTGCATGCGAAGAGGCCTTGTATCTGACTCGGTTTGCTTCCCAAATTTATCTAGTACATCGTCGAGATACTTTACGAGCCTCGAAGATCATGGCTCAACGGGTGTTGAATAACCCAAAAATTCAGCCTCTTTGGAATAGCGTAGTCGTAGACATTCTTGATGTGAATTTGGGGCGCGTGACTGGTGTTAAGATTAAAAACCTTGTAGACAATACAGAGCAGATGATTGAAGCAGCGGGAGTGTTTGTGGCAATAGGGCACGTTCCAAACACTGAGATTTTCAGAGGGCAGTTGGCTATGGACGAGGCAGGATATATTCTCCGGGTGGAGGGATCACGAACCAGTGTGCCTGGTGTGTTTGTTGCAGGGGATTGCACTGATAAAGTGTATCGGCAGGCAATCACGGCAGCTGCAATGGGATGTGCCGCCGCGATCGAGGCAGAACGATACCTTGGCTCTTTAAAATAGGGTAAGAATTGGCGTTGGAAGGGTTAACTATTGAATAAGAATGTCGGGGTAGATGTGTGGGTTAGCACTTTGCCCACGGAAATTGATTATGCTAATCGGCGAAGCGTTGGTAATCCAAATCGCAGGTCCATAGTAAATCGGGATGTTTTTAGTCCACTGAACTGTGCAGTTTTTGATAGTCACATCTTTAGCATGCCTTACAAGTATCCCAGCGGTGTCATGGGGTTCGATCTCTTGCAAGACTGTTGTGGGGCGGTTGTCTAGCACGCCACCTTTGTACTTAGTCCATCTACCAACGTGAAGGGTGACGTTTTCGAATAATACATTTCGCACTGGTTGGTTAGGCATGCCACAAATCCGCGCTGAGTTTTCTGAGATGCCAAAGATATTTTTTACGATCACATTACTGATTGAGCCAATGTGAGTCTCCGGTGTACGTGGAATCACGGTAAAAGAGATTGACTCTCCACGCCCCCACCATGGATCACCGTGGTACCTGGAGACGAACTTTATGTTTTGGAAGAGGATGTTGTACACGTGGCCTTCATCCCGTACTTGAATATTAAGGCCACGGCATGCGTTTTTAACCGTGCATTTTTCAAAGACGATGTCGTGTACGTCTTCTGTGGTTTCGGTGCCGATTTTAAGAGCTGAGTCTTGGGTTTCTAGCGTGCAATCATGGACGTGTATGTATGCTGAGGGTCCGAAGTTGATGGGTTGCCGAGTGGTTTTGATGACAATAGCATCATCGCCGCACCGGATGTCACACTCACGGATTGTTACGTCTATGCAATGATCTGCCACTATCCCGTCGCAATTAGGTACGTCTAAGTAATTCCGGATCTTGACTTTTTCGACTAATACATGGTGGCACCCCAGCATATGCAAACCCCAGAATGGAGCTTCTCCGAATGTAATGTCTCGAATAGTAAGGTTTGTACAAGCGGTCAAAATAAACATTTTGGGCCGCCACTCTCCGAAGATCCACCATTCTCCAACCGGATCGTAACGCGTCATAAAGGCAAGGCCCCGCCCAAGGATTTTGCCCCCGCCCGTGATGCTAATGTTTACAGCGTTGCTTGCAAAGATGACGGCCTCGTAACGGTAATCCTCACGATTTGTGGAAATAATCAAAGTTGCCTTGGGATGGAGGTATAGTTCGATCCCGCTTTTAAGTTCTATTGTGCCGATAAGGTATTTACCGGGGTCAACAATCACTTTAGCTTTGGTAGCAGACGCTGCAGCTGTATCGATTGCCCGTTGGATAGCTGGGCTGTCAAGTGTCGTTCCATCACCTTTGGCGCCGAAGGCTTTAACATGGAGAGTAGGAACTTTGGGTAAAGCTACACTTTGACTTGCTATTACTACCAGGCAGACGATGTATCGCAGAGTTTTCATAGTTTGCTTCATTGTGGATTGATCATTTGAACGTTATATCCCAAACCCTTGAAAATCTGGATTTGCCACCGGGCCCTTCAACATACAGTATGACTGTGTACTGGCCCGGGTCACGGTATGTGTGAATTGGATTTTGTTCTGTTGATGTTGTACCATCGCCGAAGTCCCATTTCCAAGATGTAATTTCTCCCTCAGACTCGTCTTTAAATGCTACGATTCGGTGGTTGAGGTCTATGATTTTGAAGGACCAGCGGGCTTGGATAGGTTTTTTAAACTGGGGTTCAAGAGGCATTAACTTGAAAGGCACAAGTTCTGAAGCGTTCCCGTACATTGTATGTTTAGGTGAAAGGTTCCAGAAGCCGTTATTGGTAGTGGCTGAGTTTACGTTGTCGTAATCTATGACAGCCCAACAAAGTCCGATAATTTTCCCTTCGTAAAGAACAGATTCAACTGCACGTTCTGGGCCTTCAGCTCCTGCGTAATCGAATGGGGTAATCCAGAACTCTAATGTGAGGTGTCCGCTTTGTCTCGGCTTAAAGTGGTATTTGTAAGCGGCGTTGGCGTAAGGCAATTCCTTTGCCCATTGGGCTGGGCCCCAAAACATGCACCAACTTTTACCCTCTGCGGGGGTAAAAATGTGGTAATTCTGAGCATGAACACTTTGGAACGTGAAATATGCCTCATTGGGCGTTATGATTCCTTTTGCAGGGTGCCATCGGTCAATCAGTGGACCCCCAGAGAGATCTGCGTCGACCACGAGTTCAAAAGTATCGTTGTGTAATCCGGGCAGCTCAAAGTCCCAGTAGTTATCGTAAGCCTCGTAAAGGAAGTAAAGTTTGTTTAATCCTTTTACCCATCCCACTTTCACACGTACATCCAGGTTATTTGGGTCAGGCTTTAAGTGTTTTCCAGAGTCATCCTTTAGTTGGTTAATGTCGATCACGTAATCAGGTGGGACAATTTCCCAATCTGAGGGATCGCCATCGATTCTTGGGATTTTGTCTGGAGGGAACTGGAAAACTTTGAAGATTTGGTTAGTGCGTTCTAGTGCTGTAACCGACAGCGTTGATACGGTGATAAACGTGGCAAATAAAAGGCGCAGCTGATGCATAGCCAATCCATTTTTAGCTAGGTTTGCACTGGCTGTCAGCTAGATTTGGCAAGGGTAAGGTGAGAGAGATTCGAACTCAATCTAGGTATTTTCGGATTAATTTTCGGGCGGTTTGAATGTCAGCTTCAATTTGTTTTTTAAGTGCGGAAACTGACTCGAACCGTATTTCTGGCCTGAGTAATTCCAACGGGATAACTTCTATGCGGAGATCATATAACTTGCCTGTGTAATCAAGGATGTGGACTTCAACTGTAGGGTTTTGTTGATTTGGATGTAGAGTGGGGCGTAGGCCAACATTTGCTACTCCAAACTTTTCACCTGCTGGGGTCTTGACCTTGACAAAGTACACTCCGCGTGGAGGAAGAACTAACCCTTTTGTATCCAGGTTTGCCGTTGGGAATCCTAACGAGCTTGCTAGTTGTTTTTCAGGGACGACTTTGCCTACGATGGCGTACGGGCGCCCTAACATTGTAGAGGCAAGCTCAAAATTGCCTATTTTGATAGTTTCACGGATCTTTGTGCTGCTGATTATTATCCCTTGAAACGTGGCGGGGGTGACAGTACAAGCCATGAACCCAAATTTGTGTCCGAGTTCACGGAGGGTTGAAATGTCGCCTGTGCGGTTTCGCCCAAACTTGAAGTCAGGCCCTACGAAAATTGCCTTTGTAGTGGTTGGGGGGTTGGTGATTTGAGCAACGAATTCTTCAGGTCTAAGTGCAGCAATTTCGGCGTTAAAATCCAGTAAAAGAATTTGATGGATGCCATACGCCTCAAGTAAATCGATTTTATAATCGGTCGGATAAATTAATTCCGGGGGGGCGTCAGGGGCAAAAAAGCTCTCAGGATGATTTGAGAACGTGATCGCAGTGGGCAGGCTACCGGTTTTTTCTGCAAATTTTACGGTTTCGGTTAGTATGGCCTGATGTCCTAGGTGAACACCATCGAACATTCCGATGGTAATAGTGCGTGGGTGTGTAGATTTCTTGAACTCGTTGAAGCTCTTATAAATAAACATTGGCCATTCCCAGGTGCGCTCAATGAGGAGTCAGAAGAGTCACTAATTTTTCCAGTCCAATGACTTTTGTTTGAAGCTGTTCTGGTGACATTTTGAGTAGCTCGTCTAGTGGAGTTGAGTCTTCTACTTTGAACTTTCCGGAGGCGAGTCGCCGTAATGCGTACAAGTGTGCTCCGCATCCGATTTTTTGGCCGAGGTCATGTGCTACGGTTCTTACGTAAGTGCCCTTGGTACATGCCATTTTGAACCAACCGAAGGGTTCCTCGTATTTTGTAAATTGGAAGGTATAGATGTGTATGAGCCGTGGTTCGCGTCGGATCTCAATGCCTTTTCTTGCTAGTTTATACAGAGGCACACCGCCGTGTTTAATAGCTGAAATCATAGGTGGCATTTGTAGGATATCTCCTTGGAACGTTTTTGCGTAGTGGTTGAGTGTTTCTACGTCTAATGGTGGGACTGGGGCGGTACTAACTACTCTCCCATCGCAATCATGGGTGTCTGTGGTTTCACCAAATTTAATAGCACCTTCGTAGACTTTGTCGTCAGATATCAATTTTTCGGATAATTTGGTGGCTTTCCCGAGTACAAGTACGAGCAAGCCGGTTGCCATGGGATCAAGCGTACCACAGTGTCCGACTTTTTTAATACGGAACCTTCGCCGCACTGCATCAACTACATCGTGCGATGTGTAACCGGCTGGTTTATCGACCAGTAGGACACCGTCGATTGAATTCATTTTTCAGCTTCAAGGTTAGCTTTTTTTAGAGCGTTTTTTATTGCTAGTAAGACTTTACGCTGTACAGAAAGGGGTGAACCATTGGCAGTGGCGCCTGCAGCAGCTGGGTGGCCTCCGCCACCGAATTGTTCAGCAATTTGGTTTACACTTACTTTTTCGCTCTTGGATCTAAGACTGATGTGGATCGTCCCATCGTCAGTCTCTTCAAATATGCATGCTACAACAACGGGGTCGATTGCGCTAAGATGATCTATGAGACCCTCGGCGTCAGCTCGGTCGGCACCGGCCCGTCTAAAATGTGACTGTCGGAGCCACAGATAAGCAATCTGATTGTTGGACGTTAGTTTGAAATGAGTGTAGAGATGTCTCAGAAGTTTGACCCGGCTGAGAGGGTATGATTGGTAAACCTCCTCGCAAATGAGTGCAAGTTTTGCGCCGTGAGCTAGAAGCTCACCTGCAATGTGATAAGTGCTTGGTTTAGTGGACGGGTATCGGAATGAGCCCGTATCGGTTGAGATGGCTGTAAAAAGACAGTTCGCTATTGGTTCGGTTATAGGCCATCGCCCCGCCTTTAATAATTTGAACACGAGCTCGCCAGTAGCGGCTGCCCGGGGATCAACCCAATTTATGTCTCCAAATCGGGTATTTGTTTGGTGATGGTCTATGTTTATTAAGACGCGTCTCTCGTTAATGCATTCAGCAGCGCTACCAAGGCGGTCGGGTGCGCCGACATCGATTGTAACGACTGCGTCAAACTGCATTCCCTTTTGGGGCTGAGTGATTAGGTTTTTTGGGTCGAGAAACTTGTATTTGGAAGGAACAGGATCTTCATTCCAGCAGACGATCTGTTTGCCGTTGTTACTTAAGGCAAGGGCGATTGCGAGCTGGGATCCAATACAGTCCCCATCTGGTCTTACGTGACTTACAATACAAATGCTTTGTGACTCTTTTAAGGTAGAAGCAACACGGTAAGCTATCTGTGGAAATGATTTCATTCTGATTAGCTAGCTGGTTAGAAACCTCCAGTTAGCGTTTGGCTTTATCCGGCCCCTCCAGTTCTTGGATTATACGTAGCACGCGGTCGGCGCGTTCTATTGAGTCATCCGCTACAAATCGAATGCGAGGTGTATATCGTAAAACAATCCTTCTTGCTAGGAGCTCTTGAATCCTGGCCCGATATTTTTCCAAAATGGCGATTGCTTTCTTTTTCTGTTCTGGAGAACCCAAAATGCTTACATAGACGGTCGCCTGCCGAAGGTCGCCGGCGACTTCCACATCGCTTACTGTGATTAGTCCGACGTCTGTTAGGTGAATTTCGCGTTGAATAATTTCACCTAACTGTCGTTTCAGCAGTTCTTCAACTCTTTCAAGTCTCCGGGTTGACATAGGCGACTCAGTGTAAATTTTGCACAGCTGGTTGGAGGTTCAAGGATTGGTTCCCAACCGAAATTAAGGCGCTACAGTTCTTGTTGGACTTTTTCTATTGAGTACGACTGTATAATGTCGCCGGGCTGATAATCCCCGAAACCTTCGATTCTGATACCACATTCCATGCCTGCCTTTACTTCAGTCACGTCGTCTTGGAAATGACGCATTGAAGAAATAACCCCTTCGTATATTAGGTTATTGTTTCTCAAAACTCGGACTTTTCCCTTTACTATTCGACCCGAGGTAACAATGCAGCCAGCTACAGGCACACCTTTCGAGAGTTGGAACACTTGTTTTACCTCTGCCGTGCCGTGGATTACTTCTCGTGTTACAGGCTCTAACAAGCCCAACATGGCTTTCCGGACGTCGTCAATGAGTTCGTAGATGATTTGGTAAAGTTTTATTTGCACGCCCTCCTGCTTGGCGAGTTTGCTTGCTGCCGCATCGATTTTAGTCTGGAATCCAATGATAACGCCTTGGGATGCGGCTGCCAAAAGTACGTCGTTTTCAGTGATCGAACCTACACCCGCATGAATTATTTCGAGGTTAACCTTATCGGATTTAAGTTGTTTAAGTGCTCCTGATATTGCTTCCACCGATCCCTGGGTATCGGCTTTGAGTACTAGTTTAAGGGTTTTGATCTTTGAGGCCTCGATTGTAGCAAGAAGCTCTTCCAGAGTGACTCTGGGTTTCGGTTTTACAGCCACTTTTTCTTCGGCTTGCTGCATGCGTTCCTCAGCCATCTTGCGAGCGGTTTCTTCATCTTTGACAACCATGAATTCCGTTCCTGGCTCTGGGGGTCCATTTAACCCCAACATCTTGACCGCTATTGATGGGCCAGCTTCTTTTACCCTTTGGCCTTCGTCATTTATAAGTGCCCGCACTTTACCAAAGTAGCGCCCACACAAGACGAAGTCTCCAACGTGTAAGGTTCCTTTTCTGACTAGCAAGGTAGCTACTGGGCCACCTGGTTCGATTCCGGACTCAATCACGTTACCCTTTGCAGGCCGATTAGGATTGGCCTTCAACTCCATCAACTCCGCCTGTAAAAGAATCATTTCTAAGAGCTTGTCCACTCCTTGACCGGTTAATGCTGAAATGTCCACAAAAATTGTATCGCCACCCCATTCATCTGGAATAAGTCCTTTCTCCTGCAGTTGTTTTCTGACCAACAGGGGATTGGCATTGGGATGATCACATTTGTTAACAGCTACTATGATTGGGACATCGGCAGCACGGGCGTGGTCAATGGCCTCCAAAGTTTGAGGCATTACACCTTCATTAGCAGCTACAACCAATACCACGATATCCGTTACATTGGCCCCGCGTGCGCGCATTGCGCTAAAAGCGGCGTGCCCCGGGGTATCAATAAAGGTAATTTGCGCGAGCTGGTTTTTCTTATCAGGATGTGGAATCGAAATTGTGTAAGCCCCTATATGTTGGGTGATACCACCTACCTCTTTCTGAGCAATATTAGATTTCCTAATCTTGTCCAGTAGCGTAGTTTTGCCGTGGTCTACGTGTCCCATGATGGTGACGACTGGGGGACGGGGTTTGAGGTCCTGTGGTCTGTCTTCTTCGTCGAGTTCAACTTTCTTTACGACAGGTCGGGTGTGGGGTTCGACTTTTGTACGTTTCTCAAGTTCGAATCTAAAGCCGTACTTGGCACAAATTTGTTTTGCTACGGGTTCTTCGATTGCTTGGTTAGCATTTGCAAAGATACCCCATTCCATCAAGTCGGCTATTATCTTAAATGGCTTTTGATTCAATTTGTAGGCAAGGTCGCGCACCACTATCGGAGGTTTCATGGTAATAAGTGGTGCATTCGGTGGTGGTGCTAGTTGAGGCAATTGACGCGGTGGCTGCTGGCTGGGTCGTGGAGGGGTAGGTATCCGCGGTGGGGTTTTTTCGGTCGTAGGTTGTTTAACTTGGACAGGAGTCACTTTCGGGGGTTGTGGTTTCCCAATCCCAGGACTCGGTTGAGTTTTGGGCGTGGTTTGTTGAAGTGTTTTTTGGCCGGTTTTTTGAGGGATAACTTTCTGCTGTTTTTGGGGGGGTGGTTTTTGGGTTTGCTGTGGTTTCTTTGGCGGTGTCAATTGGATGAATCCCACTTTTTCTCCTATGCCGGGTTGCTTTGGTGGAGGCGCAGTTGGCGTAGCTAGGCTTTGGGCAGGAGCTGGCTCTGGCTTGCTCCCAACTTCTACTAGGGCTTCAGGTCTGGGAAGAGTGGTGGGCTCAGGTTGTTGCGAAATTGCTGGAGCCGATGGTTCCGCTTGTGGAAGCTCAGCAGGTGGCGGTAGAGTAGGTGTCGGGGTAGACGGCTGTATGTCAACTTTTTCAGGTTTAGCTTCGATCTGCGCCTGGGTTGTGGTCAATTCCGGTTGGCTTTCCGCTATTGTTGATGCAGAAGCAGGGGCAGGGTGTTCTTCAACAGTGGGTTCTCCTGTGAGTGGTTGGGGGGATGATGGTTCAGCAACTACCGCTTGACCTTTTTTGGCTTCCACAGTTTTCTGGTCTTCTGGCTCGTGCGTTAGGGGAGCGGATTCAGCTTCACCTAATGCAATCCCCGCTGAGGTCGGTTCTGGAGCGGTGGTCTCGATGGTGGTTAGTTGTGTTTCGGTTTCAGTTGATGGGATGGTGGTAGCGGTCACTCCTTCCTCGACTGGTGTACTGGATTCGGCTTGCGATGTTTGTGTTTCGAGCTGAGGTTTGCGTGAGTAAAGGGCTTCGAGTTCTTTTTCCAGATATTCCGCTGTTATTTTATCAATTGAGCTAGCGGCGGTCTTGGTGGCTTGTATTAGTCCTCGTTCTTTTGCAATTGCGAGGACTACTTTGCTATCCAAACCGAATTTTTTTGCGATTTCGTATATCCGAACAGGCATGACTTGTTAATTTATTACGATAGTTTTACACGTAAAAGCGCTTAGGCAATGCTGTCGCACGACTATTTTATTGATTTTGCGATGGGGCATGTAAGCCCGGGGTTTCGCCAAAGTGGATTGTTCGACGTTGTGCTTCAGCGCGCGCGGCTGCCAGGATTTCACTAGCTTTTTCGCCGATTCCTGGGATTTCTACTAAATCTGATTCCTCAGCTTGGAGAAGCTCCTCGAGTCGAGTAATCCCTGCATGGACTAGTGCGTCGGCTTGTTCTCGAGTAATTCCAGGAATGGCTGCCAAAGCCTCGATGGCTTCAGCAACCCTCTCTTCAAATCCTTTGGTTTGTACGACCTCAGGTTCAATTTCGATTTGCCATCCGGTGAGTTTTGATGCTAACCGGGCGTTTTGACCATGCTTGCCTATGGCAACTGAGAGTTTATCTGGAGGCACAATCACTTTGACCCGTCGTCGGTTCTCATCAACTTCGATACCTTTAACAGTGATTTTACCGAGTGCGTTAATCACAAATTGCGCTACATCAGGGCTCCATTCTACCACATCGACTTTTTCGTTGTTTAATTCCCGCACGATGTTTTTTACTCTTTGACCTCTAAGCCCCACACACGCGCCAAGGGCGTCTACGTGCGGGTCATTACTAACAACAGCAATTTTTGTACGGTGACCAGGCTCACGTGCTATAGCTTTTATTTCGACTGTCTTGTCAGCAATTTCTGCCACTTCCAATTCGAAGAGTTTAACCACAAATTGAGGGTCTGCCCGCGAGAGTATGATTTCGGGCCCATAGGGCCGCATTTCTACAGCTTTAACGTAGGCGCGAATCCGGTCATTCGGCTGATAGTCTTCCGTGGGCACGCGTTCAGAAGCCGGCATTAGTGCCTCGTATCGCCCAAGATCAATGATCACGTCTTTATGTTCAAACCTCCGTACAATTCCACTGACGATTTCGCCGACTCGGTCTTTAAACTCTTTGTAGATAAGGTGTTTCTCGGCTTTTCGGATTTGCTGCAGTAGGTATTGTTTGGCGTATTGTGAGGCAATCCGACCAAATTCCTTTGGGGTTACCTCGACATCGATTTCATCGCCTAATTTTGCATCTGGTTTAATTTTTTGTGCTTCTGCTAGAGTTATTTGTGAATGTTTGTTTTGGACTCTCTCCACTACAATTAGGCGGGCGATGGCCTTAATTTCCCCTGTTTTGGGATTTATCTGGACGCGTAACTGTCTTGCTGGGCCAACGGCCTTTTTGGCGGAAGCTAATAGGCTCTCTTCCACGGCAGAGATAAGTGTCTGCCGGTCAATTCCTTTTTCTCGTTCCCAGTAATCTATTATTGCAATAAGGTCGCCGTTCATACCAAGCTTTCCGGCCGGAAACTGCAATAAAAAAGTCGGAAGAATCTCAGTTCCCCGACTTCCTTATGCGCCAGACCCGCCTTGATTCTAGATAATATTAAAAAGCAACTTTCCACATACGTCAAGGTAAAACCCTATTTCCGAGGTTGGGGTTTATACTGAAAGTATAGGTCGGTATAGGGTTGATTTTGTCGTCTAAATGGGTCAATTACCGGCAATTATTTGACAATGTAGCCCTGCAGGCTTAGGGTAAGCTCAATAGGTGGCTGGGTCAGCCAAATGGTTTTTGACAGCTACCGGAAAGGACATCGATGGACATAAAAAATTTTGACCCGCGGGTTTACTTTAGTAGAGACGCACAGCAAGTTTGTTCCAGGCAAGGTTATAGAATTGGAAAGTCTTTGGAAGATTTGGGAAGGGCTAAAGGATTTCCTTCGGTAAGTTTGTTATGTGGCGTGATTTTATGGGGGGGTGGGTGCTTATAGTGTAATGTCGAGCGAGAGTGGTTGGGCGGTAGGTTGGGGAACAGTTAATTTACCGAATGTTCCTCGGGAGTCACTCCAGATAACTGCCGGGATGTTGCGTAGTGCGGCTGTGAAGATTGATCGCTCGATTTGGGTGTGGGGAGACAACAGTGCAGGACAAAAGTCCATTCCTCATTCGATAGCCACAGTAGTGAGTATTAGAAGTGGTTATCAACATTTGCTTGGGGTTACACAGAAAGGCACGATAGTGGCATGGGGACTTAACAATGTAGGGCAATGTAATGTCCCCGCTAATTTGGAAGAGGTGATTGATGTGGCTGGTGGGCAATCCCATAGCATCGCTTTAAAAAAAGACGGGTCAATTGTTGGTTGGGGGTTAAGTCAGTATGGACAAGCGAGCCCGCCTATGTTGCCTCCGTCAGTGGCCATTGCGGCAGGGGGTAACCATTCGCTATGCGTTTTGGCGAACGGTACCGTTCGGGCATGGGGTAAAAATGACTCTGGTCAATGTGATGTGCCTTTAGGATTGACCAATGTTACTAAGGTAGCTGGTGGATGGAACCATAGTTTAGCATTAACAAGCAATGGGATTGTGATCGCCTGGGGTGGGAATGAAAGTGGTCAATGTAATGTGCCGCCGAGCCTAACTAATGTAGTTGAGGTGGGGGCGGGTTTGGGATTTAGCGTGGCGTTGCGTTCAGACGGTACAGTGGTAGCGTGGGGAAATAACATTTATGGGTAGTGTGATGTTCCCCCAGGTTTGGTGGATGTTGTAAAAATTGCTGTGGGTGTGTACCACGTTTTGGCATTGAGAGCCAATGGAACAATTGTAGGTTGGGGCCAAAACGACGCTGGGCAATGCAATGAACCGTACACCTATCACT